>Ga0194116_10000741_pt1 | contig 53387 bp, 56 predicted proteins | sample TA2MahsurfametaG_4_FD_148617 | JGI IMG/M metagenome (GOLD analysis project Ga0194116, IMG submission 148617) | Freshwater microbial communities from Lake Tanganyika, Tanzania - TA2015008 Mahale S9 surface | ecosystem: Environmental > Aquatic > Freshwater > Lake | place: Tanzania: Lake... | reverse complement strand
GAGTTCTGGCTCATCTTCACTCTCCTTGGGGTTACGATGAGCCAGAAATCCTCCGTTATTCAAATCGCCAATTTGGTCCCATAGGTGCTGACGCCGGACAAGCACATCGCCTTCCATCATGCCCCCGCCATAGCGGAGGTTTTCGGCAATGATCCGGCTGCCTGGTCCTGGAAAGCGCGTGGTGATCACATGCGCAAGCAACGCGCCCGCAGCGCGCGCCGGCACCACCTTGTCATCCAGGCCGAACATTACGGAAAAACGCGCGACATGCGCGGCGTTCAGCGTATCTTCCACTTCAAAGGCTTCGCCGCGATCAAGCTCAGAAAGCGGTTTGGAACGCCTGATCGTGAGCATGAGAAGCCGCCTTTCTTATGAAGTTTATCACCGCCAGCGGCGATGCATCCAAAGCCATTGGCCGGGATATTCCCTGACCCAGGCTTCAATCACCTCATTCATTTTTTGCGTGGCGGTGTTGATGTCTATCAAGCCTTCCGCATCGCGCGGCATGGGGATTTCATCGGTCAATTCCAGACGAAAGCGCCCGCCAGGCAGGCGAATGGCGCGCGCGCCATGCACCGGGCAATCATAGCGCCGCGCCAATTGCGCCAGCAGCGGATTGGCCGCCGCTTCGCGCCCCATGAACATCACGCGCGGGCCGCGCCCGAAACGCTGATCCACCAGCATGCCGATATGCTGCCCGGCTTCCAGCGCGCGCGCCAAACGTAGCGGTGCCCCCATGCCCGCCGGCACCAGAACGCCCATACTGTCCTTCCGCAGCCTCAGGATTTCCCGCGCCACGGTGGCGTTATTTGGCGTGCGATACAGAACCGCGCTGTCAATGCCATGCTTCGCCGCCGCTACCGCCGGCAATTCCCAATTCGCGAGATGTGCGGAAAACACGATGGCGGGCTTCCCGTCATCGCGCAGCCTTTCATAAAGCGCCACGGTTTCAGGGGAGGCGCTGATATGCCCGCCCGGCTTCGGGTTTTCGGGGTCGAAATCCCAAATCCGGTCCATATGGACATATTCGCAGGCGGTGCGGCCAAGATTGTCCCAGGCTTCCGTCAGAATGGCAGTGCGTTCAGCGGCGGATTTTTCCGGGAAGGCAGCAGCGATATTATCCCGCGCAATGCGATGCGCCGGCGTGATCGGTCCCAGATTACGCGCCAGAAACGCGCCAAAGGCTGGGCCAAAACGCGGCCCCATCAGGCGCAGCAGGCCAAAGCCCGCGCGCAGCAAAAGCCCGATCAGAAAATTCATCCGCGCGGCGTGACGCGCTTCACAGCGTCACCACGATCTTGCCGAAGACGCGGCGGCTTTCCAGCCGCTCAAGCCCTTCCGAGAAACGCTCCAAAGGCACCACCGTATCCAGCACGGGCAGAATGCCGCGCGCCATTTTCGCGTAGCCGTCCGCGATATTGCGCATGGAAGCGCCAAAGGACCCGAAGATGCGGAGCTGACGCTGAAACAGCATCATCAGATTGGTTTCCGCCGACACGCCTGAGGTAGACCCGCAGGTCACCAGCCGCCCACCCATTTTCAGCGACAGCAAACTACCGCTCCAGGTCGAAGCGCCGACATGTTCAAACACCACATCCACGCCGCGCTTGCCTGTCGCGCGCCGCGCCACGGTTGGGAAATTTTGCGTCGTGTAATTCACCACATGATCCGCGCCCAAAGCCTTGGCCTTGGTGCATTTCTCATCATCGCCCGCGGTCGCGATCACGGTGCAGCCGAGATCCTTCGCGATCCGCACCGCCACCGTGCCAATGCCAGAACCCGCGGCATGGATCAGGATGGTTTCACCGGCTTCCAGTTTCGCATTATCAAACAGCATATGCTCAACGGTGGAAAAGGTGATCGGCCCGCAAGCAGCGTCTTCGAAGGAAAGCCCCGCCGGCACGCGCACCAGCAGCCGCGCATCCTGGTTCATCAGCTCCTGCGCGAAGCCATCCAAATGAAAACCCTTCACGCCGCCGACATCTTCGCAAAGATTATCGCGGCCTTCGCGGCACGCCTTGCAGACGCCGCAGGTCGCGGCGCCATAGGGCGCGACATGATCGCCAATCTTCCAGCCCGTCACGCCGGAACCAACCGCGACAATCTCACCAACCGCTTCCGCGCCCACGGTCAGGGGCAGGTTGCGCTTGGCGAAGGCCATGCCGCGAAAGCCCCAGACATCAATATGATTGAGCGCGACGGCGCGGATGCGAATCTGCACCTCATGCGCGGCGGGCGGTGGCGGTGGCGCCACGTTTTCCAGCCGCAGATCACGATCCCCATGCAGGCGAAGGGCGCGCATCATGGCGCGGCACTCAGCAGCAGGCAGACATTCTGCCCGCCAAAGCCAAAGGAATTTGAAAGCACATGGCGCAAGCCGGAAACGCGCCGCGCTTCATTCGGCACCACATCCAACCCAAGCGTTGGGTCCGGTTCGACATGATTGATGGTGGGCGGCAGGATTTGATCACGCAGCGTCAACAGGCTGAAGGCCGCTTCAATTGCGCCGGCGGCGGAAAGCGTATGGCCGATCATGGATTTATTGGAGGAAATCGGCGGCGGCGCCTCACCAAATACGGCGCGCATGCCAAGCGCTTCCATCTTGTCATTCTCCGGTGTGCTGGTTCCATGGGCATTCACATAACCGATATCACCAGGCTGCAAGCCGGCATCGGCAATGGCATTGCGCATGGCGCCAATAATGGATGACCCATCGGGGTTCGATCGCGTGCGATGGAAATTATCCGCCCTTTCCCCGCAACCACTCACCAAGCCAATCACGGTCGCCCCCCGCGCGCGGGCATGGTCCAAATCTTCCAGGATCAGCGCTGCCGCACCTTCGCTCATCACAAAACCATCGCGGGATTTCTCGAAAGGCCGCGATGCCTTGGTGGGGTCTTCATTGCGTGACGATAGCGCGGAGAGCAGCGAAAACCGGATCACCGCTTCCGGCTGCACTGACCCATCCGTGCCAAGCGCAATGGCGGATTTCGCCTCGCCGCGCTGGATCGCTTCAACGCCAAGCTGAATGGCGGAAGCGCCGGTGGCGCAGGCGGTGGTGATGGCAATCGGCGCGCCCTTGGTGCCAAAGCGCAACGCCAGTCTTTCGCCGACACCGCCGTACAAAAACGTCTCATATAAATCGCGCTGACCAATGCTCGCGACCGAAAGCGCGGCATGGCCATTGCCACCCGCGCGGCGTGCCAAAGCCACGCGCTGCGGCCATTCCATCTCCACCGGCGGCATGCCGAGCATGAGCGGCCCATCAAAGGCGCCTTCCTTCATGCCCGCCGCCACCAAGGCTTCCGCAATCGCGGCAGCGGCCATGCGTTCCACGCGCACCGGCGCGGGCACGGGTTCGCCGCCCGCGATTTCTTCCGGCAAATCCACCGTGCCGGCCATGGTGGTTTTCAGATGATCGGTGGCGAAGCGGCGAATGCGCGTAATGCCGGAAGTGCCCGCCAGCAGCGCCGCCCAATTCTTGTCCAAGCCCCAGCCGAGCGGGCTCACCAGCCCAATCCCCGTCACCGCCACCAAGGGGCGGCCCAGATGATCCTTCATGGCGCTTTCTCCAGCAGGGCAAGCGCTTCACCGCGCCATTGGCCGAAGCCGGTCACCAGAATGCGATCCACCGCACCATCGCCGGCATCGGCGGGGTCCATCGCCGGATAGAAACCACCGCGCGAAAGCGCGAGTGCCGCGAGGGCGACATTGGCCGGAAAACTCGCCTCAACCCCATGCCCAAGCAGGGAAGCGCTGCGCCGCACGGGCACGCTGCCAAGCCCGGCCAGGAAGGCTTCTTCTTCAACGCGCGCTTCCGCCACACCTGTCATACCGGAAATCACACCGAGCCCGGCTTGTTGCGCTGCCATGCCTTGCCAAAGCGCCTTGGCTGCTGCGGCGCTGCCGCCACCGCTGCGCTGATGCGCCGCATCGCTCACAATACCACCAATGCGCGCCAGCGCCGTGGCACCGCGCGCGCGCGCGTGCTCCGCTGTCTCCAGCACCAGAAACGCCGCCATGCCGCCCAGGATCAAACCGCCCGCTTCGCCACGCGCGGAAACCGGCGCGTAATCGCCCTGCCACAGCACGCCACCCGGCGCGTAAAGCAGCACCATGTCCCAGCGCTGAGACGCAAAAGCGCCACCGACCAGCGCGATCTCACCACGCCCTTCCGCCAAGCGCGCGGCGGCGATGCGGATGGCGTCCGCCGCCGCTTCCTCTTCACCCATCAGCGTGCGCGAAGACCCCGTCACGCCGTGCACGATTGAGATATTGCCCGCGAGCAGATTGGAAAGCTGCGCCAGGAAAAGCGTGGGCCGCAACTCAGTCGCCAGCTTTTCATTGAGCAATGCGCCGGAGGTTTCTGGCGTGGCGCTGGTGAGTGCCGCGGTCATCGCCTCATCCACCGTGACGTCACGTTCCCCGCCGCCAGCGGCGACCACCAGATGCATATCAGCAACCAGGCCGCGCGCCCCGGCATGGTCAATCGCAAGCCCGGCGGCATAGGTGCCAAGCCGCTGCCAGGGTTCCATCTGGCGCTGATCACCCTTTTTCGGGATTTGCGCATCAAGGCTGAGCGCGGGCAGCGGATGCACCGGAAAGGGCGCGAAGCTTGCTGCATCCACCACAGGCTTGGCGCCTTTGGTCAAAGCGTCCCAATGCGCCTCAGGCCCCTCACCCAAGGAGGAGACCAGCCCAATCCCGGTAATGACGACATCGCGCCTTGTCATAGCAGCCCCAATTCCCGGCCCCGCCCGCGCATGGCATCCGCCAATTCCGGCGCGGGGTAATCCATGATGCGGAAGGTCAGTTCCGCATCGGTGATGCGCTTGCCATCGGCTTCGATCCGCGCCTCGGTCACCGCGAAGCCTGATCCATCATGCAGGCGCTTGGCATGCACGCGCACCTGGGTGCCGGGGCCGATGAAGCTGCGGAATTTCGCTTCCTTCACCGCCATCAGAAAGGGCATGCGGGCAAAACCCATCAGATCCAGCAGCAGCCAGCCGGAAGCCTGCGCCATGGTTTCCACCAGAAGTACGCCAGGCATCAGCGGATGGCCGGGGAAATGCCCTTCAAACACCGGGGAAGCATCCGGGATGCGGCTTTCCACAATGATGGCATCGGCTTCACGCGCTGCCACCCGATCTATCATCTGGAAATATTCCAGGCGCATCGCGTCAGGGATCCGTGGTTTCGGTGGCGCGCGGCGTGGGACTTGGTTCAGCCGGCCTTGGCCGCAACCAGCTCATCCACACGCTCGGCCAGGTTCTTCATGACGAAGTATTTTTCCGCCGGCGCATTGCCCGCATTCACTTCCTGCGTCCAGGCTTCCACCGGCACCTTTATGCCAAAGGCTTTGTCAATGGCGAAGACGATATCCAAGAAATCCAGGCTATCAATGCCAAGATCATTGATCACATGGCTATCGGGCAGGATCTTATCCCGCGGGACTTCGCTGTTTTCAGCGATGATATCGGCGATACGGTCGAAGGACGAGGCCATGCGAGGCCCTCCATGCAGAAACAGGAGTGAAGGATCGAGGGGTTCTTTGGCCCGAAAGGGGGCCAAAGGCAAGCGAAGCCTGTTAAAAGGCCGCCCGATCAGTGGGCATGGCCGCGGGCGCCGGCGGCTTCGACGCTGAGGGTCACCTGCACCTCCCCCGCCCGTTCAAAGCGCAGCGTCAGCGGCACGCTGGTCCCCTGGCGCAGCGGCTCATTCAACCCGATCAGCATGATATGCAGCCCGCCAGGGCGAAGATGCACGGTCTGGCCGGGCGGGATGGGGATATCCGCCACGGGGCGCATGCGCATGACATCGCCTTCCCGGATATGGGTATGGAGTTCTACCACGCGGGCCGCGGGGCTGGCGGCGGAGACCAGCCGATCAGGCGCCGCGCCGGTATTGCGCAGCGTCAGGAAGCCCGCGCCATTGGCATTGGCCCCGGCGGCGCGGGTCCAGGGATGGCCGATCACAAGGTCGCCCTTGGTGACATCATGATGCGCCAGCGCGGCGGAGGCCGGTAAGGCAAGGATCAGGGCGCCGAGGGCACGACGGTTCAAATAGGACATGAGGTTTTCCTTCTTTCCAATGGGTTCAGCCACGCGGCGCGGGGGCAATGCTGCCCAGCCTTTGCAGCGTGATGGCGGGCGGGGCCAGGCCCAGCCGTGCTTCGATATGGCCGATCAGGCGCATGATGCCGGCGGCTTCGCGTGTGCCCTGGGCGGGGTCCCCGGTTTCGCAGGCATCCCCGGCACGGGTCAGCGCAGCGGCCAGGGCAGTTTTTTCGGCGGCGGGCAATTGGGCCATCACGGCTTCCGCTGCCGCGCGGGTCGGGTTCAATGCGCCCATGCAAATGGTGGTCATTTCCGCATTGATCGCTTCCATGTCGCAGGCGCGCGCCAAGGGCGGTGCGGCCAGCAGCAGGGCCGCCAGCGGTAGGGATTTCGTGATGGCCTTCATGGTTCAATGTCCTCCGGCGGTGCGCGGTGGGGTTAGGCGAAGCGCGGGCGCCGGGAAGCGGTAATCCGTGATCCGCCGCCCCGCTTCGGGGATTTCGGTCCAAGCGGCGATGCCGCCGCCATCGCAATGCTGCACGGTCGGAATCCAGATGGTTTCATCCGGACGGTTCGGCGTGCGCAGATGGATCACGAATTCATCATAATGTTCATTGGGCAGGGGGCCGCCTTCCCAGACAATCTCCGTGATGGCGTGGGTGATCATGCCGCCATGGCCATCGGAAACCGGGGTGGCCAAGGGTTGGCGCGCAATGGCGATGCGCCAGCCAGCCTTCGGCATAGGCCGCGCCACAGTGGTGCCTTCCGGCAGGGTCACGGTGACACGGATGGTGGCCTGCTGGCCGCAGCCATGCGGCACACGGAAGGCCGCGCGCAAATAGCCATCGGCCTGCGCTTGAGGCGGGTCAATGGTGACATGCGCTGCCGCCGGCGTGGCCAATAGCAGCGCGGCAAGAACAAGAAGCTTCTTCATGATGCGTCGCTTTCCTTCAGAAACGATATTGCAGGCCGGCAAAAACACTGCGCCCCGTGCCGGGTTCGTAAAGCGCGGAATTCGGCGTGGCTGTCGCCGCAACGGAGGCAGAGGCGATGTAGCGCGTATCAGCCAGGTTGCGCGCTTCCAGAAAGGCTGAAAGCCCGTTTTCGAAATCCCAGCCGGCGCGTAGGCCAAACAGCACATAGCTATCGGTCTTTTGCGTATTGGCGTTGTCCACGTAATAGGCTTGCGGCACCCAATCCGTGGTCGGCCCGAACCAGGCACCAGAGGGGTGGCGGTAGCGTATTTCCGCACGGAACAAATGCCGCAGCACGCCGGGGAGTTCGTTATTCTTGTAGGTTGGGTCTCCATCAAAGCGGAAATCGCTGAAGGTATAGGCGGGGCGGAAGCTCAGCCCATCTCCCTTCGTGCCGATATCGCGCAGGAAGACCCAATCCGCCCCGGCTTCGATGCCCTGATGGATGGAACGATCCAGATTGAGCGCAACGCATTGGCTGAAGCCCACGGTCTGGCACTGGATTTCATCGCGCAGCCGCGCATGATAGGCCGCGACTTCCCAGGCGATATCGCCGCGCCTGCCGCGTGTGCCGATTTCAAGCGTTGCGCTGCGTTGTGCGTCCAACCTGGAAAAACCCTGCACGTTCTGTGCTTGCGGAATCAAATCCGAAAGGGTCGGCGGTTCCGTGGTCCAGGACAAATTACTGAAAACCTGGGCACCTTCCGCTGCCTGCCACAGCACGCCAAGGCGCGGATTGACCCAGCCCCAATCGCCCTTGCCGGAATCATTCCCATCGGAAAGGAAGCCATCTTCACTTTCACGCCGCGCCTTGCCGGCAGAAGCGCCAGCGATAAAAGCCAATCCCGGCCGCACTTCCAGGCTGTTTTCCAGATAGGCATCCAGATTGGTGGCACGATCAATGGAATTGGCCGACATCACCGTGGGGCGCCCATCATTATTGAAAAAGCGCAGTGACCGCGTGCGGCCCTTGGCAGCATTCACGCCGATAATGGTGCGATTTTCGTGCCCGAAGACTTGCCGATCGAAGGTGCTGCGGCCAAAGGCGGAAACATCCGTCGTGCGCTGATCAATGTACTGATAGAATCCAGGCGCGAAGGCGACCGGGTGATCCAATTCGCGGCTGACAAACCCAGCGCCTGCTTCTACCAGAATGCCTTCTTCCGGGCGGATAGCGGTGATGGTGCCCAGGCGCGTGCTTTCCAGATTGCGCATGGCATTCGCTGCCAGATTGGCACTATTGGCTGCGCGCGGATTATTCAGCGCTTGGCTCCGCGTCACCGCACCCCGAATCTGCTGCCAGATATTGTTATAGGCGATGAAAATGCGGGTTTCCGCATTATCCGCCCATTGCCAGCCGGTATTGCCATTCAGGCGATAGGCGCGCCCGGCGCTGTGATCCCGATAGCCTTCCTGGGTCATGCCGCTGAAGCTGGCCCAGGCATCATGCGCGCCTTCCGCCCAGCCATGCGCCACCTGGCCGCGCGCAAAGCCGAATGAACCGCCTTCCCCGCGCAGGATGGTGCCCGGCGCGGTGCGGCCTGTTGGCGTGATAAAATTCAACGCCCCACCGAGCGTATTGGCCCCCAGCGCAAAGGCATTGGCGCCCCGCAGGACCTCAACCCGCTGGAAGGTCAGCGGGTCCAGTTCCTGGAAATCCCCGCTGCCATCGGCCTGATTGACGGAAAGCCCATCCTGGAAAAGCCGCACGCCGCGCAAATGGAAATTGCGCGCGATGCCGGAACCGCGAATGGAAAGCCTGGAATCCTCGCCCCATTTCGGCTCGGCAAAGACGCCGGGGGTGTATAGCAGCATGTCGCGAATGCTGGTGGCCCCTGCCCTTTCGAGGAAATCACTGGCCGGGACAATGGTGACATTGCCGGGGTTGCGGCGCGCTTCCTCGGCGGCTTGTTCATCGGATGGTCGGGTCAGGCTGCCCGCAATCGGGGCAGCGGTGACGATGGTGGGCGGCAGGGTGGCGCTTGGCACTGCCGGGGCAGCGGTTTGCGCCTGGGCGGCGAAGCTACTGGCCGCCAAGGCGGCCGCGGCGGCGAAAAGCCGCGCATGATGGGTGTGGAACACGAAAAATCTCCTGAGGTCGAATAACGGGACGGCTTTTGGCCGCCCGCATGCGGGCGGCCTCAGGAGAAGGCTGGGGGACCGGTTGGGTCGTAAGGCGGTGCGCGCGCCGCCGGGCGCAAGCCAGCATCACCGATGGCAAACCAGATGATGGCGCTGCCAGGTTCCACCGGGGTGGCGAGCATCGGCGCGGCAGAAAGGTCCGCCTGCGGTAGGGCATGGCAGGCCAGGCAGAAGCCGCCATGGGCTTCCGGGGCGGGCAATTCCTCACCGCCCGGCCCCAAATGTACGGTGCGATCCCCATCAGGTGAGCAGATGACCGCAGCCATCCCCGCATTGCTGGTATGAGCAAGGCAAAGCGCTGGCGCCAGTACGGTTTGCACCAGGAGCAATGCCGCGATCAGGCGCGTGAGGATGGTGGCAGGGCGTTTCACGAGCACATGCTTAATCTGGTGGGCGGGGGATGCCAAGAGAGGCAGTTACGCCGCCACCCGCGCCACCAAATCGTAATCCACTTCCGGCGTATAGACCGAAGCCTCCTTCCCAAGCCGAGAGGAAAACAGCGTGAAATGCTCCACCTCCACCGGCGTTGCGCGGAACAAATTATAGGCCTGCACAAAGGCCATCAGCTTTTCCGGCGCGGCGCGTTCGGTCCGCGCCAGCGTCACATGGGGCGAAAAGCGCTTGCGTTCTGGCGCCAGCCCCACGCGTTGCAGCGCTGTTTCCACCTTGGTCTGCAAATGGGTCAGCGCGTCATTGCGCTCGGCGCCCACCCAAAGCGATTGGATGCGCCCGGCTTTCTCAAAAGTGCCGACACCGGCAAGCTGCAAGGTGAAGGGCCGCGCGCGGATCGCCGTCAGCGCATCATCCACCTCCTGCGCGCGCCAGGGCTCAATTTCGCCAATGAAGCGCAAGGTCAGGTGGTAATTCTCGGGCGGTACCCAACGCGCGCCGGGAATGCCCCCCGCAAGACCCGCGATTTCCGCGCGAAGCGTGGCCGGCAAGGCAAGGGCGACGAAAAGACGCAGCATGGCGGGGACCCTCCTGATGCGATCCGGCGTCTCGCCTAAGGGAGCGTCACCTTCCCCAGCAGCGAATCGACGTAAGGTAGCATGCGACGAACCATCTCCGCGACGCCAGCGACATTTGGATGAATGCCGTCCGGTTGATTGAGTGAAAGGTCGCCTGCCACCCCCTCCAGCAGGAAGGGGTAGAAGACCACGCGCGGCCTTTCGCGGGCCAAGTCACTGAAACTCGCGGCGAATTCCCGCCCATACTCGGCGCCGAGGTTGGGTGGCGCAAGCATCCCGGTCAGCATGGTGGGCAGGCGCTTCGCTGCCAGGGCATCCAGAATGGCGGCCAGATTGGCCCGGCTGGCGCGGGGTTCCAGCGCGCGGAGCCCATCATTCCCGCCAAGGGCGACAATCACCGCATGGGGGTTATCGGCCAAAGCCCAATCCAAGCGCGCCCGCCCGCCCGCCGTGGTATCGCCCGAAACTCCGGCATCAATCACGCGCACCGCGCGGCCCTTGGCGCGCAAGGCGGCTTCCAGCCTGGCCGGCAAGGCCTCGGCCCGCGCCAGCCCATACCCGGCGGTAATGGAATCCCCCAGCATCATCAGCCGGATTTCCGCCGCCCGCGCCGGCAAAGCCCCAAGCGCCAGCAGCGCCAGCGATTGGCGTCCGAGCCATCTGCGACCATATGCGTGGGCAGGATAGGAGTTCAGCGATACCATGGATGCCCTTCACGTCACCGAGACGACCAGCGCCGGGGCGACAAAACCCCTGATCGAAGCGCGCGGCCTTGGCTTCAAAGTGAGGGCGGATGGCGGTGAGATCAACATCCTGCGCGGCCTGGATTTGCGCGTGGATGCGGGTGAGGCAGTGGGGATCGTTGGCCCATCCGGTTCGGGCAAGACCAGCCTGCTCATGCTGCTGGCCGGGTTGGAACGCCCGACATCCGGGACGCTCTCCATTGATGGCGCGGATATTGGCGCGATGGAGGAAGATGCGCTGGCGCGTTTCCGGCGTGAGCGGCTTGGCATTGTCTTTCAGGCCTTTCATTTGATCCCGACCATGACGGCGTTGGAAAACGTCGCGGTACCCTTGGAATTCGCCGGCGTGCGCGATGCTTTTGATCGTGCGGCTGAGGCCTTGCGCGCGGTAGGGCTTGGCCATCGCTTGGGCCATTACCCGGCGCAGCTCTCAGGCGGCGAGCAGCAGCGCGTGGCGCTGGCCCGCGCCTTTGTCGCGGAACCGCGTTTGCTGCTGGCGGATGAACCGACCGGCAACCTCGACCGCGCCAAGGGCGAGGAAGTGATGGCGCTGCTTTTCGATTTGCGCGCGCGGCTTGGCACCACGCTATTGCTGATCACGCATGACCCCGCGCTGGCTGCGCGCTGCCCGCGGCAACTCTGCATTGAAGATGGGCTGATCGTGTCTGATCAAAGGGCGGCGGCGTGAGCAATTTGTCGCTCGCCTTTCGGATCGCGCGGCGCGAATTGCGCGGTGGCTTGCGCGGCTTGCGTATTGTGCTGGCCTGCCTGGCGCTGGGTGTGGCGGCCATTACGGCGGTTGGCACGTTGCGCGCCGGTGTTGATGCCGGGCTTGCGGCGGATGGTGCCCGCATTCTGGGCGGCGATGTTGAAATCGCCTCCCCCTACCGGCCCTTGGCTGAGGCACCGCGCGCCTGGTTGGCAGCACGCGGCGCGCGGGTTTCGGAAGTGGTGACTTTGCGCGCCATGGCGGTGGCTCCTTCAGGGGAGCGTATGCTGGTGGAAGTGAAGGCGGTAGATGGCGCCTATCCGCTTTTTGGCACGCTTGAAGTGCAGCCACCTGTCGCGCTCGGCACCGGTGATATCCTGCTTGATCCTTTCATTGCAGAGAAACTTGGAATTGCACCCGGTGCAGTGCTGCGCATTGGTGAAGCGCGTCTGACCTTCCGTGCCATCATCACGCAGGAACCGGATAAGGTCGCAAGCCCTTCCTTGCTCGGGCCGCGCGCCATGATTGTCTTGGCGTCCTTGGACGCAACACGGCTGATCCAGCCGGGCAGTCTGGTGACCTATGAATATCGCTTGGCACTGCCGCCGGGCACGGACCGTCAGCGCTTCATTGCTGATCTGCGGCGGGATTTTCCGGAATCCGGCTGGCGGATACGCAGTTCCGATGTCGCGGCGCCCGGCGTCAATCGCTTCCTGGATCGCGCGGCGTTTTTCCTGACGCTGGCAAGCCTGACGGCGCTGCTGGTGGGTGGGATTGGCATTGCCACCGGCGTATCGGCCTGGCTGGAGCAACGCGCGCGCACCATCGCCACGCTGCGCTGCCTTGGCGCGCCGCCCGCGCTGATTTTCACGACCTATCTGGTGCAGGTCATGGCGCTGGCGCTGCTTGGCATTGTGCTTGGCTTGGTGATTGGTTTTGCGCTGACCTGGGCGGGGGCAACGGCACTCGCAGCTATTCTGCCAGTGGCGCCGCGCATCCTGCCTTATCCAGCGCCGCTGATCATGGCGGCGGCCTATGGGGTGTTGACCGCGCTGGCCTTTACGCTTTGGCCACTTGGGCGCGCGCGCAGCATTCCGGGGGCAGCGCTGTTTCGGGATGTGGTGGCACCCGGTTCGGGCTGGCCAGGGCTTGGCATTGTCGCGGCAATCCTGGCGGCAGCGGGGGCGCTTTCCACTCTGGTGATCGGCACGGCGGAAAATCCGCGTTTTGCGGCCGGGTTCATCGTGGCGGTGATCGGCACGCTTTTGCTGTTCCGCCTTGGGGCGGGGGCGCTGATGGCACTCGCCCGGCGCCTGCCCCATGCCAGGCGCCCGGCGCTACGCCTTGGTTTTGCCAATCTGCATCGGCCCGGCGCGCCAACACCGCTGATGCTGGTCTCGCTTGGCGTGGGGCTGACGGTGCTTGCCGCCATTGCGCTGATTGAAGGCAATCTCCGCCGGCAATTGGCCAATGAAATGCCGGCCGCCGCGCCGAATTTTTATTTCATTGATATCCAATCCGATCAGATCCAGGCGTTTGAGGCGCTGGCACGCGCGCAACCAGGTGTCACGGAAATCCGCAGCGTACCCAATCTGCGCGCGCGCATTGTTGCGGTGAATGGCGTGCCGGCGGAGCAGGTGAATGCAACGCCCGAGACTGCCTGGGCCTTGCGCGGCGATCGTGGCCTGACCTATTCAGCGACCCCGCCGGAAGGCGCCAAGCTGGTCGCCGGTGCATGGTGGCCAGCGGATTATGCCGGCCCGCCCTTGGTTTCCTTCGACACGCAACTGGCCAAGGGTTGGGGCATTGGTGTTGGTGATACCATCACGGTGAATGTGCTGGGGCGTGACATCACGCTGAAAATCGCGAGCCTGCGGGAAATCGCGTGGCGCGGGCTTGGCATCAATTATGTGCTGGTTGCCTCCCCCGGATTGCTTTCCGCCGCGCCGCATACACATATCGCGACCATGCGCAATGATGTCGCGCAGGAAGCGGCGCTGCTGCGGCTTATGACAGATCGTTTCCCGAATGTTTCGGGTATTCGCGTGCGTGATGCGCTGGATCAGGTTGTGGGGCTGTTGGAAAAGATCGGCTTCGCGCTTTCCGCCGTGGCGGGCATTACCTTGCTGGCGGCGCTGCTGGTGCTGGCGGGCGCCGTGGCGGCTGGGCAAAGGCGGCGCATCCGCGATGCCGTGGTGCTTAAGACCATCGGCGCCACGCGCGCGCAAATCCGCGCGAGTTTCCTGGTGGAATTTGGCTTGCTCGGCCTGACGGCGGGCTTGCTGGCGGCGGCGGCTGGCACGGCGGCGGCCTGGGGCGTGGTGCGCTTTGTCATGCGCGCCGATTGGGTGTTTCTGCCGGGCACTTTGGCGGTCACAGTGCTGGCCTGCATGGCCATCACGCTTGGCTTTGGTTATGTCGGCACTGCCTTCGCGCTCCGCGCCAAACCCGCCCCCTTGCTGCGTAATGAATAGGAAGCCTGATATGGCCGAGGATACCAAACTCTCCACGCTGGATGCCACGCTGCTGCGCCGTGCGTTTGCCCTGGCGGCGCAGGCCCGCGCGCGTGGTGATCGCCCCTTCGCCGCGGTGATTGCCGATGAGAAAGGGGAAGTTTTGGCCGAGGCCGGCTCCACCCAGGGCAAGGGTGGCGGCGGGACGCTCGCGCATTCGGAAATGAATGCGCTGCAGGATGCGCTGCGCGCCGCGCTGCCGCGCGATGTGTTGCGCCGCGCCACCATCTATTCTTCGGGCGAGCCTTGCGCCATGTGTTCGGCGGCGATTTTCTATACCGGCATTGGCCGCGCGGTTTATGGGCTTTCGGCGGGCGCCATTCTGCATTTGCGCAATGCGCAGCCCCATACGGCTGGGCTGTCGCTGTCCTGCCGGGCGGTCTTGGACTCAGCGGCTGAACGCGTGGAAGTGATCGGCCCCTGCCTGGAAACGGAAGGCGCCGTGCCGCATCAAGGCTATTGGCGGGAAGGGGCGCCCTGACATTGTTGGTTGCCGAACAGCAACAAGCATGCGTTAATCCGCCGCCATTGATTGTCGGTAAATAAGGAAGGAAAGCCAAACCATGTTCACAAGCCTTATCGCGCGCCTGCGCCAAGGCGCAGTCTTGGCCCTGCCACTGCTGGCACTCGCTGCCTGCGCCACGCCTACCCCGGAACCGCCGGTGGTGGCCTCCACCACCCGCGAAATGGTGGCGGCGGTGGACCGGGTGGATGCCCGCACCCGCACCATTGTGGTGCGCGGCCCAGATAATAAGCCGCAAACCCTACAGCTTGGCCCGGAAGTGCAGAACTTCGCCCAAATCCGCCGCGGTGACCGCGTACGGCTGCATTATGAGGAAGCCGTTGCCGTGCGTATGGCCCCGCGCGGTAGCCGGCTGGAACCTGAAACCGTGGTCGGCGCCGCCCGCGCCCAACCCGGCGCACGCCCCGCCGCTGGCACCGTTGCCGCAACCCGCGCCCAAGTGCGCATCACTGCGCTTGATACGGCCAATAACCGGGTAAGCTTCGTCGGGCCATCCCGTGTGGAACGCACCGTGGTGGTCCGCGCCCCGGAATTGCAGGCCTTCCTCAAGACATTAAGCGTGGGTGACCGCGTGGATGTCGCCATTGCCGAAGCCATCGCCGTCCGCGTGGAGCCGGCGGAGCGCTAAGATGGGCCGGGGCGCCTGAGGATCCGCAGGCGCCCCCTCTCTCTCCCCCTATTGATCTAGATTACGAAATCTCCATATAATCAGCTTAAGGGGAATCATCCCCGTCAACAGGAGTTGTCATCGTCATGGCCTTTGGTCCCGACACGCGTTTCAACACCGGCTGGGGTCGCCCCGTCGCAGCCGATGCGGCCGCGATTGATGCCGGGCTGCGGGCATATATGCTCCGCGTCTATAACTGGATGGCGTCTGGCCTGCTGGTCACCGGCATTGTGGCCTATGTGATCGCCTCCTCGCCTGAGCTGCAACAGATGTTCTGGTCCGTGACCCGCGCCGCCAATGGCGCGCGCATCGTATCACCGACCATTCTGGGCTGGGCTGCGATGCTGTCACCGCTCGCCTTCATCCTGGTGCTGTCCTTTGGCATCAACAAGCTCTCGCGCCCCGCGACGCAGGCGCTGTTCTGGGTTTTCGCCGCCTGCATGGGTGCCAGCCTTTCGAACATCTTCCTGCGCTACACGGGCCAATCCATCGCCAGCACCTTCTTCATCACCGCGTCCATGTTCGCGGCGGTGAGCCTGTATGGATATACCACCAAGGCGGATCTGACCCGCTTTGGCAGCTTCATGATCATGGGCCTGATCGGCATCATGATTGCGGGTCTGGTCAATATCTTCCTGGCGTCCTCCGCGCTCGCCTTCGCGATCAGCGTGATCGGCGTCGTCGTGTTCGTCGGCCTCACGGCTTACGACACGCAGCGCATCAAGACGGATTACGTGCAATTCGCCTATGCGGAAGGCACGGATGAAGCCGGTAAGCGGAGCGTGATGGATGCGCTTGGCCTCTACCTGAACTTCGTCAACCTGTTCCAGCTGCTGCTTTCCTTCATGGGTCAGCGCAACAACGATTGATCAGGACCTTACGGCCTGAACGACAACCCCGGGGGCAACCCCGGGGTTTTTTATGTGCAGATCACAAGCCCTGGTCTATCGGCACGCGGAGCGCTTCCGCCATGCGGTTCGTTTCCGCCGCCATGCCAAGCACCGCGAGCAATTCGCCATGCATCGCATCCGTCATGCCCTTGGCGCGCGCCGCCGCCGTATGGGACGCCGTGCAATAGGCACAACCCGCCGCTGCTGACGCCGCGAGATAAAGCATTTCCTTCGTCAGCGGGTCGAGCGCACCTGGCGCCATCACCTGCTTCAGGCTTTCCCACGTGCGCTTGAGCGTTGGCGGATGCACCGCCAAGGCCTTCCAGAAATTATTGACATCGGCCACCCCGCGCGTGGCCTTGATATCATCGTAAACTTCCCGCACGTCGGGCGCGGCATCCGCATATTCAATCAGCGCCATCACGCACCGCCGGGCAAGGGGCGATAGGGCAGCGCCGCAAGCCGCGTGGCATGGAGTGTGACGTCCTGCCAGACACCGCCTGTCACATAGGGGTCTTCGGCCATCCAGGCGCGGGCGGCTTCATCGGTTGCGTGGCGCGTGACGGTAATCGAACCCATCATGCGCTCCCCCGCCTCATCCAGGATGGCCCCGCCGATAGCCAAAGTCCCATCTGCGGCCATGGGCTGCATGCGCGCGATATGCGCCCCGCGTGCGGCCTGCCGGCGGGCGGGGGCTTCGGCATCCGTGCCGTCGAAGGCGATGGCGACGGTGTGGGTGCGGGTGGTCGCCATCGGATCACCGGGCTTGGGCAGGCGCTGATAGGGCAAGGATGCGATGCGGAAGGGCAGGATGCGGATATCCCCCCAAACGCCTTCAACCGAAAAAGGTTCTTCCGAGAGATACGCCTTCACGCCCGCCATATTCGGCACATCCAGGATCATCAGCGACCCGGATGGCACCCATTCGGTGGTGAAAAGCGGTGTACCAAAGGGCATCCGCCCATCTTCCGCCCAGCGGCTGATCACCGCCCTGTGGCGGTCCATCGCCGCGGCGCGGCGGGTTTTATCTGCACCATCGAAAGCGAGTATGGCGTAGCCCATGGCATTTCCCCTTCTTTGGAAGGGCAGCATGCCATGGAGCGGGAGTTATGAAAGGGGGGCAAATCCGCCCTTTCCCCATCAATACATATGCTGGCCACCATTGATGGACAGCGTGGACCCGGTGATGAAATCCGCATCTTCGGCGGTCAGGAAGACCACGCCACGCGCAATATCCTCGGCCTTGCCGAGGCGCCCGCGCGGGATCCGCGCGATGATTTTTTCCAGCACATCGGGCGGCACGGCGCGCACCATTTCAGTATCCACATAGCCAGGTGCGACCGCATTCACGGTAATGCCAAGCTTGGCCCCTTCCTGCGCCAGCGCCTTGGTGAAGCCATGGATGCCCGATTTCGCGGCGGCGTAATTCACCTGGCCATATTGCCCGGCCTGACCATTGACGGAGCCGATATTCACAATGCGGCCAAACTTGCGCGCATTCATGCCTTCCCAAACCAACTTGCAAAGATTGTAGCAGGAACCAAGGTTTGTATCGATCACCGCATCCCACATGTCGCGGTTCAGCTTACGCATGGTCGCATCGCGCGTGATGCCGGCATTATTCACCAGGATTTCAATCGGCCCCACTTCGGCTTCGATTTTTGCAATCGCTTCGGCGCATTGCGCGTAATCGGCGACATCGAATTTGTAGCAGGGAATACCGGTGCGATCGGTGAATGCCTTAGCCGCCGCATCATTGCCGGCATAGGAAGCAACCACGCTCCGCCCCGCGGCCTTCAGCCCTTCGCTGATCGCGGCCCCAATGCCTCTTTGGCCACCGGTGACAAGTGCTACACGCGCCATGACGTCTCTCTTTCCTGAAGGATTTGTGATGGTAGGGGCCACCCCATGGCAGCCGTCTGAAACTTCATATTTGCGCCATATCAATAACGCCCTGGCGTTTTCGCGCCACAAGAATCAGGTGGGCGGTGCAATTTTCCGCCCTTTTCGGATAAGTTCTTCTCCTTAGACGTGAAACTCTGACGGCGCGGCTTCCCCCCCAGGCCGCGCCGTTTCTTTGCCTTGGCTGCTGGGTGTGCTATCGAAATCTCATGGTCTTCACGGCTTTCTTTCTCCGAATTACCGCCGCGGCCGCCTAAGGCGCCGGGCCTTTGGTCCGCGCGCCTGCCGGATGGCCGCACGCGCCCGCCCCGCCACCCTGAAACGGACCCAAGCCCATGCTTTCTGAAGCTTTGACCACGCGATTTGATCTGCGCGCCGAAACCAGCCCCGGCCTGCTGCCGCGCCTGTTGCAGCCCTTCGCCAAGCGCGACGTGACGCCTGATTTTTTCCAAGCCCGCGAAGGGCTTGAGGAGATGGACATCACCATTACCTGCCAGGGGCTTGAGCCTGGCATGGCGGCGCTGATTGCCGGCAATCTTGGCCAGGTGATTGGCGTGAATCGTGTGGTGGTGACGCCTGGGGAAAGCCTCGCCACGCGCCGGGCATAGCGTTAGTAGAAGCCCATGAAGCCGCTGATCCTGACCATGGGTGAGCCCGCCGGGATTGGCGCGGAAATCACCGCCGGCGCCTGGCGTGCCTTGCGGGCTAGCGGGCCATGCTTTGCGCTGATTGATGATGCCACACGCGATTTCGTTGTGCCGGTAGCGCGGATCAGCGCGCCGGCGGAAGCCGCCGCGGTCTTTGCCCAGGCGCTGCCCATCCTGCATCGGCCCTTGGCCGCGCCGGTCACCCCCGGCAAGCCAAACATAGCCCATGCGGGGGCGGTGATTGGCGCCATCGAAGAAGCCGTGGCTTTGGCAAAATCAGGCCACGCAGCGGGCGTGGTGACGAACCCGATCCAGAAGGCAAGCTTGACGGCGGCTGGCTTTCCGCATCCTGGTCATACGGAATTTTTGGGCGAATTGGCCGGCACCGGCGTACCGCCCGTGATGATGCTGGCCTGCCCAGAACTCCGCGTTGTGCCAGTCACGGTGCATGAAGCGCTGGCGAAGGCGATTGCGCGGCTGAACCCAGGGCTGATCATTGAAACCACGCGGATTGTGGACGCCGCTTTGAAGCGCGATTTCGGCATAGCCGCGCCGCGCTTGGCGATTGCGGGTTTGAACCCCCATGCCGGGGAAGCCGGCACCATGGGGCGGGAGGAAATTGACATCATCGCCCCCGCCATCGCCGCTTTGCGCGCGGGGGGCATTGATGCGCGCGGGCCGATGCCGCCCGATACCATGTTCACGGCGCTGGCGCGGCCTCGCTATGATGCGGCCATCTGCCTTTATCACGATCAGGCGCTGATCCCGATCAAGACGATTGATATGGCAGGCGGTGTCAATGTGACACTTGGGCTTTCCATCATCCGCACCAGCCCTGATCACGGCACGGCTTTGGATATTGCCGGCAAGGGCCTGGCCGATCCCGCTTCGCTGATGGCGGCCATCCGGCTTGCTGGGCAGCTTGCTGAAAAAAGAGGTTTGGCGTGAAGCATCTCGATCTATCGGTGAATGTTGATCATGTGGCAACACTACGCAACGCGCGTGGTGGCGCGCATCCCTGCCCGGTGGAGGCTTCCCGCATTGCGGTGGAGGCAGGGGCGGATGGCATTACCGTGCATCTCCGCGAAGATCGGCGCCACATCAAGGACCGCGATGTGGAGCGTATCCGTGCTGAAATCGCGGCGCCCATGAATTTCGAAATGGCAGCGACCGAGGAAATGGTCGCTTTCGCGGAACGCATTCGCCCGCCTTATTGCTGCATTGTGCCGGAAAAACGCGCGGAGCTGACCACCGAAGGCGGCTTGGACGTGCTGCGCGCCGGGCCATTTTTGCGCGAAGCTGTGGCGCGGCTACGCGCGGCCAATGTACGTGTTTCGATTTTCATTGAAGCTGATGCGGCGCAGATCGAAACGGCGGCAGCGATTGGTGCGGCTGCGATTGAATTGCACACCGGGACCTATGCCGAAGGGCCTGTGGCGGATCGGCCCGCTCAATTGGCGCGCTTGCAGGCGGGTGTGATTGCGGCGCGGCGCGCGGGGTTGCTCTGCCATGCCGGGCATGGGTTGAGTTATGACACGGTGAGTGACATTGCGCGGATGGAGGAGGTCACTGAAATCTCCATCGGGCATTTCCTGATTTCACAAAGCGTGTTTGAGGGGCTGCCCGCGGTGGTGCGGCGCTTCAAGACGCTGATCGCCGCTGCACGCGGTGCTTGAGGGGGCTTTCATGCCGACATTGACCGTTGATGACTATCCAATTGCCTATGCCGAAGCTGGCAGTGGCACGCCTGTGATAATGGTGCATGGCACTTTGGGGGATCAGCGTTCCTTCGCGGGACAGATGGCAGCCTTTGGTGCGCAATATCACGCGACTGCGATCAGCCTGCGCCATTGCTGGCCCGACAAGTGGCGCGAAGATGGTGATTTCACCATTGCGCGCCATACGGCGGATGTGGCTGGCTTCATCCGCGCCTTGGGGAAAGGCCGCGTGCATTTGATCGGCCATTCGCGCGGCGGGCATATCGCCTTTCGTGTGGCGCAGCATCATCCGGAATTATTGGAATCGGTCGTGCTGCTGGAACCGGGTGGCGAATTGGACGAAAGCCTGGGTGGCGCGCCGCCGGCGGGCAATCAGGCATCCGCCTTTGCGCGTGGCGCGGCCCTGATTGCCGAGGGCAAGGTGGAAGAAGGGCTGACGGTTGTTGCGGAACATACCAGTGGCCCTGGGGCTTGGGAAAAGCGTTCCGAGGCGCGCAAGACAGTCAATCGCGACAATGCTACAACCCTGCTTGGGCAGATCAAGGAACAGCGCAAGCCTTATGCGCGGGCCGAGGCAGCGGGGATTAAGACGCGCACGCTATTGGTTGGGGGTGATCAATCCCAACCGCAATTCGGGCGCATTCTGGATGCCTTGGAAGGCGCGATGCCCAATGCGCAGCGTGTAACGATTGGCCGCGCCGCACATAGTGTGCAGGCGGATAACCCGGCCGATTTCAACACGGCAGTACTGGCGTTTTTGCCGGGCTAGGGCGGGTTGCGTGAACCCATGTGAAGGCAACACGGCCTAGAACATGGCCGCGCCAAGCGAACCACTTGGCGCTTCATGGGTTGCAGCCCGGCAAAACTCTCCTGCGTGTTCGGTGAAACAAGATGCACCAAACACGCAATACTCATTCGGCGGCGATACGGCGCTTTCCTTGCGTGGTGCCAAGACCGATTTTTTTCGCCATGTTGGACCGTTGTTTCGCATAACGCGGCGCCACCATGGGATAATCCGCAGGTAGTCCCCAGCGTTGCCTGTATTGGTCGGGCGTAAGATTGAAGGACGTCTTCAGATGCCGCTTGAGCATCTTCATTTTCTTGCCGTCTTCAAGGCAGATGATGTATTCTTGCGTGATGGATTTTACGATTGCCACCGCGGGCTCAGGACGGAGCGGCGCTTCTTGTGGTGCATTCTGGATCGCAATAAGCGTACGGTGAACATCCCGAATCAGTGTCGGCAAAGCCGAAACCGGAACCGCATTATGGGCGGCATGTGCCGATACAATCTGCGCGGTAAGGGTGAGGATATCGTCTTCTTGCTTTGAGTCTACCAATATTTCCTCCGTGTTTCAGAAATACGCAAACAAGGGACTATTATTAAATTTATCTACAGGTTAATTGTAATAATATTCTTCCGAAATTGATAAATTATCCGAACGATTTTTCCGGTTCTGGCGCTGCGCTGCACAAAAGGCGCGCCCGCACCGCGGCGGCCTGATCCATCACCGCGGCAGGAGCAGCCAATGCTGCACAAAATTCGCGCAACCTCGCTCAAAAATTAGGCGGGCGATGCTCCCGATCTGAACGGCGCTGGTGTGTCGCCCTGTTTTCCGGGGCCCTGGCTTGCGGCACGTGGCTTGCTGAGGCCGTGGACAAGATTGATTGGAGCTTCCGCATGACCCACACCCCCCATCTGTTCGGGCGCCGTTCCTTCACAGCCACCTTGGGACTTGGCAGCCTTGCCTTGGCGGCGCCCAGGGTCGCGCGCGCTCAAACCCGTGAAATCGTGATCGGCGGTGCGGCCAGCCATAAGCCGTGGTTCGAAACTCATGTTCAAAGCGCCTTTGAACGTAAATACAATTGTCGTTTGACCTTCGAGGGCACCAGGTCGCTGGTCAATCTCGAGAAAATGCAAAAGAACAAGGACCGGCCGTATGTGTCGGTCGTGCAGATGGATGATCCGGTCATGATTCTGGCAGTCCGCGAAGGATTGCTTGAACCCATCACGGCTGCACGGGCACCAAATCTCGCGCGGCTCAAGCCTGGCACCGTGCATATGGATGGCATGTGGGCAAATTATTTGCAGCCGTGGCAGGGCATTGCGTTCAACACCAATGTTCTCCGCACCGCGCCGCAATCCTGGACGGAGATGTTTGAAGCGCGCTTCAAAAGCCGCATCATTGTGCCTTCGCTTCAGAATACTGAAGGCCTGCCCAATCTGTTCATGATGGCGCATCTTGTGACCGGCAAGCCAATGGCGGAAGCCTATAAGGATATTGATGCCGCTTTCGCCGGCTTCCGCCGCCTGAAGCCGAATCTGCTGACGGCCTATAGTCAGATGCCGCAAGCCTTTTCACTCATGGAACAGGGTGAAGCGCATATGATTATCGGTGCGCTTTCTTCCTTTGGCATGCAGCGTCGTCTTGATGGTGCGCCGGTCGGCATGGTGGCGCCGCGTGAGGGGATTTTCCCGGTCCCATCCGGCATCGCAGTTGTGAAAGGCGGCCCGAATCAGGATCTTGCCTTTGCCTATGTCAATGAGCTGCTGGGCGCCGAGATCCAAAACCGCATTGCGCCGCCAACCTTTGCCTTGCCAACGAACCTTGATGCACAAACGCCCCCCGGCATGCCAAGCGGCGTGACAGTGCATCCTATCGATTGGGCTTTCGTCGCCGAAAATCGCACCGCCTGGGTGCAGCGCTGGGATCGTGAGATGGCATTGTGATTGAACCGTTCCTAGAAGTCAGGAACGCGCGCAAAAACTTTGGTCCTACAACGGTTCTGGATGGTGTAACGCTTGGTGTGACCAGGGGTGAGTTTGTCTCTCTGCTTGGTCCATCAGGTTGCGGGAAGACAACCCTTCTGCGCATCATCGCGGGCTTGACTGGGGCTGATGTTGGTGATGTGCGTCTTGATGAGCAAGATATCACCACGCTGCCGCCGCATAAGCGCGATGTTGGTGTTGTCTTCCAGAATTATGCGCTCTTTCCGCATCTGAGTGTGATGGAAAACATCGCCTTTGGGCTTAAGGGGCGTGTTGCCAAGGATGAAGCCACGCGCATTGCGGCCCGCTTCCTTGACCTTGTGCATATGCGCGACTTCGCTGAAAGATCCGTGCGCGCCTTATCCGGTGGCCAACAGCAGCGCGTGGCCGTGGCGCGGGCTTTGGCTGTAGCGCCCAAGCTTCTATTGCTGGATGAACCGTTTTCCGCATTGGACCGGAAATTGCGCGAAACCATGCAGATTGAACTCAAGCGGCTTCTGCGGGAACTTGGCACCACTGCCATTTTTGTCACCCATGATCAGGATGAAGCGTTGGTCATGTCGGATCGTATTGCGGTCATGAATCAAGGCAGGATCGAGCAGCTTGATACGCCGCAGACCCTGTATCATGCCCCAGCAACATCTTTCGCTTTGCAGTTTGTTGGCCTTTCAACACGGATTTCCGGCCAGGTAATCGGGCATCAGGACGGCAATCTGATCCTGATTGAAACCCGACATGGTGTTGTGTGTGCGCCAGGAAACTTTGCCCGTGGTAGCCAGGTGATTATTGGTATCAGGCCTGAGCGGATTTCCTTTGGTATGCTTGATGGACAGAATTCGATAGCGCCGCAGCTTACGGATATTGTCTTCCAGGGTGCGCGCGTTCAGGTCCATTTCGCCTCTGCAGAGGATGAACCGATCATCTTGGAAAGCTCCGCGCGCTTGCCGACAAACCTTGCATCTGGTGAGGCAGTCTCGATTTCCTGGGCGCCCGAGGACACGCTGGTGTTTCCGCGTGACGTGTCTGCATGAAATCAGACCGTTCATTGGTTGGTTGGTTGGCGGCCCCGGCAGTATTTTATCTGACAATCGTCTATGCCTTGCCGCTCACGTGGCTATTGGCGCGCAGCATGATGGGGCCGGAGGGATTTAGCCTTGTCCTATTTGAGGAATTCTTGGGCGATCCATTTTCCTGGCGCGTGATTGGCAATACCTTACGCATCGCCGGGATGGTGACCATTCTGTGCCTGCTGATAGGCTACCCTGTTGCCTTTGCGCTGGCACGCGCGCGCGGCGTCGTGCAGGTGGTCCTGCTCGCGGCCATCATTCTGCCCTTGTCCATCGGTGTTGTGGTAAAGGCCTTTGCCTGGCAGATCGTTCTGCGCCGGGATGGTGTGGTTTCTCAGTTTCTTGTGGGGATTGGTGTTTGGTCCGAACCACAGCGGCTTCTTTTCACCGAAATAGGCCTGGTCGTGGGTGCGGCCAATGTGTTCCTTCCCTTCATGATTCTGCCGATTTATTCAGTGGTGAAGCTGATTGATCCGCGCCTCATGGAAGCCGGCGCCACGCTTGGTGTCAGCCCAGTCTCCCGATTTTTCCGCATTCTTTTTCCGCTCACGCTACCCGGTATCGTCAGCGGTCTTGCCTTTGTTTTTTCCCTGGCGGTTTCGATGTTCGTTATCCCGAGCCTGCTGATCGGTGATCGCTTCCAGACCCTGGCGACGCTTACGGGTCGTTCCTTTCTGCTGATGCGGAATGAAGCGCTTGGATCCGTGACTGCAACCGTCTTGCTGGTACTGGCTGTGGCGATCGTCTTGATTTCGAGTCTCTTGGCACGACGCGTGGGGCGTTTCGCATGACCGGATTGGAACGTCTGGTCCAGATTTGCGTTTGGGTGATTGCGGCGGCGGCGGTGATTTTTCTGCTGACGCCACTTGTGGTGACCATTGCGGTGAGCTTCGGCAATTCAGCCGTTTTCTCGCTGCCACCGCCGGAATGGTCCTTGCGCTGGTATGAACGCCTTGCCAATACCCGCGGGCTTTGGCCTTCCATTCTCACCTCTCTTCAGATAGCGGGGCTTTCGACCCTTATTTCGTTGATGCTTGGCACGCTATGCGCCATTGCCATTGTGCGTGGGACATTCCCAGGGCGGGAAGCCATAACGACTTTCCTTGTATCGCCGCTCATGCTGCCAGGTCTTGTGGTGGGCATAGCCATGCTGCAGGGTTTTCGTTTGGTTGGCCTGAGAGAAGCATGGATGAGCCTTCTTATCGCCCATGTCGTGATCACTATGCCTTATGTAGTGCGCACTGTGCTGGCTGCCCTGAACCTTTTTGATTTCACGCTGCTTGATGCGGCGCGCATGCTGGGTTGTTCGCCTGTTCAGGCAGTCAGGCGTGTCCTGGTGCCAGCCCTGGGGCCTGCCTTTCTCACTTCCGGCATGTTTGCCTTCCTCGCTTCGATGGATAATTATCCGGTTTCGATCTTCTTCACCGATGCCTGGACCAAGACACTACCGATTCAGATGTTGCAATATGTAGAAGAACGGCCAGACCCGACTATCGCGGCCATTTCGGCTGGCCTCATTCTCCTTGCGGTTATTGTGATGATTATCGGTGATCGGCTTGTTGGTCTTCGGCGCCTTGCGGATTTCTGATGATATATCCCCCCGCCCCCTCTGATCGCGATTTTCGCGGCTATCACGGCAAGGAACCGGCGGTGCGCTGGCCCAATGGGGCACAGCTTGCAGTTTCCATCGTCGTGAATATTGAAGAAGGCGCGGAGCTTTCCCTCGCCGCAGGCGATGCCAGCAATGAATTCATCTATGAAGCGGTGGAGCGTGTTGAAGGATCGCGCGATCTTTGTATGGAAAGCCATTACGCCTACGGTACGAGACGCGGATGGGGCCGTATTCGTGAAGCGCTTAGCCGTCATGGCGTGACCGTTACCCTCAACGCCTGTGGGCGCGCCTTGCATCATTCACCTTGGATTGCATCAGAAGCCGTTCAGGATGGGCATGAGGTTTCAAGCCATGGCTGGCGTTGGGAACGCCAGGTCAATATGCCTGAAGCAGATGAACGCCGCGTCATTGCGCGTGCGGTCGCTGACATAAGTGCTGCGGCGGGAACGCCGCCGGTTGGGTGGCATACTCGGTCGGCGACATCTGAAAATACGCGCCGCTTGCTGGTTGAACATGGTGGTTTTCTCTATGACTCCAACGCGTATGATGATGACACACCCTATATGGTGACGATCGCCGGGCGGGACTTGGTTGTTCTTCCCTACGCATTTGACACCAATGACATGCGCTTCCAGCCTGGCGGTGGATTCGTGCAAGGCGAGGATTTCGCGCGCTACTGCATGGCGGCGTTTGATCGTTTATATGCCGAAGGTGCCACTGCCCCGCGGATGCTTTCAATAGGGTTGCATTTGCGCATCATCGGGCGCCCGGCTCGCATCGGCGGATTGGAACGCCTTCTGGAATACCTGGCCGGCCATGAGGGCGTTTGGTTCGCGAGCCGTCGGCAAATTGCGGAAGCGTGGCGTAAATCCATCGGGCTTCCTGCTTGGCAGCCGCGCCCGCCACTATCGGCGTTTAGCATATAGGGCCTGACGGCTTTCCGTCAAAAAGCATTGGGTTGTTCAATTTTCCACGTTAATCAGCGAACGCGACCAGGCCTGCGTACGGTGAAATCAAAGGAGGAAGTTCGTGCGCCTTTTGATGCTCAATCCAAATACCTCAGGTGGCGTCACGGATCTGATTGTAGCGGCAGCGCAGGCGGTCGCAGCCCCTGGAACTGAAATCCTGCCCGCCACGGCATCGCGCGGCGTGCCCTACATCGCGACCCGCGCAGAGGCCATTATCGGCGGAGCGATAGCCCTGGAGATGCTTGCCGAGTTACAAGGGAATGTTGACGCCGCCGTTATTGCGGCCTTTGCAGACCCAGGTTTGGGCGGGGCCCGAGAGCTTTTCACGATTCCCGTTATTGGCCTTGCCGAAGCGGGCATGCTGACCGCATGCATGTTGGGTGCGCGCTTTTCAATCGTGACTTTTGCCGCTGCTCTTGAACCCTGGTATCGCGAATGCGTCGCCTGGCACGGGCTTGAAAAACGCTGTGCATCCATTCGTACGCTCGATGGTTCATTTCGCGCCATCTCAGAGGTGCAGGAGGAGAAAGCGGACCTTCTTGTAAAGCTCGCTTGTCGCGCCATTGAAGAAGATCAGGCAGATGTCATTCTTTTGGCGGGCGCACCCCTCGCAGGGCTTGGGCCAAAAGTTGCTGACCGAATTCCTGTTCCAGTCGTGGATTGTGTTGGCGCTGCGGTCAAGCAAGCGGAGGCGCTAGTCGCGCTTGCACCGAAAAAGGCACGCGCTGGCACTTTCAAGAGACCGGCTGCCAAGCCATCTATTGGCTTGGCACCAGCCTTGGCAGATTGGATCGCCCACAAAGAGAAAAATAATTGATTCGCGACGCAGTACTGATCGTCGTGGCTGGGGAGCAAGGGTATCTGACGCCAGTCGGCTTCGTGGGCGAACGTGAGACGCGCGCTTGTCCTTGCGGATTTCTTCCATGATCCGACCATCGACACCGCTGTGCACACACCTGATTCTCGGCCATCCGCATCGCAGCTACCGTCATCTTCTGGCTGGGAGAATGGATCCTGGACCTGGTCACCCTTTTCCACAGCACAATGGCTTGATGCAGTTTATTTGTGATGACAGGCGACAGCGCCGTCCCCATCAATAGGCAATAAACTTGGCCTATCGTGCCGACACAGATTCGTGGCCTTCAGGCAGCGTGGATGAAAAGCACAACCGGCAGGTGGCGATAGCGGGGATGGCAATTCCCCACGAATAGGCTTGAAGGTCACGCCGATATTTCCATCAAGCGAAAGCTTAGGCACGCCATCAAGCAAGGCCTGAGTATAAGGATGCCGGGGCGCTGAATAGAGTTGTGCCGCATCGCTTAGCTCCACGATACGCCCCAAATACATCACCGCGACCCGATCACTGACATGGCGAACCACGGATAGGTCATGGCTGATAAAGATGGTTGTCAGGCCAAATTCCTGCCGTAAATCCAAAAACAGGTTCAGGATTTGCGCTTGGATGGAAACATCCAGCGACGCTACAGGTTCGTCGCAAATCAGCACCTCTGGCCGCATGGCCAAGGCGCGGGCGATGGCAATGCGTTGGCGTTGTCCACCGGAAAACTGATGCGGAAAGCGCTGCGCGTAGGCAGGGTCCAACCCAACCTTTGCCAGCCATTCTTCTGCGAAAAGGGCTGCTTCACCGCGCTGAATAAGACCGTGGGTGATGGGTCCTTCCGTGATTGTCTCACCCACGCGGCGCCGCGGATTAAGTGACGCGAAAGGATCCTGAAAGACAGTCTGAATGCGGGTCGTGGTCTTTCGCCCAGCCAGCATGGGGGGCGCACCATTTAGTCGGATTTCGCCTTCGCTTGGCTCAAGAATACCCGCCAGCATCCGGCCAAGAGTTGACTTGCCGCAGCCGGATTCACCAACCAGGCCAAGCGTCTCTCCACGTTGCACGCTAAGCGTCACATTCGTCACGGCCATCACTGGGCGACGATCCATCTTGGTACCAAATAGGGTGGCGATGCGATCCCCCAGCGTGACATGCGGGCTGAATCGGCGGGAGACATTATCCGCACTCAGGATCTCAGTCTGTGTCCTATGCGTCATGGGGCGACCGGCCGTGGATGATGGCAAAAGGCGCCATGATGATGATCGCCAACGCGAGGCGGTTCTGACCGGCAAAGATCGGTCGCATGAGAGCAACGCGGCGCGAAAGGACAACCAGGCGGCACATTCAAGGGTGACGGCGTAGTGCCCGGAATCTGCGTAAGTTTCTGCCCGGGCGCGGCCAATGCTGGCAAGCTGTCAAGCAGACCGCGTGTATATGGATGCAGGGGCGCGCGCAGGACATCGCTGACTGGGCCATATTCAACGATACGGCCCAGGTAAAGCACAATCACGCGATCAGCCAAGGATGACACAATGGCCAGGTCATGACTGATCCAAATCAGCGCAGTGCCACTTTCCTGCGCCAGCGTCTTCATTTCAGCCAAAATTTGCGCCTGAATGGACACATCCAGCGCCGTGGTCGGTTCATCCGCAATGATCAATTCCGGTTCATGCAGAAGCGCGATGGCAATGGCCACACGCTGGCGCATGCCGCCAGAAAATTCATGTGGATAGGCGTTCAAGCGCGCTGCCGCATCTGGAATGCCAACCAGTGCGAGGCTACGCGCCGCAAGGGCGAGCGCAGCGCCCGCACCACTGCCTCCATGCGCCTGAACGGCCATGGTCATCTGCTGGCCAATGGTAAGAACTGGATTCAATGTCGCAGCCGGATCCTGGAAAATCATGGCAATCCGCTTGCCACGCAATTTGCGCATTTCGGTCAGCGGCAGCCCAACCAATTCCTGCCCACGAAACATCACGGAACCACCGGCGATGCGCCCAGGTGCATCCAAAAGACCAATCAGCGAAAAGCCGGTTACCGATTTGCCTGACCCAGATTCGCCAACCAGGCCGAGTATTTCACCCCGTTCAAGCGTGAAGGATATGCCATCCACCGCCTTGATTGTGCCGGCACGGGTTTCGAAATGCGTGCGCAGATCCCGCACCTGGAGCAGTGCAGGGTTCATCGGCGAAGCCTTGGATTGAACTGATCTCGTAATTGATCGCCCACGATATTGATGGCGACAATCAGCAAGATCAGGGCAATCCCGGGATAGACTGAAATCCAGGTCCTCCCACTCATCATATACTGGAAGCCATTGGCGATCAGCATGCCGAGCGAGGGTTCGGTGGGCGGCAGGCCAAGGCCAAGAAAAGATAGTGTCGCTTCCAGCGAAATCGCATTGGCAATCTGCACCGTGCCAACAACAATCAAAGGCGGCATACAATTTGGCAGTAAATGCCGGAGCACAATGCTGCGCCCAGGCAGCGGCGTGGCGCGGGCAGCTTCGATATAATCCTTCTGCCTTTCCGCTGTTGCCGCGCCGTAAGCAGTACGGGCGAAATAGGCATATTGCGCAGTGACCAAGGCGATGATCAGCGGCACCCTGCCTTGACCCAGCACTGCAACCAGCACAAGCGCAAGCAGAATGGCAGGAAAGGACAATTGAAGATCAACAAGCCGCATGATCCCCTGTTCGATCTTGCCGCCAACATTCGCCGCCATAATGCCAAGGGTAGTGCCTATGCCAAAGGCAACAGCACCAGCCGCAATCCCCATCTGCAAGGAAATGCGTAGACCGTAGAGTATGGCTGAGAACAAATCTCGCCCCTGCGCATCGGTCCCGAGCCAATGGACATAGCCACCAGAACCAACAAAACCTGGCGGCCGGCGCGCATCCCGCAAATTGAGATTGGCAAGATCATAAGGGTCCTGCGGCGTAATCAGGGGCGCGGCGAGCGCCGCCGCAACAATCATGATCACCATTGCAAGGGCCAATGTGGCGATCCAGTTTTCACGATATTCCCGCCAAAACCGCACCATCACACACGCCTTCCGCGCCTGAGGCGCGGGTCCAGCACGGCATAGGTCAAATCCACCACCAGATTGATGGTGACAAACAGAAAAGCCACCAGGATCAGATAGCCGACCATGACCGGCCGATCGAGCGAGGTGATCGAATCAATGATCAGCTTGCCAACACCTGGCCAGGAAAAGATCGTCTCCGTCACTACGGCGAACGCAAGCGTGGAGCCGAATTCCAGACCGAAGACGGTCACCAAAGGAATGGAAATAAGGCGTAGCACATGCCGACGCAGAATGGTAAAATCCGTAAGCCCTGCCGCGCGGGCGAACTTCACCGTATCTGAAAGCATGATTTCACGCGTGCCGGCACGCGACAGGCGGATCAGCATGGCAAGCTTGAACAGGCTTAGATTGAGCGCAGGAAGTGCCAGGAAGCACAGCCCTTCCCAGGTGAGGAATGACCACCCGACGCCAAAAATTTCGACCGTCGGCCCGCGATCCCCGGCGGGCAGCCAGTCAAGATTTACCGCGAAGGTCAGGATAAGGATCAGTCCCACCCAGAACGTCGGCACCGAAAATCCCAAAACAGATGCCGCCATGATGGCCTTGGAGAAAGGGCTTTCCGGCCGATAGCCGGCATAAATGCCAAGCGGTATGCCCACAAAGGCACCGATCAACACCGAAGTGAGCGCCAATTCCAATGTTGCCGGCAGACGGCTCAGGACCAAGTGCAGCACCGGGATATTCAGCACAAAGCTCCGCCCCAGATCGCCTTGCAACAGCCGGCCCAGAAAGGCCAGATATTGCTGCCAAAGCGGCTGATCCAGGCCGTAATGGCGGATGGTGGCTTCCCTGATATCCTGGGTTGCATCAGGGGAAATCAACACATCAATCGGATTTCCGATGGCGTAGACGCCAACAAAGACAAGCGCCGACATCGCCAGCATGACAAAGCCAGCCTGAATGAGGCGCTGAATGATATACCCAAGCATTGGAAGCGATTATCTGGCATTTGACAGCAAGCGCAAGCTCTTCCTAACATCCTGATCACAGAAGGCTCGTGGGAGATTTGGACATGCGTTGGAATTACCGCCGCTTTGCTTTGGCAACAGTCGGCATGGCCTGCATGGCCGGTGTGGCTTCTGCTCAGACCCTCACCATGGGTGTGATTGCGGGGCCGGAGAGCATCGACCCGCATTTCACCGCCACCGGCACGCATTCGGAAGCGCTGAAGCATGTTTTTGATACGCTGACCCATTCGGGCGATAAGCTCCAGATCGAGCCCGGTCTTGCGGAATCCTGGCGTATTGTGGACCCGAATACCTGGGAATTTCGCCTGCGCCGCGGCGTGAAATTCCATGATGGGTCGGATATGACTGCGGAAGATGTCGCAGCTTCCATCCGCCGTATGCAGCAATTATCGGGGCCAAACCCGACCCGCATTTACGTGCGCCGCGTGCAGGAAATTCGCATTGTTGACCCGCACACCATTCAAATCATCACTGACGGCCCGGCACCGACGCTGCCGAATGATTTCATCCGACTGTTCATCACCTCGGCCCGCGCCACGGCCGGCCTGACGCCGGAAAACGCCAATGAGGCCTTCAATAGCGGCCGCGCCGCCATCGGCACCGGGCCTTATCGGTTTTCGTCCTGGACGCCACGTGAACAATTCGCAGTAGAACGGAACGATAATTACTGGGGCGGTCGCCCCGCCTGGGGCCGTGTAGTGCGGCGTGAAATCTCCAACCCGGCAGCGCGCGTGGCACAGCTTCGCACCGGCCAGGTGGATATGATTGTGCGCGTGCCGGCCGCCGATGTGGCAACCCTTGAACGCGACCGCAATATCGATGTGCTGAAGGCGGAAACTGTCTATGTCTTCAACCTGGCACTGGACCAACGCGAACCAACGCCACAAGTGACAGCGCGCGATGGCACTCGTTTGGCGGCGAATCCCTATCGTGATGCGCGTGTACGTGAAGCGATTGACCTTGCCCTTGATCGCCGTGCGCTGGCGGAGATTGCGATGGAAGGGCTCGGCTCCCCGGTCAGCCAGATGGTCACGCCGGGTATCTTTGGCTTCAACCCGGCGCTCACTATCCCAACGCCTAATATCAACCGCGCGCGGCAGCTATTGACCGAAGCGGGCTATCCCAACGGCTTTCGCATGGTGCTGAATTTCACCAATAACCGCCTGCCTGGCGATGCTGGTGTTGGCGCGGCCATGACGCAAATGCTGGCGCGCATCGGCCTTGAAGTGCAGGCAGCCGGCCAGCCGGCGGCAGTGATCTTCCCAGCCCGCGCGCGGGGGGAGCTTTCCAATATCATGGCTGGCTGGGGTACCCTGACCGGTGAGGCGAATTACTATTATGCCGCCAATGCACATACCAATAATGCACAGCTTCGCCTTGGCGCCTTCAATTGGAATGGTTTTTCAGATCCGGAAATTGATCGGCTGATCCAGGCCACAAATGCGGAGCTTGATGAAAAAAAGCGCGAAACCTTGCTGCAACAGGTCGGCGCGCTTTGGAATGAAAAGCGCGTTGTCATCCCTCTTGCAGCGGTTGCTTCCGCCTGGGCCATGCGGCGTGATCGCGTAACACTCCGCGTTGGCCGCAGTGATGAGGAAACCTATGCCTGGGACATAAGCCCGGTCAGCCGCTAAGCGCGAAGCCCTGCTTCATGCGCATCGCGGAGATGAATTGGATGCAGGTGGAGGCTTACCTCCACCGCGATGATCGCTGCGTCCTGCCCTTTGGCAGCACCGAACAACATGCGCAGCTTTCGCTTTGTGTAGATGCGATCTTGGCTGAGGAGGTGGCGGTGGAAGCGGCCGAGCCTCTCGGTATTCCAGTCTATCCCGCCATGCCCTTTGGTCTTGCGTCCTATTTCGCGTCCTTCCCGGGCAGCATTTCGCTTAAGGTGGAAACATTATTGGCGGTGGCGCGCGATCTCATTGAAAGTGTCGCACGCGCGGGGTTTCGCCGTATTCTGATTGTCAATGGCCATGGCGGTAATGCGCCCGTTGGCGCGCTGGCCTTGCAGATGATGACCGAAAATCCTGCGCTTTCGATCAAATTCCACAATTGGTACAATCAGCCCAAGACTTGGGAAACCGCCATGGCGATTGACCGTTCCGGCAGCCACGGCAATTGGATGGAAAACTTCCCCTGGACGCGGCTTGCCAATGCGCCATCACCTTCCGGAGCCAAGCCATCGGTGGATATGGCGCTGATGAAGGCAAGCCCACCGAGCGCGGTACGCGCCATGCTTGGCGATGGTTCCTTTGGCGGCGAATGGCGCAAACCGGATGAGGATATGCTGCGGCTTTGGAGCGCAGGTGTTGCGGAAACCCGCGCCGCGTTGGAGGGGCCATGGCCGACCCGATAGTCATTTGGGGCGCTGGCGCCATTGGTGGCACGCTTGGCGCGCATCTGGCGCGCGCAGGGCATGAGGTGCTGCTGGTGGATACCGTGGCCGAGCATGTCGAAGCCTGTCGTACCAAGGGGCTGATAATTTTCGGCCCTGTCACCGAATTCACGCAAATCATCCCTGCCGTAACGCCAGCAGAATTGACAGGCCGCTATTCGCGCATTGTGCTTGCCGTTAAAGCACAGGCCACCAAGGCGGCCTTGCCCGTTTTGGCACCGCATCTTGCGCCGGATGGCTTTGTCTTTTCCGCCCAGAATGGCTTGAATGAATTGGAAATCGCCGAAGCTGTCGGTGCCGAGCGCACCATGGGCTGCTTTGTCAATTTCGGTGCGGATTGGCATGCGCCGGGGCAGATTCTGTTTGGCAATCGCGGCGCCTTTGTGGTGGGTGAGATTGATGGCACCATCCGTGATCGCACCCGCGCGATGCATACGCTCTGCCATTCCTTCGAACCGGATGCGATTTTAACCACCGATATCTGGTCCTATCTGTGGGGTAAGATGGCCTATGGTGCCATGCTATTCGCCACCGCGCTGAACCATGATTCCATGAGCGAGAATTTCGCCGATATGCGCCGCATGCCCGCTTGGCTAGCTTTGGGGCGAGAGGTAGCGGCAACCGCGCTTGCCCGCGGGGTGACACCGCGCGGCTTTGGGTCGTTCGACCCCATGGCTTTCGCGCCGGGACGCGCTGATGCGGATGGTATCAAGGTGGTTGAATGGTTGCGCGATTATACCGCCGTTGGTGCCAAGACGCATTCCGGCATCTGGCGTGACCTGGCCGTGCGCAAACGCAAGACCGAAGCCGAAGCGCAGTTGATGATCATGCCAAGGCTCGCAGCGCAGAAGCGCATCGCAACACCGGCCCTGACTGCTTTGGGCGACCTGATCAAGGATATTGAGGAAGGTCGCCGGGAACAGTCGCCAGCAAGTTTCAACGCCCTACTGGATGCCATTGCTTGACTGACGCTGTCCTGGAAAAGCTGCTCGCTGAACGTGCTCAATTCATTGCGCGGCTTGGCGAACTTGTCGCCTGCCCATCGGTTTCAACCGATCCGGCCTATGCGGATGGCGTGGCGGCGGCGCGGCACTGGCTGATGACACGCCTGACGGCGCTCGGCTTTCAGGATGCGCAGGAAATTGCGGCGGGTGGGCATCCCGCTGTCACGGCGCACTGGCATGGCGCGGGGCCTGAAGCGCCAGTTCTGCTGGTGTATGGCCATTATGATGTGCAGCCGCCGGGTCCCGTGGATGGCTGGGTCTCTCCGCCGTTTCAGCTTACGCCGCGTGATGGGCGGCTTTATGCGCGCGGTGTGTCTGATGATAAGGGTCCATTCCTTTTGGCGGTTGAAACGCTCGGCGCTTTTCTTGCGGTCGAAGGCAAGCTGCCCGTCAACGTGACATTGCTGCTGGAAGGTGAGGAGGAATGCGGTTCAGCCACACTTGGCGCCCTGCTCACGCAGTATCGCGACTTGCTGGCGGCGGATGCGGTGCTCTCCGCCGATGGTGCGCGCTGGCGAGCGGATTTACCGACAATGACAGTGGGGACACGCGGCAATACGGGTATGGAACTCACGCTGCGGAGTGCAGCCAAGGATTTGCATTCCGGGCGTTATGGCGGTGTCGCCCCGAATGCGCTGCATGCCATGGCCCGCCTGATCGCCACGCTGCATGATCAGGATGGCAATGTCACCGTGGAAGGCTTTTGGGCCGGCGCTTCAATAGCTTCGCACGAACAACGCGCAGAATTGGCGCGCATTCCCTTCGATGTGGCGCAGCATGATGCATCCATCGGAATCGCACCAAGTCATTACGCCGCGGCGGAATTTCTTGAAAGGCTTTGGCTGCGCCCGACACTTGATGTGAATGGCATGTGGGGCGGCTATACCGGCGCGGGCGGCAAGACCGTCATTCCCGCGCTGGCGCATGCCAAGCTTTCCATGCGCCTGGTGCCAGGGCAAAATCCCGAGCAAGCGCGTGAAGCCGTGGCACGACATCTGCGCGCCCATTGCCCCAAAGGTGCTGAACTCTCCATCACCAATACGCGCGATGGTACTTATGCCTATTCCCTGCCCGCTTCGCATCCCTTGCTGCGGGCGGCAGAGGCAGCACTGGAACGCACCACCGGCCGGAAGCCACTGAGCGTGCGCATGGGGGCAACGCTGCCGCTGGCGGATATCGCGCGCAATGTTGCGGGCATTGATACCATCATGTTCTCCTTCGCGACCGCTGATGAGGATTTTCACGCCCCCAATGAACATTGGCGCGAATCCGCCATCGCTGAAGGCTTTGCCGCCTGGGTGGCGCTGATGCGTCAACTGAATGGTGTGACGCGCTCCGCTTTTTCCCCTACCAACTGAGGCCTGCCCATGGATATCCGCTTTGACAATGTTATCGTTGCTGTCACGGGTGCCGGGCATGGTTTTGGCCAAGCCATTACGCGCGCCTTCGCAGCCCTTGGTGCGCGGGTCTTCGCCTGCGATGTTTCAGCCGCTGAATTGGCCGAAACGGGCAAGGCAGCAGGCACCATCACCACCGATGCGTTTGACTTGACCGCGAAGGGCGCGGCCGCCGGCTGGATCAAGCGCATTGAAGACGCCACTGGCGGTCCCATTGAGATTCTGATTTCCAATGCTGGTGGCGTGCGTGGCCAAGTGATGCGCCCGATCGAGGAAGTGAGCGATGAGGATTGGCACGCCATCATCGACATCAACCTGCATGCTGCCTTTGCGCTGGCGCGTGCCTCTGCGCCCGGTATGAAGAAGGCCAAGAAGGGGCGCATCGTCACCATCAGCTCCGGCGCAGGCTTGAAGGCAAGCCTGACCGGCATTCAGGCTTATGGTTCAGGCAAGCATGGCCTAGTTGGGCTGACGCGGCAGCTGGCGCGCGAATTCGGACCCTATGGCATTACGGTGAATTCGGTGGCGCCGGGCTTCGTGCTTTCCAATCCATCCAGCATCAAGCAATTCGAAAGCTATGGCGATGAAGGTCAGAAGGCGCTGATCGGTCGGCTTGCCATGCGTCGTCTTGGTTCGGTTGAGGATATTGCCAATGCCGTGCTGTTTTTTGCCAGCCCCTATGCCGGTTGGGTGACCGGGCAGGTGCTACCGGTTGATGGCGGCAATGCGTGATGGGTGCGCGAAATTTTATGTTCAGCATTCAAAAACAGCAGGGCTGGTTTGAACTGCCAACACGCCATAGAACGAAATATGTCAAACTGGCGTAGCTATCGAAAGTAACCCGGCAATCATCTGCCGTCATAAAGCTGCGCAAGGCATCAGGCGTTGAATCGCGCAATAGAAAACGCTGGATCAGGCTGCTGCAATCCTAATACCGCATCTGCCGTCATGCGCCCGGCAATGGGCCCCAGCGTATAGCCATTGGATGTCACAGCAGCGAAGAAGCCCGGCATGCCGGGCGCTTCACCCAATATTGGCGCACGATCAATATGCACATTCATGCCAGTCCAACTGCGGAGTATATGCAATCCCTCCACCGCCGGAACCACATGTCCCGCAATCCATAGATTGCCTTGAATATTTTCACGCCGATTGCGTGTGGCGCCGGTGGCGGGGTCATGCGCGCCGGGCCACCCGCCGCCGATCAGCAAATGCCCATGCGGGCCTTGCTTCAGTGACAGATGCCGCCCGGCATGGGCTACCAGATGCGGGATGATCGGCGCCATCGCTTCGGTCGCGATCACCTGCTGCACCAGGCCACCCACTGGCAGCTTCACACCCGCCAATGCCGCGATATGGCCAGACCAGGGGCCGGCCGCGACCACCACGCGCCCTGCACGAATTGGCCCCTGCGCCGTGCTTACCAGATAGCCACTGCCGTCACGCGCAATCGCCTGTACGTCAAGCCCGCTTTCCATCCGTGCCCCAGCGCGCTTGGCCAGGTGCAAAAGTGCTGTCGTGCCGCGCAAAGGATCAATCTGGCCCTCAGCGGGGCAGAAGGCCGCGCCTGCAAAGCGATGCGCCAGATAAGGCGCCAGATCGCGTAATTCATTCGCGCCAATCACATGGTTTTCAATGCCCGCACTGCGTTCGACCGCAATCTTGCCGCGCAGCCAAGCCAATTCTTCGGGCGTTTCCGCCAGCATCAGGCCGCCTTCAGTACGAATGCCGCAGCCCTCGCCGGCATCGCGCGCAATATCTTTCCACAAGGCGATGGAACGCGGCCCGAGTGGCAAGGTGGCTACCGCCGGGCCAGCGGTGCCAAGCGCTTCAGCCTTGTCACCGAAATCATAGGAGAGAAGCTGTACATGCAAGCTGCCGGCATTGGCGGTGCTCGCGGCCAGGCCGGGCTCTCCGCGTTCTGCAACCAACACATCTACGCCTTCGCGTGCCAGATAAAGCGCGGTGGAAAGCCCAACCACGCCGCCACCAATCACCAGCACATCACATTGCCGCGCGATTTGTGGCGCGGTAGCGGCACCGGTTTTCCAGATGATAGGCGCGGGTGCGGCAATCACAGGCGTTTCGCCCCATTCCGGCACTTCAAGGCGCAACAAGGCTGCCGGGATAGGTTTGATCGGCGCACGCGGCGCGGCGAAATCTGCTTCTTGCGCCGCAACGCCCGCCATACGCGCCAAAGTCGCGCCACACATGCGCCCTTGGCAGCGCCCCATACCGGCGCGCGTTTCCTTCTTGATGGCAGGCAGCGATGCGGCGCCACCGCTGATGGCAGCACGGATTTCTCCGGCGCAAACTTCCTCACAGCGGCAGAGGATGGTATCATCAGCGATACGTGCAGGTTCGAAAGCTGGCGCAGCATAAATGCGCCATAGCGAGCGCTGGAAAGCCACCGCCCGCGCCAGTGCATCGCGCGCTGCCGCATCATCGCCTGCGCCGAAGCCAAGATCACGCGCGGCCGCCAAGCCGGCCAGACGCCCACGCGCCAAGGCAACCCGCGCGCCGCCAATCGCCGCGCCATCTCCAATCGCGAAAACCTCGGCGATCGTGCTGCGACCGACTTCATCAGTCGCCGTTTCCAACCGCCCCAAGCCCGCGCCCGGACCATTAGTTGTGAAGCGCTGCTGGCAGCCCAAGGCGCGCGCCAACCCCGTTTCAGACTGAAAGCCAAGATTGAGCGCCGCGACGCCGGCTTTGATCCGCTTTTCGCCCTGCGGTGTGCTGATATGAAGCGCCTGAAAACACTCAGCGCCTTCACAGGCCAAGATCTGACTACCCCAGTAAAGCGGCACGCCGGCACGTTTCAGTATTGCCAGATAGCGTAGTCCATCCCAGGCCAAATCAGGTGCAGTGCGCGCAAGCTTCAGCACATCGCGCCAGGCGCCAAACCGAGGCGCGGGCGCGGCTTCCACCACCGCGGCAATACGCACGCCGCCCGCCAGCAATTCACAGGCAAGTTGCAGATTGAGCGGCCCGCTGCCCGCAATCACCGCGCACTCAGCCGGGCTCACGCGTTGTGCACGCGCAAGCGTTTGCAGCGCGCCGGTGGTCATGACACCCGGCAAGGTCCAACCCGGTACCGGGACTGGGCGTTCATGCGCACCAGGGGCCAGGATCACTCGGCGCGGGCGAAAGGTAATGGCGGACCCTTCCACCAAGGCGGCGATTTCATCCGGCGCAAAACCGCCCCACACCGTGGCACCGTAATGGAAGCGAATCCCTGCCTGCCGGGCACGGGCAAAAAGCGCACTGCCCTGGCGGAACTGCGCATCCGGTGCGGCATGTTGGTGGCTGGGTGCGAGCGGCTTCAGATATTGACCGCCAGGGGCTTCGCGTTCATCCAGCACCACCACTTGGGCGCCGGCTTCAGCGGCGGCGATGGCGGCAGAAAGCCCGGCGGGGCCGGCGCCGACCACCAGGATATCGCTGGGCTGTTCAGCAATCTCGGTGGGCGCGCTGCCAAGCGGGGCCGGTTTGGCCGGGAAGGCGCTCTCCACCGCCATGCCATCGGCAACCTTCACCATGCAGGCGCGCTGACCGGCCATCCCATCCACCGTGACCACGCAATCAAAACAGGCGCCCATGCCGCACCAAAGCCCACGCCTTGTGCCTTTGGGCGTTTCGCGCAGCGCCAGAATGCCCGCGGCGGAAAGGGCGGCGGCAATGCTCTCGCCCGGCAGGGCTTCCACCGGCGCGCCATTGAAGCTGATCCGAATGGGCGCTGTCGCCGGGGTAATGTGGGAGTGATGTAGTCGCATGCTCTTGCCGTTTGCGCCAAAACCGGCTCCCATCATGGCATGCGGCGCGGCCGCGTCCACCCCCGGGAGCTTCCACATGGCCCGAGAGCCCTTTCGCGGCACTTACACGGTGCTGATCACGCCCTTTACCGCCGATGGCGCAGCAGTGGATTACAAGGCGCTGGAACGGCTGGTGGAATACCAGATCACCGAAGGAGTCCGGGGGCTGATCCCGCTGGGGTCTACCGGCGAATTTCTTTCCGTGTCGCGCGAAGAACGTCAAGGCATTGTGGAGACTGTCATCCGCGCCGCGCGTGGCCGCGTGCCGGTGCTTATCGGCACGGGGGCCGAGGATACGCGCGACGCAGTCGCCCTATCCCGCGAAGCGGAGTCTCAGGGTGCCGATGGCGTTATGATCATCCCGCCCTTTTATTCCGTGCCGACGGAAGATGAGCTGTTTCATCATTACAAGACGGTTGCTGATGCGATCGGCATTCCGATCATGGTCTATAACAACCCCGCCACATCCAACGTGGATATGCTGCCTGCGACGCTTGCGCGGATTTCGACCATCCCGAATTGCCGCTATGTCAAGGAAAGCACGTTGGAAGTGACGCGTGTGCGCGATATCGTGGCGCTTTGTGGCGACCGGATGGAAGTTTTTGCCGGTGTGCTTGGTTATGAAAGCGCGTGGCTTGGCGCCATTGGTTGGGTTGCCGTGTGCAGCAATCTGGCGCCGCGGCTTTCTTCAGCAATGTTCGATGCGGCAGCGTTTGAGGCGGATCGGCCCAAGGCGTTGGCACTTTATCGCAAACTGGCGCCGCTGCTGCCTTGGGTGGGCGGGCCGCGCTATGTTTCCGGCACCAAGGCGGGCTTCAAGCTGATGGGCATGGATATGGGCCCGCTGCGCCCGCCACGCCTGCCTTTGCCTGCGCAGGATATGCCGGCCTTGGCGCAGGTATTGCAAGGGGTTGGCGTCATCGGCGCAGAAGTGCGCGCCGCGGAATGAGCTTTTCAACAGGGAGAAGAATGATGTTGCGATATGGAATCCTGGCCGCCATGGCGGTGCTGGTGGCAACCCCGGCGATGGCGCAGGCGCCCGCCTGCACGCCTGCCGTGCCGGATGGCGAATTGGTGAAGCCGCGCACACTGGTGATGTCCACCAACCCAACCCTGCCGCCGCTGCAATTTGTGGACGCGCAGGGGCAATTGCGTGGGATGCGGATTGAACTCGGCAATGAAATCGCGCGCCGGCTTTGCCTGACGCCCGAATATATCCGCATTGAATTCAGCGCAATGATCCCTGGTCTGGCGGCACGGCGCTGGGATTTGATCAATACCGGCATCTTCTACACGGAAGAACGCGCGCGCATGATGCAAATGGTGCGCTACGAAAACCAGGCGATTTCCTTCAGTGCGCCGCGCGGCAACCCGCAGAATATTCGCACCACTGATGATCTGGCGGGTAAGACGGTCGGGGTGGAACTGGGTGGCTTTGAAGAACGCCGCACGCGGGAACTCAGCCAATCCTTGCAGGCGAAGGGCTTGCAGCCCATGAATATCCGCACTTTTGACAATTTCGCCGTGGCCTATCAGGCGCTACGTGCCGGACAGGTACAGGCCGTGACCAGCATTGATGGTGTGGCGGCGGAATATGATCAGCGCGGCGATTTTCCGCGCGTGCTGAATGGGCTTTTCCCAACACCGGTCGCGGTCGCGACACGTTCGCGCGTGCTGGCAGATGCGGTGGTTCGTACGCTGGAAGCGATGAAGGCCGATGGCAGCCTGAAGGCGCTATTCGATCGCTACGGCGCTTCCATGTACACGGACAAGCTGGAAGTGGTCGGTCCGCAATAAGCGACTGATTTTCACGCGTGCAAATCTGGTCCTGGTCCGGATTCTTCGACTATCTTTTGAATCCGTTTCTGCTTGAAGGCGCCGTTACCACGCTGTGGCTGACGGCGGCTTCACTTTCCGCTGGGCTGCTGCTGGGCATTGGGCTTGCCGTGATGCGGCTTTCCGGCAACCCATTTCTGTCAGGCATAGCGGCGTTTTACTGCTGGGTGTTTCGCGGCACGCCGCTGCTGGTGCAATTGCTGATCATCTATACTGGCTTGCCGCTATTCGGCTTGCGCTTTTCCGTGGTGCAGGCGGCGCTGCTTGGCCTTGCCTTGAATGAGGCCGCCTATTTGAGCGAGACGGTGCGCGCCGGCATTCTTGCGGTAGCGCGCGGCCAACGGGAAGCGGCTCTGGCGCTTGGGCTCAGGCGCCTGCAAGTGTTTCGCCTGGTCATCTGGCCGCAGGCACTGCGCATCATTATCCCGCCGCTTGGCAATTCGGTGAATGGGCTGCTCAAGACCACGTCGGTTGCGAGTGTGATCAGCATGGAGGAATTGCTGCGCCGGACACAGATTTTGATTCAGGAACGCTTTCTGGTACTGGAATTGTTTATGGTGGCAGCACTTTACTATCTGGCCATGACAACGGCCTGGGATTTTGTGCAGCGCCGCTTAGAAAAGCGCTATGGACGCGGCTACGGGACAGACACTGCAGATCGGCGCTGATTTTCGCCTGGTGGAATATTTGGTCAAGCTGACAGGAGATTGAGCAATGCGTTTGGGACGTCGTTCATTCGCTGCCGGCGCTTTGGCGCTGCCTGGATTGCTAAAGCACCGAAGCGCATCAGCGCAAGCCGCTGCCTGGCCCAATCGGCCGATACGCCTGGTCGTTCCCTATCCACCCGGTGGCGCCAGCGATATTGCGGGGCGTCTGCAAGCCGAGGTTTTGCAAAAGGCACTCGGCAGTCCTGTTGTGGTGGATAATCGTAGCGGCGCCGGCGGCACTGTTGGCACAGCCCATGTCGCGCAATCGGCACCGGATGGTTATACGATCATGATGGCGAGTCCGTCTTCACATCTTGGTGCGCCCTTGCTGTTTCGCACACCCGGCTATGAAGGCGTGGATGATTTCAGCCATATCGCGACATTCTCGATTGGCACGGCGATTGTCTGTGTTCATCCAGGCTTGCCCATACGCAATATCCAGGAATTAATCGCTTATGCGAAGGCAAATCCGGGCAAGCTGAATTATGGCTCCGCTGGTGCGGGTGGCGCAAATCATATGCTTGGTGTGCTGTTCATGCTGCGCACCGGAACAGAATTGACCCATGTGCCTTATCGCGGGGCAGCGCCGGCGCTGGCTGATCTGATTGCGGGCAATATCCAGGTGGTGTTCGACAGTTTCTCGGGCGTGATCCCCGCAGTACGGGCGGGCCAGGTGCGCGCGCTTGGCATCACCAATCCAACGCGCTGGCCTTTGGCGCCTGAAATGCCCACTGTGCAAGAACAGGGTGTGCCCGATTATGATCTGCCATCCTTCGCCGCCGTGATGGGACCGGCGGGTATCCCTTCTGATATCGCGCAGCGCATGAATGTCGCAATCAATGAAGGGCTGAAGGACTCAGCACTGGTGCAACGCTTATCGGCGAATGGCAATATCCCCTTCCCTTCCACACCACAGGAATTCCAGACGCTGATGCGATCCCAACGTGATAAATGGCGGGAGCTGGTGCGGATTTCGGGTGTGCAACCGGAGTAACCAATACAATCTACGCAGCGGCATGGTTTGGAGCAGGAGCGTATGTCATGAGCAGGTTTTCCGAACAAATCATCGCCGCGGCCGAAGCGCGCCGGGCAGAAAGCATTTCCTTTCTGCGCAAGCTGATCGCCTTGCAGCGCCAAGGTGAAGCGGCGGTGCAGCAATGCTTCGCGGATCATTTGCGTGATGCCGGCTGCACCGTGGAAGCCCTTTCCTATGTGCCTTCGGATGTGCAGATGCGCCATGAATTCGCCGAAGGTGAGGCGATGGCACGTGAGGAACGCGCCAGCATCATCGCGCGGCTTGCAGGTAGCAGTGGCGGCCCCAGCCTGATTTTCTTCGGCCATCCCGATGGTGAACCGGTCAAGAATACCGAAACCTGGCGGCATGATCCCTTCGCAGGCGATATCACCGATGGGCGCATTCATGGCTGGGGCGTGGCTGATGATCTTGCTGGCATTGCCATCATGGCCGAAGCCATCAAGGTTATTCGCGCGGCAGGTCTGCAGCCCAAGGGTGATATCACCGTGACCAGCACGCCATCCAAGCGCCATGCCCGCGGTGTCGCGGCAGCGATGCAGCATGGCTATGTGGCGGATGCGGCGATTTATGTGCATCCAGCCGAAAGCGGTGTTGGCATGCAGGAAATCAAGGCGATTTGCAGCGGGCAGCTTTATTTTCGCGTGACCGTGGCAGGCAAGGGGCCGGATACCAAGGAACCAGGCCATACGGCTTTCGCCCATCTTGCGGTGAGTGCGCTGGACAAGATGATGCTGGTGAAGGCAGCGCTTGACGCGCTTGATCAGGCACGCGGGGCGCGGGTGCATCACCCTGGCATTGAAGGTGTTGTTGGTCGCGCCACGAATATCATGGTGTCCTATATTTCCTGCGGAGATGCCGCGCGTTTCAGCCGCATCCCGACAAGCTGCGTACTTGGTGGTGCGGTTTCCTTCCCACCAGGAGAGGCGATGGAACGGGTGCAGCAGGAAATCACCGATTGCATCACGGCTTGCGCGCAACAAGACGCTTGGATGAAAGACCATCCGCCCAAGCTAGAATGGCTATCCGGCGTCACAGGCGCGGAATTGCCGGCGGATTCGCAGCTTTTTGGCGCGGTAAGTGCAGCGGTTTCCCGCGTGACTGGCCTCTCACCTTTTGTGAATGCCATGCATACATCGTCTGATATTCGTGTGCCGATGGTGCAGAAGGGCATACCAACCGTTGGCTTCGGGCCGCTCTGTGGCGATTTAACCCAGAATGGCGGTCATGATGAATGGGTTGATGTGGAAGATTATCTGCGCACCATCAAGGTTGCGGCTGATAGCGCGCTGCGCTGGTGTGGTTCAGCCTAGAACGTGTTGCGTTCACCAGGGTTCACGCAAACCCCTTTGGGTAACTATTCAAGCGCTATGATTGAAGAGCAACTCTGAAAAGGCTTCCTGGATTTTCTTCGATCATACGCCGAATTTCGATTTCAGTGAATCCTTCACTTTCAATCAGCATGACAAATTCACGCAATGCCTCAACTGGTGGCGGCAGAAGGTATACGCCAGCATCACTTGAAAGAATGGCGCGATTACCGGCGGCACGGATGCGCGGTGTGAAATCCTGAATAACACTCTGCGCCGCGATGATGTGCTTTTCATCATCCGCATGTGTAAGCCCAACTTGCGTCGCATGTGTCAGACCAAAAAAAGAAAATTCAGCATATGCGCCGAGTGTCGTAATCGTAGCGATCTCCCCCGGCGTATACCCGGCGCAGTGGGTGCGAATGCGCGCCACGCCCCGGCGGCGCGCTTCCTCAACAAGCGCAACAGCCTCTCGTCCGGAGACATGCCCGCAATCAAAGACCACATCTTTGGCGGCGCAAAGTTCCATGATGGCGGGTACAGGATCAGGCACGGGGCCGCCCTCAGGCACGAAAAAAGTGCTTTCCAGAAAGCTTGGGCTGCGGCCTTCCTGCAACGCGACGTGCCGCGTATGATGGGTCGGCAGGCTGATGAAGCGCGCGCCAGTGCCGGGACCATAGCCGTAGCCGATCGCGGTGCGCGCTGCTTCCAACGTCACGCCACCTGCGCTTGGCTGCATGATAAGACCCCCGAAGGACTCAACGCCCAAATGTCCAAGCTCATCATTCACCAAGGCAGCCAGGCCCGATGTATTCTGGAAATTACACATGATGCCTATCGCGCGCATGCCGGCGGCCGCTGCCTGACGGACGGCATCGAATACATTCACGGATCGCCCGGAAAGATGCGGCGCGCAATGGATATGGCAATCAATGGCACCCTTCAGCAGATGGAGCCCGTGGGGGGTGAAGGGCATTGAGGGCCTCCTTCCTAGACTGGCCTTGGATGAGTGCGGTGATGCTCAGAAAAGACCCGTGATCGGTTCGCTATCATCAATGGCGCAAGATGCGCGAAGTGAATTCCTTCAGGCGTGGGCTGCGGGGATGATCGAATACCTCCGCCGGTGGACCTGTTTCGATGATTGATCCCTGATCCAGGAAGACAACACGGCTCGCGACTTCCCGGATGAAGGCCATCTCATGGCTCACGATCAGCATGGTCATGCCATCGCGTTGTAGCGCGCGGATGGTATCCAGCACCTCCCCCACCAATTCGGGGTCCAAGGCGGCGGTCACTTCATCCAGCAAAAGAATATCTGGCTTCAGCGCAAGTGCCCGCGCGATGGCTACGCGCTGCTGCTGGCCACCGGAAAGTTCATCCGGATAGGCATTCACCTTTTCGGTCAGGCCAACACGGGCGAGTAGCGCGCGCGCCTCGGCCTCCACTTCATTCTTGGCGCGTTTTTTAACCAGTGTGGGCGCGATGGCGACATTGCGCAGCGCCGTCATATTCTGGAACAGATTATATTGCTGAAAGACGATGGCGAAGCGATCACGCGCATCACGCAGGCTTGCGCCGCTTGTGTAATCCACCAACCTATCATCCAGCGTCACCACGCCAGCGCGCGGCTTCAGCAGCCCAACTAATGTGCGCAGAATCGTAGATTTGCCGGACCCGGACGGGCCGATCAGCCCAATGACCTCTCCGCGTTCCACATCAAGCGAGACATCGCGCAGCACATCGGCCTTGCCACCATAGGAAACTGTCAGCCCTTGAATAGACAGGAATGCCAAACTCTTGCGCCCCGGTTCTTGCCAGACAAGCATTGTCGGGGCTTTCAACGCAGCGCGTCAAGCCGATGCCATAGTTGCGCGGCGCCCGCGCTCACCTATTATCGCTTTCATGAGTCTGCGCATCCCCACTGTCGCGCGTCCCGCGCCTGTTACCATCACGGTAGCAGGCGTTCCCATGGTGGCGCATCCGGGGGAAAGCCTCGCCGCCGCGCTGATAGCTGCCGGCCATTGGCGCTTCGGGGAGGGTGAGGATCCCACGCGCCCACGCACGGGCTTCTGCATGATGGGGGTGTGCCAGCAATGCCTGCTGCGCGTTGATGGGCGCCTGGTACAGGCTTGCCTCACGCCCATTATAGCCGGGGAGGAAGTGACGCCAGCATGATCTTTGATGTTGCGGTGTTGGGTGGCGGCCCGGCTGGCATGGCGGCGGCAGCAGAAGCCGCGCGCGGCGGAGCGCGCGTTGTGCTGCTGGAAGAATCCCCCGCACCAGGCGGGCAGGTCTATCGCGCGCCGCCAGCGGGCTTTGAGATGAAGCCGGATCGTGACCGGCAAGAAGGCGATGCGCTGCGCGCCGCGCTGGCAGCGAGCGGCGCCGATATCCGTACCGGCTGTCGCGTTTGGGGTTTGGGCGGCGGGCCGCTGGTGCCGGAAGGGCAGTTCGATGCGCCCTTCAGCCTTTCGGCGCTGAGCGCGGATGGCGCGCCCTTCACGGTGCAGTCGCGCGCGCTGATTCTCTGCTGCGGCACGCATGAACGGATCATTCCCTTTCCAGGTTGGACGCTGCCGGGCGTGATCGGCCTTGCTGCGGCAACCATATTGTTGAAGGCGCAGGGCATACTGCCAGGCCAGCGCGTCGTGGTCGCGGGTGCTGGACCGTTGCTTTATGCGGTAGCAGCAAAAATTTTGGCGGGGGGCGGTTCTGTCGCCGCGCTGATTGATGCGGCAACGCCGGGTGAATGGCTACGCGCTTTGCCCGCACTTTCTGCGCGACCAGATCTGCTGGCGCAGGGTATGGCCTGGCGTGCCAAATTGCTCGCCGCGCGCGTGCCGGTGCTGACGGGCGCGCAGGTTACAGCGGCTGAAGGCAATAAGGTACTGTCCCATGTGCGCGTCGCTCATCGCGTCTTTGAAGCCGATGCACTTTGCATCGGTCATGGGCTGGTACCAGCCACGGAAGCAAGCCGCACCTATCGCGCACGGCATGTGCATCGGCCCGAAGATGGTGGCTGGGTGCCCGTACTGGATACCGCGCAACGCACCAGCGTGCCTTTCTTGTATGCGGCCGGCGATGGCGCCGGCGTGCGCGGCGCAGCGGCGGCGCCGGCCGCGGGGCGGCTTGCTGCACGCACGGCGCTTCATGATCTTGGCTTCAGTTTGGCGTACGCGTCGGAAGAAGACGCGGCGCTAAAGCGCGCGCGACGCACAGGTGCTGCCATGGCACGCATGATGACGCTGCGTCCAGCCATGGTCGCTGCCATCCCTGCGGAGACAATCATCTGCCGCTGCGAAGGCGTGACACGCAGCGAGATCGAAAAAGCCGCTGCAGCGGGTGCCAACACGATCAACCAACTGAAGCACTTCACACGCTGCGGTATGGGGCCGTGTCAGGGGCGGATGTGCGGTGAGGCCGCCGGCGCGCTGCTTGCTGCCGCGCGCGGCGTGGACGTGGCGGAGTTGGGCTTCGCCACTGGCCGTATTCCGCTCCGGCCTGTGCCTATGGCGTCCATCCTTGGCGATTTCGATTATGCCGATATTCCTGTGCCGGCGCCGGCGCCGATATGAATATGCGCTTTGATGCTGCCGTCATTGGCGCGGGGGTGATGGGCTGCGCCACGGCCCTGTTCTTGGCGCGTGGCGGCATGCGCGTTGTGCTGCTTGATCGCGGTGAGATTTGCCGCGAGGCATCAGGGGTGAATGCCGGTACGCTCACGATGCAAATGACCCGCGCGGCGCTAATCCCCTATGCGCTGCGCGCACATGAGATGTGGATGAACATGCCCGCCTGGTGCGCTGGTGGCGATGTGCTGGCCACCGCTTGTCCTGGCCTATCGGTTGCCTTCACCGATGCGGAAGCCGCCATGCTGGAAGAACGCGCGCGCATTCGCCGCGAAGCTGGCGCACCGATTGAATTGATTGATGGTCGTGCCGCGCAGGCGATTGAACCTGGCCTTGCGGATGGCGTGAAACTTGCCGGGCATTGCCCGATTGATGGCTTTGCCTCGGCCTATCTGACAGGCCGCGCCTTTCGCGCGGCCTTGCAGGAAGCTGGCGTGACGTTGATGGAAGCAACGCCAGTGCGCGGGATTGATGGCCGCTTTATGCTGGATACGTCGGCCGGCGCGGTGGCGGCGCAACGCGTGGTGCTGGCGGGCGGTGTTTGGTTACAGGATATGGCCGCTTGGCTTGGCGTGACGCTGCCGATCAAGGTGCTGATCAATCAGCTTGTGGTGACCGAACGCATGCCACCGGTGATGCGCACAGTGCTTGGTGTTGCCTCTGGGCTTCTCAGTCTCAAGCAATATGCCAATGGCACAGTGCTGATTGGCGGTGGGTGGCAGGGCATTGGGGATCGTGCGCGCGGCGGTGTCGCGGTGCGATCAGAGAATTTCCTCGGCAATGTGCGGCTGGCGGCGCATACCGTGCCGGCCTTGCGTCAAGCGCGCGTCGTGCGGTCCTGGCTTGGACTGGAAGCGGAAACGGCCGATGCGCTGCCTGCCATTGGCCCCATCCCCGGGATTGACGACGCCTGGATCATCGGCAGCGTGCATTCAGGCTACACCAGCGGCCCCTATATGGGCCGCATCCTGGCGCAAGCGATCCTGGGCGATGCGCCGGAACTGCCGCTTTTCCCGATTGACCGGCTTCTGCACCAACGGAGTAATTCCGCATGACCGATACGCGCTTTCATGGCATCTACCCATCCACAGTGCTTCCGATGCGCGCGGATTTTTCGCCGGATTGGGATGGCTACGCCGCCCATACCGCGCATTGCGTCATGCGCCCCGGTATTCGGGGTGTCTTGATCAATGGCCATGCGGGAGAGAATTACGTCATCACCCGTGCGGAGAAACGCCGCGCCGTCGAAGTGACGCGGGCAAGTTTGGATGCAACGCGGCTGATCGTGGCTGGCGTGAATGCGGAATCATCCTTCGAAGCGGCGGACGAAGCGCGGGAAGCACGCGCCGCGGGCGCCGATGCCATTATGGTCTTTCTGCCCAATGCCTTCGCTTTGGCGCATACAACGGCCATGGCTGTGCTGCATCACCGTACCGTTGCGGACGCCGTGCCGGGTGTGCCGATGTTTTTATTCCAGGCGCATCACGCTGCCGGGCGCATGGGCTTCACGCCAGAAACAATGGATGAGCTTCTGAAGATTGAAACCGTGGTCGGCATCAAGGAAGGCGGCTGGGAAGTGGATGGCTATGATGCGCTGCGCCGCCAGGTTAAGCGCCTTCGCCCGGATGTCGCGGTCTGCGCCAGTGGTGATGAGCACCTGCTGGCCTGCATGGTGCATGGCAGTGATGGCAGCCTGGTATCTCTGGCGGATCTGATGCCCGATGAAATCGTGGCACTGGATGCGGCCGTGCGTGCGAATGATCTGCCAAGCGCACGCGCATTGCATGAAAAACTGGAACCCTTGGCCGAGGCGATCTACGGCGCGCCGCCCGGTGGCCGCGCCACCGCGCGCTTGAAATGGTGCCTGCGTGAGATGGGTATCATCGCCGATGCCACGGTTCGGCCACCGCAACCGCCCGTGGATGCCGCCGATGCGGCGGCGCTTACCGCGGCACTCAAGGCGTCGGGATTGTAAGCGCAGGCCGCGCCGTCAGGCGGCGTTCTGCCGCCCGCGCCAAAGACGCCAAGGCCCAGGACACGCAGAAATAAAGCATCAGCGCCGTGCCATAGGTGATCATGGCGCTGAAGCCGCGCTGCGTCAGCATTTTGGCAGCGAAGGTAATTTCGATGAAACCAATCTGCGATACCAGCGAAGTTTCCTTCACCATACTCAGCACATGCACAATGGAAGGTGGTAGGATCACGCGCCAGGATTGCGGCAGCACCACGCGGCGCAATGCCGTCAGCGCCGGCAGGTTCATGGTCAGCGCTGCCTCCCATTGCTGTGGGCGCACACTGTCATAGCCGGCGCGCACATTCTCGGCCGCCAGCGCGCTCATGCGGATGGCGACGGCGGTGATGGCCACCGCCCAAAGTGGCGCTTCCAGCCGCAGCGCCTGGCCAAGGAAGAAGACCAGCAGCAGCAACACAAGAAAGGGAATGCGCCGGAAGGTTTCCACCCAAAGGATGGCGGCTGTGCGCATGGGTGCCAAGGGCATCACCTGCGGCAGCCGCAGTGTCGCCAGCAGAAAGCCCAGCGCATAGCCCAGCGCGCAGCCGATGACGGAAGCGATCAGCGTATTCAGCAGCGCCTGGCCCAGGAAAAACATATTCCACCAGGTGAAGAAGCGCGGCGCCTCATTCGCTAGAATCTGCCAAGCGGACATGGTTCAGAAGACCTTGGCTTTGACACGAAATAACCACCTGCCGACCAGCCAAAGTAGCACTGAGGCTATGATGGTCAGCACAATATAAAGGCCTGCAGTGATCGAGAAAATCTCAACTGAACGGAAGGAAATGGCATTGGCGTTCAAAGCGCGGCCAGTCAGTTCCTCCACGCCAAAGATCGCCGCCATGGAGGTGCCCAGCGTCATGATGATGTAGTGATTGGATAGTGACGGGTAGAGTGTGCGCACGACATGGGGCGCAATCACATACCAAACGGTCTGTGCCCGTGAAAAGCCAAGCGTTTCCGCTGCATCCAATTCCGCCTGCGGGACAGAAGCAAAACCCGCGCGCTCGATCTCGGTCAAATAGGCGCCCGCATTCAGGGTCATGCCGATCAAAACGGCGGTGATGGGGGAGAGGATGAGGCCAAATTCAGGCAGTGCGAAAAACAGGAAGAATATTTGCACAAGCTGCGGCGTATAGGTGAAGAACCGCACATAACCCAGCACCGGCAGGCGCAGCCAAAGCGGGCCTTGCGTCAGAACCGCAGCGCCAACAAGCCCAATCAGCAGCCCACCCGCAAAGGCAAGGGCCGCGATCCAAAGCGCCATGCCCGCGCCAAGCAGGAAATCGGGCAGGTAATGCAAAACCTGCCCGTATTGCAGTGACATATCAGAACATCGGGTTGAAGGGGATGCGCGTTGTCATCGGCACGCCGAACCACTTCTCCCAGGTTTGATTGACAAAGTTGGAGCGGTGCATTTCGAACAGCACCACGTTCAGCACATCACGCAGCGCGGTATTGCCCTTCTGCACGCCAATACCAACCCAGAAGCTGGCCAGTACCTCATCCAGGATTTTCCACTGCACGCCGTGGAAGTTGCGCATCGGAATAACGACCGATTCCGCGACATCCACCATCGCATCCGCGCGCCCCTGCACAAGTGCCCGGAAGCAATCGGGATAATTATCGAGCAGCGTAACCTGCGCCTGCGCCGCATTCGCCTGCAACCAAGGCACGCCAACCGTGCCGCGCACCTGCACCATCCGCACCTGCCGATTGTTCAGATCCGCTGGTTTTTGGATCGGCACTGCGGTGCCAGAGGATTTGGTCAGTACCACCATAGATTGCGTATGCAGCGGCTGGGTATAGTCAATCACCAGCGCGCGTTCGATCGTGCGGGTAATGGCGCCAAGCACAATATCAATGCGGTCTGATTGCAGGAAGGGAATGCGGTCAGGGCTACCCACCTGAACGATTTCAAGCTCCACATTCATCCGCCGCGCGATTTCCCGCGCGATGTCGGCGTCAAACCCGTCAATCTGGTTGCGTTCATTGAAGGTACCGAAGGGCGGCAAGGTTGGGTTAATGCCAACACGCAACCGACGTGAAGACAGGACCTGATCAAGCGGCCTTGCCTGTAGCGGGAATGCCGCGCCAGCCGCCATCGTGGCTGCAAGCGCGAAAAGGGAACGGCGATCTGTCGTGGACATTTTTATCTCCTGCTTAATCCGAATGGCCATGAGTCTAGTCGTCTTGGGGTAAGGGCCGCAAGATAGGGTGATGGTGAAAAGCTCAACGCTCTGGCCCACGGTGGCTGCATGCTCGCAGGCTCGCCTTCCCCTTTAATCTCGACCAGGAAAAGCTGTCCGTCGTCAAATGATTTGAGACCGCTTGGCGGCCTTTGTACCGGAGTATCTGGCCCATCTATGGTTGAGGTTAAGCTGCCTTTTGGTGATGCATCAAGCGGCGTTGCTGGATGGTTCTTCGCTTGATGCGCTCGCGCTCCAGCAGGATGGTCTGCCCCCTGCCGAAATAGACATCCGCC
>Ga0194116_10000738_pt1 | contig 53472 bp, 49 predicted proteins | sample TA2MahsurfametaG_4_FD_148617 | JGI IMG/M metagenome (GOLD analysis project Ga0194116, IMG submission 148617) | Freshwater microbial communities from Lake Tanganyika, Tanzania - TA2015008 Mahale S9 surface | ecosystem: Environmental > Aquatic > Freshwater > Lake | place: Tanzania: Lake... | reverse complement strand
TCATTTGTGCAGGTCGGAGCGCGCATTACCGTGCCGCCCCCGCTACAAAATCGCCCTTCCAACATAGTGCCTCAAAGAAACTGCAACGCGCGCGCGTGGACGCGGTGGAAGTTGCGGCGCTGGCACTGGGGCAATGCGAGAGGTGAACGTGCCGTTTTCGGCGGGTCCGCGTGGGGTCCGCATGAAAAACGTAAATTTTCGGCCGACGGTGAATGGCTTTTAAGTCTCTGATTTAATTGGTGTCCCCGGCGCGATTCGAACGCACGGCCCTCAGATTAGTAACCAGTAGGTCGGGGGTTCAAATCCCTCACCCGGCACCAAGCGTTACCCGGGCAACATTCTATCGAATTAAGGTCGTGAACGGGCGGCAGGTCACCCCCATTCTCGACCATCAGCCTTTGCTGTCCTTTACCAGCCCCTTTTCCACCACGCGCGCATAAAGCGCCGCGCCGTAAGGGATGGCTTCATCATTGAATTGGTAGCGCGGATTATGCGGCATGGCGCCATCACCATTGCCAATGTGGATATATGCGCCGGGGACGCGTTCCATCATGAAGGAAAAATCCTCAGACCCCATGCCCGGCGGCTTGTCGCGCGCCACCTTGGCGTCGCCCACCAATTCCGCCGCAGCGGCGGCAAAGACTTCGGTCTGCTCGGCATCATTGATGGTGGGGGCAAAGATCAGCCGGTAATCCAGGCTGGCCGAGGCACCAAAGCCGGCCGCGACGCCTTCCGCCACGCGCTTCAGCCCTTCTTCGATTTGCGCACTGACTTCGCGGGCGAAAAACCGTGCCGTGCCGGAAATCACGGCGGTTTCGGGAATGACGTTATAGGCGTCACCGCCGACAACTTTGGTCACACTCACCACCGCCGCATCGCGGGGCGCGATATTGCGGGAGACAATGGATTGCAGCGCGGTGGTGACATGGCAGGCGGCCAGGACGGGATCGATGGAGACCTCCGGCCGCGCGCCATGGGAACCCTTGCCGGTGATGGTGATATCGAAAAACGCGCCACCTGCGGCAGTTGGGCCGCTGCGGATGGCATATTCGCCAACCGGCATGCCGGGGCGGTTATGCATGCCGTAGATGGCATCGCAGGGGAAACGCTCAAACAGCCCATCCGCCAACATGGCAAGCGCGCCACCACAGCCTTCTTCCCCCGGCTGGAAGATGAAATGAACAATGCCGTCGAAATTGCGGGTCTCCGCTAGGTATTTCGCGGCACCCAGTAGCATCGTGGTATGGCCATCATGCCCGCAAGCATGCATCGCCCCCTTCACCGTGCTCCGATAGGGCACATCATTCAGTTCTTCCATCGGCAGCGCATCCATATCGGCGCGCAGCCCAATGGCGCGATTGCCGGAACCATTGCGGAGCACGCCCACCACGCCGGTACCACCCACGCCGCGATGCACCTCAATCCCCAAGGCTTCGAGCGCCGCGGCCACCTTCTCCGCCGTGCGAAACTCCGCCATGCCGAGTTCCGGATGCGCATGCAGGTCGCGCCGGAAGGCAGTGAGTTCGGTCTGGTGGCGGCGGATGGCTTCAATGGGGGACATGGGGTGCTCCGGCGGGCAGGTTTCCGCCCCATCCTGCCTGGAAGTGGCGCCCCGTGGAAGCGCCCGCGCTTGACCCGCCCGCTCTCCGCCGCTACCGCCCAAGGCATCAAAACAGGCGAGTCTCACCATGGCGCTTACCAATGCCCAGCAGCAGGAAATCGCAGCCGCGCGCGCAGATCAGGCGCAGACGCGCCGCCCGAGCGTCCCGGCGCTGGAAGCCATGCTTTTTGAGGCTCTGCCGGTTCTCGATCACGGCTTTGTCCGTGTGATTGACTATATGGGCGATGATGCCGCCATTGTGCAGGCAGCGCGCGTATCCTACGGCCGCGGCACCCGCGCGGCGAATGAGGATCGCGGCCTGGTCCGGTATTTGATGCGCCATCGCCACAGCACGCCCTTTGAGATGTGCGAAATCAAATACCACGTGAAGTTGCCGATCTTTATCGCGCGGCAATGGATCCGCCACCGCACCGCCAATGTGAATGAATATTCCGCGCGCTATTCCATCCTGGACCGCGAATTCTACATCCCCGCGCCGGAAAACCTGGCCGCGCAATCCGCAAGCAATCGCCAGGGGCGCGGCGATGTGCTTGAAGGCGCTGAAGCCGCGCGCGTGCTTGATCTGCTGCGCGAAGATGCCACGCGCAATTATGATCACTACCTTGAAATGCTGAATGAGGATGATGAAGGTGCTGCGCGCGATGAAAGCCGCCAGGGGCTCGCGCGCGAATTGGCGCGGATGAACCTGACGCTCAATGCCTATACGCAATGGTATTGGAAGACGGATTTGCACAATCTGCTGCATTTCCTGTCATTGCGTGCGGATGCCCATGCGCAATATGAAATCCGCGTCTATGCGGATGCCATGCTCAAAACGGTTGAGGCCTGGGTGCCGATGGCCTTTGAAGCCTTCCGCGATTATCGCATGGGGGCCGTGACGCTTTCCGCGCAAATGATCACCATTCTGCGCCGCATGTTGGCGAATGAGGTTGTCACACAGGAAACCAGCGGGCTTTCCAAGCGCGAATGGCGCGAAATGATGGATATGCTGGGGCAGAAGGTCTGACCCCATGTCCGATGCGCGCGGAAGGGGCGTGGCGCGTCAATTGCACTCCGGCGGGCAGGCCGGCGGGCAGGCGCGGCCGGCAACGCGCAAAGCCAAAACGCCAATCGCCGGCTGGCGGCAACGCTTTGGCTTCATCATCGCCTTTGTGCTGGCGACATTGATCGGCCTGCCGCTGGCCAATGCTTTGATGGGTCAGGTCGCGGCCATGGTGCTGGCCGCGTTTATTGGCGGGTTTGCGCTGGGGCGGATGACGCTGAAGCGCGGTTAGTCGCGATCATTCCATCACAATCTTGGGCGCCGCATCCGCTTTCGCTGCCGCCTTTTCCCAAACGCGCCGCGCGATACGGCGATAGCTTTGCGCTTCTTCCGAATCTGGCCGCGCCATCACAATCGGCGTGCCGGCATCGGCCAATTCCCGGATTTCGAGCTTGAGCGGCAATTCGCCCAAAAACTCCACCCCCAGCCTTTCCGCTTCCCGTCGTGCGCCGCCATGGCTGAAGATATCCGACCGATGGTTGCAATTGGGGCAGCAGAAGAAGGACATATTCTCAATCAGCCCCAGCACCGGGACATTGACCTTCTCAAACATCCGCACACCACGCCTGGCATCCAGCAGCGCAACGTCCTGAGGGGTGGAGACAATCACCGCCCCCGCCAAGGGCACGCGCTGAGACATGGTAAGCTGCGCGTCCCCCGTACCCGGCGGCATATCCACAATCATCACATCCAAGGGGCCCCAGGCCACTTGCCCCATCATTTGTTCCAACGCGCCCATCACCATGGGCCCGCGCCAGATCATCGGCGTTTCTTCCTCGACCAGAAAGCCGATGGACATGGCTTTCAGCCCCCAGCGGCTAAGCGGGGTGATACGTTGCCCCTCTGACCGCGGCCTTTCGCGGGTGCCCAACATTTGCGGCAGGGATGGCCCGTAAATATCCGCGTCCAGTAGCCCAACCTTGAGGCCATCAGCGGCCAAGGCCACCGCCAAATTGACCGCCGTGGTGGATTTGCCGACACCGCCCTTGCCGGACGCAACCGCGATGATTGCCCGCACATCGGAAAGCAGCATGGGTCCTGGGCCGGCGGGGCCGCGCGGGGCGGCGGGCCGGGCTGGGGCTTCGGCGCGATGCGCGGTCAGCACGGCGGTGGCCGAGATCACCCCCGGCACGGCGCGGGCCGCGGCCTCGGCCGCGGCGCGCACCGGTTCCATGCTGGCCGCGGCTTCGCGGGCCACCTGTAGCGCGAAATGCACCATGCCATCGCGCACCACCAGGCCCTGCACCATGCTGGCCGAAACCACATCCTGTCCCGAAGCCGGGTCCTTCACCGCCGTCAGGGCTTTTGTTACCGCCGCCGCCAAATCATCCGCCATCGCTTGAAAAGCCCTTATCCATGGTCAATATCCGCCCGACCTGGGATTACAGCGCTGTTAGCTGCTTTCCGGGAGGGTCGCGCACCTCTATATGGGGGTTGGCTTCCCGCTTGAAGCATCCCGCCCAGTTTTGGGTCCTTTGTTTTTGACGTTCACCTGCTGGAGGCCGCGCCTTTCATGCCCTGGAACAATAATAGTGGCGGTCAAAGCCCCTGGGGCAATCCGCGCCCTCAGGGCCCTTGGGGCCAGCCGCCTTCGGGCGGCGGTGGTGGTGGCGGTGGCGGCCAGGGTGGCCGTGGCCCCGATATTGATGACGCGATCCGCCAGGCGCAGGACGCGATCAGGCGGGTATTGCCAAGTGGCGGCGCCGGCGGCGGCAAGCTTTTTGGCTTGCTGGGTATTGTGCTGGTGATCGGCTGGGCGGCTTCGGGCTTTTATCGGGTGCAGCCTGATGAACAGGGTGTCGTGATGCGCTTCGGCGCCTTCAGCCATACCACCCAGCCCGGTTTGAATTATCGCTTGCCCTGGCCCATTGAAGCCCACACCACGCCGCGCGTGACGCGCATCAACCGCGTGGATATCGGCTTTGTTGGCGCGCAGGATAGCAGCATCACCGGTGGCCGCGTGATGGCTGCGCGCGATGTGCTGGAAGAAAGCCTGATGCTGACAGGCGATGAGAATATCATTGACATTGATGTCGCCGTGTTTTGGCGTATCCGTGATGCGGGTGAATTCCTGTTCAATACGCGCAACCCCGAAAGCACGGTGAAAACCGCCGCCGAAAGCGTGATGCGCGAAGTGATCGGGCGCACCGCCATCCAACCCGCGCTGACCGAGGCGCGTGCGCAGATCGAACAGGAAGTGCGCCGTGGCGCCCAGGCGATTGTGGACCAATACAAGGCCGGGATTGAAGTGACGCAGGTGCAATTGCAGAAGGTGGACCCGCCAGCCCAGGTGGTTGACGCCTTCCGCGATGTGCAGCGCGCCAATGCGGACCGTGAGCGGCTTCGCAATGAGGCTGAGAGCTTCCGCAACGACATCATCCCCCGCGCCCGCGGTGAAGCTGAACGCATGAACCAGGAAGCCCAGGGCTTCCGTGAAAGCCAGGTGGCGCGTGCCGGCGGTGAAAGTGCGCGCTTTCTGTCCGTGCTTTCTGCTTATGAATTGGCACGTGATGTGACCACGCGCCGGATGTATCTGGAAACCATGGAAGAAATCCTCCGCCGCAATCCCAAGGTCATTGTGGATGACCGTTTGCAGGGCGTGGTGCCCTTCCTTCAATTGGGCGAGTCACAGAACGGGCGTCAGACACCTGCCGCAGCGCCGCAACAGCGTCCCGCGCCACTGCCGCCAGGGCCGGCTGCGGCACCTGTGATCCAAAACCGCATGGGGGCGCCGCGATGAACCGCTCAGTCATTCTGCTTGGCATCCTTGCCGCGGCCATCTTTACCGCGTCTTCCACGCTATTCACCGTGCATCAAACGCAGCAGGTGCTGATCACGCAATTCGGCGAACCGCGCCGCGTGATCCAGGAACCTGGGCTGCATTGGAAACTACCCTTCATCCAATCGGTTATTACCTTTGACCGGCGCTTGCTGGATTTTGACGCGCCGGGCGAAGAAGTGATCCTGGGCGATCAGCGCCGGCTGATTGTGGACAGCTTCACGCGCTATCGCATCACCGATCCGCTGCGCTTCTTCCAAACAGTGGGCGCGACGGAAGCGGGCATTCGCGCCCGGCTGAATTCCATCGTCACCTCATCCCTGCGGCGCGTTTTGGGCAATGAACCGCTGCTTGCGGTGCTGTCCACGGATCGCGCCCGAATCATGGGTGAAATTCGCCGTCAGGTGAATGAAGAAGCGCGCCAATTCGGCATTGCCGTGGAAGATGTACGCATCCGCCGCGCCGATCTGCCTGGCGAAAACACGCAAGCCATCCTGTCACGCATGCAATCCGAACGCGAACGCGTGGCGCGCGAAGCCCGCGCCGAAGGTGCGGAAGTGGCCCAGCGCGTGCGCGCGGGCGCTGAGCGTGAACGCACCGTGCTGATCGCGGAAGCCCAGGCGCAGGCAGATATCCTGCGCGGTCAGGGCGAACAGGAAGCCATCCGCATTTTCGCGGAAGCCTTCCAGCGCGACCCGGCCTTCTTCCAATTCTGGCGCACCATGCAGGCCTATCGTGAAGCCTTTGCCGAAGGCGATACGCGGCTGGTGCTGACGCCTGATTCGGAATTCTTCCGCTACTTCCGCGAAAGCCCGAATGGCCTGTCGGCGCCCGCGCCAAGGTGAGTTTTACCGCGCTTCTCCAGGGCATAGCCGTTGTGCTGGCCTTGGAAGGTTTGGCCTATGCCATCGCGCCGGGCTTTATGCGCCGGGCTTTGGCTAGTTTGGCTGAGTCGCCGGAGGCGCGGCTCAGGCTTGGTGGGCTGATTGCGGCAGCGGGTGGCATTGGCTTGTCGTGGCTGCTGAAGCTTTGGTGATACCGTCGCTTTTTGTCGCACTTCGTTGCAGAGAAATGCCTTAAATTCGCGTCAATACCGCCAATCTGCTAAGGCCGCAGACGTGTTCCCCGAGGAGAGCTTCCTTGCGTATTGTCCATCTTGCCCTTGCCGGTGCCATGGCGCTGGCGCCGCTTGCCCCACTGCCGCTGATTTCGCCGGCTCAGGCGCAGCAGCGCGCCCCGGAAAGCTTCGCGCCACTCGCGCGGGAATTGCTGCCGGCGGTGGTCAATATCTCCACCACCAAGAATGTCGCGCCACGGGCGGGCCGGCCCAATGCGCCGGATATGCCGCAATTGCCGCCGGGCAGCCCCTTTGAGGAATTCTTCCGCGATTTCTTCAATCGCAACCGTCCGCCCCAGGGCGAAGGCCCGCAGCAGCGCCAGCGCCGCGCGCAATCCTTGGGGTCCGGCTTCATCATTGATGCGCAGGAAGGCATCGTGGTCACGAATAACCACGTGATTGATGGCGCTGATGAAATCAACGTGATCCTGCAGGACAAGACCAGCATTCGCGCTGAATTGGTGGGCACGGACCCGCGCACGGATATCGCCGTGCTGCGCATCAAGCATGACAAGCCGCTAGCCGCCGTTGCCTTTGGCAATTCGGATCAATCCGAAGTGGGCGATTGGGTGATTGCCATCGGCAATCCCTTCGGCTTTGGCGGTACAGTGACGGCAGGCATTGTCTCGGCCCGCGGGCGCGATATCGGCCAGGGGCTTTATGATGATTTCATCCAGACGGATGCTTCCATCAATCAGGGCAATTCCGGCGGGCCGCTGTTCAACATGCGCGGCCAGGTGATTGGCATTAATACTGCCATTGTCTCCCCCAGCGGGGTTTCGGCTGGGCTTGGCTTTTCCATCCCGTCCAATATGGCAAGTCGCGTGGTGGCGCAGTTACGGGATGCGGGGCGCGTGCGGCGCGGCTGGATTGGCGTGAATATCCAGGGTGTCACGGATGACATTGCCGAAGCGCTACGCCTGCCGGCTGGTACAAGGGGCGCGCTGGTGGCCAATGCACAGACCGATGGTCCAGCGGCGCAGGCGGGGATTCGCTCGGGCGATGTAATCATTCGCTTCAATGGTGTGGCGGTGCCGGAAATGCGTGCCCTGCCCAGGATTGTCGCGGATAACAATGTCGGCAGTTCAGTTCCGGTGGTGATCTGGCGCGATGGCAAGGAAGAAACCGTGACCGTGACACTCGGCGAATTGCCGACGGAACAGCGCCAGGCCAGCGCCCCGGCGGCGCCTCCGCCCGGTCAGGGGCCGGTGGAATTGACCGGGCTTGGCCTTCGGGTTGCGACCATCACGGATGAACTCCGCCAGCGCTTCAACCTGCGCCCCGAACAACGCGGCGTGGTGATTGTGGAAGTAATCCCCGGCACGCCCGCGGCAGAACGGGAACTGCGCCCCGGCGATGTGATTGTGGAAGTGCAGCAGACCCGCGTGGCGACACCGGCGGAAGTGCAGGAACAGATCGAACGCCTGCGCCGGCAGGACCGCAATGTCGGCCTATTTGCGGTGGAAAATGCCGGGGGGCAGCGCTTTGTGCCGCTGCGCCTGAATGCGCGGGGCAATGCGCCGGGGTGATTGGGTGTTGCAGTTCAACGCCATCTGATCGGGCGCAGGCCCGATCAGGGGAATTTTTTCGCTGATTTGCTTAGGCAATGCATGTTTTAAGGTGCGTTTGCGACCGATTTGGCGCATGGACCCAAACGCACCTGCCTCCTCAAGGGAAGTTTAATCTTGACGTCACGTCAAGTTTTTTGACATGATGCGCACTCGGGGGAGTTCTCTGGGGGTCACTAATGTATCGGAGTAAGGAGAGCGCCTCCCTCGGCGTTTTGCTCGCCTGAGGAGCAGCCATTGCCTGGAGCCGCCACGCCATTGAACGCGCGCATGAACGCGGCGTTTCGAAATTGGATGCGGAGCGCGTGATCAGGCGTGGCCGTGTCACCGGCCTGGATATGCAAGCAGATGGTCAAGAACGTTGGCAGCTTGCCGGCAAGGATGAGGATGGTCTCGCATTCACGGTCGTGATCACCCCGATTGAACCGGATGTTTTGGTTGTCACGGTCATTGCATGAAAAGGAGAGAATGACATGCGGCGCGTATTGCCACGATATGAGGAAAGGGGCCTCGGCCTGCCCTATCCGGTCGTGCTCATCAACGCCGCCGAGGAGCATATGGACGCGGCGGGGAATGTGCTTGGCGTTGCAGTGCCTCATCTCGAGGGTTTGGCGGCGGCCGTTGCGGTCGCGCGCGCCTTTCTGCCGCTGGAACTGACCGGCAGCGAAGTGCGCTTCATGCGCAAGGTGATCGGCATGTCGGCCAAGGATTTTGCCGAGGCGTTGAAGCTTGACCCTGCCTCGCTCTCCCGTTGGGAGAATAACAAGCAGACTTTGGGCGGCTGGGCCGAAAGCCAGGTGCGGCTTGCGACCGTCGCCATTCTTGCGCAGCGCACGCCAAGCCTGAAGCCGGATATGGAAAAGCTGTTTCGCATGGTGCCGCGCAAGCGCGAAGAAGGCGAAGCCTGGCCGGTTTTTGAAATGCGCCTTGAATCGCCGTGCCTGACCGAAACCGCGCGCACCGTTGGGGAAAGCTGGGCGGCACTTCAGGCGGCCTGAAGGCCCTCCACCCACCCCTCGCGCTTTCCCGCTGCACGCTTTATGTCTGCTGGCATGGAGTATATCTCAACACGCGGGCAGGCGCCGGCCCGGGATTTTGAAGGCGTATTGCTGGCTGGCCTCGCTGAGGATGGCGGGCTTTTCGTGCCGCGCCATTGGCCGGAATTGTCGCCCGCCGAATGGCGCGCCATGCGTGGGCTCACCTATCCCGAATTGGCCGCGCGCATCATCGGGCTATTCGCGGGGTCTGGCCTGCCGCTCAAAACGCTCTGCCAGGAAGCCTATGCCGGCTTCGGCCATCCGGCGATTGTGCCTCTGGTGCAGTTGGATCAGCGCTGTTTTGCGCTGGAACTGTTTCATGGCCCGACGCTCGCCTTCAAGGATATGGCGCTGCAATTGCTTGGGCCGCTTTTCGACCATGTGCTGACCAAGCGCGGCGAACGCGTGACGATTGTCGGCGCCACCTCGGGCGATACAGGCTCAGCCGCCATTGAAGCCTGCAGGGATCGCGCGGCGGTTGATATCGTGATTCTCCACCCCGAAGGCCGCACGAGCGAAGTGCAGCGCCGGCAAATGACCAGTGTGCTGGCACCGAATGTCAGCAATATCGCCATCAAGGGCGATTTCGATGCCTGTCAGGACCTGGTCAAGGCCATGTTCAATGACGCGCCTTTTCGCCAGGAAATGCGGCTTTCGGCGGTAAATTCGATCAATTGGGCGCGGATTGCGGCGCAAATTCCCTATTATGTCGCGGCTGCCTTGGCGCTTGGCGCGCCGGACCGGCCCGTGGCCTTCAGCGTCCCCACCGGTAATTTCGGCAATGTGCTGGCCGCTTGGGCCGCGATGCGCATGGGCCTGCCGGTCGCCAAGCTGATTGTGGGGTCGAACCGCAATGACATCCTGGCGCGCTTCCTCACGGCCAATGACATGACCGCGCGGCCGGTCGAACCATCGCTTTCGCCTTCCATGGATATTCAGGTTTCTTCCAATTTCGAACGCCTATTGTTCGAGTTGCTGGGCCGCGACGGTGCCGTCACGGCGGAGGCGATGCGCCGCTTCCGCGCTGAAGGCCGCATGCCCATCCCCGATGCCGCCTGGCGGGATGCCACCCGGCTATTCGCGGGCTTCACCCTGGATGATGCCGGCACGCTCGCCGAAATCCGGCATTTGCATCAGGCTGCGGGGTATTTGGCGGACCCCCATACCGCGGTCGGCACTGTCGCCGCCCGCGCCTTGGCGCCGGAAGACCCTGCCATTCCCGTGGTGGTCGCCGCCACCGCGCATCCGGCGAAATTCCCTGATGCGGTGGAACGCGCCACGGGGCTCCGCCCCCCTCTGCCCGCGCGGCTTGCCGACCTATATGATCGGGAAGAACGCTTTTCCGTCCTGGCCGATGACCTTGGCGCGGTGGAAGAAGCGGTTCGTGCCCATGCCCGTCGCAATACAGCTTGAAAAGATACATTCACCCATGACCGAAGCCGTCCGCGTTACTCGCCTTGCCAATGGCCTAACTGTGGTTTCCGAAAACATGCCGCGTGTCGAAACTGTTTCCTTCGGGGCTTATGTTGCGGTCGGTACGCGGCATGAAACGCCGGAAGACAATGGCGTTTCTCACTTCCTGGAACATATGGCCTTCAAGGGCACGGCGCGGCGCGATGCAGCGGCGATTGCGCGGGAGATTGAAAATGTCGGCGGGCATCTGAATGCCTATACCGCGCGCGAACAAACCGCCTATTACGCCAAGGTGCTGAAGGAAGACACGGCCCTTGCCGTTGATATCATCGGCGATATTCTGACGCATTCAAGCTTTGAGCCTGAGGAAGTTGAACGCGAACGCGGCGTAATCTTGCAGGAAATCGGTCAGGCGAATGATGCGCCGGATGATATCGTGTTCGATCACTTCCAATCCACCGCCTTTCCGGATCAGCCCATGGGCAGGCCGGTTTTGGGGACCGAGGAATCGATCAAGGCCATGACGCGCGATGCGCTCAGGGGCTATATGGGCCGCCATTACGGGCCTTCTTCCATGGTGGTGGCCGGCGCGGGCGCGCTTGACCATGATGCGTTGCTTGATCTGGTCGGCAAGCATTTCGCTGACCTGCCCAAGGTGGATATCGCCGCGCCGGAAGCCGCGCGCTATGCCGGCGGCGAATTCCGCGAAACCCGCGATCTGGACCAGGTGCATATCGTGCTTGGTTTTCCGTCAGCGCCCTATCGCGACCCGATGCATTGGCCAACGCAAGTTTTGGGCACGCTGCTGGGTGGTGGCATGTCATCGCGCCTGTTTCAGGAAATCCGCGAAAAGCGCGGCTTGGTCTATTCCATCTATGCCTTTGCCTCCCCCTTCAAGGATGGCGGGTTGTTTCAGATCTATGCCGGCACGGGCGAGAAGGAAGCGGCGGAATTGATGCCTGTGACGCTTGAGGAATTGATCAAGGTGCAGCGCGACGTGACCGAGGATGAATTGGCCCGCGCCAAGGCGCAGCTGCGTGCTTCCTTGCTGATGTCCCTGGAATCCACCGGTAGCCGCTGCGAACAGCTTGCGCGGCAATTGCAGGTGCATGGCCGCGTGATCCCGATTGAGGAAACCAAGCAACGCATCGCGTCAGTCACCGTGGAACAGGTGCAGCACGCCGCAGCCCAGGCCTTCCGCCAGCGCCCGACCTTGGCCGTGATGGGGCCATCCAGTGAAGTGCCATCGCTTGGCACGATCATGGAGCGTTTGGCGGCATGAACCGGCTGGATGCGCTTGCTGATCTGATCAAGGCCGCGAAAGCCGCCGGGGCGGATGCGGCGGATGCGTTGTTGATATCCTCAACCTCGCTTTCCGTGGAACGGCGCTTGGGCGCGATTGAAAAGCTGGAACGCTCGGAAAGCCTGGATCTCGGCTTGCGCGTTCTGGTCGGCAAGCGCCAGGCGATGGTGGCTTCCACGGAACCCGACCCGAAGGGTTTTGCGGCGCTGGCGGAACGCGCGGTCGCGATGGCGCGCGTGGTGCCGGAAGACCCCTTCGCCGGCCTGCCGGAGGCCGTTGCCATTCCCACCCGCGCCCTCGATTTGGAAGACCCGAACGAACCCACGGCAGAAACCCTGCTGACCCGCGCCGCTGCGGCGGAAGAAGCCGCCCTTGCCGTGAAGGGCATCACGAATAGCGAAGGTGCCGGCGCCGGCTGGGGCCGGACTGAAATCGCGCTCGTCGCCTCCAATGGCTTCGCCGGGCAGTATGCCCGCACATCGCATGGAATTTCCGCCACCGCCGTCGCCGGCGAAGGCACGGGGATGGAGCGGGATTATGATTACTGGCAATCGGTCTATTTGGCCGATCTGCCGGACCCCGCCATGGTTGGGCGTGTCGCCGCCGAAAAGGCCGTGCGCCGGCTGAACCCGGTGCGCGCCAAGACCGCGCGCATCCCCGTGGTGCTGGACCCCCGGGTTTCGGGCTCCATCCTTGGGCATTTGGTGGGCGCCATCAATGGTGCTGCGGTGGCGCGGGGCACATCCTTCCTGAAGGATGCCATGGGCCAGCAAATCCTGCCTGCAGGCATGATTGTGCATGATGACCCAACGCGTGCGCGTGGGCTGAGATCCCGCCCCTTTGATGGGGAAGGCATGCCCGGTGAGGCCCGCGCCATTGTGCAGGATGGCGTGCTGGCAAGCTGGATCATGGATTGGCGGAGCGCCCGGCAATTGGGCCTGGCTTCCACCGGCCATGCCAGCCGTGGCACCGGCGGCCCGCCCGGCCCGGCGCCCAGCAATCTGTGGCTTTCGCCGGGCAGGCTTAGCCCGTCAGAGCTCATGGCCGATATCAAGGAAGGGCTTTATGTTACGGAATTGATCGGCATGGGCGTGAATGGCGTGACCGGCGATTACAGCCGGGGCGCCGCGGGCTTCATGATCCGCGATGGCGTGCTGGCGGAAGCGGTAAGTGAAATCACCGTGGCAGGCAATCTGAAGCAGATGTTCCTGAACCTGACGGCGGCCAATGATCTGGTCTTCCGGCGCGGGACGGATTGCCCGACGCTGCGGATTGAGGGGCTGACGCTCGCGGGGGCTTGAGACGAGGCCGACCCGCTTGCGCCCGACCCGGCGCTTGGGTTACGCAAATATTGCAAAGGGGCGCCCGCATGGATCGGCCATTGGTTGAAATTCCCATCGCTGAGTTGATGGCTGCGGCGCGGCAGCTTCGCCGTGCCTCGGTGCTTGTGGTGGGCGATGCCATGCTGGACCGCTATGTTTACGGCCGGGCGCAACGCATCAGCCCGGAAGCGCCGGTGCCGGTGCTGACAGTGGAACGCGAAATCGCCATGCCGGGCGGTGCGGGCAATGTGGTGCGCAACCTGACCGCGCTTGGTGCCGCCGTGGCCTTTGTATCTGTGGTGGGCGATGACCAGGCGGGTAGTGACCTGACCGGGCTGATCGGCGGGCAGCCGGGGGTTGAGCCCTGGTTGCTGGTCCAGGGCGGGCGCGCCACCACGACCAAGACACGCTTTCTGGCCAATGGCCAACACATGCTGCGCGCGGATCATGAGGAAGTGGCGCCGATCCAGCTGCGCCTCGCCGATCGGCTGGTTCGCATTGCCGGCGATGCTGCTGCCGCCACCACGGTGATGGTGCTGTCCGATTACGGGAAGGGCGTGCTGGTGGGCGATACGGCAGCGCGCCTTATTCAGGCCGCACGCTCTGCCGGGCGGCGCGTGGTGGTGGACCCCAAGGGGCGCGATTACAGCCGCTATGCCGGGGCTGATCTGGTCACGCCAAACCGTGCGGAATTGGCGGAAGCGACCGGCATGGCGGTGGATACGGAAGAAGCGATCATCGCTGCGCTTCGCGCGCTGCGCGATGCACATGGCTTTGGCGCCGTGCTGGTCACGCGCAGCGAAGACGGCATGACGCTGCTGGATGGCGACAAGCTGCATCATTTCCCGGCTGAAGCGGCTGAAGTCCAGGATGTCTCTGGCGCGGGCGATACGGTCGTAGCCACCATCGCCGCCGGGCTTGGCGCCAAGCTGCCGCTGGCCGTGGCGGTGCGGCTGGCGAACATCGCGGCCGGGATTGCGGTGGGCAAGGTTGGCACCGCAGTGACGCGGGAAGAGGAAATCCTGGAAGCGCTTGGCCCGGAACGCGGCGCGCTGCGGAAAGTGGTGTCCCGTTCTGCTGCTTTGGAGCAGGTGGAACGCTGGCGCCGGCGCGGCTGGCGCGTGGGCTTCACCAATGGCTGCTTTGACTTGCTGCATCCGGGCCATGTGCATTTGCTGGAACAGGCGCGGTCCTGGTGCGACCGGCTGGTGGTGGGCCTTAACAGTGATGACAGTGTGAAGCGCCTGAAAGGCCCGGCGCGCCCCATCCAGAATGAAGCGGCGCGGGCTGCCGTGCTGGCATCGCTGGCCACGGTGGATTGCGTGACGGTGTTCGATGAGGAAACGCCGCTGGAATTGATCCGGCTGTTTCAGCCCGAAGTGCTGGTGAAGGGCGCCGACTACACGGTGGAAACCGTGGTGGGGTCTGAAATCGTGCAGGGCTATGGCGGGCAGGTGCGCCTGGCCGAATTACTGCCCGGCAATAGCACCACCGCGACGGTCGCGCGGATGAAAGGCTGAGCATTTTCAAGCCAAGTGGAATCACTTGGCGGCTCGGAAAATGCGATCAGACATGCGAGCATTTTCAAGCCAAGTGGAATCACTTGGCGGCTCGGAAAATGCGATCAAAAACGTCCCTCTATTCCAGCTTGAGCGCGGCATTCACTTCCCGCGCTGCATCCGGGTCTTGCAGGGCAGCGAGCCGTCCCGCTGCCAGCACGGCAAAGCGATGTAGAAGCGCTCGGCGGCGGGGCGGCGAAAGCCGCATCAGCGGCGCATCCCGGATCACGGCCACTTCCAGCCGATCCGTCACCAGCAGCCCGACATCTTCCGGCAGAATCTCACGCGGGAAATCCATGTCCACGGCGAAATAGAGTTGGTCGCACCAATCCCGATATTCCTGCCATTTTTCGTCCGAGAGGAAATCCTCGGCGGTGGATTTCACTTCGATGGCGATGAAGCTGCCATCATCGGTAAGGGCGATGATATCGGGCCGGCGGCTATCCGGCAGCGGCATTTGCGCCACCGGCGCCCAACCCGCCAGGGCGCAATGGCGCATGGCGGCGCGCACGATGCGATTCGCCCGTAGGGCGGCGGTGATCTTGTCCATTGCGAAAGCTTTCCGTCCCGGCGCGGGCGGCGTCAAGCAAAACATGGGGCAGGGGATGCCCCGAAGCCTCTCGGCCAGAATCCGCAAAACCATGCTGGCGCAAAGCTGAACTCTCAATTAAAGACGCCCTTTCGCCCCGGGTCAGGGGGTAGGTCAGGGGTATTGACCCCGGCAGAGCATTGAAGAGCGAAAGATATGGGACTGCCCGAAGCGCAAGGCCTTTACGACCCTAGGAATGAGCATGACGCCTGCGGCGTTGGCTTTATTGCGGATATCAAGGGTCGAAAATCGAATGATATCATTCGCCAAGGCCTGCAAATCCTGGTCAATCTGGACCATCGTGGCGCGGTGGGTGCTGACCCGCTGATGGGGGATGGCGCGGGCTGCCTGATCCAAATGCCCGATAAGCTGCTGCGCCATTGGGCCGAAAGCCAGGGCAAGACCCTGCCGGCGCCGGGCCGCTATGCGGTGGCCATGTGCTTCTTGCCGCAGGATGAGGCTTCTCGCGCGGTCGCGATCCAAAGCATTGAAGGCTATGTCGTTGCCGAACGGCAGACCCTGCTTGGCTGGCGCGATGTGCCGACGACGCTGGATGGCCTGGGTAAGGCCGTGATCGCCAGCATGCCGGTGATCTGCCAGGCGATCATTGCGGCCAGCGATAGCATCAAGGACCAGGACGCGTTTGAGCGTAAGATCCTGACGATCCGCAAGCAGGCGCTGAATAAGTTCCGCGAATTGGCGACCGCCAAGGGTCTGCCCACCAGTACTGATCTTTACATGCCGTCCTTTTCGACCCGCACCGTGGTCTATAAGGGGTTGTTGCTCGCGGGGCAGGTCGGCAGCTTCTATGATGATTTGCGCAACCCGCTGACGGAAAGCGCGCTGGCCTTGGTGCATCAGCGCTTTTCTACCAATACCTTCCCATCCTGGAAGCTGGCGCACCCTTATCGCTTCCTGGCGCATAACGGCGAAATCAATACCGTGCGCGGCAATGTGAATTGGATGTATGCGCGGCGCGGGTCCATGTCCTCCCCGTTGTTGGGGCCGGATTTGGACAAGATGTGGCCGCTGATTCCGCATGGCCAATCGGACACCGCCTGCATTGACAATGCCTTGGAAATCCTGGTTGCGGGTGGCTATTCGCTCTCACACGCCATGATGATGCTGATCCCGGAAGCATGGGCGGGCAATCCGCTGATGGATGCGGATCGGCGCGCTTTCTATGAATATCACGCGGCGCTGATGGAACCCTGGGATGGGCCGGCAGCGATTGCCTTTACCGATGGCCGGCAGATTGGCGCGACACTTGATCGCAACGGGCTACGCCCCGCGCGCTACATCATCACCAATGATGACAAGGTGGTGCTGGCATCCGAAGTGGGCGTGCTGCCCATCCCGGAAGAAAGCATCCGCCACAAATGGCGCCTGCAGCCAGGCCGCATGCTGCTGATTGATCTGGATGCAGGCCGCATCATTGATGATGCCGAAATCAAGCAGAAGCTGGCCGGTGAACACCCTTACGCCGAATGGCTGAAGAATACGCAGTTCAAGCTGGAAGAATTGCCCGGCGTGCCGGCGGAAATGCCGATGGAACGCTCGCAGGATGCCAAGGGCTTGCTGCGTGATCAGCAGGCTTTCGGCTATACGCAGGAAGACCTCAATTTCTTCCTGGAACCCATGGGGCGTGACGGGGATGACCCGATCGGTTCCATGGGGACGGACACGCCGCTTGCGGTGTTGTCGAATAAATCGAAGCTGCTGTTCCATTACTTCAAGCAGAATTTCGCGCAGGTCACCAATCCGCCGATTGACCCGATCCGCGAGGAATTGGTGATGTCGCTGGTGTCTATGATTGGGCCGCGGCCCAATCTGCTGGGGCGGCAGGCCGGCCATCATTATCGGCTGGAAGTGGCGCAGCCGATCCTGACCAATGAGGATCTGGCGAAAATCCGCGGCATCAAGGCGCTGGCCGGCGATGCCTTCCGCACCCAGACTCTGGACGCCACCTGGCCCGCCAAGGATGGCGCGGATGGGCTGGCGCCGGCACTGGAGAAGCTCTGCTCTGCCGCGACGGAAGCAGTGCTGGCCGGGCATAATATTCTGGTGCTGTCGGACCGTGCGGTTTCCGCTGAGCGTATTGCCATTCCGTCCTTGTTGGCGACGGCGGCGGTGCATCATCACTTGATCCGCCAGGGCTTGCGCACTTCCACCGGCCTTGTGGTGGAAACCGGTGAAGCGCGGCAGGTGCATCATTTCTGCGTACTGGCCGGCTATGGCGCGGAAGCGGTGAACCCCTACCTCGCTTTCGAAACCCTGGAACAAATCCGCCAGCGCGTGGATATGAAGCTGAAGCCTTATGAAGTGCAGAAGAACTTCATCAAGGCGATTGGCAAGGGCGTGATGAAGGTGATGTCCAAGATGGGCATCAGTACCTATCAATCCTATTGCGGTGCGCAAATCTTCGATGCTGTTGGACTTTCCAGCATTTTCATCGAAAAATACTTCACGGGCACTGCGACCACGATTGAAGGGGTTGGCATTGCCGAGGTTGCGGCGGAAGCGGTGCAGCGCCATCAGGCGGCCTTTGGTGACAACCCGATCTATCGCGATTTGCTTGATGTGGGCGGCGATTACGCGCTGCGCTTGCGCGGCGAGGATCACGCCTGGACGCCGGAGAGCGTTTCCAATTTGCAACACGCCGTGCGCGGCAATTCAGCTGATCGATACAAGGATTTTGCAAAAACCATCAACGATCAAAGCCGCCGTTTGCTGACGATCCGCGGGTTGTTGGAATTCAAACTTGCTGAACAGCCGATCCCGCTTGAGGAAGTTGAACCGGCGCATGAGATCGTGAAGCGCTTCGCGACCGGTGCGATGAGCCTTGGTTCCATCAGCCGGGAAGCGCATACCACGCTTGCCATCGCGATGAACCGCATTGGTGGCCGTTCCAATACTGGTGAGGGTGGTGAGGAAGCGGATCGCTTCCAGCCCATGCCGAATGGCGATTCCATGCGTTCCGCCATTAAGCAGGTGGCATCTGGCCGCTTTGGCGTGACGGCGGAATATCTGGTCAATGCCGATGATATCCAGATCAAGATGGCGCAAGGGGCCAAGCCTGGTGAAGGCGGGCAGCTTCCGGGCCATAAGGTGGATAAGAACATCGCGCGCGTGCGGCATTCGACACCAGGCGTTGGGCTGATTTCCCCGCCGCCGCACCACGATATCTATTCCATTGAGGATTTGGCGCAGCTCATTCACGATCTGAAGAATGTGAACAAGCGCGCGCGCATTTCCGTCAAGTTGGTTTCGGAAGTGGGCGTTGGCACGGTCGCCGCCGGCGTTTCCAAGGCGCGGGCGGATCATGTGACGATCTCGGGCTACGAAGGTGGCACGGGCGCTTCGCCGTTGACGTCACTGACCCATGCCGGTTCGCCCTGGGAAATTGGATTGGCTGAAACGCAGCAGACATTGGTGCTGAATGGGCTGCGTGGGCGCATTGCTGTGCAGGTGGATGGCGGCTTGCGTACCGGGCGCGATGTGGTGATTGGTGCGTTGCTCGGGGCCGATGAATTCGGCTTCGCCACTGCGCCCTTGATCGCGGCTGGCTGCATCATGATGCGCAAATGCCATTTGAACACCTGCCCGGTCGGCATCGCAACCCAAGACCCGGTGCTGCGCGCGCGCTTCACCGGCATGCCGGAGCATGTGATCAATTACTTCTTCTTCGTCGCTGAAGAAATGCGCGAATTGATGGCGCAGCTTGGCTTCCGCACCGTGAATGAAATGGTGGGCCGCGTGGATCGACTGAACATGCGCCCCGCGATTGACCATTGGAAGGCGAAGGGCGTTGATCTGTCGCGTATTCTCTATCAGCCGAAGCTGGTGGAAGGCGCCGCGATTCATCATAGCGAAAGCCAGGACCATGGCTTGGATCATATCCTGGATATGGATTTGATCGCAGCCAGCAAGGATGCGTTGGAAAAGCAGCAGCCGGTGCGGATTGAACGCAGCATCATCAACCTCAATCGCACCACGGGCGCGATGCTGTCCGGTGAGGTAGCCTTGCGTTACGGCCATGCCGGCCTGCCGGAAGATACAATCAGCATTGCCTTCAAAGGCACGGCGGGTGGCAGCTTTGGGGCCTTCCTCGCGCGTGGTGTCTCGTTGGAATTGACCGGTGATGCCAATGATTACGTGGGCAAGGGGCTTTCCGGCGGGCGAATTGCGGTAAAGCCACCGAAAGGCGTGGAGCGTGAACCTTCAGCCAATATCATTGTTGGCAATACGGTGCTTTACGGCGCCATTGCTGGTGAAGCCTATTTCGAAGGTGTCGCTGGTGAACGTTTTGCCGTGCGCAATTCCGGCGCCGTGACGGTGGTGGAAGGCTGTGGCGATCATGGCTGCGAATACATGACCGGCGGCGTAGTGGTGGTGCTGGGCGCGACAGGGCGGAACTTCGCCGCCGGCATGTCGGGCGGCCTTGCCTATGTTTACGATGTCAACGGCAACTTCCGCGACATGTGCAATACCAGCATTGTTGATCTGGAAGCGATTAGCCCTGCTGATGCTGAGGAGGAAGGCCGCCCAAAGCAGCGCGCGCCATCAGCTTTCGACAATGGCATGGGCGATATGCTGCGCTTCGATGCCGAGCGTTTGCGCATTCTGGTGGAACGCCATTTGCTGATGACCGGCAGCGCGCGGGCGCGTGCTTTGCTGGAAGATTGGGAAAATGCGCTGCCGCGCTTTGTGAAGGTGATGCCGCGGGATTACCGCCGCGCCTTGCTTGACCTGAAGGCCGAGCAAGCGGGCGGTCATGCGGTTGCGGCCGAATAAGCCGCGAAGGGGAATAGCGTCATGGGTAAGGCAACAGGTTTTCTTGAATTCGAACGTGCCGATCGCGGCTATATCAAGCCGGAAGAGCGCCTGAAGAACTACAAGGAATATGTGACCCCGCTGCCAGGGGCGGAGCTTACAAAGCAGGCGGCGCGCTGCATGAATTGCGGCATTCCGTATTGCCATAATGGCTGCCCGGTGAACAACATGATCCCGGATTGGAATGATCTGGTCTATCGGGATCAGTGGCAGGGGGCGCTTGAAACGCTCCATTCCACCAACAACTTCCCGGAATTCACGGGCCGTATCTGCCCTGCGCCGTGTGAAGCAAGCTGCACGCTGAACATCACGGAAACGCCGGTCACCATCAAATCCATCGAATGCGCCATTGTGGATCGCGGATGGCAAGAAGGCTGGATCAAGCCGCAAATCCCCGCGCGCAAAACCGGCAAGCGCGTTGCCGTGGTGGGCAGCGGCCCTGCGGGGCTGGCGGCGGCGCAGCAATTGGCGCGCGTGGGCCATGCGGTGACGCTGTTTGAAAAGCATGACCGCATCGGTGGCTTGCTCCGCTACGGTATTCCTGATTTCAAGATGGAAAAGCACCTGATTGATCGCCGTGTGGATCAGATGGCGGCGGAAGGCGTGGAATTCCGCACCGGCACGGAAGTGGGCAGCACGTTGCCATTTGATGTGCTGCTGGCAGGCTATGATGCCGTAGTGATGACGGGCGGCGCCGAATGGCCGCGTGAATTGGAAGTGGATGGGCGTAATCTTTCTGGCATCCATCCGGCCATGGATTACCTGACGCAGCAGAACAAGCGCGTCGCGGGCGATACTGAAGACCGCGCCGCGCCGCGCGGCACCATCTCGGCCACGGGCAAGCATGTGGTGGTGATAGGTGGTGGCGATACGGGTGCGGATTGCATCGGCACCGCTGCGCGCCAGGGGGCGGCTTCGATCACGCAGATTGAAATTATGCCAAAGCCACCGGAGCATGAGAATAAGGGCCTCACCTGGCCGAATTGGCCGCATAAGCTCCGCACCGCGCCGGCGCATTATGAAGGCTGTGTGCGTGATTGGGCCGTGCTGACCAAGCAGGCGGTGGGTGAGGATGGCCGCGTGACGGCGCTTGATTGCGTGCGCGTGGAATGGGTGCATGAAGCCGGGCGCATGCAGATGCGCGAAGTGGCAGGCAGTGGCTTTCAGATGAAGGCTGATCTGGTGCTGCTGGCCATGGGCTTCGTCGGGCCGCGTCGCGCTGGGCTGCTGGAGACTTCCGGCGTTGCGCTGGATGCGCGCGGCAATGTGCAGGCCGATACGGAAGCCTATCAGACATCCGTGCCCAAAGTGTTTGCTGCCGGCGATATGCGGCGCGGGCAATCCCTGGTGGTTTGGGCGATTCGCGAAGGCCGGCAATGCGCCCGCGCGGTGGATCAATTCCTGATGGGGGCAAGCACGCTGCCGCGTTGACGCAGTTGAACGCCAATATAGAAGCATGATAACTTACCTTTTATTGGCGTTCTGAGAAATTTCACGCACCAGTAAGGAGCATCAAATGCGAAAAATCGCACCTTTTGCTTTGGCTTTTTTCGTGGCCATCGCATTGCCCGTTTTGGCTCAGCAGAAATCCCCGGCACGGCAGGCGACGCCTGATGTTGCGGCGCAGCCACGTTATGCCACGGTCAATCTGCGCGCGGATTTTTCGCCTGACCCGCATGAAACGCGCGTGGATGCTGGTGGAGACCGCCAGGTGCAAGGGCTTGGCGCTGATTGCGCCGGCTGGATTGACTATGCGCGCCCCGATGTTGATTTGAATTATCAGGCGGGCAATTTGCCGCTTTATATTTCCGTTGTCGCGCAGGCTGACACCACGCTCATCATCAATGATCCGTCGGGAAGGTGGCTGTGCAATGACGATCTGGAAGGGCTTAACCCAGGCATCATCATTCAGCGCCCAGCAAGCGGGAATTACAATATCTGGATCGGCACGGTGGATCGCGGCCCGCCACAGCCCGCGACACTTCGTATTTCTGAGGTGCCTCCAAGCCGGCGGAAGTGATCCATGGGCTGAACGCGCCTATTACGTTGTGATAGGCGCGGCCGCCATTGGGTCGCGATTTCCTCAGACCTTAGGCGCAGTGTTGAAGTTGGTCGGTCGGTTCAGTGCTTCACGGCGCGCCTTCTGTCTTTAATTCAAAACGGCACCATGGCGCCTGAAATGAATACTCAACCTTCTTGCTGTAGTTTTTTCGTCTCCGCTTCTTGGAAGGCTTGATTGCCTGAGGAAATTTCCCCCATGCTCCGTTTTTTGACCCAGCGCTTCTTGCTGACGGCCATGATTGCCCTTGGCGCAACGCCAAGCCTTGCCCAGCAATCCGCTGACCCCCCGAATTGGTCAGGTCTTTATCTTGGCGCTGTAGCCATTGATGCTTTCAACACCACGCGTGGCGTGAGTAAGCGCGGAGACGGGCAGTATGGCTCCAACGCCGCCGATGAAGCGGCAGATGATTCCTTTCGCGGCGCGGGGCTTGGCCTGCTTCTGGGCTACCAACACCACTACGCCAGCGGCATCCTTATGGGGGTGGAAACTGACTGGTCCTGGCTCCGCCTGGAAAGCCAACAGGATACGCCGGTTAATTCAGGCAATGCCTGGTACGGCATGCCCCAGGCATCCATCAACCGGGAAACGCGCTGGATTTCCACCATGCGCGCCACCATTGGCTATGCTGATGGGCCGCTGATGGTAAATGCCTCAGCCGGTTTGGCCACTGCCTTTCTCGCCGAAACCCGCACTCAGTATGAAGGGGTGAACGCGCCCACCCGAACTGTCGCACGCTTCAGTGATACGGATGAGAAGATCGCCTTCGGCTGGACCGTGGGTGCCGGCGCCGCGTGGCGTGTTTCGGATGCCGTTTCGCTTCGCCTGGATTACATCCACACCCAATTCGATCAGGTCGGTTTCAGTTTCCAGAATGCACGTGGCGGAGTTGCTGGTGGCTTCGCTACAGTGCAGGGCCGTTCAGTCAGCAATGACGTGACAATCCAGATGATCCGCTTTGGTCTATCCTATACTTTCGGTTCTGAGCGCTGATCAGATCTGACCGAGGAAGTGCTGCCGCGTGATGTGAGCACCGCCTGGGCTTAAGCGCCGCTCCGCATCATCCATCAAGCCCTGGATGCTAAAGAGGGATCGTCATGGCCCTTGGGCCATTGCGACTATGGCGTGTCTCCTCTTTTTTTCTCGAGATACACCAACCGCTAACCCGCTGCCGCCAATACCTCCGCCGCAGCACGCAGCAGCAGCCCGTCGCGCTGCCACAGCGCTTCCAGCACGCGAAAATGATCTGCCCCTGGCACGGGGATCAGCGCGCCGGGTGCCTGAGCCTCCGCACGGTGGCGATGAAAGACGCGACTTTGCCGGCGGAGTTCCGGCAATTCCCGTGCGCCATAGGCAATGGCGATGGGCTTTTGCACTACCGGGCGGCGGATCGGCGAATGGGCCGCGATTTCCTCAGGCGTCAAATGCAGCTTGTCGTTCAGATTTGTCTCAGCGATTGGGGCCAATTCATAAATGCCGGACATGGCAAGCGCGCCCACCACGAGTGGATGCTCTGCCGCCAGCGCCGCCAAATGCCCGCCCGCAGACCAGCCGGAAGCGACCACCTTCCCCGCCATACCATGCGCCGCGCCATACTCGCCAAGCCAATCCAGCGCGGCGTGGATTTCACCGACAATGCGCGCCATGGAGGCTTCGGGCGCCAGCGTATAGCCGCAAATCCCAACCGACCATCCGGCGGCCAAGGCGCCTTCGGCCATGATGGCGAAATCTTCCCGCCGATTGCGCTGCCAATAGCCACCATGGATGAAAACGAGGCAGGGCGCATCAGCGCGCGCGGCGGGATACAGGTCCCATTTTTCGCGTTCGCCGCTCCCGAAGGGCAGATCGAGGTGCCCGGCATGGGCTGCGCGAAATGCAACCGATAGCGCATTGCGGTGCGCGACCTGCGCCGCGCTATCGGGCACGCCGGCCAAATTGTCATAAGCTGCATCGCGCGCAGCCTGGGGCCAGCCTGCCCAGCCTTCGGGCAGGGCATAGGAGCTTGTCATGGCTTGATGACGCCAATGGGCGCACCGGCGACAAAGGCATTGATGGCGGCCACCGTCACTTCGTAATAGGTACGGTAATTCTGTTCCGTGACGTAACCCAAATGCGGCGTCAGCACGGTATTCGGCGCGGTCAGGATTGGGTGATCCGCAGGCAGCGGTTCAACATCAAACACATCCAAGCCAGCGCCGGCGATGCGGCCTTCCTTCAATGCCGCAATCAGCGCGGCTTGTTCAATCAGCGGGCCGCGGCTGGTATTCACGATGAAGGATGTGGGCTTCATCAAGGCCAGATCAGGCGCGGTGATTGTATTGCGCGACCGATCCGAAAGGATCAAATGCAGCGTCACTACATCGGCTTCGCGCAGCAAGGTCGCCTTGTCCACGCGCGTTGCGCCAATCTCAGTAGCGCGTTCATCGGTCAGGTTGGTGGACCAGGCCAGCACCTTCATGCCAAAGGCCTGGCCGATTTTGGCAACGCGCCCGCCAAGCTTGCCGAGGCCAATCACGCCGAGCGTTTTGCCTTCCAGCCCAAGCCCCACATGCGTCTGCCAGCGCCCGGCACGCAGCGCTTCCTGCTGGCGTGGAATATCGCGCACGAGGGATAGGATCAGGCCCCAGGTGAGGTCCGCCGTCGGATCGCCGGAAGTGCCCGTACCGCAAAACACCACGCCACGTTCAGCGCAAGCGACGGCATCGATGGAACGGTTGCGCCCACCCGTTGTGATCAGCAGTCGCAGATTGGGCAGCGCTTCGATCAGCGCGCGCGGAAAAGGTGTTCTTTCGCGCATCGCCAGAATCGTATCGAAGGGCTTCAGCCTTTCAACCAGCGCCGCGTGATCAGTGATGGTATCGCGGAAAACCGTGATTTCCAGGCCCTTCGGCAGCTTCTCCCAGGGGCCTAAGGAAAGCGCCACACCCTGGTAATCATCCAGAATGGCAAGGCGCTTGAGTGGTGCAACAGACATGGAATTTTCCTTGGAATTACGATGGATTCAGGGTGATGCGCTGCAGCGCGGCGCGTAGATTTTCTGGCAAGGGGGTCGGCGTTTTTTGCGTGGCGCGATCCACATAGACATGCACCAGATAGCCCTCGGCACTCGCCTCATCCTCATTATTGCGGAAGATGCCAACCTCATAGCGGACAGATGTATTGCCTGCACGCGCGCAGCGCACCCCACAGGTGATATCATCCGGGAAGGCAATGGGCGCGAAGTAGCGGCATTGCGTTTCCACCACCAGGCCAATCACCGGCGCGGTTGGGATATGCAAAAACCCTGAGGAAGTCAGGAAACGCGCCACCGCGCTATCTATCCAGGAATAATAGATGACGTTGTTGATATGGCCATAGACGTCATTATCCATCCAGCGTGTCGCGATCGGCACGAAGAAGGCATAATCGGCGCGCTGTGCGCGTTGCTTGCTCATGCGCGGCCCCTAACCGCCCAAGGCACGCGTGACAATCGCGTGATCCACGCAATCGGCAAAGCTTGGCTCTCGCGTGATCACGCCAGCGCTTTTCATCGCACCACGCAGCTGCGTGAAGGCGGCTTCGGGGAAATGCGGTGTTTCCGGCCAAAGCCGCGCGGCCTGATACCGCGCAATGCCATGGGTCAATTCGGCCTGGGTCACATCGGGGAAAAGCGGTGCGACACTTGCCGCGATTTCGGCGGCGGGTGCTGCGTAAACATAAACAAGCGCGTCGGCCAAGGCGCGTGTCATGGCTTCAAACTCCGCGCTGAAGCGCTGGATATTCGAAGCTGTTGCGTAAAGCGCCGTATAGGCACTCGGCCCCCGATCTGACGCGCGATGCCACACGGCGCCGCCCTTGGCTTCCAGCCGTGTCGCGAAGGGTTCGAACATTTGCGCGACATCCAAGCGGCCTTCGGCCACCGCATCCGCGTTTTCCGCCATGGTCTTATCCGTGATGCGCGCCATGGCGTCCGGGTCCACGCCCGCTTGGCGCAAATCATCCTGCAAGCACCACCAGGGGGTCGGCACTTCCTTGACACTGCCGAAGCGGAGGCCTGGCAAATCCTGCAAACGGAAGCCAGGGTTTGGCCCGCGCCCGAGCAGCATGAACGGGTCGCGCATCACCACCGCGCAAAAGGACCGCAAGGGGCAGGTGGGATCGGCAGCGCGCATCATGATCATGCGCATGGGGCCGGACCAGGCGACATCGGCCTGATCCGCCAGCAGTGCTTCTGCCGCGCGGGTCGGGTCGCCGGCGGTGGCGCGCGTGACGGTCACGCCATGGCGGGCATAAAAGCCGCGTTGTTCGGCGACGTAAAACGGCGCGTAAAAGACAGCGCGGAAGGGTTCGGCAAGGCGGATGGGCTTCACGATCATGGCTCCTTGAGTGATCCCATTCTGCCTGAGCTTGGCGCCCCGGTCAGCCCCGCCAGCCGCGCCCCGATTCGCGGTTTGACGTATTTCTGAACTTCGCCCGCTAAGGCCTTGCGGGATCAGCGTGAAACATCCGACCCCTTCGCCCGCCCCGCAAAGGGCGCTATATATTGTGGCTGTCGCCGGGCTCACCCACTATAGGCTGTGAATAACTCGGCAACGCAGCGATTTCATGTCCGTCAGGAGCCTCATGCCCAGCGCCGCGCCCAGGCCAGATACCGCCACCCGCATCGAACCTTTTCGCCTGCGCGGGGCGAATTTCAATCTGCTTGTGCTGCGCCTGCTGGATCATCGCCCTGAAGCGGTGGTGCCGGTGATTGGCGATCAGTTCCGCCGTGCGCCTGGGTTTCTGCGTTTTGCGCCGATCGTGCTGGGCCTCAGTGATATTCAGGTGCCGCCCGCGGAAGTGGATTTTCCCGGACTGATCCAGGGCCTGCGCGCGCTAGAAATCATGCCGATCGGCACTACCGGCGGCACGGTGGAAATGCGCAATGCCGCGCTGTCCTACGGCCTGCCCCCGGTGCGCAGTGCGGGGGGCAAGGAAAGTGATGACCCCGCCCCCCCCGGCCCGATAGTGGCGGAAGCCGCCCCAATCGCCGCACCGCCGCCCCCCACCGCCAAGCCCGCCGCCCAGCGCGGCACCATGGTGGTGGAACAACCGGTGCGCGCCGGCCAGCGCATTTGGGCGGAAGGGGCTGATCTGATCATCACCTCCACCGTCAATGCAGGGGCGGAAGTGATCGCGGATGGCAATATCCATATCTATGGCGCGCTGCGTGGCCGCGCCATTGCCGGTGGCGCCAGCAATATGGAAGCGCGGGTTTTCGCGCTGAATTTCGACCCGGAATTGGTTTCCATCGCAGGCTTTTACGCCGTGCGGGAAGGCTTTCCGGCAGCACAAATCGGCAAGGCGATGCAGGTACGGCTGGTGGGTGAGCGTATGCGCTTCGACCCCATCACCTGATCGCAACGCGACTAAGTTTCAGGGAGGCATTGGCTATGGCTCAGGTTATTGTGGTGACATCAGGCAAGGGCGGCGTCGGCAAGACGACATCCAGCGCTGCCTTCGCAACCGGCCTTGCCCAGCGCGGCAAGAAGACGGTGGTGATTGATTTCGATGTTGGCTTGCGCAACCTCGATCTTATCATGGGTGTCGAAAGGCGCGTGGTTTTTGACATCATCAATGTCATCCAAGGCGAGGCACGGCTGAGCCAGGCGCTGATCCGCGACAAGCGCGTGGAAACGCTCTCCATCCTGCCGGCATCCCAGACCAAGGATAAGGATACGCTGACCAAGGAAGGGGTCGCGAAAATCATTGAGGAATTGTCGAAGGAATTTGATTACATCCTATGCGACAGCCCCGCCGGTATTGAGAAGGGCGCGCTGCTGGCGCTTTATTTCGCCGATCAGGCGATTGTGGTGACGAACCCGGAAGTTTCATCTGTGCGCGATTCAGACCGTATTCTGGGCGTGCTACAATCCAAATCGAAGCGTGCCGAGGAAAAGCGCGACCCGGTGAAGGAACATCTGCTGGTGACGCGGTTTGACCCCAACCGTGTCGAAAAAGGTGAGATGCTGAAGCTGGATGATATTCGCGAAATCCTGGCCATTCCGCTGCTGGGCGTAATCCCTGAAAGCGAAAGCGTGCTGCGCGCTTCCAATACCGGCACGCCGGTGATCATGGATAATGAAAGCAATGCCGGCCAGGCCTATGCCGATGCGGTATCGCGTTTCCTGGGTGAGGATGTGCCGCATCGCTTCCTGGAAGCAGAACGCAAGGGCCTGTTCCGGCGCTTATTTGGTGGGAGGGCCGCGTAATGTCCTGGCTCGATTTATTCCGTGGCCGGCGCAAGGATGATAGCGCCGTTGCTGCCAAGGAAAGGCTCCAGATTGTGCTGGCGCATGAGCGCATTGGCCGCAATCGTGAGGATTTCCTGCCCAAGCTGCAACAGGAATTGGTCGCGGTTGTCGCGCGCTATGTCGCGATTGACCCGAGCAAGGTGAATGTCAATCTGGATCGCGGCGGGGATATGTCCACGCTGGAGATCGAGATTGAATTGCCGGCACCTTCCGCGATGCGGCTTGCGTCCGCGCGGTGATGATTTTCGGCGGGGCGCTGGATAATTCAGCGCCCTTCCTGCCGCCAGGCCAGCACCACGGTGCCGAGCAACAACAGCAGCGCCAACCACGGCGGCAGCAACGGCAAGGCGGAAATACTGATCACGCTGTGATCGGCATTGCGGCGGAGCCCAATCCAGCCAGCGCCCGCAAAATCTCGCCCCGATGCCACCATGCGTAATTCCGGCAGTGCCGGCGTGGCTTCCTGCCCCAGCCAGCGCAGCGCGCCACGGCCTTGCACCAGCGGGCGCAGCTTTTCGCCATCTGCGCGCAGATCAGCAATTTCCAAAGGATTGGCAACCGCAGCGGCGGCGAAAGCAACGCGCTTGCCATCACCCACCTGCCACACGCCGGGCATACGCGCAGCAACATCGGCAATAGCGCGCCCGCCGCCGGCTTCTTCCAGCCGCATCGTGCTGCGCGTGCCATCAGGCGCCGTGATCGTCACTTCGGGCGAGGGGCCTGCTTCCAGGCTGCGGCGTGCAATCGCCATCCGCCCGGCTTCAATCCGCGCGGTCAAATCCTCTTCTTCCAGGCTGGTTTCGCGCATCAGCCAATGGGCAATGCGGCGCAGCAATTCTTCCTGCGGGCCGCCGCCATCATGCCCGCGCCCCCATAGCCAGATATGATCCGACATCAGCAAAGCCACGCGCCCTTCGCCCACGCGATCCAGCACCAACAAGGGCGTGCCTTCGGGGCTTTCCATCACCGCCATGCCGCCGCGCGCCTCACCGCGCAGCCAGCGATACCAGCGGCCCCAGCTTGCTTCTGCCGAGGCACTATTGGCGCCCGATAGTCCTTCGGTCACTGGATGCCGTGCGCCAAGCGTGCTGATGCGCGGACGAAACGGTGCTTCCTCCACCCCCGCACCACGGCCCATCGGGCGGGCGGGCAATACTTGTGACAGCGGCGTGAAGGCCAAGGAAGCTGGCCCCGCGAATTCCGGCCCGACACTCATCAATAACGCGCCACCCGCGCGCACGTGATCCGCAATGTTGCGCATATAGGCCGGCGGCAGCAGGCCGCGATTGGTGAAGCGGTCAAACACGATCAGGTCAAACTCACGCAGCTTGACCTGAAACAACTCCCGCACCGGGAAGGCAATCAAAGCCAATTCATTGAGCGGCGTCAGATCATCTTTTTCCGGCGGGCGCAGAATGGTGAAATGCACCAAATCCACATTGGGATCGGCTTTCAATAACCGCCGCCAGGCGCGTTCCCCGGCATGTGGTTCGCCGGATACCAGCAGCACGCGCAGCCGATCCCGCACGCCATTTACTGTGACCACTTGGCGGTTATTGAACTCGCTGACCTCTCCGGCGCGGGGTTCCGCTTCCAGTTCAATCACCATCGGGCCGCCGCGCGCGATAGGCACGGAAATCGCGTGTTCGCGCCCGATCGGGATTTCCTCACGGCGTGCAGCACCGCCATCGCGGCGGATAATCAGCCCTGCATTGCCGCCCGCCGGCGCGCCCAAATCCTCGATCACCACGCGCAATTCAACCTGCTGGCCAACAATGCCAAAGCCGGGCGCGGAGACCAGCCGCAAGCGCCGGTCAATTTCTCCGGCGCGGCCGGGCAGCAACACATGAAACGGCGCATGAAAAGGGAGCAGCGCCGGCGCGTCATGCACCTGGCCGTCCGTCAGCGCGATAACGCCTGCAAGCCGCGCACGCGGGACATCGGCCAAGGCAGCGCCGAGCGCCGAGAATAGCGCCGTGCCGCGCTGGCCGGCTTCCGGCACCTCAATCACGCGGAGATCAAGGGCTGGCAGGCGCGTTGCCCGTGCTTCCAAGGCTGCGCGCGCGGCGGCGATGCGTTCGGCGCGATCAGCAATTCCGGTGCTGTCGCTGCGATCAACAGCCAGGATGGCGATATCAGGCCGGGTTTCGCGTTCTTCCCGAAGCAGGCGCGGATTGCCAAGCGCCCCCAGCAGGATCACCACCGCCAGCGCCCGCCACCAGATGCCGCGTGCGCGCTGATAAAGCCCATAGGCCAGCAGGATCAGCGCCAGAAGCGCGATGCCGCCGATCAGCCAAAGCGGCAGGCGGGGCAGGAAATCAACATAGGCAAGATGTTGGGTCATGTCGGACGAAGCCGGGGGATTAATGTCACCCCAGGCCCTGCCACGACAGCCACGCCGCTAGGCGGCAGTGCTGCCGACCAGGCGCCAGGTTGGGTCGGGGCTGGCCAGGTCACGCTGGAAGGTCCAGACGTCGGTCAATTCCGTCACCGCCTCGGCACCCGAAACAATGGAACCATCCTGCGCCTGCACCAGATTGATCTGATCTGTCACCAGACGCACGGTGATTTCGGCGACATTGCCGCGAAGCTCCGCCGCCTCAATCCCGCTTTCCTCAACGCTGCGGAGTTCGGTGCGCTGGGTCTCGCCAGCGGCTTCACGCGTGGCAATGGCCTGATCAAAGCCGGCATAGGCTTCTTCGGATAAAAGAGGCTTCAGGGTGGCGCGGTCACCGCGGGCAAAGGCTTCCACAATCATGCCAAAGGCGGTCTCAGCCCCATCCAGAAAGCGGTTTGGGTCAAACGTTCGGTCACGCTTTTGGATCTGCATCAGCGCCTCACCGGCTGGGCTGCGCGGATCGGGCATGACACGCCGCGCCCCGGCCTGGGACGGTTTGGGGCCGATATCAACCTCGGTCGCGGGGCCGCGCGCTGGCACCGGGGCGGCTTCGGGCTGCGCCTGACGTTCAAACCCCGTTCGGCGGCCGAGCACGCTCCGCAGTCGCAGCACCAGAAAGGCCGCAACCATGGCGAAGAGGATCAGATCTATCGGCAAGCCGCCCATGTTTTTTACTCCTTGGACTGTAACTTAGGGTGCCATGTGCCCAAGGGCAACGTTTGGGATGTGCAAAGCAGGGCAGGAAGCACCCAAGCGCAGGGGCGATGGCCAAAAAATAAGACCGGTTGCGGGTGGGCGGGACCCTCGCTAGACAAACCGTGATCAAACAAGGGTGGCCAATCGTGATTCTGCTTCGGCATGGGCAAAGCGAATTCAATCTGCTTTTCACCCAAACCCGCAAAGACCCCGGCATCATAGACCCCAAGCTGACACCGCTTGGTCATACCCAGGCCGAAGAAGCGGCCGAAGCGCTGGCGCATGAGGGGATCAGGCGCATCATTGTCTCCCCCTATACCCGGGCCTTGCAAACCGCGCTGCCGGTCGCGCGTCGGTTGAACTTGCCCCTGACCGTGACCCCCACGGTGCGCGAACGCTACGCCTTCACCTGCGATATTGGCCGCCCGGTCGCAGAGCTGCGGCTGGATTTCCCCCATGTGGTGCTGGACCATATAGACGAGGTCTGGTGGCCGCCCATTGAAGAACCCGCCGAACAGGTGATTGACCGCGCCCAGCTATTCCGCGCTGAAATGGCCGCGCTGCAGGATTGGTCCCACAACCTTGTAGTATCCCATTGGGGCTTCATCCTGGCCTTCACGGGCAAAAGCGTGATGAATGGCCAAATGCTCCGGGTTGACCCGACCGAGGCGCCCCCGGCCGAGATCACCTGGAAGCATTGATCAGGGCCGCAAGGCCCAGGGTCAGGACCTTGTTGTTGCCAAGGCCACGGTGGGGCGGCGCAGCGGGGGGAAGCCGGCTTCGTCTGCGTCGTGCCGTTCGGCTTCACCCATGGCCAGACGGTAGCCGCCGCCTTCGGTCAGCAGAATGCGGGCTTCTGCCGGGTTGGGTTCGATTTTCTGGCGCAAGCGATAGATGTGGGTTTCAAGCGTATGGGTGGTGACGTGGCTATTATAGCCCCACACCTTGGTCAGCAGGATTTGCCGAGAAACCGGCCTGCCATTGGCGCGGTACAGAAATTTTAGGATCGCGGTTTCCTTTTCCGTCAGCCTGATCTTCCGGTTGCGCTTGGGTTCCTGCAATAGCTTGGCCGAGGGACGAAAATCATAGGGCCCAACAGTGAAAACCGCATCTTCGCTGCCTTCAAAAATCCGGATTTGCGCGCGCAGCCGTGCCAACAATTCCTGCACCCGGAAAGGCTTTGCAATGTAGTCATTCGCCCCGGCATCAAGGCAGCGCACCACATCCTGTTCCCCATCCGCACCGGTCAGGATGATGATCGGCATGCGCATGCCCGCGCGGCGAAGCTTCACGCAGAAATCCCGCCCATGCCCATCCGGCATCCCAAGATCCAGCAGAATGGCATCGAAACGCGACCCATCGGCGCGCAGCAGGGCTTCCGCATCGGAAAGGCTTGCGGCGCCGGTCGCGGAGAATTCGCCATCAAACGCCACCTGTTCCGCGAGGCTCGTCCTCAGCGCGTCATTGTCATCCACTATCAGGATCGGGTGCGGGGAATTCATTTTGAACGAGCCTTTCCTTGTTGCCGGCATCTTCCGTGATCCGGAACGATGCGGTTGTGCCTTCGTCAAATGCCACCCGCGCCTGTCCTTCCGCAAGCACTTCCTCACGTGGGTTTGATCGGGAAATGGAGAAAAATCAGATCGGTGTAAGGGGGCTCGTCAAGCGCCGAAGCGATGCCACATTCCACATTGTTGCCTAAAAGTGTATTGAAACTCGGATTACATGTCCCGATAAGGTAGAACCTTGCCTCAGCACCAAGAACCCACCCCTGATCAGCGCCGCCTTACCATGCGTGCGGTGCATCGTGCCATTTCTGATTTGCGCCGTGGCACGCCAGTGCTGATTGTGGGGCAGGATGCGGCATTGCTGGTGGGCACAGCAGAAACCCTGGGCGCAAGGGGCCTGGCCGACATCGCCGCCGCTGGGTTGGCCCCGCCGGTATTGCTGCTGGCGCCGATGCGCGCGGCGGCGTTGCTGCGCCGGCCTGTGACGCAAGCGGAAGACCAGCCCGTGGTGGCGCTGCGCCTGCCCCCAGAAGCGTTGGACCCCGCAAGGCTGCGCGGTTTCGCCGACCCTACCGCGGAAAGCCTGTTGCCGGCGGCAGCGGAACAGCTTGCACCCCCCCCACTTTCTGGCGCTGCCCTGGCGCTGGCCAAGCTTGGCCGCTTGCTGCCGGCCCTGGTGGTGGCGCCCGCCGCCCGCGGCGTCGCTGAGCGGCTTTCGCTGCTGACGGTTCAGGCCGAAGATGTTTTGGGTTACCCCATCAGCGCGGCTTCCAGCCTGAAGCGCGTGGCCGAAGCCCGTGTGCCGCTGGAAGATGCGCCGGAAGCGCGCATCATCGCCTTTCGTGCCGCTGATGGCGGGATTGAGCATCTGGCCATTCTGGTGGGCGACCCTGAAGCAAGCTTCGCCGCCGGGCAGGCCCCCCTGGCGCGGGCGCATTCCGAATGTTTCACGGGTGATCTTTTGGGCTCGCTTCGCTGTGATTGCGGCCCGCAGCTGCGCGGCGCCATCAAGCGCATGGCGGAAGACCCCGCGGGCGGCGTGCTACTTTATCTGGCGCAAGAAGGGCGCGGCATTGGCCTGGTGAACAAGCTGCGCGCCTATACCTTGCAGGATCGCGGGCTCGATACACTCGATGCCAATCGTGCGCTTGGCTATGGCGCGGATGAACGCAATTTCCTGGTAGCGGCGACCATGTTGCGTGAGATCGGCATGCCGCGAGTGCGCTTGCTGACCAATAACCCCGACAAGCTTTCGGGCCTCGCCGCTTGCGGGATTGACGTGGTGGGCCGCGAAGCCCATGCCTTTGATCCGAATGGCGTGAATGACGCCTATCTTGATACCAAGGCGCGGCGCTTTGGCCATATGTTGGGTTAGCATGTGACCAGTTCGGCTATTGCGCTTCTGGGTTCGGATGGGCTGCTGAATTTCCAGGCTGGCATCTACCGTTGCGCCATCGGCAAGGGCGGCAGGCGCGCCGATAAGCGCGAAGGGGATGGCGCAACACCGATCGGGTTATTGCCGCTGCGCCGCTTGCTGTATCGTGCAGACCGTCTGGCGCCGCCGCGCAGCGTTGCGCCTGTTGCGCCCATCGCGCCGGATGATGGCTGGTGCGATGACCCGACCCATGCCGATTACAACACGCATATCCGCCTGCCGCACCCGGCTCGGCATGAGGAACTTTGGCGCGCCGATGGCATTTATGATGTGATTGGCGTGCTTGGCTGGAATGACGCGCCGGTTGCACGCGGACGCGGCAGCGCGATTTTCCTGCACATTGTGCGGTCTGGCTTCAGCCCGACCGAAGGCTGCATCGCTTTGGAACAGCGTGATCTTCTGCGGGTTTTGGCCGAAGGTTTGACCGCGATTGAGGTTGTGGCGTGATACCCTGAGTTTTTCAGAAGGCGATTTGAAATGACGCCGGGGGGGGCGTTCTATGCGCCGGCCGCCCCTGGCAAGGCTTGACGCGCCGGGCCAGTACACCAGACTGAAGTTTCAGCGCTTTTACAGGAAGACCACCATGTCCATGCCGTTGCTCTTTACCCCCACGGCCTTAAGGTCCGTAACACTGCCCAATCGCGTGGCACTGTCGCCGCTTTGCATGTATTCGGCCAAGGACGGCCTGGCGAATGGCTTCCATTTTTCGCATTTGACAGCAGTGGCGCGGGGCCGCGCTGGCCTGGTTTTCACTGAAGCGACCGCAGTGGCGCCGGAAGGGCGCATCACTCATGGCTGTTGCGGGCTTTGGAATGATGCGCAGGTGGAAGCTTATCGCCCGATTGTGGATGCGATCATCGGCTTTGGGTCTGTGCCGGCCATTCAAATTGCTCATGCCGGGCGCAAGGCTTCGGTGCAGCCGCCCTGGAAGGGCAGCACGCCGCTCCGCGCCGAAGATGCCGCCACGGGTTCGCCGCCTTGGGAGTGTTTTGGGCCAACAGCGGAACCGGTGGGTCCCGGCTGGCATGCGCCAACCGCGATGACGGAAGCGAAGATCCAGGAAACGGTGCAGGCCTTCGCTGCCGCTGCGACGCGTGCCGACAAGGCCGGGTTCCGCGTATTGGAAATCCACGGTGCGCATGGGTATCTTATCCAAGCCTTCCTCTCGCCCATCTCCAATAAGCGCAATGATCGCTATGGCGGGGACCTTGCGGGGCGCATGCGCTTTGCCTTGGAAGTGACCGAAGCGGTGCGCGCTGCCTGGCCGGCTGATCTGCCGCTATTCTTCCGCATCTCCGCTGTGGATGGCCCCGCCGAGGGCTGGAGCCTGGATGATTCCGTGGTGCTGGCCAAGGAATTGAAGGCGCGCGGGGTGGATGTAGTAGATTGTTCTGCCGGCGGCGTTTCGGGTGCGCCCGCTTTCCGCGCCAATGATTCAGGCCAACCGCTGCGCACCCGTGCGGAACGCCCGCCAGGCTTTCAGGTGCCCTATGCCGAACGCGTGCGGCGGGATGCAGGTATTGCGACCATGGCGGTGGGTGTGATCATCGCCGGTGATCAGGCAGAGGCGATCTTGCAGGAAGGCCGGGCTGATCTGATCGCCGTCGGGCGCGAATTGATGTACGATCCGTATTGGACTTTGAAGGCCGCTGAAAGCTTGGCTTGCGATCCGGGAGCAAAGATGTGGCCCGATAATTATGGCTGGGCCATTCAGCGCCGCGCGGAAATCATGGCGGCGGCGGGGCTGCGATAAGGCAAACGACGCTTGCCGCCCGGAATCGACCCAGGCTGAGATTTTGCCGGGGGCCTGTCGTCTTCAGAAGACGCTCTGGCCCTCAGTTGAAATCCCCCTATAAGGCGGCTCTCTTTTAAGCAATGCAGAGCCTTCATGATTCGCCTCGATAATATCAGCAAGCAAAATGGCCGGCAGATCCTTTTCATTGAGGCCTCTGCCGCGCTGCAACGGGGTGAGAAAGTTGGTCTGGTCGGCCCGAATGGTGCCGGCAAGACCACGCTGTTCCGCATGATGACGCAGCAGGAACAGCCCGATGAGGGTTTGGTGATCGCCGAAAAGGGCCTCAGCATTGGTTTCTTCAGCCAGGATGTTGGGGAAATGTCCGGCCGCAGTGCGGTGGCGGAAGTGATGGATGGCGCGGGCGCCATCAGCGAAGTGGCAGCGGAATTGAAGGCGCTGGAAATCGCGCTGGGTGATCCGGATCAGGCGGATCAGATGGATCAATTGATTGAACGCTTCGGAGAAGTTCAGGCGCGCTTTGAGGAATTGGGCGGCTATGCGCTGGAAGGCCGCGCGCGTGAGGTTCTGGCGGGCCTGAGTTTCAGCCAGGAGATGATGGAAGGCGATGTAGGCGCCCTGTCTGGCGGTTGGAAAATGCGCGTGGCCTTGGCGCGCATTCTGTTGATGGCGCCTGACGTGATGCTGTTGGACGAACCCAGCAACCACCTTGATCTGGAAAGCCTTATTTGGCTGGAAAATTTCCTGCTGGCCTATGATGGCGCGCTGCTGATGACATCCCATGACCGTGAATTCATGAACCGTATCGTCAATAAGATCATTGAAATAGATGCAGGTTCACTGACTACCTATGCGGGCAATTATGAGTTTTATGAACAGCAACGCGCACTCAATGAAAAGCAGCAGCAGGCGCAGTTCGAACGTCAGCAGGCCATGCTGGCCAAGGAAATAAAATTCATTGAAAAGTTCAAGGCCCGCGCGTCCCACGCGGCGCAGGTGCAAAGCCGGGTTAAGAAACTGGAAAAAATTGACCGCGTGGAACCACCCAAGCGGCGCCAGACCATCCTGTTCGAATTTCCGCCCGCGCCACGTTCGGGCGATGATGTCGTCAATCTCAGGAATATTCACAAAACATACGGCGATCGCGTGATTTACCGCGGCTTGGATTTTATGATCCGACGCAAGGAACGCTGCTGTGTCATGGGCATTAATGGTGCGGGAAAATCAACCTTGCTGAAGCTGGTGACCGGCTTCACGCAACCCGATGATGGTTCGGTCACTTTGGGCGGTAGTGTGAAGCTCGGCTATTTCGCCCAGCATGCCATGGAATTATTGGATGGTGAGCGCACGATCTTTGAAGCGATGGAGGATGCCTTTCCGCGCGCAGGCCAGGGTTCCTTGCGCGCCTTGGCTGGGTGCTTTGGCTTTTCCGGTGATGAAGTGGAAAAGAAATGCCGGGTGCTATCCGGCGGGGAGAAAGCCAGGCTGGTCATGGCGCTGATGCTGTATGATCCGCCCAATTTTCTGGTGCTGGATGAACCGACCAATCACCTTGATATGGCGACCAAGGAAATGCTGATCAGCGCCCTGGCCGCTTATGAAGGCACCATGCTTTTCGTCTCCCACGACCGGCATTTTCTGGCGGCGCTTTCCAACCGTGTTTTGGAATTGACGCCAGAAGGTATCCATGATTTCGCTGGTGGCTACACGGAATATGTGGCGCGCACCGGCCAGGAAGCCCCTGGCCTGCGCAGCTAGAAAGCGGTTCACGTCAATGGGGTGCGCCTCATTCCACCCTGATCTTGCCGGCGCGCGCGATGGCGCCGAAATCCTGACGCTCCTGCCGGATAAAGCTCAGCATTTCGGCAGGCGTTGTGAAGCGCGGCGCGGCGCCAAGATCACGGATGCGGGTTGCAATAGCCTCATCACGCAGGGCCTGATTGATCGCGCTATTCAGCTTTTGGATGATGTCATCTGGCGTTCCCTTGGGCGCCATGAAGGCATACCAGGCGACCCATTCGCGTGTATCCAGACCAAGCTCCATCATGGTGGGCACACCGGGTAGACGTTCCGATCTTTCGCGGCCTGTCATGGCCAAGGCGCGCAGCCGCCCGCCCGCGATATGCCCGCCACTGGCGCCAAGGCTATCCACCGTAATCGGCACCTCATTGGCGATAACCGCGGTCAAGGATTGCACGGTGCTGCGATAGGGCACGCCCGGCATATCAATCTGATGGCGGAGCCTGGCTTCTTCCGCGACCAGATGCGGAATGCTGCCGGATGATGGGTTGCCATAGCGCCAAACGCCGGGTTCCGCCCGCGCACGCGCGATGAATTCCGGCATCGTCCGGAAAGGCTGCGACGGGTTCACCAACCAAACAAGCGGCGAGGTGACGGCGACCGAGATGGAGGCGAATTCCTCCACCGGGTCGAAGGGCATGTTGGGATTGATGCTGGTTCCGATGGATATCGCGCCGATATGCGCGAACATGAAAGTATTGCCATCGGGCCGGCTGCGCTGCAGATCCTGCATGCCGATAAGCCCGTTCGCGCCTGGCTTGTTTTCCACAACTACGGGCTGGCCGAGCAATTCACTGAGCCGAGGTGCCAGGATGCGCGCATAAACCTCATACCCGCCAGCGGCGCTGGGTACGATCAGGCGGAGCGGGCGGTTCGGCCAATCACGGCTTTGGGCAAGAACGGGTGGTGCGGCCAGAAGGCCGAGCGCGGCGCGGCGTGTGATGCGCATGGTTGTTTACTCCCTCCAGAAACTACGTCACGGGCCTGCTGCCCAGGCGTTTTTATGACCAAGGATATTCATCCTTCGCCGCAGACAGCAAGCGCGGTATGGCCAAACGGCTTCATGAAGGCGAAAGCCCCGCAAGCCTTGCCGCGCGGCGTGCATTGGCCAATTCATCGCGCAAGAAACGCGCGAAGCCATCTGGCGTGCGCTGTTCCGGGCTTGATAGAATGGCACCTACTTCGCTTATGCGTGACTGTATCGCGGCCTCATCCAGCGCTGTCGCCAGAGCGGCATGGAGCTTGACAGTGATCTCAGCCGGCGTTGCGGCTGGCGCCAATACGCCACCATAACTGCCGGCGGTGAAATTGGGCAGACCCGCTTCGATGAAGGTTTGCACACCTGGCAGGCGCGCCGATCTTGCCTGTGTTGCTATGGCGATAATAGGCGCCTTGCCGTCCTGATGGAGCGGCAGGGCAGAGGGCAATTCCACCATCCCGGCATCAACCGTGCCGCTGATCAAATCCGGAACCATGGCGCTGCCCCCGCGATAGGGCACATGGGTTGCCTTCACATTGGCCCCTGCCAGCACTAGTTCCAGGGCGAGATGCGCGGCACTACCAGTGCCAGGTGTGGCAATAGTCAAGGCGCCATTACGTTGGCGCATCAGCGCAATCAATTCCGTCAAGCTGCGCGCGGGCAAACGCGCTGTGACTTGGCAGATCATGGGCAGAATACCGACCAAGCCAATGGGGCGGAAATCACGCTCCACATCATAGGGAATATTTGCTTGCAACACGGGATTTGCCGTGAGCGGCCCGCCTGCGCCAAATAAAAGCGTGTATCCATCGGCTGGCGCACGCGCGACCAAATCGGCACCAAGGCTTCCGCCAGCACCGGCGCGGTTTTCGATGATGATTGGCTTGCCCAGGCGTTCCGCCATGGGGCCTGCAACCAAGCGCGCCAGGATATCCGTATTTCCACCGGCGGCGAAGGGCACGATCATGCGAATGGGTCGGTCTGGAAACGCCATGGCGCTGCGGATGATGGAAGCCGCAGCCAGCGGCGCCGCCGCGCCAAATAGCAGCCGACGTGAAATCATAAGCGTATCCTCCAATACCGCGTCTATGCGCGCTAGGTGTTAGGCTCGCATTGTCGCGCATGAAGGGCAAGCATGGCTTGCGGTGATGGCATCCCTGCCGCAGAATCCGCGCTGATTTGATAGGAGAGTAACCAATGGAACAGCGCGCGCTTGGCAAGACCGGCCTCAGTGTTTCCGTTGTGGGGTATGGTTGTGGCGCCATCGGCGGCTTGATGGTGAAAGGCAGCGCGGCCGAACAAGACCGCGCTATTGGCCGCGCCATTGACCAAGGCATCACGTATTTCGATACGGCATCCGCTTACGGTGATGGTGTATCTGAACGCAATTTGGGCCGCGCGCTGAAAGCCCTAGGCGCGGAGGTGATTGTCGGTACCAAGGTTCGCATCCGTGGGCCGCAACGGGCGGATATTGCCGGCACCATCGCGCAATCCATTGATGCGAGTTTGGCCAGGCTTGGGCGCGATAGCGTGGATATCTTTCACCTTCACGAGCCCATCACCCAATCAGGTGAGGCGCCAAGCTTCACCGCGGATCAGATATTGCAGGAAGCAGTGCCGGTACTCCGCAAACTACGCGAACAGGGTAAGATTCGCTTCTATGGTATTACTGGGCTTGGCGATGCACCCATGCTGCGGCGTGTTTTGGATGAAGGCGGTTTCGCCACGGCGCAAATGCCCTACAACATCCTGAACCCCAGTGGCGTTACGCCTTTGCCGCCAGGGTCCTCCATGCCGAATCTGGGCGGTGTCATTCATCACGCTGGCATGGCGGGTATTGGCGTCATGGCCATTCGCATCCTGGCCGGCGGCGCGCTGAGTGGTTCAGAAGATCGCAGCCCGCTTGGTGTGCCGAAAGTGGAACCTATTGCCTCTGGTGCGAGTTACGCGGCGGATGTACAGGCGACGCGGCGCCTAATGCCAGTGATCGAGGCCGGCTATGCCAAGGATTTGGTTGAATTGGCGCTGCGTTTTTCTGCCATGCCGCGCGATATCAGCACGGTATTGGTGGGCACGGCGAGTATCGCGGAATTGGATCACGCTGTTGCAGCGATCAATCAAGGGCCGCTTCCAGCCGAGGCCCTTGCGATGATCAATCAGCTACAGCATGGCTGACACACAAGGGGCGTTTATGCGCCTTTTGGTCGGCCAGCCGCGCGACAGGCGGCCGCATCGGGGCGCTTCAGGCCCATGATGTCGCGCAAAGTGCTGCCCGGATATTCCTTGTGGAACACGCCGCGGCGCTGCAATTCCGGCACGACTAGGCGCACGAAATCCTCATAGGCGCCGGGGATATGTGTGGCGGCCATGACAAAGCCATCACAGGCGCCGCCATGGAACCATTCTTCCATCTGATCCGCGACCTGCTTTGGTGTGCCGACAAAGGCGTGATGTTCATGGACGGTGCCGCGGCCTGAAACCTCTACAAAATCCCTCACGCTCGGGTTCTTCTTGCCGGAGAGCATGATCACGCGATCACGAAATCCATGCCAGGAAAGCCCCGCGAGTTCCGCGTCCGTCAGCGGTTCATCATAGGGCTTGCTGCCCAAATCCCAGTTCAGCACTTCGGATAGCAGCGTCAGCCCATCTATGGGCCGCGCGGTAGCTTCGATCACCGCCTGTTTTTCGGCGGCCATATCGGCGCTTTCGGCGGGGATGGCGTAGCAGGCGGGCAGGATTTTCACGCTATCCGGATCACGCCCTTCTGCGGCGACGGCGGCGCGGAATTCCTTATACTGCTTCTTGCCATTTTCCAGATTGGGATAGATCACGAAGACAGCTTCACCCCAACGCGCGGCAAAGCTGCGCCCGCGCCCGCTTTGGCCGGCTTGCAACAAAACGGGATGGCCTTGCGGTGAACGCGGCACAGTGAAGGGGCCGCGTGATTTGAAATACTTGCCCTGGTGATCCAGCCGCCGCACGCCATCAGGCTTGGCGAAAGCCCCAGATTCCTTATCCACAATCAGCGCATCATCATCCCAGGCGCCCCAATGGCCCATCACCACTTCCATGAATTCATCGGCACGATCGTAGCGCAGATCATGTTCCAGATGTTCGCTATGACCGAAATTCAGCGCCTCACTATTGTTCAGCGACGTCACGATATTCCACGCCACGCGCCCGCGTGTCATCAAATCCGCCGTCGCGAAAAGCCGGGCTACATGATAGGGTTCGTAATAGGTGGTGGAGTAGGTGGCACCAAGGCCGATGCGCTTGGAGGCAGCAGCCATCATCATCACAATCGTCAGCGGATCAAGCTTCACCGCGCGAACGCCATGCGCCACCGTATTGCGGAAATCATTGGCATAGATGTCGGGCATCGCCAACCGATCATCGAAAAACGCCATGTGGAATTTGCCATCTTCCAGAATACGCGCAATGCGCTGGTAGTAATCCGGCGTCAGAAAATCGCTCATGGAAGCAGGGTGGCGCCAGGAACCCGGAAGGTTTGAACAATTCTGCGCCTGCAAAAAGGCGACCATGGTCATTTGGCGATTGGCATTCGGCATGGGAAAGAACCCTTCAGATCACACGGGGATTTCAACATCAAGCAAAGGCGCATGCTGCTGGCAGCCATAGACATCCGTATCGCCAATGCCACCTGCCGGCACCAGGCGCGGGAATGTCGCCTTGATCGCCATGGCGGCATCATAAGGCGTCAGCAGCACATCATCCGCCGCAACGCCATACAACCGGGCAAACAAGGCTTCGGTAATGACCCCAGAAGCGCGCACCTTCCGATAGAGCGCCGTATCGTCGAAGACGATATCAATGGTCAGATCGAAAGGCCCCGCATTCTTGCTTTTGCAGATTCGCGCCAATTCACGGATGCTTGGCATTGTTGCCCTCAGATTTCTTCATAAGTGATGGGGAAAATCTCACAGGGATTATCCAGTTCCAGCACGTGATGAATGCTGAAGCGATAGACCGGCCCGACCGGTATATCGGATGGCGAGAAAGGAAAGGCCATATTGCCTTCGCGGCATAGCCTGCCGGGAAAATCTGTATGCAGCATATTGGTGCGCGCAATCCCCAGAACAGCCGCGGCGATTTCTGGGGTTTCGGCAATGACTTCAATCACAAAGCCAACCTCATGCCCCGCCACCTGCTGGACGGGTTCACGCGCGCCCATCACACCATCCAGACCATAGGTGCGGATGATCAGGGAATAGCTTTCTGGCCCCACACCAAAGGCAGCCGCCTTTTCGCGCACAATCCCGCGCACCTCTTCCAGGAACAGGGGCAGGCGTGCAATCAATAGCGGGTCGCGCGTGCCGCAGATGGAAATGCAGCGGTGGCCTGCAAATTCCACCCCTTCCAGCTTGACCGTATATTGCGAAGCCGGTGTCCAGCGCATGCCACTGATGCGCACCGCACGATCGCTCAGCGCATCAAAGCGGCAATCGGATGTATCCAGCATACCACCTGGTTCAATGTGATGAATGGGGCTGCTGTTTTCATGTAGCGAGTGATTGGCAATCGAAAGCGGTGTGCAGCGCCGGACGGGGTTCATCGGTTCGCATTCAACGCCATCTTCGCGCACAGTCACCAGCAGACAATCATGGCCCTTTGGGATGGAAGGTGTCGCGCCGCATTCCAGCATTTTTCCGGCATACCAGGCAGGGGCAGGCGGCAATTGCGCGCGAATGGCAGCGGCGGCCCAGGGTGCGGGGTCACTCGCGCGGCCTGCCAGGATCACCTGGGCGCCATTATCCAAAGCTTCCATGAAGGGTTCTGGGCCCATCATGCCAACCACACGGCTGGCGCGGTCCAAAGCCTCAGCCGTCAAAGGTGGCTGCTTGCCTAGCGGGCGGATGCGCCCTGCCGCCAAGCGGCGCTGCAATTCCGCGCGCGGTGGTTCCGCTTCAATCAGCGCCAGGCGAAAATGCAAGCCTTCTTCGGCGGCGATTTCACGCACCAGTCGCGCCGTCAATTCCAAATGCGGCGCGCCACCCGCACCGCCCGAAGTGCCGATCATCAACGGTATGCGTGCCGCAATCGCTGCGCGCAGCATCAGGCGCAAATCACGCCGTATCGCCATGGTGGAACAGAACGGCACGCCGGCGCCAAGGTAATAGGGGCCAGGGTCAACACTGCCGCCATCCACGCCAATCACATGGGGCGCGCGCGCCATGCCGGCCTGAAGGCTTGCTTCCGGGAATCCGTAACCCAGGATCGCACTGGTGGAGAGAAGGCGTATTTCCTTCATGCCGTTCCTTGCCCTTTATCGGCGCGGCTTACGCTACGCTTAAGGCTAAGGCTGCCATGAAGATGCAGGCGCGTATAGCGCCCGCGGCCTCCGTTACAGCAACACCATATCGTCGCGGTGGATGATTTCATCCCGCCCGCGCCAGCCGAGGATTTTCTCCAGCGCTTCGCTGCGATGCCCGGCAATCAGCCGCGCCGCTTCGGCATCATAAGCGCTAAGCCCGCGCGCCACTTCAACGCCCTCAGCATCGCGCACACTCACCGGATCACCGCGTGAGAACTCACCTTCCACGGCGCGCACACCAGCCGGCAGCAGCGATGAACCCCGCTTGAGCGCGCGGGCCGCGCCCGCATCCACCACCAGCGCACCAAGCGGCGCCAGACTGCCGGCAATCCAGCGCTTGCGCGCACTACGGCCTTCCGGCAGGGGCAGGAACCAGGTGCAGCGCGCCCCTTCTTCCAGCGCACGCAACGGATGGTCACGTTCGCCCAGCGCAATCGCCATGGCCGTGCCAGCGCCAGTGGCGATGCGCGCCGCGATCAGTTTTGTGCGCATGCCGCCCGAGGAATAGCCAGGCGGCGGTTCGCCGCCCATGGCCATAATCTCATCCGTCAAGCGTTCCACCACGGGCAAATGCTGTGCGCCCGGGTCCTTGCGCGGATCGGCGGTGTAAAGCCCATCAATATCTGAAAGCAGCAACAGCGCATCGGCCTGGATCATCTCGGCCACACGCGCCGCCAGCCGGTCATTATCGCCGAAGCGGATTTCGGCCGTTGCCACCGTGTCATTTTCATTGATCACCGGCACGCAGCCAAGCCCAAGCAAGGTGGCAAGTGTGGCGCGCGCATTCAGATAGCGCCGGCGATCTTCCGAATCTTCCAGCGTCAGCAGCAATTGTGCCGCGTTCAGCCCATGGGCTGCCAGCGCTTCCTGCCAGGCGCCGGCCAGACGAATTTGCCCCACCGCCGCCGCTGCCTGCTTTTCTTCCAGCCTAAGCCGCCGCCGCGTCAGGCCAAGTGCCTTGCGCGCCAAGGCAATGGCGCCGGAAGATACCACCACCACTTCTGCGCCGCGCGCGCGCAGAGCCGCGATATCAGCAGCAACCGAGGCTAGCCAGGCAGACCTCGGCGCAGCGGTGGCGTTATCCACCACCAGCGCAGAGCCGATCTTCACGACAATCCGCTTGGCATCCTTGAAGCGGGGCTGGGCAGGGTTGATCATGATTTGCCGCTTACCACGCGAAGGCCCAGCCTGTCAGCGCGCCGCCGCGATCATATCCGCCAGCGCGCGGAGCAATTCCGGCACGCCTTCACCACTCGCCCCGCTGATCAGCATTACAGGCTTGCCGGCGGCGCGGGAAAGCGCCTTGACGCGTGCGGTGCGGGCTTGTGGCGTCATGGCATCGGCCTTGTTGAGCGCCACCAATTCCGGGCGATCTTCCAGCCCATGGCCATATTCCGCCAATTCATGGCGAATGGTGCGATAGGCCCGCGCGGGATCGGCGGCTGAGCCATCCACCAAATGCAGCAGCACCTTGCAGCGTTCCACATGGCCGAGGAAGCGTGTCCCGAGCCCAGCACCTTCCGCCGCGCCTTCAATCAGGCCGGGCAGATCGGCCAGGACAAATTCTTCGGTCGCGTTCAGGCGCACCACGCCAAGCTGGGGGTGCAGCGTGGTGAAGGGGTAATCGGCAATCTTGGGGCGCGCGGCTGAAACTGCCGCCAGGAAGGTGGATTTGCCGGCATTGGGCAGGCCCACAAGCCCGGCATCCGCAATCAGCTTCAGCCGCAGCCAAAGCCAGCGTTCTTCCCCTGGCCAGCCCTTATCGGCACGGCGCGGCGCGCGATTGGTTGAGGTTTTGTAATTCGCATTGCCAAAGCCGCCATCACCGCCCTGTGCCAGCACAACGCGTTTGCCGAGTTGATCAAGGTCCGCGATCATCGTCTCTCGGTCTTCGGCGAAAATCTGCGTGCCGACGGGCAATTTCAGCACAACATCGTCACTGGCCGCACCAGTGCGGTCAGACCCCGCGCCATTGCCGCCCTTACGCGCCTTGAAATGCTGGGCGTAGCGAAAATCAATCAGTGTATTCAGCCCAGCGACCGCTTCGGCGATCACATTGCCGCCCTTGCCGCCATTGCCGCCATCCGGGCCGCCGAATTCGATGAATTTCTCACGCCGAAAGGCGATGACGCCGTCACCGCCATCGCCGGCCTTCACCCAGATTTTTGCCTCATCGAGGAATTTCATGACCGATCCGCGGGGCAGCATGGCCCCAAAACAAAACGAGGGCCCCAAGGGACCCTCGTTCCAAAGGATACCTTGAAGCTTGGGTTATTCCGCGGCTTGCGCCACCGGCTGCACGGTCACGTGAACGCGGTCTTCACCCTTGCGTTCAAACACCACGCGGCCATCAACCGCGGCATGCAGGCTGTGCTGACGGCCAGCATAGACATTGGTGCCCGGGATCATCTTCGTGCCGCGCTGGGTCACGATGATGGAACCGGCATTCACGGTCTGCCCGCCAAACAGCTTGACGCCGAGGCGCTTACCAGCGGAATCACGACCATTGCGCGATGAACCGCCTGCTTTCTTATGTGCCATGGCTTGGTTCCTTCCCGATCAGGCTGCGTTGATGGAGGCAATGCGCAGCACGGTCTGGTGCTGGCGGTGGCCATTCTTGCGGCGGCTATTCTGCCGGCGGCGCTTCTTGAAGATCAGAATGCGGTCGCCGCGATTCTGTTCCACAACAGTGGCGGTGACACTGGCGCCAGGCACGGTCGGCGCGCCAATGGAAAGCCCCGCTTCGGTCGCGATAGCGAGCACATCATGCAGCGTTACCGTGGCACCCGGTTCGGCATCAAGCCGTTCGACGGTAAGCACGGCGTCTGGTGTGACGCGATATTGTTTCCCGCCGGTGCGGATTACTGCATAGGTCATGGGGATGCCCCGAAACTCTTTCAAAAGCGTGTCTGGACAGTTTTTGCCCAAGGCAAAAACCGCCCGCCCCGGGCGCAGAGCGCCGGGCCGGAAAGAGCGCGCATATAGACGCGCGGGTGCGGCCCGTCAACGCCAGAGATTGCGTCGGGAGGCCCGGGCAATTATAGGGGCGTTTCTGTTCAAGGGGACTAGCGCCCCCTTACCGCTGGAGAGGTGCCGGAGCGGTCGAACGGGTCGGTCTCGAAAACCGAAGTACGGGCAACTGTACCGTGGGTTCGAATCCCACCCTCTCCGCCATAAACTCACTTTATATATTTGATTTAATTGCAAAAATAGACGAGCCGCACATTTGAACCCACGTCTCTACCCACGCCCGTGCGTGGTCTGCGGTGGGACTGGATGGGACAATGGGTGGTGAGGGCATGATTGCAGGCGCACCGCTGTGACGCTGATGCAGAAGCTGGGGATCGGACGGGAAGTAAGGATGCGGGTGACCGGCCATGCCCCTCCCCGTGATGGCGCTGCCAGCTACGAGCATCATGACTTCGAACAGGAAGCCTATGCCGCAGTCGAAAAGCTGGCGGCTGAATTGGAACGGGTCAGGCAGGCAATGCCGATTTCTAGAGGGGGGTAGGCACCCGGGGGGCTGGAAAAACTACCCCGGCATGCGATGGGGTCAGAAAGGCCCTGCCAGGTTCGCGCGGCTTTTTGGAGTTTGGCCCCCATCCCCGTTGCCATAACCTCAGCCATCAGCCATCAGCCATCAAAGCAGAGGACTCTCCGTCTGAGTGGATACATTCAGGGGAGCACGTCAGTAGGCACCCGGGGGGCTGGAAAAACTACCCCGGCAAGTGATGGGGTCAGAATGCCCCTGTCAGATATGCGTAGTTTTTTGGAGTTGGAGGCTGGTCATCTTCACTGTCCTTGGGGTTACGATGAGCCAGAAATCCCCCGTTATTCAAATCGCCAATTTGGTCCCATAGGCGCTGACGCCGGACATGCCGAACGATTGCTTCGTCAAATCAGCACCATACCTATATCAATACCGGCAAGGGGGGTATTGTCGAAAGTGATGCTCACACCCAGATAAGAGAACACAGCCTCGCCATTCGTTTCCCTAAAATAATTGAAAACGTCCGAGGATCGGGTGAAGCCAAAATTTTCAAAACGCAGCATGTCCCAATCATCAAGGCCATAGACAGTGTCACTACCGTCCTCATCGGCGTCAAAAACGAAGGTATCCACGCCTCGCCCGCCTAGAAGCGTGTCGTCACCCGCGCCGCCATCCAAAGTGTTTCGCCAAGGCGAAATACTGCGCATATAGCCAACGAGCGTGAGGTCAGTATTTCCGATAAATTCTTGGGATTCAGAGAAACCGTTAACAACACTCTCGCGCGTTGCGCCTCCAACCAAAGCCCCCACCCAATTGGCTAGTCCGCCACTATCTGGGGCGCGGTCGAGGACGTTGTTGTAAAGCAAGGTAACGAATTGTGTATTATTTAGAGCGCCGTAGCGCGCTTGAAACTCAATCGAATTGACAAAACCAGTAGTAATTCCAGCTAATGATGTACCATTGGCGAGGGCGGTGGCCCAATTGGCGAAACCGCCTTCGTCTGGCGCGCGATCAAGTGTCGCCAGATAAAGTCGGTAGATTTGCCCGTGTGCTGTTGAGATGGTGTCCAGCCCCCTTTTTATGTACCAGTGATTTGTGGGTTTACTAAGTATGTTTCGGGTGCCGGCGGCCGCATGCCCAGGGGCGTGGTGTGGCCGGACAGGTGCTGCCAGTGGATGGCGGCAATGCATGATCCGCGATCGCCAGGGTGCTACGATGTTGCGCGGCTAATGATCGTTGTTTTATCCAATGAAGCCTTGATGGTTAAGATGAAAGCCTTGATCGACTAGCTGCAAATTTTCACTAAACGCGCGTTTACCGTGAAGACCGAAGCGCCCAATTCCGCTCCTGACTAATCATCCGCAAATTCTTTGAGACCCTAGGATAGGGTTCATGAAGCAGTACTCGCCCTTCCTTGGCCTAGGCTGTGAATTGGGCAATCGCTTCATGGGTGGTCCCGCACCAGTTGCACACGGCCCGGTCCATACAGACGGAGCTCAATCTGAGCTATTTCTTTAAAGATATCTAGAAGGGAGCGATGCGTCAGAACGGCTCACGCGCCCCTTGCCCGTCGCCATAGGGCATCTGCTGCTGCGGCGCCTTTGCGGCAGATTTCTTCCATCTCCACCCTTGTGGGGCGTCCATCACGCACAACGACTTCACCCTCTACAATTACATGTGCCACATCACGCCCATGGGCAGTGTGCATCATCGTGCCCAGCGGATCATTATGCGGAATTAGATGGGGGCGGCGCATTTCAAGCAGCACCATATCAGCGCGATAGCCTGGGCGAACTGCCCCAATTTCCCCGGCAAGGCCCATCGCCGCCGCGCCTTCTTCAGTTGCGGCGTAGAGCATATGCTCGGGCTGCCAGCTATCTTCTACCGAGCCACGTTGCACACGCCCCATCGCTAAGGCCCATCGCATCACCTCAACCATATCGGCATGCATATTATCGGTTGCGATGGTAAGTTTTGCGCCAGCGTCAACCAAGGCACGCGTAGGCGCAATGGTACCACCGGTTGCGTTACCCTTTGGAATATGGGCAAGCCGCACACCAGCGCGACCGATGCGCAGAATGTCATCCGCCGTCAGATGAATACAATGGGCAGCAACAAGGCGATTATCTAGTAAGCCGACCTCATCCAGTAGTTCAGCTGGCGTCTTGCCATCACGTTCCCGAATACGGGCCACTTCTACCTTGCTTTGCGCAAGATGTGTTTGCACGGGTATGCCCATACGGCGGGACGCTTCACCTATGGTCTTCAGAAAGCTTGTGGAGCAGGTGTCCGGTGCATGTGCAGCAAGTTGCACCCCGGTGCGGGCATCGGGCAAACCATGAAAGCGCTGCACCAAGGCCTCCGCTTCGGCCAATGTTTTTTCACCAATTGCCTGGTCATATTCCCACCGGCCCTTGGACACGCCCGAAAAATCGACATCGTGGATACGATTGCATGAAAAAACCCGCAAGCCCAATTCCGCCATGGCAGGTAGTGTAAGCGCTGTATGCACATATGTATCATTGATCAGTGTGGAACCGAACAGCATCGCCTCAAGCGCACCTAAGCGGGCCAGGGCAACCGCCTCATCTTCCGTCACCATGTGGCCTTGTGGGACACCAGGCGTATAGGCGGGTGCGAATCCCATATCTTCTGCAACGCCGCGCACCATGCTCAAAATGGTATGGGTATGGACATTGACCAATCCCGGTATGGCCAAATGCCCGTGTCCACGAAGGCGCTGTTTCGCGCTTGTTCCTTGCGGAAGATCTTTGGTCGCGCCCACGAAAACGAAGCGTCCATCGGTAACACCAATGGCCGCGTCTGATATTGGTGACGAAAACGCCGCCGGTATCAGCGTGCAACCTTCCACAAGAAGATCGAAAAAAGGTGGGGCAGATGGATTAATCATGTCGAGGCAGGCTCCAGATGCCGGAGAAAGCGTTGCAGGCGCGGATCCTGTGGATTTTCAAATATGATCCCAGGGGGCCCTTCTTCAACGATGCTACCATCCGCCATGAATACCACACGGTCTGCGACACCACGCGCAAAGCGCATTTCATGCGTCACCACCACCATTGTCATCCCTTCTGCGGCCAGGCCGCGCATCGCGTCCAGCACTTCCTGCACAAGTTCTGGGTCCAGCGCACTTGTTGGTTCATCGAATAAAATAATGGAGGGATCCATTGCAAGCGCGCGCGCAATCGCAACACGCTGTTGTTGCCCCCCCGAAAGTTGGCTGGGCCGCTTATGCAGATGTTCTTCAAGCCTGACGCGCGTGAGTTCCTTGATGGCCCTGCCTTCAGCCACAGCGCGCGATACGCCAAGCACTCTTCTTGGTCCCAGCGCCACGTTTTCTAACGCAGTTAGATGCGGGAAAAGGTTGAAGCGCTGGAAGACAAAACCAAAATGACGGCGTTGCCGGGCCAAATCACTCTCACTGGCGGCACGACCGTCAAGGGTGCGGCCAATAATTTCATTGGCGATACGCACGTCACCATGATCAGGGCGTTCCAGCCAGTTGATGCAGCGCAGCAATGTTGTTTTGCCAGAGCCTGACGCGCCGATGATGGTGACTGTTTCGCCCTGTCGAACATCAAGATTGATGCCTTCCAGAACAGTACGATCACCAAATCTTTTGGAGATGTCGCGGATCGACAAAAGAGCAGGGGGCATCACCACGTTGGCAAACTCCGCTCTAGCCGTCGGGACGCCCAGGTAAGCGCTGCTATCAGCAGGTAGTAGTAAATCGCCAGAAGCAAATAAATCTCGAATGGAGCGAAATGGGTGGAAATAATGGCTTGGCCAGCCCGCGTCAGCTCATAAACTGAAATGACAGATAGGAGCGAAGAGTTTTTGGTCAAAGTAATAAGATCATTAGTCAAACTTGGCACCATGGGCCGCCAAGCCTGCGGCATTAGTACCCACCAAAGTACCTGGCGCCTCACCATGCCGATGGAAAGCGCCGCTTCGGATTGGCCTTTTTCCACACTCCCAACCGCACCACGCACAACTTCGGCGATATAGGCGCCAGAATTAATCGCCAGGGCCGCAACACCGGCCCAATATTCGGGTAACCGAAGCCCAACTACCGGAAGCGCGAAAAAAACCAGAAAGATCTGAATCAAAAGGGGCGTACCACGGACAAAATCCACATAGGCACGCACCAATATTTCTATGGCCCGGATACCAGATAGGGAGGCCAGCCCAGTGAGCAAACCGATCGCCAGCCCCAAGATGCCCGCAACAATGCTGACCTGCAGCGTCATCACCACGCCATGCGCTAAAAGCGGCGCTGCGTAGGCAACAACCCCCCAATCAAAAAACATCAGGATATCTTTATCAGGCCGGTAATTCGGGAATGGTCGATGGCAGATTAAACTCAAGACCGAACCATTTCTCCTGTAGCGCTTTCAAGCTACCATCGCCTTGGAACGCACGAATTCTTTCATTCATCCAGGCTACAATTGCCGTGTCTTCCTTGCGGCATGCGATGCCTGCCCAATTATCCGCACCAATGCCCCGCACCACCGCAAAGCGCCCTGGCTGTGACTTGATGACATAGGCGAGTGTGGGCAGCGTGTTCAGAACGCCATCCACGGTACCCTGCATGAGGGCCAGATAGGCTGCGGGGTGTTCGTCATAGGTTTTTATTTCGCGGAAGCCCGCACCATTTTTTGCCGCTTGAATGCGTGCATTAAGGCGCGGGTGCAGCGTCTCTCCAGGGCTGCCCAGCTTCACGCCCAATACGCGCCCAGACATATCTTCAATACCCTTGATGCGGTCTGCATCACGCGTCCGGATCAAAAGAGATTGCCCAGCCTCTGCGTAGGGGTTTGAAAACGCGACGCGTTCAAGCCGGGCCCGCGTGTAGGACATCGAGGACATGATAATATCAAAACGGCCCGCATAGAGTGCCGGGATCACGCCTGACCATTGTGTGTCGATAAACTCAGGCGTCACACCCAGGCTACGACACATGGCGGTTGCCAGTTCCACATCGTAGCCGACAATTTCCCCGCGATCACGAAAGGTGAAGGGTGGATAGGTTGCCTCACAGCCGATCCGTAGTTTGCCGGCTCGCCTCACGCCTTCCAGGGTGAGCACAGGCAAGGACTGCGCTTGGCCGGGCATGGCGCCCAGCAACGGCGTTGCCAATGTCGCGGCGGTTCCAAGAATGAAATTCCGGCGATTGTTGTGTGAAACGGCCATGCTCATCTCCCTCAAGCGCCGTGATAGGTAAGCAAGCCTCGTGCCGCATCCATCCTTGCCAGTCCGAAGGTACAAAGAGCCTTAAGGGCTCGCAAAGTAAGCCAATGAGGCGCCTATTGCCTAAAAAGGCGCCAATTCCAGATTTTGGCGACCGGCTTCGGGTGGCAATCTTTGTCCAGCGTCAGCGCCTATGGGACCAAATTGGCGATTTGAATAACGGAGGATGTCTGGCGCATCGTAACCCCAAGGAGAGTGAAGATGAGCCAGAAATCCTCCGCCCCACCCACGCGGGTGCCAGCCGAAAAGCTGGTCCGCGATATTCGCCGCGCCACGCGCAAGCACCATTCCGCCGAGGA
>Ga0194116_10000733_pt1 | contig 53772 bp, 53 predicted proteins | sample TA2MahsurfametaG_4_FD_148617 | JGI IMG/M metagenome (GOLD analysis project Ga0194116, IMG submission 148617) | Freshwater microbial communities from Lake Tanganyika, Tanzania - TA2015008 Mahale S9 surface | ecosystem: Environmental > Aquatic > Freshwater > Lake | place: Tanzania: Lake... | reverse complement strand
CATAATGCAAGCGATTAACCATCAAAGCGTGGCGCACCGCTTCCATCATATTGGAGGAATCATTCGACGCCGATCCATCAACGCCTAAGCCCACAGGTGCGCCGGCGCGTTCCAATTCGGACGTTTTGCAAAAGCCGGAAGCGAGTACCGCATTCGATTTCGGACAATGACAAATGCCAACACCATGGCGACCAAGCTTCGTGCAATCATCCGCGGTGAAATGAAAACCATGCGCGAGCCAAGTACGCGGCTAGAGCCAGCCCACTTCTTCCAATAATTCGATCGGACGGCAATGATAAACTTCGGCGCAATAGGCATCTTCATCTTTTGTTTCTGCCAAATGTGTATGAAGCCGTACATCATATTTTTCAGCAAGCGCGGCGCTCTCAGCCATCAATCTTTTGGTGACGGAAAGAGGCGAGCAAGGCGCAAGGGCCAAGCGAATCTGCGCGCCTTCTTTTTTATCATGATAGCGCGAGAGCGCCCTTTCGCTATCAGCCAAAATCGTATCTTCATCTTGCACAACTGAATCACGCGGCAAGCCGCCATCTTTCTGCGACAAATTTATCGAGCCGCGCGTCACCGTCATGCGCATACCGAGTTTCTTCGCTTCATCGACTTCGATATCGATCGCTTCATCAAGACCTGCAGGAAAAAAGATAATGATAATCCGCCGCCGTTGTGCAGCCCGACATCAATAATTCGATTAGCGCCAAACGCACTGCCACGCGGAATCGCTCCGGATCAAGCCGCGCCCAAATCGGATAAAGCGCTTTCAGCCACGGGAATAATTCTTTGTTGATTGCCGCCGGATGCGCGCGTGTGAGCGTCTGATAAAAATGATGATGCGTGTTAATGAGGCCCGGCAAAACAACATGGCGCGATGCGTCGAAGATATAATCAACAGGCCCGCGTGGTGACGCGTCACGCGGCACAAGCTGAACAATCTTACCGCGCTCGATCACAAGCCCGCGTTCCGCCCCCTCAGCAAGAATAGCTCGAGGGTTTTTGAGATATAAGCGCATGGTGAAACATCCAATAGAAATGATCCAGATTTAACTTTTAAGGGTTAGGGGCGGCGCTGCAACCGAGGATTGGTTGAAACCATCAGAGACTTGGTCGATTTTTGATTTCAGGGGCGAAACTCATATTTTGACAATACAACCTTAAAGGTTTATCCAATCCTTGGAAAAGCAGAAGCCAACCCATGATCTTGTGGCATTCAAGCTGGCCGTCAAGCAGCATAGGGCCATCACGCTAAGTGCCGTCCGATCCGCGCGTGAATTTGTTTATTCCGTGGCCGATCTTGTGAGTTTGATTGAAGACCTTATGCCGCGTCACTTCTATAAATCGATGACGAGTTTACACAATCATCGACAATGGCAAGATGTTTATCATCTACCTGATAGGGATCGTCTGATCTATGTGAAATTTACAGATCATATTTAACTGAATTCATTCTCTTGTCGTTCAAGGAAAAATAAATGGCCCGCGCAAAGACCATGAAACATCCCGAAACGGGCGCAACACTCAAGCGCGCGCGCCGTGTTGAGACCGTGTCTTATATGGGCATGTCGAAACAGGTCAAAATCGAAGGCTGGTTTCCCGATGATGACAGCGATGGCCTTCTCATTGGCAATGATTCTTTGCCATTAGACAAAGCGATTGCCGAGCTTAAAACGGCCTATCTCGAACAAACCAAAGCACTTGCCAAAAAAGTTCGCGCTTCAACTGGTTTAACACAAAAAGACGCAAGCCTTTTGCTCACCGGATCACCTAACAGTTTTTCGAAATATGAACGCGGCGTGGCGCAACCGAGTTGGCCCACTTATGTGCTTTTGAAACTTTTAGATCGACAACCAAAACTGATTGAGACGATTAAAACTGTTTGAGTTGCCGCACGGGGTGACACATCACCCGCATCTTGGTAAGAAGCGCACCGCACTTCACACAGATTTACGGGATCATACGCCATGTCACATGACGCGCTCGCAGCCATCATCGACGCCGCTTGGGAAAAGCGCACCGAACTCAACACTGCAACCAAGGGCGAAGTCCGAGACGCGGTCGATTTTGCGCTTCAAAAACTCGATTCTGGCGAATTGCGGGTAGCGACCAAGGGCGATGACGGCGCTTGGACGACGCATCAATGGCTCAAAAAGGCGGTGCTTCTGTCCTTCCGGTTGAACGACAATGTCATGATCTCTGGCGGCCCGGGTGGCTCGAGCTGGTGGGACAAGGTACCCTCGAAATTTGACGGCTGGACGGCGGCCGATTTTACGAAGGCAGGTTTCCGGACCGTTCCGAATTGCACCGTACGTCGCGGGGCCTATATCGCGCCCAACGCGATTTTGATGCCGTCTTTCGTCAATGTCGGCGGCTATGTCGATAGCGGTACTATGGTTGATACATGGGTGACGGTCGGCTCCTGCGCGCAGATCGGCAACAATGTGCATCTTTCAGGCGGCGTCGGCATTGGCGGCGTGCTTGAGCCCGTGCAAGCCGGCCCCACCATCATTGAGGACAATTGCTTTATCGGCGCGCGCTCGGAAGTTGTTGAAGGCGTTGTCGTGGGTGAAGGCTCGGTGATTTCGATGGGTGTCTTTATCGGCCAATCAACGAAGATCATCAATCGCGAAACGGGCGAAGTGTTTATGGGCCGCGTGCCGCCTTATTCGGTCGTGGTTTCGGGCTCCATGCCCGGCAAGCCTTTGCCCGATGGTACAATGGGCCCGTCGCTATATTGCGCCGTCATCGTCAAACGCGTGGATGCGAAGACGCGCGCGAAGACCGGTATCAATGAATTGCTGAGGGATTGATTGAACGTGTCACTCAATTCCAAAGACCCCGTCGCGTTAACGCAAGCGCTCATTCAATGCCCTTCAGTGACACCTGAAGAAGGTGGTGCGCTGCGTTTGCTTGATGCGCTGTTGAAAGAGCGTGGGTTTGAGAGTCACATCGTGCGTTTCACAGATGAAGACACGCCCGATATTGATAATCTTTATGCACGCATTGGCACTGAAGCGCCTTGTCTTGTTTTTGCAGGCCACACAGATGTTGTACCCACAGGCGATGAAACGCACTGGTCGCAAGCGCCATTTTCCGGCGCGATTGTCGACGGAATTCTTTATGGCCGTGGTGCCGCAGATATGAAAGGCGGCGTTGCCGCTTCTGTCTCGGCCGCATTGAATTTTCTTGATGAGCAAGGCGCTTCGTTCAAAGGCTCGATTGCGTTTTTGATCACCGGCGATGAAGAAGGCCCCGCCGTTAACGGCACCGTGAAATTGCTTGAATGGGCGAAAGCGCGCAGCGAAAAATTTGATCACTGTATTTTGGGTGAACCAACGAACCCCAACACGCTTGGCGATATGATCAAGATCGGCCGTCGCGGATCATTGAGCGGTCATCTTGTTGTGGAGGGCAAGCAAGGCCATATCGCCTATCCGCATCTGGCTGAAAATCCCATTCGCGGCATTGTGAAATTGATCGCGGGTTTGAATGAAGAACAGCTTGATCACGGCACGGATCATTTCCCGCCGAGCAATCTTGAATTTTCAACCGTGGATGTCGGCAACAAAGCGTCGAATGTGATCCCGCAATCCGCACGCGCGAGTTTCAACATTCGTTTCAACGATAAATGGACACAAGACTCGCTGAGAGCAGAAATCGAAAACCGCTTGCGTCTAATTGCCGGAAACAGCGTGCGCTACACTCTTACCTTCGAACCCTCGAATGCGGATTCATTTGTCACTGCACCGAGTCCTTTCGTTGATATGGCGATCCAATCGATTGAACAGTCAACCGGCATCCGCCCCGCGCTTTCAACATCGGGCGGCACATCTGATGCGCGCTTTATTAAAAATTACTGCCCCGTGATCGAGTTCGGCCTTGTTGGCCAGACCATGCATCAGATCGACGAGCGCGTGCCGGTGGCTGACATCGTTAAACTTGAGATGATCTATCGCAGCTTTCTGACACGTTATTTTTCGTGAGCGCGCCGGGGGCGTGCGGGCACCTTTGGTCGGGCTTTTCAAATCCCAAAAGCCAGACTATCACCGAGCGCAGAATTTTCGAGGATTAAGAGGACCGCATCATGGCTCAGCCCTTCGAGCAGCTTGTCACCGTTTTTGGCGGATCGGGGTTTATCGGCCGCCATGTCGTGCGCGCTTTGGCCAAACGCGGCTATCGGGTGCGGGTGGCGGTGCGCCGGCCTGATCTTGCGAATTTCCTTCAGCCTTTGGGCAATGTCGGCCAAATTCACGCCGTTCAGGCCAATTTGCGCTATCCGGACTCGGTCGCGCGGGCGGTGAAGGGGGCCGATGCGGTCGTCAATCTTGTCGGCATTCTCGCGGAAAAAGGTCGCCAGCGTTTCTACGCGGTGCAGGCCAATGGCGCGAAAGCGATCGCGGAAGCCGCCACGCGCGAAGGCATCACCCGTTTTGTGCAGATGTCGGCGATTGGCGCTGACGCGAACTCCGCCTCAGCTTACGCGCGCTCAAAAGCGGCGGGCGAAGAGGCTGTGAAAGCGGCGGTCAAAGACGCGGTCATCCTGCGCCCTTCAATCGTGTTCGGCCCTGAAGATGATTTCTTTAACCGTTTTGCGGCGCTCGCCCGCGTGATGCCCGCTCTGCCTTTGATCGGCGGCGGTGAGACAAAATTCCAACCCGTTTTTGTGGGCGATGTTGCTGAAGCCGTCGAACGTGCCGTTGATGGTGCATTGAAAGCGGGTGCGACCTATGAGCTTGGCGGGCCTGAGTTAAAGAGCTTCCGCGACTTGATGCAAGCGGTGTTGAAAATCACCAATCGCCGCCGCGCCTTGGTGCCGCTGCCCTTCCCGCTCGCGCGCATTCAGGCAGGCGTGATGGAAATCGCGAATGCGGTTTCCTTCGGCTTGATGCCGCACGCGCTACAATTAACACGTGATCAAGTGACATTGCTCGAACAAGATAATGTTGTCTCGGCAGAAGCATCTAAAGCGGGCCTGACGCTTGAAGGCATCGGCATCAAGGGCGAAACCATTGATGCCATTGTTCCGTCTTATCTCTATCGTTTCCGCAAAGCGGGACAATTCGAGAAAATGGCGGACGCGTGAGCGTTTAATTTTTGCTCGCTCGTCTGTCATTCTCCCTCTCCTGTAGGGAAGGGTGTCGAATGCGAAGCATTTGACGGGTGGGGAAAAATTGAGGCCCTGCCCCCTCCGTCCGCTTTGCGGACACCTCCCCCTACAGGGGGAGCAAATCAATATGACGCTCGAAGATTAAAATTACTCTTTAATCTGATACCTCTCGTCTCTCCAACTTCTCTAAAAGCGCGTTCGCTTCGCTCTGTGTATCTTCGAGCAGTGAACACAATAATGCGGCGTTGAGAATCGTCTCGTCGCGCGTTTCACCAAAATTCACTTCGTCACGCAACGCGACCATGACGCCGTGAAGCGCAAGACTAAATTGCTCAAGCGTGTTTATGAAGGTCTGAGGTTGAGTGAAATCAAACGACGGCATTTCGCTTGCCCCCTTTACTCGAAACAGAACGACCCCAGCGTGAGCCACGCTGGAGTCGGGGTGCTAGAAAGCCACACAAACATGGCTGCGACGCTTTTAGCTTTGCAGCCTGAAGATAACGTCACCACCCCGACGTGAAAGCGTCAGGGCAGTTTGGTCACGGCAGATGCACTGCCGGTTTGTGTGAGGTTTTCTAGACCCCGAGTCATGATGTGCATGACCTTAGGGCAACTAAAGCAAACCCCGCACCAAACCGCAAATCGCCCGACGTGCTACACGCAGACTAGGCAAGTTAAGCACGAGGTGATGACGGGCGATGAAAATGAATAGGTACAGTTGAATTAAACGCGATCGAACGCACCGTTGTCCCGTCATGGCAGGTCTTGTGCCTGCCATCTACGACTTTAGGCGATGCTCGAAGGTCAAAGTAGGTCGTGGATGGCCGGGTTAAACATGGCCATGACGATAAAATATGATGAGCCGAGATACGCAGCAGCGCGAGTCGAAGGACGTCCTTCGAGAAGCGCCTGGCGCTCCTCAGGATGAGGACGTTATTATATTGTAAGGCTTGAAAGCGCACACTTTGCCGGTGTGGCAAAGCTAAATGCCGCCACGATGAAGAGCGCGCACCCGCTCAAACTTACTTCTTTGAAATCAACATAATCTGCGTCAAATCTTTGAAATGCGAGTCGCAGGTCAAAAGATCAGCGCCATACTCACGCGCAGTTGCGTAAACAATCGCGTCAGCTGTTGCGAGTTGATGCATTCGCGACAGGTCGGCGGCCAAAAGCGCGATGCGCGTGGTCAACGGAACGACAACACATTTTTCCGTGAACGCAATGATCTGATCAGCTTTCTCCTCGCCAATCTCACGCGTGAGCCATTTCGTGAGTTCAAGCTGAATGATCGTCGGCACAACCCATTGCGACTCTTCCGGCAATTGACGACCTACTGTTTTTCCAACCGGAGTATCGATGAGCCACTCAATCCATGCCGAGGTATCGACAACTCTCATCGCTTAATACCGATCGTTGCGATCACGATAATTTTCGGGATTTGCGCCTCTGGCGATACCGACCAAATCTTTCCGATCCGGCACAGGCACGAGCATCACGCCACTGCCTTTCTGCAGAAATGTGAATTTCTGCCCCGCTTCCCAATTCTGGGCTTCGCGGATCGCCTTTGGGATCGAGATTTGAAACTTGGCGGAGAGTGTGGCTTGGTCGTTCATGGTCTTACCATATTTTCATCGATCATTCTATAGTAAGAAATTAACACGGAACTGGGCTTGTGAAAAGTGCCCTCTTCACTGCCCTGCCCGCCGGTCAGGGTCAGCCAAACGATGCAGGCGGTCGGCAGCAGCGCGGGCGAGGCGCACCAACATGGCTTTTCTCGTCGCTGCCGGCATTTTGTGTTCGGGCGCATCGCGCAGCACCGCCGCGCCATAGGCATCGGCCAGAATGAGACCCGCATCTTCCGGCATAATCTCGGTGGGTACATGGTCCGGAATGGCAAAAAATAGCCGGTCGCAATGAATCCGGTATTCGGGCCATTTCTGATCGACCCGAAAATCCTCGATGCTCGATTTGATTTCGACAATCCAGACGGTGCCGTCATCGGCAAGGGCGACGAGATCGGCCCGCCGGCCGGAAGCCAGCGACACTTCCGTCACTGAAACGAAGCCAAGGCTCGTTAAAAGCCGCCTTGTCCCCCGCGCGACTATTAAAGCGGTCTCGGATTGACGGCCGTCAGGGGGCAGAATGAGGTCGGAAGCGGTCATGGCTATGATTTTACGGGAAAAACGGGCGATCGGCTCAAAAAATTAAAGTCCTTCAGCGGTTGCATTACCGGGGCTTTTCTTCTAATGAAACGCCCTTGATCGCCCGGCCGGTAAGGGCTGCCGTGGCGGTCATTTTCGCTCATAATGAGACGAACGGCGTGGCAATACGTCGCCTATTTTTAAAAACGGTGAAGTGTTTCGCCGGATGGAGAGCAAAATGCCCAAGATGAAGACCAAATCGGCCGCTAAAAAGCGGTTTAAAGTGACCGGATCGGGCAAAGTCGTCTATGCCCAAGCCGGCAAGCGCCACGGCATGATCAAGCGCACGAACAAGCAAATCCGTAACTTACGCGGCACCAATGTGCTGTTCGAGACGGACGGCTACAACGTCAAGAAATACTTCCTGCCCAACGGCTGATCGCCCGGGCTTTTGTATTTTTCGCTTCATTCCGAATTATAAAGGAGATCAGCGATGGCACGCGTCAAACGGGGTGTAACATCCCACGCCAAACACAAGAAAACCTACAAGGCCGCTAAAGGATTTTACGGCCGCCGCAAAAACACGATCCGCGCCGCAAAGGCCGCTGTTGATCGTTCGATGCAATACGCAACACGCGACCGTCGCGCCAAGAAGCGCACGATCCGTGCACTCTGGATTCAGCGTTTGAACGCCGCTGTGCGTGAGCACGGCCTCGTCTATTCGCGTTTCATCGACGGCCTCAATAAAGCGGGCATTTCGGTTGATCGTAAGGTCCTCTCCGATCTCGCCATCACCGAGCCGGCTGCTTTCGCCGCGCTTGTCGCGAAGGCCAAAGCGGCATTGCCGGCGGTTGCCTGATTACGCAACCACCCGACTTATTCGTCGAACCGCTACAAGGCCCGCAAGTCTCATCGCGGGCTTTTTTCTTAACCCATTCGGGATTGTCCCATGACCGATCTTTCCGCGCTCGAAACCAATTTAACCAAAGCGATTGCTACCGCCAGTGATGAGGCAGCGCTCGAAGCCGTGCGTGTTGCAGCCCTTGGCAAAGCCGGTTCGATTTCTGCTTTGCTAAAAACACTCGGCGCGATGACGCCCGATGAGCGCAAAGAAAAAGGCCCGCTCATTAATGGTCTGCGTGACCGTGTGAGCGAAGCGCTGACAACGAAACGCGATGCGCTGAAATCAGCTGCACTCGATCAACGTCTCGCAAGCGAACGTGTGGATGTCACTTTGCCTTTGCCGCAAAGCCCTGCTGCACGTGGCCGCATTCATCCGATCAGCCAAGTGATTGATGAACTCACGACGATCTTCGCGGAAATGGGTTTCTCGGTTGTGGAAGGGCCCGATATCGAAACGGATTTTTATAATTTCACCGCGCTAAATTTTCCGGTTGGCCATCCCGCGCGTGAAATGCATGACACATTCTTTTTCAACCCGAATGAGAAGGGCGAGCGCAAGCTTTTGCGCACGCACACAAGCCCTGTTCAAATTCACACCATGATGAGTGTAAAACCGCCGATCCGCGTGATCATTCCCGGCCGCACCTATCGTTGTGACTCAGATCAAACACACACGCCAATGTTCCATCAGGTCGAAGGACTGGTAATCGATAAAGGCTCGCATCTTGGTCACTTGAAATGGATCTTGGCGGAATTCTGCAAAAGCTTCTTCGAAGTTGATGATGTGAAAATGCGTTTTCGCCCAAGCTTCTTTCCCTTCACCGAGCCCTCCGTTGAAGTTGATATTCAATGCTCGCGCAAAGGCGGCGAAATCCGTTTTGGTGAAGGTGAAGATTGGCTTGAAATTTTGGGATGCGGCATGGTGCATCCGAATGTCATCCGCAATTGCGGTCTCGATCCTGATGAATATCAAGGTTTCGCCTGGGGCATGGGCATCGACCGCATCGCGATGCTGAAATATGGCATGCCGGATCTTCGTCCCTTCTTTGAAGCCGATATGCGCTGGCTCTCGCATTACGGCTTCCGCCCGCTTGATCTGCCAACTTTGGCAGGCAGCTTGAGCGTATAAGGAGAGACACAATGAAATTCACACTCTCCTGGCTCAAAGACCATCTTGATACATCCGCTTCGCTCGACCAAATCGTTGAAGCGCTGACGCGCGTCGGTTTGGAAGTTGAAAGCGTCGAAGATCCAGCAAAAGTTTTAGCGCCCTATATTACGGCAAAAGTGATCTCGGCCGAGCAACATCCGAATGCGGATCGCTTGCGCGTGTGCATGGTCGACACGGGTGACGGCAAACCGATTCAAGTGGTTTGCGGCGCACCGAATGCACGTGCAGGCATGATGAGCGTGTTCTCGCCGCCTGGCACTTTTATCCCGGGTAAAAACATCACGATTACGGTGGGCGTTGTGCGTGGTGTTGAATCGGCCGGCATGCTTTGCTCGGCCTTTGAGTTAGGTCTATCCGAAGATCACGAAGGCATTATAGATCTGCCTGCCGATGCTCTCATTGGCGTGCGTTATGTTGATTACGCTGGCGTTGATGATCCGGTGATTGATGTTGCGATCACGCCGAACCGTTCCGATGCGCTCGGTGTTTATGGCATTGCGCGCGATCTTGCCGCCGCAGGACTCGGCTCCTTAAAACGGCATGATTTAACGGCGATCAAAGGCAAGGGCGCCTGCCCGGTCGATGTGAAATTAAATTTTGCAAGCGATCAAAAACATTTTGCGCCCGCCTTCGCGCTGCGTCTTGTGCGCGGAATAAAAAATGGCCCAAGCCCTGAATGGATGCAGCGTCGCTTGAAAGCGATTGGTTTGCGTCCCATCAACACGCTTGTCGATATCACGAATTACATCACATTCGATCGCGGTCGGCCTTTGCATGTGTTTGATGCCGAAAAAGTCAAAGGCAATCTCGTTGTGCGTCATGCAAAAGACGGCGATGAGATTCTCGCTCTTGATGGCATGACCTACAAACCCGATCCGTCTGTTGTCGTGATCTGTGATGATAATGGTATTGAATCAATTGCGGGTATCATGGGTGGGGAACATTCGGGGTGTGATGAAAACACAACCGATGTGTTGATCGAATCCGCACTCTGGGATCCGTTGAACATCGCGCGTTCGGGCCGTGCACTCGGCATCAACACCGATGCGCGTTATCGTTTCGAGCGTGGTGTTGATCCGGCCTTCTGTGTGCCGGGTCTCGATCTTGCGACAAAGATGGTTCTTGATCTTTGCGGCGGCGAAGCGAGCGAAGCGCTTGTGGCGGGCGAAATTCCAGCCCCCGAAAAGATCATCACGTTCCCGTGGTCGGAAGTGAAACGTCTCACGGGCCTTTCACTGCTTGTACCGGAGATGAAAGCGATTCTCACCGAGCTTGGCTTTTGGGTTTCGGGCACCTACAAAGAAGTCAAAGTTGCCGTACCCTCATGGCGGCCGGATGTCGAAGACAAAGCCGATCTTGTCGAAGAAATCATGCGTATCGCAGGGCTTGATCAAGTTGAGGCCGTGCCCTTCCCGCGCGAAGTGGCGGAAGTGCCAAAGCCCGTTTTGACGCTCATTCAAAAACGTACGCGGCTTGCCAAACGCGCGCTTGCCACGCGCGGACTTGTGGAAGCGGTGACATGGTCTTTCATCTCAAAAGCGGAAGCCGTAATTTTTGGCGGCGGGAAACTGGAACTCGCACTCGCCAATCCGATTGCGGCAGATCTTTCCGACATGCGCCCAAGCCTTTTACCGGGGCTGATCAAAGCCGCTGGGCGCAATGCGGATCGCGGTTTCGGTGACGCGGCACTTTTTGAAGTCGGCCAAGTCTTCGCCGGCGCAGAGCCGAACGGGCAAACAATCTCCGCCGCTGCGATCCGTCGCGGCTTAGCCGCATCGAAGGGCCTTGGCCGTCATTGGCAGGGCCATAACAGCATTGATCTCTTTGAAGCCAAGGCGGATGCATTGGCTCTTCTTGAAGCGCTTGGTGTTCCCACCGCCGGACTTCAGATCGCGCAGGGCGGACCGAGCTGGTTCCATCCGGGTCGCTCGGGCACGCTGCAATTCAGCCCGAAAATGGTTGTCGGTTCATTTGGTGAAATTCATCCACGCATTCTCGAAGCGCTCGATGTGAAGGGGCCGATTGTCGCGATCGAGATCACGCTTGATGCCTTGCCGCCACCAAAGGCACGCCCGACCAAAATGAAACCGAAGCTCGTTTTGTCCGATTTCCAACCGGTGAGCCGCGACTTTGCGTTCATTGTTGATAAAACGGTTCCGGCAGCCGATATTTTGAAAGCGGCGCAAGCAGCCGAGCGGACACTCATCAGCGACATCACGGTCTTCGATCTCTATGAGGGAACAGGCGTCAGTGTAGGTAAAATCTCGGTCGCCATCGCGGTGACGCTACAACCAACCGACAAAACACTGACCGATGTCGAAATTGACGCAGTCTCCAGCCGCATTATTGCCGAAGTTCAGAAGAAAACAGGAGCTACGTTACGAGCCTAATAGCGCGTAACGTTTGATCGGGTAAGAAATCCTTATCTATTCTTCGCGTATTTTGTGGGATCAATTCTGTATTGGTGTTTGACCCATGGCTCAATCGCATATGAGTTTTTCTGTAATGTCATTGTATCGGGGAGCGGCGCTCGGCCTCTGCGCGCTCGCTGTGTCTCTGCCTGCTTTTGCCACAGAAGTGACAAGCGAAGGCAGCGGCGCCACGATCCAGCTTGCAAGCACCGAAACCTATCATTCGGTTGAGCCCCCTGATGATGCCGATCAATGGTATGTTGGGTCTATTCCCGATGAGCCTTACGACATTCCAAAAATTGACCGATCACGTCTGCGCGCGGATTTGCGCCGCGAAACCGTTTCGGCACCCGAAGATATGCCGGCGAATACGATCGTGGTCGATATCGATAATCGCCATCTCTTTTTCTATCCGGGCGATGGCACCGCCATTCGTTATGGCATCGGCGTTGGGCGTCGCGGATTTTCTTGGCAAGGCAATGCGAGCATCGGCCGCAAAGGTGTGTGGCCTGATTGGATCCCCACACCAACCATGCGCGCTTTGATCCCGAATTTACCAGCGAGCATAGAAGGCGGACTTGATAGTCCGCTTGGGGCGCGCGCGCTTTATCTTTATCAAAATGGCCAGGACATTCTCTTCCGCATTCATGGCACCAATGAACCATGGACGATCGGCGAACAGGTTTCGAGCGGCTGTGTCCGCATGCTCAATGAAGATGTCGCTGATCTTTATAATCGCGTCGAGATCAGTACCAAAGTCATTCTGCGGAATTCGAAATACGCGTCCACACGCGTTTCACAATCAGAGTGAAGCATTTGATCCCGTCAGCGGATTATCGGAATCCCAGCGATACTGAACCGTTTCAAATCGCATTGCGCGCGCGTCAATCATCAAGAGTTTGCCGACAAGCGGCTCGCCAAAACCAACAATCGCGCGAATCACTTCGAGCGCCATTAAACTTCCTGCAAGACCTGCGAGCGCGCCGAGCACACCCGCTTCGGCGCAAGCCGGAACCATGCCTGCGGGCGGCGGCTCGGGAAACAAACAACGATAGGTTGGATTGAGAACGCCATCCGCATTTTTTTCGAATGGCCGAAGCGTTGTGACCGTTGCATCCATCGCACCAAGCGCGGCGGTGATGAGCGGCTTCTTCTCAACACAACATGTATCGGACACAAGATAACGCGTTGTGAAATTATCAGAGCCATCGGCAATCACATCATAAGATGAAATCAATGATGACGCATTCTCTGGCATGATGCGCGTGTGATGCGCCTCGACCTTCACATGCGGATTGATGAGATGCATCGCTTCCGCAGCACTTTCCGTTTTTGCACGACCAACATCCGATGTGCCATGAATGATCTGCCGCTGAAGATTAGAGAGCGAGACAACATCATCATCAATGATGCCAATCATACCGACACCAGCGGCGGTGAGATAGTGCAACAAAGGCGCACCCAAACCACCCGCGCCAATCACCAAAACACGCGCAGCCTTCAAACGTTGCTGCCCCGGCCCGCCGACATCACGCAGCACGATATGACGCGCATAGCGTTCAAGCTCTTCGGAGGAGAGTGTGGGAAGCGTAGCCATCAATGCGCCTCGTCCCAGTTTTTGGCGGCACGCGCATCGACTTGCAAAGGCACCGCTAATTCGATTGCTGGATGAGGCGCGTCTTCCATGACTTTTTTCACGATGGCAATGGTCACATCGACTTCGGCATCCGGCACTTCGAAAATCAATTCGTCATGCACTTGCAACAACATGTCCGCTTTGAGTTTTTTTTTATGCAACGCCTCTTCCATGCGGATCATCGCACGACGAATAATGTCGGCGGCGGTGCCTTGAATGGGCGCGTTGATCGCCGCGCGTTCATTAAATGCGCGCTCGGAAGGATTGGACGAATTGATTTGCGGGTAGTGACACCGCCGCCCGAAAATCGTCGTGACATAACCATGTTCACGCGCGAATTTTTTTGTCGATTCCATATAGTCGCGAATACCCGGAAACCGCTCGAAATATTTTTTGATATAGACGCCTGCTTCCTCGCGGCCGATGCCCAATTGATTGGCAAGACCAAAAGCCGAGATGCCGTAGATGATTCCGAAATTGATCGCTTTCGCGCGACGACGGATCATTGGATCCATGTCTTTGACCGGCACGCCGAACATTTCAGACGCTGTCATCGCATGAATGTCGATTCCATCCGCAAAGGCTTTGCGTAAAGCCGGGATCTCGGCCATATGCGCGAGAATGCGCAATTCGATTTGCGAATAATCGGCGCTCACCAATTTATGACCCGGTGTGGCAACAAAGGCCGCGCGAATCTTGCGTCCTTCTTCGGTACGCACCGGAATGTTTTGCACATTCGGATCAGATGAAGAGAGGCGTCCCGTTGTGGTTGCGGCAAGCGAGAAACTCGTATGAACGCGCTTGGTTTGCGCATTTACAAAATCCGGCAGCGCATCAGCATAAGTTGATTTGAGTTTGGAAATTTGCCGCCATTCCAAAATGCGCTTTGGTAAATCATGGCCTTGATCGGTAAGCTCTTCAAGAATTTGTGCGCCTGTGGCCCATGCTCCCGTTGCGGTTTTCTTGCCTCCGGGCAGACCCATTTTGCCAAAAAGAATATCGCCCAATTGTTTCGGTGAAGCGGGATTAAATGTTTGCCCCGCCGCTTCATGAATCTCATGTTCGAGTCGCGCCATGGTTTGCGCGAATTCACCGGACAAACGCGAAAGCATTTGACGATCAATCGAAATACCGCGCCGTTCCATACGCGCGAGCACTTCAAGCAAAGGCCGCTCGAGTGTTTCATAAACCGTTGTCATGCGTTCGGCGGCGAGACGTGGCTTCAACACACGCCACAAGCGCAAAGTGACATCAGCGTCTTCGGCAGCATAGGCGGTGGCTTTATCGAGCGGCACACGCGCAAAACCGATGAAATTTTTGCCAGAACCCGCCACTTCAGAAAACGGTATCGTCTCATGTCCCAGATGACGTTTTGAAAGCTCATCCATGCCATGCGAACCACGCCCCGCATCAAGCACATAAGAAAGCAGCATCGTGTCATCATAGGGCGCGACTTCGATGCCGTGTTTTTTCAAAACAAGCCAATCATATTTGAGATTTTGTCCGATCTTCAAAATCGATTTGTCTTCGAGAAGCGGTTTCAGATGTTTGATCGCATCGCGCACTGGCAATTGCCCCGCGATTAAATTATTACCGCCAAAGAGATCGCCTGATCCTTCGCTGCGATGCTGCAGAGGAATATAGCAGGCACGACCTGGCCGCACCGCAAGCGAGATGCCGACAAGATCGGCACCCATCGCGTCAAGATCGCTTGTTTCCGTATCAACCGCGATTACACCCTCCTCGCGTGCTTCCGCGATAAATTGATCGAGAATTTTAAGATCGGTAATGGTGACATAAGATGACCGATCAATCTTTGAAGCGAGCGCTTCATCAGCGCGATTCTTGGCAAGAGCGGCCGGCGTCATTGCGCCCGCTTGTGCCTTGGCCATCGGCGCGGCTCCGCGTGAAGCGGGAGAAGACGCGTGAGGTTCGGAGGCAGGCGCATCCTCCGTCGTGACTCTTTCTGTCACCCCCTTGCCCCATACTGTTCCCGCGCCCGCTTTGGAGAGTTCCGGATCAGCGTCAATCAAAGACACATCCGCCTCATAGGCTTCGGCTACGCGGCGGGTGATGGAGTTGAATTCCATCGCTTTGAGAAAAGCGATGAGGTTACGTGGATCGGGATCATGCAAAGTGAGATCATCAAGCGGAACGTCGAGCGGCACATTCGCTTCAAGCCGAACGAGATCACGGGAGATGCGCGCTTTATCCGCGTGTTCAACGAGGGATTCACGGCGCTTGGGTTGTTTGATTTCACCCGCACACGCAAGCAGCTGATCGAGATCCCCATATTCAGTGATGAGTCGAGCGGCCGTCTTGATGCCGATACCCGGCACGCCTGGCACATTGTCAACCGAGTCCCCCGCGAGCGCCTGAACATCAACAACACGTTCGGGTGGCACCCCAAATTTCTCAATGACTTCATCCATGCCGATGCGTTTGTCTTTCATCGAATCGTAAAGCGACACACCATTGCCAACGAGCTGCATCAAATCCTTGTCAGAGGAGACAATGGTTGTGGTGGCACCTGCCTCGGAGGCAAGACGCGCATAGGTCGCAATCAGATCATCCGCCTCATAGTCCTTCTGTTCGATGGACGGTATTTCAAAAGCTCTTACGGCGTCACGGATGAGTTTGAACTGAGGGCGCAATTCCTCATGAGGTTCGGTACGGTTGGCCTTGTAATCGGGGTAAAGCCGGTTGCGAAAGGTCTCGGACGAATGGTCAAAAATCACCGCGAGATGGGTGGGCCGCTCGCCCGCAACCGAATCCCGCAACAGCTTCCAGAGCATGTTGCAAAAACCCGCCACAGCCCCGATGGGCAGCCCGTCGGATTTTCGCGTCAGGGGCGGCAAAGCGTGAAAAGCGCGAAAAATATAGCCCGACCCGTCCACCAGAAACACGTGGTCGCCGCGTTTGATTTTTGATTTTGTCATGTTCAATCCCGATTCCAGACCATTATTTCACGGTCAGCCCGCCGGGGCAAAGGCCTCAGGGATTGCATTCTGTAAAAGGCATGGTCAACCATGAGCCAAACGAATAAGAAGGCATTGCGGGGGCGTCTTTTATGTCGTCGGGCCAAGATCAGCTTTCGATCAGACAGATCGAATTGATCGATTCGATTGCGCGTCACCGCTCCATCAGTCGGGCGGCGGCGGAGCTCAACCTGACCCAATCAGCGTTATCACATTCAATCAGCGCGATCGAAACACAATTGGGCATTACGCTTTTCATGCGGTTGAAAAACGGCGTGGAACCCACGCCTTTTGCCTATGCATTTCGGGCCCGCGCCGCCATCATTCGGGACGTGATCGCCGATACGAAACGCGATCTCCATTCCTATGTTCGACCGAAAAAGCCAACGCTTCACATCCAGGCCGGAACACGGGCAACGCCCCTTTGGGTCACGCCATCCGTAGCAACGCTGTCATCGCGCTTTCCGGAATTCATGTTTGATGCACAAACTAATCTCAATAATCTCGCGCGCAATCTCGAACTTCATGAAACAGATTTGGTCGTCACAGCGCTCGTCTTTTTTCAAGAGACCAGCTCGCTAATAGAGTTGATGTGAAGATAGAGAATTTAAGGCAATATCCGCTTGAGGGCGATGTTGTTCCGCGCGCACTCGTAGACTTTATCGAGGGCGATCCGGATCAACTTGAATAATTTAATACCTTCACGGGCGAAATGATTTCCTCAATTCGCGTAACGGCAATTTATGAAATTTTTAGCATAATTGCCTTATGACCTTTTGTATGGAGTCAAGGCGGCGAGCCGCATTGTCGAATTGAAAGATCCGAGCTTGAAGCCCCTCCCGGTCGAAATTTCTGCAATTGGTCTCGAATCAAAACGCCAGCTTCCAGAAATCGCAGCGATGATCGATGTGATCAAGGATGTTGAAAGTCCGCGGCCACATTTGCCGCGTCTATGACTTTTCGGACTGGCTTACAAGAAAGCTTACAATATCGACTTTTAGGGCTGCGAGAGCGATAATATGACGCCTCTCGATAGGCTTCACAATCAAGGTCTGCGAGCCAATCCTAAACCAACATAACTACTGGATCGCATCATGGGGGCGGGCCAATGTCAGTGGCTGGGATTGACAAAATTAATAACCAATCCGTTGCACCAACTTCGACATACGTATTTCTGAAGCAAGACATTCTTCCTTAGTTTTTTTAAAAGGGAATATCCTAATTTTTTTTAATAAATCCAGCTTTCAATTCTAAGTACGCGCTCGATCTAAGTTATTAATAAATTGAATTTTTTTAGATCTTCTATATCCAAGCTATTTAGTATAAAATAAAAAATGGGAGGTATTCATGTCTACATTAGATTTATTTGATCTTAAAGGGCGTCGTGCACTGATTACAGGGTCGAGCCAAGGTATTGGATTAGGCCTTGCCGAAGGATTAGCGAATGTCGGTGTAGAGGTTATCCTCAATGGACGCAATTTTGAAAAGCTTAATAATGAAGTATCTCGTTTAAAAACTAAAGGGTATGACGTACATGGTGTGGCCTTTGACGTCACCAATAATCTAGATGTTATGAGGGCTATCGAGAAAATAAAAAGTGAAATTGGTATAATAGATATTCTTATAAATAATGCTGGCATGCAGTTTCGTTCGTCACTAGAGGATTATCCAGATGAAAAATTTGAAGAAATTCTAGATGTTAACATTAAAGGTGTTTTTCTAGTCAGTAAACTCGTAGCGGGTCAAATGATAAAACGCGGTGAAGGTAAAATAATCAACATTAGTTCAATAACGAGTGAGATGAGCCGTCCGACGGTCGCGCCTTATGCTGCTACCAAAGGTGCTTTAAAAATGCTGACAAAGGGTATGTGTGCTGATTGGGCAAAGTATGGACTACAAATTAACGCAATTAGTCCTGGTTTTTTTAAAACACCTATGAACCAGGCGCTCATATCTAATCCCGAATTTTTCTCTTGGGTTGAAAAGCGAACACCGTCTGGTCGTTGGGGTAATATTGATGAATTAGTTGGCGCTGCGATTTTCTTAGCAAGTAAGGCTTCATCCTTCGTCAATGGACATACACTATATGTTGATGGTGGCATAACCTCAGTCTTATGAAACGTAGTAAATTTGGCCCGCGAGATGTGCCATTAAACTTGAAATCGTTGAAGAGGGCAAGATCACGCAATTTATATGGATATGATTAAGGAAGATAGAAAACTCGTTTCAATGGGATTTGAACCGGTACATTATCGGCATCAGTTGCCATGATGTCGCGCATGAAGGCCCACCATCTCTTAGTGATTTCTAGCTCTGCGACTTTATCTAGCGTATTATCATCCGATAAAGTGAGAATGCCAAATAAATGATAGCTTTCTGCATCAAGCCAGATGGCATAATCCGAAACGCCTGCATCTTTCAGCGCCTTCTTTAATTCAGGATAAACTTCATCATGACGCTTTTTATATTCGGCTGCTTTGCCAGAAAATAAATTCATACGAAACGCAATTTGTTTAGGCATATCTCATTCTCCTTACTCTGTTCAATTCATGAAATGGTCACAATTTTTCTTTGTATCCACTTGAAAATTACTAGTATAGGCCTAATTGACTTTCACTGAATTTGGATTTTTGATGAAGTTGGGAAGGTTAATAAGCTGCGAATTTTTTGAATTTTTCTTCTAGTTAAAATTCGCGGTGACAAAAATTAGGATCTTCATCATGAAATTCTGGCGCCAAAGCCTGGAATATATGGTCATCGGCGCCATCACATGATAAATAGAATTTGATATAAATAAATTGAACTATAACATAGTCATAAAAAGTACCACTGTAATCGAGATTTCAATTTATATGATCACATTATTACCGCCTCATAAGCAACACATAAAACCACAATAGTCAACAATCAACAACTATCCGTTCGTCAAAATTTCGTTGCCATAAAAATAATCATTTGTAAGTATCAAATACAAAGGCTCTATTAATAAACAAGGCAAAACATCATTAAAAAGTTTGCCTTTATGGCTTTCAAAAATTCCTGTGAGTGGTAACGTCTTCAACGTCCCACGAAAAGCATGAGAAAATATCTCCAGATTAATCACAGCCATTGTCCTAATAGTAAACGTGCAATTATGTATAAATTGCTGAAGTTCACCTTAGAAAAAAGATGATGCGATAATCGCTCAGAGAAAGAGTGGCGAAAAACATTGCGCTGTATACTCTTACTCTCAGTGTCCGTTTTAGTACTTGGGTAAGTGGCTTAAAATAATCGAGATCTAAATAGCACCGCGTTTGTGTCGCTGCTAGTATCTTGGTAACAATTTTTTCTTATTTTCGTGTTAAGTAAGGCTTATAATTCAATTTTATAGAAACGAATTGCATTTTCGCGATAGATCAAACGCGTTTCCTGTTCATTGAGACTCAGTTTTACGAAGGCTTCATCCAATACATCCACCCATTCTTCCATGGTCGTCGATTGTAAAAGGATTGGATAATCGCCCGCGTAGATCACACGCTCGGGTCCGAAAATATCAATTGTAGCAGCGATATAGGGAAATAGTTGCTCGCGACTCCATTTTGGTCCGGCATAGGGTGGGAGATCAGAAAGCTTTACCCAGATATTTTTGTAGCGTGCCAGATCACGAAGATCGTCACGAAACTGAGATAATGCGTTTTGCGCAATGCCGGGCTTACCGCAATGATCAAGTATAAGAGGAACTTGTGACGAGATCTGCGGTACAAATTTTCGAATGATATCCATTTGCGTATAGTTGGGATTAATATCGAAAGAATAATTGAAGTTCTCAAGACAATTTACACCCTCGATAAATTTAGCGCTTAAGGTCAGCGTTCGCGGGTCTTTATCAAATTCCATGATGCGGCGAATGCCATGAACTGAAGGATGATGATCCTTCAATTTTTGTAAAATCACTTCAACCTTTTTACCCCATTCAACAGGCGCCATTGGGATGATGGTTTTAATACGTGGATCACGTTTGGCTTCCTCCTCGACAAATTGGACCTCTTCAATATATTGGCCGCCGCCTTCCCAAAAATCAGCATAACATTCGAGAAATACCATGGCTTCAATTTTTAGTTTGCCGCAGTCGCGCTGGTAATCTTCAATATGATAGGGATGACCAAAGATTGGATGCCCGTCAAAAGCTGAATATTTTAACCGCTTCTGATCCCAGATGTGAAGATGCGTATCAATGATTGGAAAATTTGGCATGACTTTTTTCTAATTACCTTGAAAGGAATATAAGTTAGTTTTTATGTCAACCCAAAACGGCGTTTGTGATCATCAAAGTCAATAAGGCCGACTTTGTCTTCTGTTTCGTCGTTAAAAATATACCACGATAATTCATCGCTAAATTCAAGTGAAACTTTTAGGAAATATTTGTTAATCTACCTCAACTATGAAAATATTCTTATACGATAATCATGTATTCGACAGGTGAGCGTAATTATCTGAATATCGTGATATTCGCAGAGATTAATGATTTTCTTGCTGTGGTTGTATCGTCCACGCGATTGACGTAATTTTCCACATTTTTATAAGCGCCGAGATGCGAAGGGTCGCAAAATTCTGACCGCGTATGTTCTTGTTCGTCAAGAGTAATATTGATGAAATTATTTGCATGCAAAACAGCACAGGCATGAAGATTATTAACGATAATAAATTATTCGATCTATCTTTAATTAAAGGATCCAGTCATGCATGATATATGTTTGGTATATTCGAGCTTTCAGAACATATAGGTCCATCCACGATTTCGATTTCGGAGGGTATTGCTTCCTGTTTTGCATGGATTAAATCAAGAACTTTTTTAATGCCGAATTAATTGTCTCTCAGGCTGAGGCCAAAAGGCAACATGAAAGGCGGTTTGTTGGATGAATTCGAAACCGATTGCAGTGGCTGAGTGAAATTTATAGCGGATTTAGTACACTACCCCACGTTACGTGGACACTGAACGTAGCCTTTCCAACATATTAGGAATGAGCACCGACGCGATCAGAAGAATACCAATTACGGCTGTCTGGATGTGGCCCGTAATGTTCATGAGTGCCATCCCATTCCGTAAATTCAGCACGATTAGTATAGATAGAACTACACCCAGCATCGAGCCCTTGCCGCCGAATATAGAAACACCACCCAAAAGAACCATTGTAATGATGTCGAGCTCAAATCCAAAAGCTGCATCGCCCCGCACGGATGCGAGCCGCGCAGCATAGAAGAGGCCCGCCATAGCTGAAATGCCACCGGATAGAATAAACAGAATTGATTTCACGCGTGCCACGCGGAGTCCGGAATAATGTGCCACTTCCGCACTATTGCCAATTGTGAAGACTTCTCGGCCGAAACCCGTACGATGCAGGACAATACTGAGAGTGGCGACGAGAAGGGCAAAGGCAAAAAATGAGAGCGGTAACGAGCCGATGAGGCCATCGCGACCCAAGGCTATAAACCAGTCTGGGAAGCCGGTGATGCCACGGTCTTCCAATAGCACGCGCGCAAAACCACGATATCCGATCAGTGAGGCGAGCGTGACAACGAGCGAAGGAATACCAATAATGGTGATCCAGAACGCATTTATGGCCCCCAGCATTATTCCAAGCCCGAGACACAACAGAATTGCTAGCGAAGCGGGCATTCCGACGTCGATAATCGTACCAAATGTACACGCCGAAAGACCCATGATGGAAGCGACAGATAGGTCAATTTCACCATTAATTATGATTAAAGTCATGATCGTCGCGATAATAATTTTTTCGATCGACAGTTGGAAGAGGTTCACTTGGTTTTGTAACGTTAAAAATTCTGGCGCGAGTGATATATTTACAGCAGTCGTAATGCCCAGAATAAGAATAAGCAAAGATTCCCATGAACGCAGGAATTTACTCATGCGACGAGCTTCCGAAGCTGGACGTAGGAGCGTGCCATGAATGTGTCCACCGCGACAGCCGTCATGATGAGGATACCTAGTAGTGCTTCCCGCCAGAATTCGCTGACTATGGCCCAGCGTATCAGGCTGTTGTCAATCGTATCTACAAGTAAGGTACCAAGCACGACGCCAAGGATCGTTCCTGATCCACCAAAAATATTTACGCCACCAACGACGACTGCGGCGATCGATTTTAGTTCAAAGCCAAGTCCCGCGACCACCGTGATGTTTCCGAAACGGGCGAGGAAGATAAGGCCTGCCAACCCAGCCAGCATCCCGCTCAGAACAAAGGCCGTGAAAACAACACGCTCCGAATTAATGCCAGCCATGATAGCGGCATCTGGATTTGAACCGACCGCGTAAAACTTGCGCGCTGCACGAAGTTTCCACAAGGCAAGACTGAAGATTAGTGCCGCTACCAGAGCAACAATTACCATGACGCGGACTTCGAGCACACCGACACTGAAGAGTGTCGTTTGTGGTAATTCGACGACCCATTTTGGAAGACTATCGGTGGTGATAGTTCGCGCTTCGGAATATTCGACCAAGAAAGTACGGAAAAGCGCTAGCGTACCAAGTGTTACAATTATTGATGGCACTCGGCCATATGCCACAAGCACACCGTTGAACGCTCCACATAGGGCACCGATACTTAGAGCAATAAAAAGGGTGAGAAATGGTCCGAACGGCGCGTAGGCCAGTATGTCGCCGGTAACATAGGCGGTGATCCCGACGAGCGAACCTACCGAGAGATCGATATTGCGCGTCATCACGACAATCGCTTGACCAATGGCAATAGGTAGGATGACAGCGGCGCTGGAGGCGATGCGATTAAGTGTACGAGGCGAGAAATAATTGTCAATCTGCGAAACAAAGAAGACAATCACGAGCAGTAAAACGACAGCGAGTGTTAAAACGCGAAGCGTTTGTGGGTGGAAATTTCGTAGCAACACATTCATTGGGACATTGCTGCCGTTTGACCGGTGGCAAGCGCCATGATGTTTTCCTGTGTGGCTTCACTAATATCAAAGATGCCCATCTGTCGGCCTTCGCGCATTACGAGAACGCGGTCCGCAAGCATTAAGACTTCGGGCAAGTCGGACGAAATTACAATGATTGCTACGCCCCGAATAGCAAGTTCACGGATAATATTGTGTACTTCGGTTTTTGCGCCAATATCAATGCCGCGGGTAGGTTCGTCAAAGATCAGGATGCGAGGCTCCGTTTCCAGCCACTTTGCTAACATTACTTTCTGTTGGTTGCCTCCGGAAAGCTTGCCGACATCAATGGTCACGTTGGGTGTGCGAATGCTTAGGCGTTCTCGATGGCTTTCGGCCATCGCGATTTCAGCTTTGCGATCAATGAGTCCAAATAATCGTAGTAGCTTCTTCAAGCTTGGCAGTGAGATATTCGCAAAGATCGGCATATTCAGAGCAAGGCCGAACTTTCTTCGGTCTTCTGATACGTAAGCAATAAGATACTTTAACGCTGACTGCGGAGAGTCGATAGTGACTGGTTGACGAGCCACCTCGATATAGCCTGATGTTGCTGGTTCAACCCCAAAGAGGGCAAGGCCTACATCCGTGCGCCGAGATCCAATCAATCCGGCAAAACATAAAACCTCACCAATGTGCAAATCAAAGCTTACATCGCTAAACACACCATCACGCGTTAGGTTGCGGACGGAAAGAATCTTTTCGCCATGAGCATTTGCAGCAACCTTCATAGAGAAATGATTAATCGAGCGGCCCACCATGTCGCGCACCATGCCCTGCTGTGTCACCTGAGAGATCGGTTTCGTTGAAATGTGCTTGCCATCGCGCATAACAGTGACCGTATCGGCGATACGGAAAATTTCCTCAAGCCTGTGACTAATGTAGATAACGGCAACACCTCGCATTTTCAGCGCCTCAACAATTTGCACAAGCCTATCGACCTCATGAGCTGACAGCGATGCGGTTGGCTCGTCCATGATAAGGGCGCGAACATTGAGCGATAATGCTCGGGCAATTTCAACGGTTTGTTGTTCTGCGAGCGTCAGGCCGTTAGCGAGCCGCCGAGGATCGAGGGTGATCCCAAGGCGCGCAATGATTTCATTGGCGTGCTGGTATTGTGTGGCCCAATTCATCACAAGACCGAGATTATGATGGCTAATAAAAATGTTTTCCGCCACGTCAAGATCAGGAAACACCATCGGTTCCTGAAAAATCGCCGCTATACCATGCTTCTGGGCGTCCTCAGTGGAGCGGATCTGCATTTGCTTGCCGTCCACGAGCATTTCGCCCTCGTCAGGTTGGTGGACACCAGTTAGGATCTTGATTAGCGTTGATTTACCCGCGCCATTCTCTCCAACAATTGCGTGCACTTGCCCCGGCAAAATGGCAATCGAAACATCTGCCATTGCCGCCGTCATCCCAAATGATTTCGAGATGTGACGTAATTCGAGGATAGGATGAGAGACGATTGTGGATCTCTCCCCCGCTAACGGGGGAGAGATCATGGGAGAACTACTTTGCCGCCGCTTCGACATTTTTCTTATTGTAGACTGTGAATGGTCCCATGAGGATTCGTTTTGTATTTTTACGGCCCGGATCTGCCTCGATCTTAAACTTACCCATCCTGCCGGCATTGACTTCATCGCCGATGTTACCCTTAATCGCAGAAGTCGCCAAAGCGTAACTTGTGTAGTAAGTAAGATAACCTAAGTCAACGAAGCTCCACAAAGCGAATTCCGGTGCACAACCATTCATAGTGTAACTCACCATCTCGGCAGGAACGCCAAGGCCTGAGACTTTGATTTTATCGCACAATTTTTCGTCTTGTAAGGCTTTCGAGGCCGCGACTATGCCGACAGAGGTTGGCGCCATGATAAGCTTCATATTTTTATGCTTATCGACGAGCGCCAGCGCAGCGTTGTAAGATTTCTCCGCCTGATCATCGCCGTAGACGGTATCGACTAATTTCAAGTTTTTGTACTTGTCTCCCTTAAGCGTTTCCTTCATGGCCGCAATCCAAGCATTTTGATTGGCAGCGTCGGGTGTTGCGGATAAAATAGCAAAGTCTCCAGAACCTCCCATGATGCTATGTGCCATATCAGCCATAACGACACCAATAGAACCGAAGTCGACTTGCGCGACAAATACTGTCTCGCCTTTGCCGGAGGGAATTGGCGAATCCCACGTCACTACTTTGGTGCCGGCTGCTTGGGCGGCTTCTGCGGCCGCAGCAATCTGATCACCGGCGTTGTTGGAAAGCATAACAACGTTTTTCTTCTGCGTCGTGGCCGTTGTCAGCATTTCAATCTGGCCAGCGACCGAATTTTCAGGAGTTGGACCAATATAATCTAGTGAACCCTTGTTTTGAAGCTCCTTATGTGCCTCTTCAGCGCCGCGGCGCGCTTGATCGAAAGGCAAGATACCCAAAAACTTAGGCAATAACACGAGGTTGGCCGTGCCGCCCTTCTGCACATCGGCTGTAACGGAAACACTAGAAATTAAAACAGCAGCAAACGCTACTATAGCTCGTATTTTTAACATTAAATCCTCCCCATTTTGTTTATATTCGGATAAGCTTAGTCTATAAAAGAACATACTTCAATCATAAAAAACTATAATATTTTCCGCGTTATTTCAGAGACTTCGCGGTCAAGGATATAATTTATAAGAAGGGACTTAGTACTCTTTCCGCCAAGCTTTTGTTGAAGCACTCGATGAAGGCGTTTTGGTTTGGCTTGCGGGTTTGAATATTTGGCTTGCCATATTGAATATAACGACGGCCCGGCGAACTCACATTAGGGAAAATATTAGAGCGATCGCCACAGAGTTACTGATCCGTCACGGTTTGAATGGAATGAGCTTTGGGGTTTTTTGTTAAAATAAGGCTCGTCAAATTCATAGCAACCTACCCCCCCCCTTCGACGCGACATTCCATCTTGATCTGAAAGAAACTGAATGGCGCTTCAATCATCGCCATTCCTAAAAATATAAAAACCTGCTAACCTAATTAGTTAAGACCTTACAATAAAATAGCTGTCACTTTTTCGGTTGATGGAAGCGTTCACGAACGATCTAATACGGTAAATTAGATTATCACAGACGTTGTCTATCAGATGACCATGATTCTCGATGAAAAGCGTTGACTTCATAGCCATGACCAGAGAGGAATCAATGAAAAGCAAGATCCGTAAGGCTTTTGTTCTAAAGCTTAAACCTGACGCGCTTGATGAGTATGTTTATTGGCATGAGAATATGTGGCCTGAATTACAAGCTGAACTTTTCAATCAGGGTATTGCCGAAATTACGCTTTACGAGATTGATGATAAGGTTTTTCTGTTTTCTTATGTTGAGGATGAAGCCGCTTGGAACCGACTTTGGGATACAGAAGTTCACCATCGTTGGGCCAGAGAGCGCATGGTGCCTTTGATGCATTATCGGCAGGATGGCGTCGTCGATGCGCAAGAAATGCGGGAAATTTGGCATTTCGTGACCAAAGCCAAGACCTGAACCAATGACGAAAGCAGATATTATCATCGTCGGTGCGGGTTCAGCAGGCTGCGCATTAGCCAACCGGCTGTCGAGCGATCCCTCTTGCAAGGTAGTGCTCCTCGAAGCTGGCGGTACGGACGACCGCGACGCTATTCGTTCTCCCCGAGAGTACTTCTCCTTGTGGGATACGGACGCTGATTGGCAATATGTTTCCACGCCACAACGTGGCACAGCAAATCGTTCTCATAAAATGCCGCGTGGTAAGGTGCTTGGGGGTACCAGCAGCCTGAATGGCATGGTTTATCTGCGCGGTGCCCAATCGGACTATGATGGCTGGGCCGCTCAAGGCTGCGACGGCTGGGACTGGGAGAGCCTGCTACCGGAATTTGCCGGGCTCGAAACTTGGCTCAAACCCGCTGTTCTTGATCCGCTAAATGAATTGTCTCGGGCATTGGTTGAAGCGGCGATCGAGGCCGGTTTCAGGCGGAGCAGTACCTTCGATGCAGGAGTACTCGATGGTGCGGGTTGGAATAAGTCATGTATTATTGGGGGCGAGCGCTATAACAATCACCGTGCCTTCATCGTTCCGATCCGTAATCGCAAAAACTTAACGATCTGTTCTCATTCAACCGTTGCGAAACTGTTGATGGAAGCGAAAAAAGTGACAGGCGTCGTTTTAAGTGGTGGAGAGGAGATTAAAGCGGGCGAAGTCATTCTTTGCACGGGTGCGTTCGACTCACCCCGCCTGCTAATGATTTCTGGTATCGGTCCCGCCGCCGATTTGGCGGCGCTTGGCATCTCGCCGCAAATTGATCTTCCAGTGGGTGAAAACCTTACCGATCACTTACTGATCGGTATTGTTTATAATTCACAGCGGGCGATCTCGGATCTTAACGCATTGTGCACTGAGAGCTGCGCGTTCGCGCGCTCGACGCCGACGCGTTCAGATTGCGATATCGAAATCTCCTTTGCTACTAAGCCGCACTTCGCGCCTGAGGCTCATGACGACGTGCAGCGCTTCACTATTATTCCGGGCATAACCAAGCCGAAGAGCCGCGGCACTGTCCGTCTTACTTCAGCCACTCCTGGCGCAAGGTTGGCGATAGACCCCAATTACTTTGATCATTCAGACGACATGAAGGCCATGATCGCGGCTGTGCGGCTGAGCCGCAGCATTGGCCAGCAAAAAGCTCTGGCCGAGTGGACGACGGGCGAATGGTGGCCCGGAGCCAGCGTCGAAACAGATGAAAAAATCGCCTCATATGTGCGCGAGGGTGTCAGTACTTGGTTTCATCCTGCTGGCACTTGCCGGATGGGTCTGGGTCCTGACAGTGTAGTTGATGCCAATTTGCGTGTTTATGGCGTTGAGTCTTTGCGTATTGCTGACGCCTCAATAATGCCCGAAATTGTCGGGGTTAATACCCACGGAGCCAGCACTATGATTGGCTGGAAAGCAGGGGGGCTCATCTTGGGTGGACGATAGGAATAATTTAGCGACATCGTTCTGTCGCATTAAAAATTTTACGCTAAATAATTGTTTTCTATAAATACTTTTACGTAACGGGAATTTTGGGTTTAAATAAGATTTTTAGGCACGGTTGAGCTTATGACTCCATTACCGCCCCACGTACCGTAAATTACCGAGCACGAATAGCCAAAAGGATCGACCCATGATAACCGACTATCCCTCCGAATTGATGAAGAGAGAAGCGGGAGAATGAGGAGATCAATTATCGACGATAGTCGCGCCTTTTGGGCTGAAGTTGTGCGTCCCCTTCTCCAATCGCACTTCCCCGAAGACATGCAGCAGATGGCCGTTGGCTTTTTTGGCTACGGTTCTGAAGTGTTGCGGCTCGATGACAAATATTCGACGGACCACCATTTCGGCCTAAGGGTAAACATCCTGCTACCCGAGGCATTAAAAAACGCGCGGGGTCCAGCAATCGAAGAAGGCCTCAAGGTGTACCTGCCCCAACAATGGCGTGGGCGCGAGTTGCGTGAAAGCTATACAAGTACGAAAGGTGTAGAATTCGCGAGCCTCGAACAACACTTGCGCTCCACCATTGGACTCGACCGCCCACCGGAAAGCTTTATCGAATGGCTGAAGATACCTGAGGAAGATATCACTCACATCGTCGCCGGCGAAGTCTGGTACGATCCGTCTGGTCGCTTCACTTCAATCCGTGAAACGCTTTCCGCATATTATCCCGAACCTGTCCGCCTTCGCCGCCTCGCGCATTGGTGTCGCTACTTCTCGGGAATGGGAGTCTACGCCCTAAATCGCGCGTTGCTGCGCAACAATCTTCTTTACGCTTCCACTACCTTCGCGCGGTCCCTCCGCTGGGGTGTGCAAATTGCCTTCCTATTGGACCGGCGATACTACCCATATGACAAATGGATGACCGACATTTTCCACAGTTTGCCCCGGATGGGGCAGCGTCTAACCCATATCGTCAACGAAGCCCCTCGCCTTGAAATACCTTGGGCGCGCAAGCTTGACCTGCTGCACGAGATGTCGGACATCCTTGACGCTGCAATGGTAGAAGACGGCTTAATCACCCACCACCCGCAATACCGCGTGTCGGAAACCTCAGGTTACCGCCTGCTCGAATATGCATACGCTGAACTAATCCGCCGATGCCCGACCGAGATCCAGGGCATCGTTCCCGAATGGGAACAGGTGCACTGGGAGGGTTTCCATTCCAAATTCGTAGCCGGTGTAAACCTGACAGATTGGCGTCGTATGCTTGTTCTGGAGGAACGCTGATGAACTCTCTCGAACGCGTAATGGCTACAATCAAACGCGATCCCGTCGACCGAACGCCAATCGACTGCTGGCTCTACCAAAAGCAATTCCTCGAACGGTTAGAGGCCGACTACGGCCCGCGCGAAAAGTTCATCGAAGAATTCGGCGTCGATGTCTTCGTCGGCTTGATGCCATTCCCTAACCAGCACGGGCGCAGGGTCCACATCCACGAACTGGCAAGCGTCACCTTAGAGGACCCGCGCGATCCAAAATGGCTGAACCACACAGATTGGAACTACGATTTTGGTGGCGTGAACATCGCTACCGCCATTCAAGAGCAGAAAGGCAAGCGCTGCGTGCTAGCCCACTGCTGGGGTATGGTAGAAGGCACTTCCTCTTTTCTTGGGATCGAGAATTGCTGGATGAATCTCGGCGGCAAACCTGATCTGATGGCGAATTTTTTCGACCGCTATGCCGACTGGCTTTGTTTGCAGGTCGACCAGATGGTCGAGGCGGGCGTTGACATGATTACGCTCTCCGACGACTGGGGATCAAACGGCACGATGCTGTTTTCCCCAAAACTCTGGCGTAAGATTATTAAGCCCTACGCCATGCGCGTGGTGCAGCATGCTCGTTCAAGGGGACTGCCAGTAAATTTGCACTCTGATGGTTATATTTTGCAGATCGTAGATGACATTATCGAGATGGGCTTCACCTCATGGCACCCGGTGCAGGAAAGTGCTGGTATGGATCCGAGAGATGTAAAGGCGAAATATGGCGATAAAATCGTGATCTATGGTTCTCTTGACGTGGTGGATGGCCTACTAAAATACGATGGCGATATGCTTGACGAGTACATAACAGAACGCTTCGGCATCTACGCCCCAGGGGGTGGGTTCATTTTTAACAGTGGGCATTTCATCCAGCCCGACATCCCCCCTGCCCGCCTCATCCGAGCTTATCAGGTAGTTAACAAACTCGCTCGTAATTATGGCACTCTTCAATAGGGTCGGCGCAGTGAAGGCACCTATTGGCACCTACTGGATAGGTTCGGACCATCCCTTCGACCTCCACGAGGCGTATCTCGTCTTCACCGCCGACCTGACACTGCCGACTGTGCCGCTCGAAGCCAACCTTCACCTCAGCGCCGACAGCCGCTACCGTCTTTTTATCAACGGTAACTACGTCGGCCGAGGCCCCGAACGCTCATGGCCTACTGCTATGGCCGTTGACAGTCTCCCCATTTCGCTGCGCCAAGGCCAGAATCGCATCTGGGTGGAAGTCTACTGCCCCGGTTATTCCAACTTCGCTCATGTCCACCGCGCCGCCTGCGGGCTAATCGCGTGGCTGGACGTGAACGGTGAAACCCTCCTAACCACCAACCGTGAAAACTGGCGCGTGCGCCGCGATTTGTCGTGGTCCGAAAGCGTACCTCGGGTCTCAATCTACGGTACCGGAGTTGAAGACCGCGACCTCACCCGCGCACTCCTGTTTAGCGATGATACCGCAAAATGGGCGGAAGCCCGTATTGTCCAACCGCCCGAAGGCCCAATCTGGCTCACCCTCCGCCCGCGCACCACACCTCTCTTGATCGAGGAACTGCAGCCCTTAGCAATACCGTGGCGAACCCATCACGGCCCAACCATCCCACAAGAAGACCCGCACGAGTCGATCCGCCACGCCCTGACCCTTCCGCAAACCGAAATCCCCGCCTTCCTCGCAAAAGACCACACCGCCCTCTGGATTTTCGACTTGACCGAAAGTCGTGTCACAACCGCCGCCGCCACGCTCATTGCAAATGAAGGCGATATCCTCACCGTTAGCTATGCTGAAAAACTCCGCGATGGCGACCCGCTGATCTCAGACCCTGCAAACTATTGCCGGATGCGCCTTACCGACCGCTTCCGCCTCATCCATGGGCGAAACAACATTGAAGGATTTACCCCGCGAGGCGCTCGGTACATCCTTTTCCAACTCGACTCAACTCAAGACATCAACATCGCGATCTCCTTTCACGCCCGCCTTCCTCGCTACCCCCTTAACGCACCAGAACAAACGGACCCTGTCGCAGCCATTTGCCAACGCACCACTATCGCCTGCCTGCAAGACGGCTTCGTCGACTCGGTCTGGCGTGAAAGCTCGCAATGGCTGGGCGATGCGGTAGCCCAATCCTTTGCCCTTCTAGCGATTACTGAAGACCCCCGCCCCCTTCGCCTAACGCTAGAGCAGGCGGCCGTTGGCGCAGCCGAGGACGGCATCCTCCCCTCGGTCCTGCCGGGAGAGATCCCTTCTTATGTAGTCATCGACTACAACTTTTCATGGGTAGAGCTACTGAATTTCTGGCATCAGCACCCGAAGACTGACCCAACACTTATCTCAGCGCTGTGGCCCACGCTAACCCGGCTGTTCAACCGCGTCCACGCCGACACTAACTCCGATGGCCTTATCCGCAGCCAGCCGGGCCGCCGCGTCTTTCTCGACTGGTCCGGAATGGACCGGGGGGAACCAAACCTTACATATAACCTGCGCTACTTGTTCGCGCTGCAGACAGCGAACTCCCTCGGTGGCGCCACTGGTAATCCGGTACCCCCCGAATGGGCCCAACGCATCGAAACGCTTCGCCAAGCCCTTCATTCTACCCACTTCATAGCCGGAAACTGGCACGAAAGCCAAAACGGCTTTCCAGCATGCCAACTTGCCCTTGCCCTCCTTATCCTCACTGGCCTCGCTGACGACCTTAACGTCCTCGCCGACACTCTGGTTGAGCGCTCCCTTGATCTCGACGACGGCCCCAAGTCCCCGGCTCTTGCAAGTCCTTTCATGCACCATTATCTGTTTTTGGCTCTACAAAACCTCGACCGCTCTCGAGACATCCGCGCCATCATTAAGGCGCGCTGGGGCCGCTGGGCCACCGAGGGTCGCACAACGACGCCAGAAAACTGGAACATCGAATTTCCCGACGGCTCTGCCTGCCACGGCTTCTCTGCCCACCCGCTACGCTGGCTTCAGATTACCTAAGAACGGAATGTTAGACGAATAAGAACCGATACCCTTTTTGTGCACTGGTGATATGTGAGGTGCCCCTAGCAAAGTGGTCCGGATTTGATGTTAGTTTTTTGGCGGATTTTCCATCGAGGAACAGGGGAGATCGGCTATGAAGAAGAAGCGGTTTTCGACCGAACAGTTTGTTGCGGTTTTGAAGCAGGCGGAGATGGGGATGGCCGTGGCCGACCTGATCCGGCAAATCGGGATCTCGGAACAGACCTTCCATCGCTGGAAGAAGCAGTATGGCGATCTCCAGTCTGAATAAGTCTGAGAGCTGAAGCAGCTCACCGAGGAGAATGCCAGATTGAAGAAGCTCGTTGCGGAGCTCAGCCTTGATAAGTCTGTCCTGCAGGATCATCCGGCCTAAAATCGATCCACTGGATCGATTTCTTGACGGCCTCCTATTTCAAAAAAGTTCTGAGATCTGCGCTCATGAAGAGCGTTGTAGACTACGTGACGGCGTGTCACGGCTACAGCGAGCGCAAGGCCTGTGCGTTAACGCGCCGGCATCGATCCACGCAGCGCAAGCCGATGGTACGGGATCCAAGGACAGCAGTTCACCAGCGGATGCACGAGATTGTCAGGACGCGCATCCGCTATGGCCATCGACGTGTGCACATCATGCTCAGACGTGAAGGCTGGGATATCGGTCGCAATCTCGTCTATCGGCTTTATCGCGAAGAAGGCTTGGTATTACGGACAAAACGGCCACGTCGACGCAAGATGGTCGTTCATCGCGAAGCGCGGATTCAACCCAAGCAACCGAATGAAGCGTGGAGCCTCGACTTCATCCATGACGAGCTCAGCAATGATCAGAAGTTCCACGCCTTGACGGTTGTCGATATTTCCACACGCGAAGGATTGGCAATCGAAGTCGGACATCGATTGCGAGGTGAGAACGTCGTTGAAGTTCTAAACAGGCTCGTTCGACTTAGAGGAGCGCCAAAATACTTGTTCGCCGATAATGGTGCAGAGTTTACTGGTCAGCTTGTAGATCTTTGGGCTTACCACCATGGAACCCGCATAAACTTCTCCCGGCCCGGCAAACCAACCGATAACGCCTTCATCGAAACCTTCAACGGAACGCTGCACGATGAATGCTTGAACATCCATTGGTTCGGATCGATCAACGAAGCCAAACGGCTGATCGAGGCCTGGAAGATCGATTACAATGAGGGTCGTCCTCACATGGCTCTTGGCAACACGACGCTTTCGAAATATTATTCATATTTGATCCCTTTGCCGAAAGCAGAGGGTCTAAGGCCCGCTGAAAACTAAACGTCGGTCTGGACCACCAAAGCCAAGCGCTTCAACCCAATCACGCACTAACATTCAAATCGGGCCAATCAATGGGGGCAGTGCATCAAGATGAAGAATTTATGGATCGATAAAAATTAAATGTGCAACAAAGATAGTGCCCGATGAAATTATCGAAAACTAGTTTGAACAAGGAAATGCCATTCCTAAATTAAGTTATTTTACAAAAAATTGAACTTATGAATTTTTGAACTTGACTAGATCCACTAGAGAGAAAAATGTTGGATAGTAATTGGTGATAACAATGACAAATAAAAATGAAAAAGATTCAAAAATCAATAAATTTAATAAATCAAAAAATAATCCAAAAATATTCGGTATCGACGGGTGCAAAGGTGGTTGGTTTTTAGTCACAAAAACAAACGGAATAATGGATGGCAAGATATTTGATACATTTAATGTATTAATGGATAATGTTGAAAAAAATTCAAAGATTTTCATAGATATTCCGATCGGACTTCCTGATAGACAAAAACCAATTCGTGAATGTGACTCAATAGCAAGAAAGCTCCTTGGGAGGAGGCACGTTACGGTTTTCTCTCCGCCATGTCGGCTAGCATTAAGTAAAAAGAACTATGCTGAAGCCTCTTTAGAAAATGATGAGGAATTGAATAGGAAATTGACGATTCAAAGTTGGGGCATTTGCCAAAAAATTAAAGAAGTAGATGACTATATTCAAAATTCTAAGAACAAATATATATACATTTTTGAAGTTCATCCGGAAATATGCTTTTTAAAAATGAATAAGAACCAGCCTGTTTTAGAACCAAAGCATAGAGAAAATGGCATAAAGAAGAGACTTCAACTTTTAGGGAAAATTGAACCCGAAATTGAAGAATTTTATGGGAGAATGCTCAAAACCTACAAACGTAAAATTCTAGCCAAAGATGATATTCTGGACGCTACGGCGGCATTTCTCACCGGAGCGAAATCGCCGAATAACCTAGGATCGATTCCAAGCTATTGTTCTCATGATTCGCTTGGCATCCCGATGAAAATATTTTTCCATCAATTCAATTGAAGTAAGTTTTTAATAATCAATTATAAATCAAATTACTGCAAAAGATAATTTTAGTAACTTTCGTCTATGCATTCAAAATTTTTTGGGCTTGATGAATAGCTCCGAGTTTTCTAGACACCTTCTAAGCTTGTTTTCTTTTGCTGTTCGTAGTTGACGGGGGACAGTATCCCGTTTCTGACGTACTTGCGCTTCGGATTATAGAACATCTCGATATAATCGAAAATATCCTGTCGAACTTCGTCACGCGTTTTATAGATCTTGCGGTGGATCCATTCTCGTTTAAGCAGATTGAAGAAGCTTGCTACAACAGCGTTATCATGGCAGTTACCGCGTCGGCTCATCGAATGTTCAAGATTGTGAGCCTTCAGGAATGACGACTAATCCATCCTGGTAAACTGCGATCCCTGATCAGAATGGACCACAACTCTGTGCCTCGGCTTTCGACGCCGTACGGCAGCGAGTAACGCTTGCAGAACGATCTCGGTTGTCGGGCGGCTCTGCAATGACCAGACAATTACCCTTCGCGAGAAGAGATCAATCACGCATCTAATTGTCTCAAATTATCTGACGACGGACAGGTTCCTTCTACTCATCATTCGATTGCGTCTTGGCCTACTAAGCACGTCGCCTCTGCAGGCGGCAATCAGCTCAACCCTAACCGTTTGAAAAGGTTCTCCATGAATTCATCACCATTACTCCTAATATTACTTTGATATTTCCAGACACTTCACCTATTGACATCTAGATTGTTAACAATCAACAATTAATTGAAAAACCGGTTGCCTGGTGCTCATGTCTGAAATCCACTCTCTGTCCGCTGTTGAACTCCGGCATCTGATTGGAGCCCGCAAGCTCTCGCCGGTCGAGCTTATGCGACAATGCCTGTCCCGGATCGAAAAGCTTAATCCGCTGCTGGTAGCCTTCTGCGACATGCGTCCTGAGCAGGCGCTCCGCGAAGCTAGGACATCAGAAGAATCGGTGATGCGGGGCGACGAATTGGGGCCCCTACACGGCCTTCCAATAGGCATAAAGGATATGAACGATGTTGCGGGGCTCGCCACGACCTATGGATCGCATCTTTACAAGGGCAACGTGGCGGCGGCGGACGAGTTTATAGTTGCCCGATTGAAGCGGCAGGGCGCCATTGTGGTGGGTAAGACCAATATCCCTGAACTTGGCTTTGGTGCGACGAGCGCCAACCCGTTGTGGGGTACGACGTGTAATCCCCATGATGTACGCTACACCGCTGCTGGGTCTTCAGGAGGCACAGCGGTTGCGCTTGCGGCGGAGCTGGTCCCACTGGCAATGGGCTCCGACTTCGCCGGTAGCCTCCGCACACCGGCATCATTCAACGGGATCACGGGAATTCGTCCCTCGGCCGGTACGGTTGCCAACGAGCGCCGCGCCTTTGGCTTCTCGCCCTTCAATGTCGAGGGGCCGATGGGCCGGGAGGCAAGGGACGCACGCCTGCTGCTCGGAGCGATGGCGAGTTATGACAGCTCCGATCCGCTTAGCTTTGAGCGCGATTCGATGTGGGATGGACCCGCCCGGCCCGTGGATCTAGCCCGGCTCCGGGTAGCCGTCTCCGAAGACCTTGGGTTTGCCCCGGTGGACAATGGCGTGCGGCGTGACTTCCGCGACAAGCTTCAGAGGTTTGGCCGCTTCTTCCTATCTCTAGATGACGCGTGCCCCGATCTATCCTCCGTCGATAGAGTTTTGGGAGCTATGCGGAGCCTCGAGTTCGTCCATGATTTCAAGGAGATTTATGACCGCGACAAGAATGCACTGGCTCCCAACGTGCAGTTCGAAGTCGAATGCGGCATGAAGGTCGGGATAGACGAAGTCGCTTGGGCAATTGGCGAGCATTCCCGAATCCATCGCCGTAGTCAGGCCTTCTTCCAAAACTGGGACCTCCTTATTACTCCCGCGGCTTCGGTATCCCCATTTATGCATGAGGAGGAATGGCCAAAAGAAATCAATGGTCAGAAGATGCCGAATTATCTGCGCTGGGAGGCGATCGCCTACGGCGTGACGCTAATGGGCAACCCAGCCGTGGTCGTGCCCTGCGGTAAGGGCAGTACTGGCCTTCCATTCGGTATACAGATCATTGGTCGCCTCCATCATGATGCGTTCCTCTCAGAGGTCGCAGTGACGCTCGAGGCGGTTTTTGAAAAAGAAGATGAGCTTCGCCGACCGCGGCCAGACTTTGGTCGGCTTGAAGAACAGGCAATAAGTCTGGAACCCAATAATCTTAACCCCTGAAGGGAGAGAAACATGAAGTTGCTATGGTCACTCACGATCGCCGCAGGTATGGCGCTGTCGATCGCTTCTCCGGCATCTGCCGGCAAGCTCGACGACATAAAGGCGAAGGGTGAAATCAAATACGGCCTTGAAGCGCAGTACAGGCCCTTCGAGTTCCGCGACGAGAACAACAAAATCGTCGGCTACGACATTGACCTTGCCGATGCCTTCGCCAAGTCAATTGGGGTCAAGGCCGTCCCCATCGACACCAATTGGTCCACGGTGATCCAGTCGCTCTACAACGGCGACTTTGACATGATACAGGGCGGCATGACCGCTACGCAAAAACGCTTCGAGAAGGTCAACTTCTCAGTGCCCTACATGGACGCAGCCTCCGGCCTAATCATGAAGAAAGAGGGTGGGCCCGCTGACTTCAAATCGTTCAACGGCAAGGAGGTTGCCGCTGGAACCGGTACTCCGCAGATTAAGATGCTAGAGGAATGCGCGGCTGCCGCGGGCATTGCCTTCAAGGGCGCAATCCAAACCTTCGACAATGATGCGCTTGCGTATGAAGCCATGAAGTCGGGCCGCATCGCCGGCTACGCCTCCACTATCGTGTCGCTTCTAGAGGGCCAGAAGGCGAACCCCGATCTCAAGGCGATGCCATGGAACTGCAACGGAAAATTCGGGGGCGAATGGACCGCGGCAGCCTTTCGCAAGGAAGACAAAGACCTGAGTGCTGCTTTCGACGCGTTCATCCTTGCATCGAAAAAGAACGGCGTGCTTAAGGATCTTCAGATGAAATGGTTTGGACAGTCCTTCGTCGAGGCACTGCCTGACAAGGCTCCATCTTGGTAAGATCAATACTCCGGCCCCGCTGCCTAAATGGCGGCGGGGACATTTTAGGTAAAAAATAGTAAGATGGACTTTGTCTTTATGTGGGATGTCCTAGTGCGGCTAATTCCGTCACTAGAGCTGACGATCAAACTATCACTCACGGCACTGATTATGGCAACGCCGATTGGCATTGGCCTCGGCACGCTGCGGGCGACACTAAGAGATAGATCTTTTGCGGCGCGCATACTCGATTCCTATGTATTGATGGTGCGCGGCACACCTATCCTGATCCAGATCTTCGCCGTCTATTTCCTCCTGCCACTGACTGGGTTGAAAATTCCATTATACTGGTTGGGCGTACTCGCGCTGGTGTTTAATTCCGCCGGCTATCAAATCGAAATTGCTCGCGCCGCCGTGAACTCCGTGCCAAACGGCCAATGGGAGGCCGCGGCTGCAATAGGGTTTAATCGCTCACAGTTGCTTTTGACCTTCATACTGCCTCAAGCAGCGCGTCGCATGGCGGGTCCGGTGATGAACGAACTCTCTCAGCTAATCAAGGCGTCTTCAGTCCTGTCGGTCATAACGCTCTACGAGCTTCACAAGGCCGCGGAGGCGATCATATCAGCTAATTTCCGCTTCGTAGAAGTCCTTATCGTCGAAGGCTTCTGGTACTTCGTCTTCGTCTACACGCTCGTTATGATCGCTCAGCGCATTGAGGGGCTCTTTTCAGCGTCCGGTGGGCTGGCGGAGCAGAGATGAGTCTGAGCCTGACCTCCTTTCTTGAAGTGATGCCACCCTTGCTGAAGGCGGCTGTCGTCACGGTGGAGATTAGTATGCTGTCGCTAGCATTCACATGCGTTATTGCGCCGCCGCTTGCGATCGCCCGCATGATCGGGCCTTGGCCGTTGCGGTTTTCAGTCTTAGCGATGGTTGAGGCTGTGCGCGGCGTTCCACCTCTTGTCGTCATCGCCTTCGTCTATTTCGCGCTCCCGGCTATTGGTCTGACGTTCAACGGCTTCTGGACAGGGGTAACCGCGCTGACGGTCGTGGGTGCAGTCTATGCCGTGGATATCGTGCGCTCCTCCATCGAGAGCCTTGGCCGCGGCCAGAAGGAGGCTGCGCAGGCTCTTGGTTTTCCAGTCTGGCGGGCCTATCTAGAAATTCTATTTCCTCAGGCGCTGAAACGCATACTCCCTCCCCTCACCAACGAACTCGCGAATGTGATCAAGGCCTCGGCCCTTCTGTCGGTCATCTCCGTGAATGAAATAAGTCACGTCGGCCAAGGACTGATATTTGAGACCTTCATCGTAGTCGAAATCATCATCCAGATGGCGATCCTCTACCTCACTATCGTGGGATGCCTGTCTGTTCTATCAAAAGCCTTGGAGCGTCGGCTTGCACACTGATTCAAACGTGCTTCTCTCCATGAGAGGAATCATCAAGAGCTATGGGGCTTTCAAAGCTTTGGATGCCGTTGACCTCGATCTGCGGCATGGCGAGAAGCTTGTCGTCTGCGGACCTTCAGGCTCAGGAAAATCCACACTCATTCGCTGCATCAATCATCTCGAGGAGCCAGAGTCGGGCTCGATCGCTATCGAGGGCCGGGAGACAGGAATACGTGGCGGCGAACTTATCGCGCTTAGGCGGCGGGTTGGTATGGTGTTCCAGCAGTTCAACCTGTTTCCCCATCTCTCGGTAATAGACAACATTATCATCGGGCCACGACGCCTTAAAGGTTTGGCGCGCGCTGAAGCCACGAACCGAGGGATGGCGCTTCTCGAGCGGGTGAAGCTCGCTGATCAGGCGCATAAGCTTCCCTCGCAACTTTCGGGAGGTCAGCAGCAGCGGGTGGCAATCGCCCGGGCACTTGCGATGGAACCGGTTCTAATGCTGTTCGACGAGCCAACATCCGCACTCGACCCCGAGATGATCAAGGAGGTGCTCGACGTTATACTCGAGCTGGGTCAGCAAGGTATGAGTATGATCGTGGTGACCCATGAGATGGGCTTTGCCCGGCGTGCGGCAGACCGCATCGTCTTCATGGACAAGGGCCGCATCGTGGCGGGTGCGCCACCACGGGAGTTTTTCGACAATCCATCGCATCCTCGCTTGCGGCAATTTCTCGACAATATTCTCGGTCACTAATGAGAGGGGAAAGAGTGACAAGATCGCAGCGGATAGCCTTCATCTGGCCGAATGATGGGCTGAACGACGATGAATTCTGGGCCTATCTACCGCCGGGCGTATCCTGGCTTACAACCCGCTATCCGGGAACGCTCGAGGGCCACGGCCTTGACCGAGAAACTTTCCTGGCGGCGGCCGAACTTGGGCCGATGATCGCGGCGGCCCAGCTGATGCGACCTGTGCGGCCCGACGTCGTGGCGCTCGGCGACCATGCAGGCTCTTTCATTAACGGTCACGGGTGGGATGAAACGCAAGCTGCAGCCTTAACGGATGCCGCAGGCGCTCCATGCGCTACAACGCCTGCCACGGCCATGGTGGCCTCGCTCAGGCATCTCAACGCCAGTCGCATCGTCGTGGTCTCCCCCTACGACCACGAGGTGACGAATGCGGGCATCGCCTTTCTCGAGTCGCACGGCTTCGAAGTATTGGCTGTCAAACGAGACAGCCTCACGGACGAGCATGAGATAGCCTCGCGCGACGCGGGTGCCTGGCGTGATCTGGCCCTAAAGGCCAACCACAGGGAGGCAGAGGCTATAGCCTTGTTCGGTTGTGGGATAAGAACCGCTGGTATGCTGCCAGAACTTGAAATCGCTGCTGGAAAACCAGCCGTGCCGGCCACGGCCGCACTCGTCTGGCATGCCTGCAGCCTTGCCGGCCTGCAGCCCAGCAAGCCTGGAATGGGAATGTTGTTCACGCCGCCTGTTCCGGAGCGCGAAAAGCAGCACCTGAATCATGCACTGGGCCTTCATCTCTCAACCGGCACAAAATCCTTCGCGCTCAGTAAGACACCTCCACTGTTCGTATCGGGGGCCGGAACATGGCTCACTGGTACGGAAGGCAAGCGTTATCTCGATTTCGCCTGCGGCTCCGGTACGACGGTGCTTGGGCATAGCCACCCCGCCGTGAAGCGCGCTATACTGAAACAGCTCGACACCGGTGTCACCCATCTGGGGCCACATTTTCATGCGCCGGTGCAGATCAGGCTGATGGAGCAGTTGGCATCCGTCTTGCCCGCCGAACTCGACGTCTTTCATCCCGTGACCAATGGCACGGAGGCCGTAGAGGCCGCGCTTAAAGCAGCGATCCACGTAACTGGGCGCCGTCGCTTCATCGCCTTCGAAGGAGCCTATCATGGCAGAACGCTAGGCTCGCTCGCACTATCTCATGCAAAGGGCAACAATGTTGTGCTGGGATCACTCGTTCCGGAGACCACTCATTTGCCATATCCCCAGCTGACCGAGGACTTAGATAAGCTGACCCTGAGGCTCGGCGAGGAGTTGGCGCGGAACGATGTTGCAGCAGTGATCGCCGAGCCAGTGCAGGCGACGGCCGGCATGCGTGTTCCCGTACCGGGATGGCTCCACGCCGTTCGCAAGGCCACGGAAGCGGCGGGAACACTGCTGATCATGGATGAGGTGTTCACCGGCTATGGCCGTACGGGGCGCCTGTTCGGCTTTGAATTGAGCGGCGCAGTCTCATCGATAGCTATAGTTCCTGATCTGCTCGTGCTCGGTAAAGCGGCGAGTGGCGGAATTCCCGGCGCCATTCTCGCAGGCCGCCGAGAAATATTGCAGGACTGGAAGCCTGGCGTACAGTCCTCGACTTTCCAGATGCATCCATTGTCCGCGGCGGCGTCCCTAGCCGTTCTGGAAGAGCTCTTAACTTATGACTATTCCGCACGAGCCGTAACCGTCGGCGCAAAAATACGCTCTGCAATTGGGGTAGAGGCTGCACATCTAGCTGGTTTCGGCGGGATCTACGGCGTGGGAGCGATGCTCGGCGTGGCTGTGACCAATCACGCGGGCGATCCTGATCAGGAGCTGACGCGGGCTATACGCGCTGAGGCCCTTAGCAATGGCCTCATCACCTGGGAGTGCGGCACACATGGCCATGTCATCGGCCTCGTGCCGCCGCTCACCGTCAGCGAGAGCGAGATCGATCAGGCCGTGGGCATTTTAGCGTTGGCATTCAGGCGAGCGCGATGAGGGAGATTTCGACCAGCGCACCCTCGCCGATATCGCGGACCTCGACGAGGTTGCGCGCAGGCGGCTGATCGCCAAACGTTTCGCGGAATACTGCGTTGACGGCGGGCTTGACTGACAGGTCAGTAACATAGACCCAGATCATCATCACTTTGGAAGACGCAGAGCCGGCCGCTTTGAGAATCTCGAGGCAATGCTGCATCGAAAGGCGCGCCTGAGCTTCTCCACCATCCACGATGCGCCCGCTCGCCGGGTCACGTGGCATTTGCCCCGAGACAAAGACCAGCCCGTTTCCCCGTGTTGCGACCGAAACCGGAGAGGTCGAGGGAGGCGCATTGGCGGTGACAATCAATTCTCGCATATGTTTCACTCCGCTTAAGTCCACCGCTGGTTAACGGTGGTAATGAATTCCTCAAGACCCCATCGTCCACCCTCGCGGCCTATGCCGGCTGTCCCGAAGCCTCCAGTTGGCACGTCGGGGCCCTGAACCTTGGTGGTGTTGACGCCGATTGATCCGAAACGAAGATTGGATATCTCCTCTGGGCGCGTTTCGCCATAGACGTAACAGGCAAGCGCCTGTGTTTCGCCCGCAGCGATGGCGAAGGCTGTTGCCCTGTCTGGCACGGATGTGACCGACATTAGAGGCCCAAAGGCTTCGTGGTCGCGGAGCGCTGCGTCGGTCTCAACGACCGTGGGCGGAAAGGCGCAGACGGCCTCCACGACGCCGGGGGCACCGAAGCTGTGCACCGAACCGGTGCTAGCGCTTTCAGTGGCAACTGCGCGCAGCGACTCCACGGCCTGGTGGGTGCGAACGGGTCCCATAGTGACACCCGAGTCGGAGGCGCCATAAGTTACAGCCGCAAGCCGCGCGAACAAAGCATCACGAAATGTGGCATGGAGGCTCTCGACTACATATATCCTATTTTGCGCCGAGCAGGCTTGACCGGCGGCACGCAACTTGCGGGCCACCGCGTCGGCTACCGCGTGTTCTACGTCCGCACCCTCGACGACCAGAAACGGATTATTGCCGCCGAGTTCAAGGACGAGGCGCTTGAGGCTACCCGCCGTCGCAGCGGCAAGTGTCATGCCGGCGCTAGTCGATCCAGTGAAGCTCAGTACACGGAACACCGGATCACGTACGAGCCTATCAATAACAGATCGATCGGTGTGGTTGGCCAAGCCTAGCACATCGCCGAGTCCGGACTTTTCGATGCCCGCGAAAAATTTTGTAGCGGTTAGGTGTGACAGAGAGGATGGTTTAACGATCGCAGGACATCCGCACGCCAGTGCCGGGGCGATCTTGCGGGCGATTCCGGCGAGAGGATCATTGAATGGGGTGATAAGCAGAGCAGGTCCTGCAGGCACAGCCTTGATAACGCGTTGCCCTCGATGCTCCGAAAGCGATTCAATTAAGTCCACCGATTCCGCCGCAAACGTGATGAAACTGATGGCATAGTCTACCTCGTCTGCCGCTTCGGTCGGCGTCTTGCCAACTTCCGCAACGATCAGCGAAGTAAACGCTCCCTTCTCTGCCGCGATCACCGCAGCGAGATTTTCCAGTCTCTGGCGCCTCTCCTTTACATCTGCCAGTATTTCCATGCCACGAGGCAGGGAGGAGAGACGGGCCGCGATCTCCACCTCCGACGTCGGCAACCAGTCACCGACTGGCAGGCCCGAATTAGGCGAGATCACCTCGGGCATCAGCGCCGCTCCAGAAGGCCAACGCGCTCAATGCGACGGCGGATTTCCAACATCTCTTCCTCCGGACGACCGAAGCAAAAGCGAAAGTGGTTCTTGAAGCGCGCGCCGAAGGCGTCGCCGCGCAACGCGTATAGCCCTTCCTCGCGCATTCGGGCCAAGGTCTGCTCGGCATGCGGCAGTTGAGGAAATATGTAGAAAGTTCCCTGATTCGGCGAACACTGCCAACCACCTCTCTCGATAATCTCGAGCGCGATCGACCGCGAGGCGCCATAGCAGCTCGACGCCGGAATACTCTCCGAACGTTGAAGTGTAGCAAGGGCGGCGGCCTGGCTGAGACTTGGTGCGGAACTCATCAGCGTCTGGTGCGCAGCAACGACTTGTTTGTATATCCGTGCATGCGCCATGCAGACGCCAACTCGCAGACCCTGAAGGTGATAGTTCTTGGAGAAGGAATTGAACAGCATCAGATGATCCGATGGTCTTGTAACGGCAAGCTGCCATACGGCGGCATCGAACATCACGTTGGAAAAGCTTTCATCCACCATGAGGAGCGCCTTGCTGCTCTCCGCCAGGTCCAGCAAAATGGTAAGCTCTTCACCTGTATGCACTCGTCCACTCGGGTTGCAGGGGTTCGATAGGATTATGGCTGCCGCACCGCTAGCAGTGAAAGCCTCCGCCACGGCGCTGGCCCTGATGGTGAAGTTGTCCGTGGGATCAAGTTGCAGTATGAACGGGCGATGGCCCGCCATCCGGACGATGTCCTCATAGCTGGGCCACGCCGGTCCGACAATCAAAACCGTCGACTTTTCGGGTAAAAGGGCGCGCATAGCCGCAAACTCCGCTATCTTAGCGCCGGCACTTATGAAGAGATTGTGATCAGGCAGCACCCAGCGGCCGAAGAACTTCTCCTGAGCAGCCTTGCACAGCGGGGCGAGGCCCTCGGCAGGCGTGAGCTTGTTGCTGAAGTGAAAATCGAGCGCGTTTGCTTCAGTGATTTCTGGAAATGTCGGCGTGCTAAGCGAGAGTACGGATTGCCCGTCACGACGCGCCCGGTCGATTTCCTCCGCGAGTGACAAAGTTGGCGAAAGGCGAACCACTACGGGATGTCCGGTATGTTCCGGGGAATGCTCGTGACTGGATTTCTTGAGCAGTTCTGCACTCGTCATGTCGGTTACACGGCTTCGTTACGCGGACGTATGCGTCAATCACCGCTACGCATTTTTTTTTAACCTAATCGCGCACAGTATTTCTTGTCAATTGTTGACAATATTCATGTACCGTTGTTTTAGTTACAGAAGGGGTGGCTTTGACGGCCGCTTCCGCAAAGGAGGAAGAGATGACGGGTATCATTCGGTTGGACTCAGTGCGCCTCCATAGGCGCAGCATACTCAAAGCGGCCGCCGGAGCCGGAACAGTGCTCGCGACGCCGTGGCTCTGGGTGCCGCGCGCACATGCGGCCGGCGAAGTCAACGTACTGGCCTTCGGGGGCTATGAGGAGCCGGGCATGTTGGAACCCTTCGAGAAGGAGACTGGCATAAAGGTTAATCTCAAAATCCACGACGGTTCCGACGAGGAGATGGTTGCACTCGTCAAGACCTCGGCCCCCGGAACATTCGACATTATGACGCCAACCTCTGCCTTCATTCCTCAGGCGGCGCGTGACGGCGTCCTGATGGAACTTAATGATGCCGATTACCAGCTCAAGGACTATTTTCCAGTTATCGCCAGCTGGAGCCCAACGATCGTCGACGGCAAGCGCTACGCCATTGTCAACCGTTTTGGCTATTACGGCATCACCTACAATCATAAAAAGTATAGCGAGGCTGACGCTTCGAGCTGGGCGCTACTGTTCGACAAGAAGGTAAAAGGGCGTGTGGCCCTGTTCGACTGGTACCTTCCGAACATGGGCTGCATCTCGAAATATGATGGCAACGCCAACCCTTATGATCTGGGCTCATCTGCCTTCAACAAGCTCGCCAACACGATGAAAACCCTAAGGCCGCAAGTTGGAATGGTAGGCAATACCAGCCAGGTGCAGCAGGCGATGGCCGGTGGCAGCTATGATCTTGCCATCGCGGGCGAGTGGGTGCAGGCAGGTATGTATGACTCCGGACTGCCCTTTAAGGCGGTCGTCCCCAAAGAAGGTGGCGTCACTTGGGACCAGGCCCCCTGCATCGCGAAGAACACTACCCGGCTCGAAAATGCAGTCAAATTCATGCAGTATATTACTGGGCCCGTGTTCCAGTCCAAACTGGCGGTCGCCAAGACCTATTACAGCATGGTGCCTAATAAAAAGGCCGCCGAGGCACTTCCCGCTGACAAGCGGGAACTCTTGAACCTCGCCGACCTAAATAAGTTTGACAAGGTTTTCATGGCCAATCTCAGCCCGCGCAAGAAGCCCGAGAACGACAAAGAGTGGCTGTCGGCATGGGAGAACTTTAAGAACAGCTGACGACCGTAGCCAACTGAAAATGCTCCGGCGCCTGCCTCTAGCGCCGGAGCAACCTTTCCTCTTTGCTTCGCGAGTGCTTCATGGCGATCATCGATTGTTCCGCTCTCATCGAGTCGCATTTTCATTGGCAGAGCCATCCGTTCGTCAGCCAGGAGCCAGCAAGAGGCGACGAGTTTCAGGAATTTGGGCTGAAGTGGAGGGGGCCCGGCTTTTCCTTCGTGTCCGCCCCCGGTTGGATGATGCGAGGTGCCGCCCGGCTCGATGACTATCCACTCGACTGTTACGCTGCAGTTGCGTCGATCGTGGACGTATCAGGACTCGCGCAGGTGAGCGCTGAGCATGTTATCGGACAACTGGCGAAGATCTCAGCAAAACCACAGCGGCGGATCCTCATCCTGCGCACCGGGCATTCGGCACGCGTGCGAAACAGCCACATTGCGTACTGGCGGTCAGCGCCACAAATAGATCGCGCGGTTGCGGCCGCCATCGCTGCAGCAGGCTTTCGTCATGTTGTCACTGACATCCCTTGCGATGAACTGACGCCGCGGCGGCCGCTGGCTGAAGGCCATGTTTCTAATCCAAACATGCACTTCCGCAGTTCGCTACATGCGCATGGTTTGCTGCTGACGGAGAATGCGGAGAACCTCCCCGCTCTTGAGCAGGAAGAGGTATTCTTTGCCTCGCTTCCGCTTGCCATTCCGCGCGCGACCTTGTCGCCGGTCCGTCCCGTCGCATGGACGCAATGGCCGGCCGACGAGCCCGAGCTCCTTGATGTCTCGACACCACTCTTCAACCATTGGAGATGGTACATTGACGTGGACGACGGACACTCGTTTGCCGATGGCGATGATAGCGAGGCGATTGATTTTACTATTCGAGGCCATGGGTTCACCCATTGCGATGCCCCACGACACATGCGCCGTGACGGCCTGACCATCCAACAATTGCCCAACGAGGGCCTAAACGTATTCAATGGCGAGGCGAAGATTATCGACCTTTCCGACCTTCCGCTGCCGACGCGACTCACGCCAGAACTCATCTCTGCGCGCGCCGGAGTGATCCGCGAGGGTGATATGGTGGTGCTACGCTCTGACCTAACTAACCGGATGGGCTACGAGAGCCGCCAGTGGCATCTCGCAGCACCGAACCTAGAGCCTGCTGCCGCCGAGTGGCTGCTCGACCAGAAGCCAAAGGCGTTGGTGCTAGATTTCCCGCAGGACTATGTCGCGCGGGAAATGCCGTTCCGCCATGTTTATGTTAATGAGTTTGTCACCCATCATGCTGTGTTCAATCGCAATGTTCCGTTTGTGGAGGACCTGCGCGACATTGGAAAGATTGGCTGCGACCGTACCTGGCTCATGTCAATTCCCCTGAAGACGACTTGCATCGACGGCGCTATGATGCGGGCGCTGTTCGTGACCTGGACGCGATGAAAACTGCTTCTAGCTCGACCATCTCAAACCCTTGGGTTGGTATTCTGCCAGCCATTTTGTTGATGGCCGGCTTCTTTGCTATGCCAATCGCTTACACGATCGGCCTCAGCTTCAGCAGTGATGCAAATCAAGGTTTTACCCTCGACAACTACCGAACCTTCTTCTCCGAGGATCGCCTATTCGACGCACTGTTGCGCACCCAGATCCTCGGCCTGTCGGTGGTGGCGATATCTAGCCTGATTGCCTTTCCCCTCGCCTACTACCTTGCCTTCGTTCTCACGCCCGCTTGGCGCACCGTCTGCCTCTTCATACTCGTAGCCCCGTTCTGGACGAGCTTCACGATCCGCGCCTTTTCCTGGCAACTCGTGCTGTCGGATACGGGCGTCATCGCCTCCTTCGCTAGCATGCTCACTGGATTGAACATCTCCCTCGGCTTTCTCTACACGATGGCGGCCGCGATCTTCGGTCTTTCGCTTTTCGGCGTGATGCTGATCACTCTTATGATCTACTCGGTAATGATCACCATCGACCGGCGCCTGATCGAGGCCAATACCGTTCTGGGTGGAAACTGGTGGAGTGCGTTCCGCGAGGTGATCCTGCCGCTGAGTTTACCCGGATGGACGATCGGCGCCGTGCTCACGTTTATCATCGCGGTAGGCGACTATGCCGTTCCCGCATTGCTCGGTGGTGGTTTCAAGCCCGTTCTGGCCCAGGTGATGCTGTCGGTCCTTAAAGGTACCTATGACCTCCCAATAGCGGCGACCTTCGCATCTATTCTGGTTATTCTTATCTTGGCTGCATGCACCCCACTTTTGCTTGTTGTGCGCAGCGTCCGAATGCAGGGTTAGATCATGGCAATCACAGCTTTGCCAAGACGCCTTCTTGGTCTACTCTTTATGACGGTAGTAGCAATAATCTACCTTCCCATCGTCGTAATGGCGATCTTCTCTTTTTCCTCTAGCCGCTTCCAAACGCTACCGTTCAGGGTCGGCACCGTAGAGTGGTATGTGCGCGTCTTCACTGACGGCCAATATAGCGAAGGCTTTCTCAACAGCATTCTTCTCGCCTCGGCGGTAGCGGTCACCGCAACGGCAATCGGCTTTGCCTGCGCCTATTCACTGGTAAATTCCCGCATTCCCGGCAAGACGCTGATCACGCTGTTCGTGCTGGCTCCGCTTGCGGTGCCCTTGTTGCTGGTCGGCATTTCGCTCAGGCTATATTTCGCTGAGCTTGGCATTCAGCCCTCCCTTTGGCTTGTATGGATTGGTCAGGTTCTTTATGTGCTGCCGCTCGCGGTGCTCAACCTGCGAAACCGTATTGCCCAAATTCCAAAAAGCCATGAGGAGGCCTCCTGGGCTCTCGGCGCCTCGCAACTCCGCGCCATCGGCGATGTGGTGTTGCCGGCCTGCCGCTTCGCGCTTCTGGCCACCTTCATTCTGACCTTTACATTCGCCTTCGACGAGTTCGTTATCGCCTATTTTCTCACAAACTTCTCGATTACCCTTCCGATCAAGATTTGGACAACGCTGGTGACGGGCTTCGATCCGACAATTAACGCGCTAGGTACCATAGTGTTTCTGTTTTCGATGACGCTAGGCATCGCCGCGCAGGCGCTGTTCATGCGCAAGGACGTAAGGTAAATCATGCGCGCAAAATCCGTGAAGCTTCGAGGCGTCAGTAAGTTGTTTGGCGAGTTTGAGGCGGTCAAGCCACTCGATCTTTCGGTAGCACCCGGCGAGTTCCTCACGCTGCTTGGCCCCTCGGGTTGCGGCAAGACTACATTGCTACGCATGATCGCGGGATTGGAGCACGTGTCACAAGGGCGGATCAGTGTTGGTGAAACCGATGTAACGTCGCTACCACCAAACCGCAGGGACATCTCGATTATGTTCCAAGACTATGCCTTGTTCCCCCACAAGAGCGTGAACGACAACATCGGCTATGGCCTGAAGATGCGCGGTGTGGTGCGCCCTGAGCGTGACAGGGCATCTGCCGAATGGCTGTCACGCATGGGACTTACGGAGTATGGTCGGCGAATGCCGGGGCAACTCTCGGGCGGCCAGCGCCAGCGGGTGGCGCTGGCGAGAGCGCTGATCCTCGAACCAGGAGTCCTGCTGCTTGACGAGCCGCTCGGCGCGCTGGACGCAAATCTGCGCCGTCAACTGCAGGGGGAGCTAAAGCGCATGCACAGGGATATAGGGCTGACCTTTATCGCTGTCACGCACGATCAGGAAGAAGCGCTCACAATGAGCGACCGGATCGCGGTGATGCGTGATGGACGCATCGAGCAGACAGGCACGCCGCGCGAGATCTACGACCGCCCGTTGACGGAATTCGTCGCGCGCTTCATTGGCCGCTGCAATGTGGTGGAGGGTAAGGCCGGAATTTTTGACGGACAAACCCTCGAAGTTGAGACGGCATCGCTCGGGCGGATAAGGGCCCATGCAGTGAACGCTCCCACCATGGGCTCACGAGTCAGCGTTGCGGTGAGGCCAGAATCCATAATACCTTTTGCCGAAGGTGCTGAACTTGCTGTCGAGGATGCCGTGTTTGCTGGAGGCTCCGTTAGGCTCGACCTACGAACGGCAGACGGTTCGAGGATCGAGGTGGAGAGCTCGCGTGGAGAGCCTGTCCCGGTGAATGGCGAGAAGTTGCGCGTTCATGTGCCCGACCTTGCGGCTACTGTGCTGGCGCGAACATCATGAGGCTCGATCCGCCATCGGCGCTCTCCATCACGAGGGCCCGCGAGAGCATGGCGGGTAACACTTTCCGACTTGTAGCTGATCCACCTGTGTTCGTGCGGGGCGATGGGCCTTGGCTCCTCGATGAGGATGGCAGGCGTTATCTTGACCTTGTCTGCGGCTCAGCCACGACCAATCTCGGCCACGCGCATCCAGCCCACCTAAAGGCGCTAAGCGAAGTTCTGGACTCGGGCATTCTCCACACCGGTACGAGGCTTCCTTCTGTGTTCCGCGCCGAACTCTACCAACGCCTGTGCAAAGTGCTGCCCGTCCAGCTCAATTGCTTTCATCTCGCCAATTCAGGCGCGGAGGCAATGGAGGCCGCAATAAAGGCTGCGCAGTTCGCAACCGGCCGGAAGCGCCTAATAGCCTTCGTGGGCGGATATCACGGCCGAACTATCGGCGCCCTCTCCATCACTCATGCCGAACGTATTCGGGCGCCATTTTCAACACTGGACAGTCTTGTAGACTTCCTCCCCTATCCTGATGCGGCCGGTTCGGTGAATGCCGAGCTCGCAGCGCTTGATGAGCGGCTGTCAGCCCTTTGGCGGGAGAACGATTTGCCGGCCGCCATCGTCATAGAGGCGGTCCAGGCAGTTTCGGGCGTCATTGGCCCCAATGTGGACTTCCTAAAGGGTGTCAGGGAAATCTCCTCGCGCCATGACGTGCCTCTTCTGCTCGACGAAATCTGGAACGGCTTCGGCCGTACCGGCCAATGGTTCGGTTTCCAGCACGCCGGGATCGAGCCAGACATCGTTGTAATGGGTAAAGGTCTCTCCTCCGGGCTTCCCCTGTCCGCGGTTGCGGCAGGAGAGCTATTTCTGAGAGTTTGGCCTCCGGGCATGCATACAAGCACCTTCCAAGGCAATCCAGCAGCCTGCGCGATGGCCGTCGCCACGATCGACGTTATCCGCCGGGACAATCTGCTGTCTCATGTGAGCAGCGTGATTGCGCCCGCCATGGAAACAGCGCTCTCGGGGCTTGTGGGCCTGCCCGGCATCGCTGCTGTTCGCGTCGTTGGCGCCCAGGCCGCGATCCAATTCCATCGTGACGGACTACCCGATGACAGCAGGAGTGCAAATTTACAGCGTCGGCTACTGCGTGAGCAGTTCCTTGTATACGGAGGCGGGCGGCAATCCGATTGCCTGATGTTGATGCCGCCGATAAACCTCGAAAGAGAGATTCTGAACTCGGCGTTGACAAAGATCGTTGAGACAGTCAGGTCGGAACCGTGAGAGGAATGCTGCAAAGGAAACCCATGGTGGTTCGAAACCAGTCGCCGGGTAAAGTGGGTTCGAAAGATAATGCAACGGGCCCTCCAACCGTGTTGCCCACAACCTTGTCGAATCATCTTTTGCAATTGCTGCGGTGGCGCATCATCACCGGGGAGTTCGCACCAGGTCAGGCGCTGCGCGAGCAGGACATTGAGAAGGAGATCGGGTCCAGCCGCGGCCCGATCCGGGAAAGCCTCCGCATGCTGTTACAAAACGGCCTGGTCGAATATCAGGAGCGGCGGGGTTTCAGAGTGCGGACCTACTCAGTTGCAGATGTGCTTAATCTTTACGACCTAAGGGCAAGCCTGGAGGGACTTGTGATGGCATCACTCGCAGGACGTCCGCTTGAACCACTGATTGCCGAACTCGAGGGTAGCAACCGGGCCATGGAGCGTCACTTCCAAGCCGGCGATATTGAGTCCTATTTTGCCGAGAACCAAGTATTCCACGATCGGATCATTACATATACGCAGAACCGGCCGATCAGCGAAGTCATAGTATATGTCAATGAGATTTCCTTGCCCGTGCGCTACCGCTTGATGAAGGCAACACTCATAACCCGTCGCTCGATCGAGTATCATGAGCGCATAATCGCGCATCTTAAACGCAATCAGATTAACGGCGCGAGGCACGAAACGGAAGAACATATCCTCGTGAACAAGGATAAGGCCGCGGCCCTCTACGTGGAGGGGTAAACTTATTTTTTGATTCTGCCGTTGCCGTTTCCTGAGATCGTGGCCCTAATGGCTGAAAGGCCGAAATTCAAATCCGTTTCAGGTGAATGGTGAATGTTGGACGCTCTGTTCTGGGGCTTGATTGCCGCGCTCTCCCTCGGAACTGCGGACTACCTTGCGCGATCAACTAGCCAGGCCGTGGGACCAGTAGCAGCCTTTACCTACGTGGTTATGCTTGGAACACTGATAACGGCCGGTTTCATTTACATTTCTGGCGAGGACCTGATATTCACAAGGTTCGGACTAGCAATGTCATGCCTTCATGGCCTCTGCGTTACGGTAATGTCCATTATGCTATACGCTGCCCTGGTCCGCGGACCGGTGTCGCTGGTCGTCCCTGTTGTTGCTGCACACCCTGTCCTGATCATCATTTATGAAATCGCGTTAGGATTAATCAGCCTGTCAACGGAGCAACTGCTTGCCGCTGCTTTGGTGATAGCCGGTGTAGTGGGAGCTAGCGTCTTCAGCGTTCAGCAGGATGCCAACGGGGATGCGCGCCCGGAAAGCCCGGGCGGAGGAAAGCAAGTCACGTTTATGCTGGCATTCGGGGGGTGCCTTGCCTATGCTTTATTAATCATCACGGGGCAAGCTGCCACGTCTGGCATGGGGCAAACCACCGTGGCATTGATCGGTCGCGCCTCAAGTGTTGTCGTTTTGCTTGCGGCACTAGCAGTCGGAATGTTCAGACTCCCGCCACTAGGCAAGGCCATCCGACCGCTCGCGGCCCAAGGCACACTTGATACGCTAGGCTATGTTGCCCTGCTTGCAGGTGGATCGACCCACTTTCCCGGCATGACTGCAGTCGTCGGATCAATGTTTGGCTTCATTACCATTGTCCTAGCGCGAATTTTCATCCGTGAGCGGGTCGGGAGCGAGCAATGGCTTTCGATTGTCATCTCATTCGCGGGTGTTGCCTGGCTCGTAAGCTTAGGTTGACGTCTTAGACTTGCCTTTTTCAGAAATAGGTTGAAATCAGAGACGCTGATTGTGTTTTACTGGAGATGTAATGAGGAAGTTGAAGCGTTCGGAAAGCTAGATTGTGAAGATCTTTATTCAACGTAATGCCGGAATAGTAGTGGACCGCCGCCAGAAAAGTGATCCTCCCTGATGTATGGCTTATGAGCCGATGGAGGACGGAAGAATGAGCAAGAAGAGACACAAGCCTGAAGAGATCGTCGCCAAGTTGCGGCAAGTGGAAGTATTGACGGCGCAAGGGCGATCGGTCGCAGAAGCCATCCGATCGATAGGCGTGACGGAAGTGACATATTATCGGTGGC
>Ga0194116_10000732_pt1 | contig 53874 bp, 41 predicted proteins | sample TA2MahsurfametaG_4_FD_148617 | JGI IMG/M metagenome (GOLD analysis project Ga0194116, IMG submission 148617) | Freshwater microbial communities from Lake Tanganyika, Tanzania - TA2015008 Mahale S9 surface | ecosystem: Environmental > Aquatic > Freshwater > Lake | place: Tanzania: Lake... | reverse complement strand
CGGCGTTGATCGTCGTCTCGGAGGCGTCGGGGACGCCGCAGCTGGAGCGACTCGCGCTCGATGGGTCGACGCGTCCGGTGTCGCGCTTCGCGGGGCTCACGAGTCAGCCGGAGGTGAGCCGTGACGGAACGGTCTGGTTCCTCGCGCTGCATGCGCGTGGGTACGACCTCCGCACCCTCGCGCTCGATAGTGCGGCCACTGGCCGTACGGTGGTGCTCGCCGATTCGCTCGCGCCGGTCGCGCCGCGTCAGCGCACCGCCGACGCACGGCCCTTCCCGACCTCCGAGGTCACCTCGAAGCCCTATGGAGTCGGCCGACTTGGCGCCACCTGGCTCCCGAACGTGAACCTCTCGGCGGAGGGGCAGAGCCAGGAGGGTGCGGTGACGGTCTCGGATGCGGTGGGACGGTTCGGCGCGGTGCTGCAGGGTGGGTATGGGGATCCGGCGGTCTGGCGCGGCGGGAGTCTCGCGCTCACCTGGCGCGGGGTACGGCCGAGCCTGACGGTCGCGGGGTTCTCGACGCGCCACATGCCGTCGCGGCAGGAGCTGGAGCCGTCGGGCACGGGGGCCTTCGATGCGGAGTATCGCGGGGTCTCGCTGGTCGGTGAACGGGCGGTGTATGGGACGAGCGGATCGTTGACGGTGCGGACCGCGCTCTCGTCAGGGCGGCTCACCTCCTTGGCGCTGCTGCCGGCGCCGTGCATCGAATGTCTCGCGTCTTGGGCGCCAATCGCGGAGTCGACGCGTCAGCTCGTCGCGGGGCAGGTCGCGGCGGTGCGGACCTACACGCCGAAGGGGCGCGCGCGGATCACGCCGTCGGTCGCGGTGGATGCCGCGGCGGGGAGCACCTTCGACTCTGGGTGGCTGCGGACGCAGGTGCAGGGCCGGCTCGCGATCTCCAATTGGGCGGGGGTCGGGCTCGACCTGCAGGCGACGGCCGGCCAGCTGACCGCCGGCGCGCCGACGTACGAGCACTTTGCCTTGGGCGGGGCGGAGTCGCCCTATGTGGATCCCTTGCTGCTGCAGGGGCGGTGGGCGGCGCCGGGACAGGCGTTCGGAGCGCTCACGGGGACGAGCGCCTTCCGTGCGCGGGCCGCGCTGATGGGGCCGATCGCCCCCTTCGTGCAGGTCGATCGGGTCGGGTCGGGTGGGGCGGGGCAGGAGCGGCGCCTCGTCGGGTTCGAGAGCGCGGTGAACACGCCGGCGCTCGCGGTGGCGCGCTTCCCGGCGACGCGGTCGACGTTCGGGATCGCGATGCCGCTCGATGGGCCACGCGCCAAGCAGGCGGTGTTCTACACGACGATCGTGCTCACCCCGTGAGTGGCGGGACCGGCGGCGAGTGATCGGTCCGGGTGCGAGATTTCCGCGATGCCTGAGATCCTCTTCGAACCGTTGCACCCGGGCGTCGTCCCCCCACAGCGGGCGACGGCGCAGAGCGCGGGGCACGACCTCGTGCTCTGCCTCACCGTGCCGACGGTGCGGGTCTTCCGTGATGGGGTGATGGAAATTCGCGCCGTGGAGGTGGATGGCGCCGAACGCCGCATCACACTCGCGCCACGCGAGAAGGCGCTGCTCCCGCTCGGCTTCAAGGCCAGGCTTCCCGAGGGCTATGAGGCGCAGGTACGGCCGCGCTCCGGGACGAGTCTCAAGACCGATCTCGTGATCGTGAACAGCCCTGGTACCATCGACGCCGATTACCCCGACGAGTGGTGCGTGCCAGGGGGGAATGGTGGCACCGCGCCGCTCGTGCTCCGTCATGGGGAGCGGATCGCGCAGATGGTGCTCGCGCGCTTCGAGGCGCTCCCGTTCACGCTGGGCGAGGTCACGCAGAGCACCACGCGGGCCGGTGGGTTCGGCTCCACCGGCTCGTGAGTCCATTGTCGCACCATTCATCGTCGTCCCCTTTCCGAGGATCCCCGATGTCGCTGTCTCGCTGGTCCACCCGCGCCGCACTCGCCGGCGTCTTCGCGCTCGTGGCGCGCCTGGCACAGGCCCAGGCCCCCGCGACCGTCGCGATCGAGTCATACACCCTCCCTAACGGCCTGAAGGTCCATCTCGTCGAGGATCACTCGGCGCAGGTCGTCGCCGTCAACGTCTGGTATGACGTCGGCTCGCGCAACGAGCGCGAGGGGCGCACCGGCTTCGCCCATCTCTTCGAGCATATGATGTTCCAGGGCTCGGCGAACGTGAAGAAGGCGGAGCACTTCCAGCTCGTCGAGCGGGCCGGGGGGCAGATGAATGGCTCCACGCAGCCCGATCGCACGAACTACTTCGAGGTCGTGCCCTCCAATCGCCTCAATCTCGCGCTCTGGCTCGAGGCGGATCGGATGCGCTCCCTCGCGGTCACTGCGGAGAACCTCAAGAACCAGCAGGAGGCGGTGAAGGAGGAGCGTCGACTCCGCGTCGACAACCAGCCCTACTCGGCGGGGTTGGTCGACTCGCTCCCGACGATCTTCGACCGCGCGACCTGCTTCCCCTACGCGCACTCGATCATCGGATCGATGGATGACCTGAATGCGGCGAAGGTCGAGGATGTGAAGGCCTTCTTCGATCTCTACTACGCACCGAACAACGCGACCCTCGTCATCACCGGCGACTTCCAGCCGGCGCAGGCGAAGGCGCTCATCACCCAGTACTTCGGGGAGATCCCGCGCGGGCAGACCCCGCCGCTGGTGACCTGTGCCCCGCAGCAGGGGACGGGGCGCGAGCAGGTGAAGCGGATCGCGGACAAGAACGCGACCCTGCCGGCCGTGCTCATCGGCTATCGCGCGGTCCCGCCGGCGCATGCCGACTTCCCGGCGCTCGAGTTGCTCGGGACGATCCTCGGCAGCGGGGAGAGCTCGCGGTTGAATCGCGCCCTCGTCCGCGAGCAGAAGCTCGCCGCTGGCGCGCAGGCCCTCGTGAACCCCTTCGGTCCGATGCGGGGCGCCGGGATCTTCGGCGCGCTCGCGATCGCGAACCAGGGGGTGAGCGCCGATTCCATCCGCGCCGCGCTCGTGCGCGAGATGGCGCAGGTGGGAGGGGGCGTGACCGCGGAGGAGCTGACGAAGGCGAAGAACGCGTGGCGCGCGCAGACGATCTTCGGGCGGCAGTCGGCGCTCGCGATGTCGGAGGCGGTGCATTACGCGGCGCTCTACCTTGGCGACGTGAACGCGGTGAACCGCGACGCGGCGCGCTTCGAGGCGGTCACGCTCGATGACATCCGTCGTGTCGCGACGACCTACCTGCGCGCTGACAACTCCCTCTCGCTCCTGATCCTCCCGGAGGCCCGCTGATGCGTACGCTCCCGTTCCTCACGGGCGCCGTCGCGACGGCGCTCACCACGATGCTCGCCGCGGCGCCGGAGCTCGCGGCCCAGTATCCGACGACGCCGCCGGCCGCGATGCCGATCCAGCCGGCGCAGTTCCCTCCCTTCGTAGAGGCGACCCTCCCAAATGGGCTGCGGCTCCTCGTGGTCACTAACCGCAAGCAGCCGGTCCTCTCCCTCACCCTCTCGATCCCCGCGGGGAGCGTGCATGAGCCCGCGACGCGCGTGGGGCTCTCCGAGATGATGGCGGGGCTCCTCACCAAGGGGGCGGGATCGCGCTCCGCCGATCAGATCGCCGCGGCGATCGAAGGGGTCGGTGGGACGATCAACGCCTTCCCGGGTTCGGAGTACATCACGGTGAACGCCTCGGTGCTCGCCGCCGATCGGCAGCTCGCCTTCGATCTGCTCGCCGACGTCGTGATGCGGCCGACCTTTCCGGCCAACGAAGTGGAGCTCCTGCGCAAGCAGACCCTCTCCTCGCTCGCGTTGGCCAAGTCGCAGCCCTCGTCGATCGCCTCGCGCTTCTTCGCCAAGGGGCTCTACGGCGAGCATCCGTATGGGCGTTCGGCCGATGAGACGAGCGTCGGTACGATCACGCGGGAGGAGCTCGTCGCTTTCCATGGGCAGCGGGTACGCCCCGGGCAGGCGCTGCTCGTGATCGCCGGGGCGATCGATGCGGCGGAGGCCCGCACGATGACAGAGTCGGCGTTCGGCGCGTGGAGTGGCGCGACGCTCACGGCGGCGGCACCGCGCCCGGCGCCGCAGCGGACGAAGTCGGAGATCCTCCTCGTCCATCGTCCGGGATCGGTCCAAGCGAACCTCGTGGTGGGGAACACCACCTGGCAGCCGACCGACACGCGGAGCTATGCGCTCACGCTCGCCAATCAGGTGCTCGGTGGCGCCGCCGATGCCCGCCTCTTCTCGATCCTGCGTGAGGAGAAGGGGTGGACGTATGGCGCCTACTCCAGCGTCGCGCGTCGCAAGCAGCTGGGCAACTTCAGCGCGACCGCCGAGGTGCGGAATGCGGTCGCGGATTCGGCGCTCGTCGAGCTGCTCGCGCAGATGCGGAAGATGGGGACGACGCCGGTGCCGACCGCGGAGTTCGAGCAGCAGAAGCAGGCGTTGGTGGGGCAGTTCCCGCTGACGATTGAGACCGCGGATGCGGTGGCCTCGCAGGTGGCGAATGCGCGGCTCCTCGGGTTGCCCACGGATTATGTGCAGACCTATCGCCAGCGGTTGGCCGCGGTGACGCCGGCCCAGGCGCAGGCGGCGGCTCGCGCGGCGATTCGTGCCGACGCGGCGTACATCGTGGTGGTGGGCGATGCGACGGTGCTCCTGCCGAAGTTCACGGCGATCGCGCCGGTCACGATCGTCGATGTGGAGGGGAAGACCCTCGCCCCCGCCGACCTCGAGGTGAAGACCGGTGGCCTGGCGCTCGACCTCACGCGCCTCGTGCCCGCTGCGGATTCGTTCGCGATCCTCGTGCAGGGGAACGAGTTCGGCTTCCAGACCACGGCGCTCGCGCGCGATGGCGATGGGTGGGTCTACCGCGAGCGCACGCAGATCGCCTCGTTCGTACAGCAGCAGTCGGAGGTGCGTTTCGGTGGCGATCTCTCATTGCGCGGCGTCCAGCAGTCTGGACGGATCCAGGGGCAGGAGGTGAAGCTCTCGGTCACCGTTGCGAATGGGAAGGCGAGCGGTGAGGGCGTGACCCCGGGGGCGCAGGGGATGACGCCCGTGAAGTACGCTGACGTCGCGCTGACGGCCGGCGTGCTCGATGAGAACCTTGCATCGGTCGCGATGCCCCTCTTTGCGTGGGGGGCCAAGGCGAAGCACACCTTCGCCGTCTTCGCGTCGAGCACGGGGACGGTGCAGTCGCGCACCCTCGAGGTGACGGGGGAGGGGACGGTGACGCTCCGCAGCGGTGGGGATCCGATCCCGGCGTATCAGGTGCAGCTGAGCGGGGGGCAGGCCCCTTCGACCTTCTGGATCGAGAGGGCCGCGCCGCACCGGTTGCTCAAGTTCGGGCCAGCGGCTCAGCCGTTAGAGTTCGTGCGGGTGAAGTAGGCGTCGCACCCCGCGCGCATCGCAGGCGTGCGCGCGGGGTGACACCGGCGAATGGATGCAAAGCGAAGGGCGGGGCCGGCGCGATGCCGACCCCGCCCTTCATGCTTCGGGTGCCGATCCCTTACTTCGGATCGAGCGCCTGCTTGATCTGCCACCGGGCCTCCGCGAGGTGCGCGCGGGTCGCGGCATCCGCGGCCTTCCCCTCGGCGGCGGCGAGCTGCCCATCGAGGGTGCGGAGCTCCATGCGGAGCATCGACTTGAGATCGGTGCTCCCACGCGAGCCAGCGGTGAGGCTCTGCCCGGTCTGCGCACTGCTCGAGATGCGCGGGAGGGTCGACGGTGGCGCGGCGAGCTTCGCGCTCACCGCCTCCACATAGCTGCGCTGTAGCCCACGACGGTAGGCGTCGACCTTCACGCTACCGGCGCTGAGCTCGCTCCAGATCCCGCTGCGGAGGTCGCCGAGGTACTCGCCAAGGGTGTAGATGTCGCGCGCCCCGGGAAACGCCTCGTACTCCACCAGGCGCGCCATGCGGTCATCCGACATGAGCGTCGAGAGGATCCCACGCTGCGCGCTATTGATGCGCGCGACCGCGCCATCGGGCTCCAGGCGGCGAAGGATCGCCGGATCGAGCAACCAGGTCGGGGTCTGGAACATGTTCTCCTGCACGAAGCGCACCGCGGCCTTCTGTCGCTCACGCGGGATCGGGGTGAAGCGGGGGCCCGGCTGCGACCCGTACTTCTCCTGACCCGTCGACGAGCCCGGGATCGTCGCCACATGGCGGATCTCGGTCGTGAACTGCCCGACGATGCGGTTGTACCCCTCGCGGGTGTACGACACATCCTCGAGCGGCTGCGTCGTCGCGGGGACGAGCATCGGGACCAGGCGCTTGAGGTTCTTGAGGCCGAGCGCGGTGCTCTTCACCGCATCCTGGTCACCGACCGCCTCGGAGTATGCGGTGAAGGGGATCGCGCCGAAGTCATCGGGCACGCCGTAGCGATACCACGGGGTGGCATCTTGCTCGCGCGCGATCGCGTCGAGCGCGGGACGCTCCTCATCAGACGTCTTGGCCCCCGGGATCGGGGTGTAGCCCCAACGGATCGCGTACCGGTCATAGACGCCGACCTTCGGGATCAGGTCGCCCAAGGCGATCCCATCCTCCGGCTGCGCCACATAGTTGAAGCGCGCGTAGTCCATGATGGTCGGCGAGTGCCCCATCTTGGCGACCCAGGTCTTGGAGCGGACCGAGTCGGCGGGATACATCGCCGACGCGACCTGGTTGTGCGGGAGGCCGAGGGTGTGCCCGACCTCGTGCGCGACGACGAACTGCACGAGGCGCCCCTGCAGCGAATCCGGCAGCGGGAGCTTCGCCGCACGCGGATCGAGCGGCCCGACCTGGGTCCAATACCACCAGGTCTGGAGGTTCATGATGTTGTGATACATCTGCACATCCGCCTCGAGGATCTCCCCCGAGCGCGGGTCGGTGACGCTGGGGCCGACGGCGTTCTCGATCGTCGACGGGAGCCAACGCACCACCGAGTAGCGCGCGTCCTCCGGCGACCAATCAGGATCCTCAGTCTTCGACGGCGCCTCCTTCGCGATGATCCCCTTCTTGAAGCCTGCGGCCTCGAAGGCCGGCTGCCACTCCTCGATCCCCGCCTTCACATAGGGGACGAGCCAGCTCGGCGTCGCCGGATCCACGTAGTAGACGATCGGCTGCTTGGGCTCGGAGAGCGCCGCATTCGGATCCTTCTTCTCGAGGCGCCAGCGGGCGATGAAGTTCCGCTGCTGCGCGCGCTGCTCCGGCCGGCTGAAGTCGGTCGTCGAGGTGAAGAAGTAGCCGACGCGCGAGTCGCGGAGACGCGGCATCATCGGCTGGTCGGGGAGCTTGACCATCGACCAATGCAGCACGAACGACTTGGTGATGGGCGGGGTCCCCGGCGCGGGCTGCGAGGGCGGGAGCCCCGGCAGGAACGACTGCGGGGTGGGCTGCGCCGCGATGGTCAGCGTCGCCTCGACCTCGATGTTCTTCGGGTAGGTCGCGACGCGCTCGAGGAAGGAGCGCGAGGCATCGACCGCGCCACGATAGCGCTGCGCGACGCTGATCTCGCTCGGCGGATTCGTGTAGATGCGCGAGACCTCGATCACCGCCGCCGAGTCGGGGCCGTAGGCTGCGACGTTGAACGAGGCGAGGATCGCGTCGTAGTTCGCGTTGGCGACCGCCTCGGCGATCGGGTTGCTCGGATCGGAGACGATCGCGTACGAGACACTGCGCAGGAGGACGCGATGGCCCTTCCGCTCCCAGCGCACGACGCGCTCGTCGAGCGACTGTCCACCGTAGCCATCGCCCTCGTTGGTCTTGGCGATCTGCGTGACGAGGAGGAGGTCCTTCCCCATCTCGGTGGCCGGGATCTCGTAGTAGAGCTGGCTCCCGATCTGGTGCGTCTTGAAGAGGCCGGCCTTGGTCTTCACCTCGCCGCGGATCACTTGGGCGTAGGGGCGCGGCTGCGGGTCGGCGGGCTGGGAACCGGGGGCGCCACCAGCGGGCGGCTGGCCGGCGGCGTTCGCGCCTCCCTGCGGGGCCTGCGGGGCAGGGGCGCCGTTCGCGGGGCGCGCGGGAGCGGGCGCGGGCGCCGCAGCCGGGGCGGCACCGGGCGTCGGCGTCGGGGTCGTGGATGGGGTCGAAGGCTGGCAGGCGAGCGCCAACGCCGCGAGCCCACCCAGCCACAGCTTCGGACGAGTCGGGGTCATGAGGGGACGAGAGGGTGAAAGAATGCCACGGTCACCATGACCGCGGCGGTGCGACAGACCAACAATCCTATACGCCGTACCGGATGGCGTCGTTGCCGAACCGCTCGCGGACGCGATCGACCGCCCGCGAGACGGCCCGATCCTCGGGGCGCTCCGCGGGCACCGCGGCGGTCGCGGCGTCGGGCACGACCTGCCCACGCGCCGGTGGCGCGAAGAGCCCCAGCTGCTCGGCGTCGGGTCGCGGGACGAGGCCACCGCACGAGACGCCGATCAATCGGGCCGGGACGGTGCGTGCCTTCCGGAGCCGCGCGAGCAAGGTGATCGCCAGATCGGCGATCGCGCGGTCGCTCTCCACCGCGTCGGCAACGGTCGTGCTCGCGAGCCGCGTGGTGAAGTCGGCGTCCTTGATCTTCACCGTGACCGTGCGCGCCGCGAGGCGCTCGGTGCGAAGCTCGGAGGCGACACGTGCCGCGAGACTCCGCAACGTGACGGCGATCGCCCGCACGTCGCGGATATCGCGATCGAAGGTCGTCTCGCGGCTCACCTGCTTGGCCGGCGCGCGCCCCTCGACCGGGGCCTCATGGCGCCCGAGACACCGCTCCCGCAGCCAGGCGGCAGGGCGTGCCCCGAGCCACCGCGTGAGCGTCCGCGGATCGACGGCGAGGACATCGGGGACCCGCTCGAGTCCGAGCGAGGCGAGCTTGGTCTGGAGCTTGGGCCCGACCCCGGGGATCTCGGCGAGGGCGCAGCCGCGTATGAAGGTCGCCTCATCCCCCTCCGGGACGAGGTGCACGCCATGCCCACCGACCCCCGCTCGCGGCTTCGCCTTCTCGGCGGCGAGCTTGGCGATCAGCTTCGAAGTGCCACCACCGAGGGAGAGCCAGATCCCCGTCTCGTGATGGACCGTCGCGCGGATGCGCTGCGCGGTCTGCTCGAAGCTCTCGGGGGCGTAGAGCGCCTCGGTGCCGGAGAGATCGAGATACCACTCGTCGATGCTCGCTGCCTGCACGACCGGGGTGAAGCGCTGGAGCACCGCGCCGATCGCGCGCGAGGTGGTGGTACAGGCCGCGCGCGGGACGGGGACGCAGAGCGCATCGGGGCAGAGCCGGAGCGCCTGTGCGATCGGCATCGCGGAGCGCACCCCGTAGGCGCGGGTCTCGTACGAGGCGGAGCAGACCACACCGCGGGAGTTGGGTCGCCCCCCGACGATGAGCAGCGGGGCGCGGCCCGCCCCCTCGGGATCCGCCATGCGCGCGACGGCGACGAAGAAGGCGTCGGCGTCAGCGAGGAGGATCCGGCGGGGCGTCATGGGAAGAGGAACATACGATAAATTCCTCGGCGATGACGGCCCCCGACCTCCCCCTCTGGAACCCGACCCGCGAGGCGGCGGCGGAGAGTGCGCTCGCCCGGTTCTGCTGGACGGTGAGCGCCGTCGACCCGACCGCCCCCGAGGCCTCAGCCCCGTACGAGGCGTGGCACGCCTGGTCGGTGCGCGAACCCGAGCGGTTCTGGGCGCAGGTCTGGCGGCTGACCGGGGTGATCGCGGCGCCGCATGGCGAGGGGCCGGGCGCCCCGCCGCCCTGGGAGACGGTGCTGGTCGATGGCGATCGCATGGCGCCCCCGCATGGGGCCGGAGGGCCCCACTGGTTCCAGGGGGCGCGGCTCAACTTCGCGGAGAACCTCCTGCGGCGGCGCGACGGGGCGACGGCGATCGTCGCGCGCGATGAGCAGGGACGTCGCCGCACCCTGACGTTCGCCGAGCTCGCCGATGCGGTGCGTCGATTCGCTGGGGCGCTCCGCGCGGCCGGTGTCGCCCCCGGTGACCGGGTGGTGGGATTCCTCCCGAACATCCTCGAGGCGGTGATCGGCGCGCTGGGCGCTGCGAGCGTCGGCGCCGTCTGGTCGTCGTGTTCGCCGGACTTCGGGGTGGGCGGGGTGCTCGATCGCTTCGGACAGATCGCGCCGAAGGTGCTGATCGTCGCCGATGGCTATCACTACGCGGGGAAGCGGATCGACTGCGTGGCGCGCGGCGTGCAGATCGTCGCGGCGCTGCCGAGCGTGGAGCAGCTGATCGTCGTGTCATTCCTTGGTGATGCGCAGGCGCACGCTGATGTCGCGGCGCAGCTCACGACGGCGGCTCGGTGGGACGACTTCCTCGCGCGCGGCGCGGCGGCACCCGAGCGATTCGAACATCTCCCGTTCGATCACCCGCTCTACGTGATGTACAGCTCGGGGACCACGGGGCTCCCGAAGTGCATGGTGCATGGCGCGGGCGGTACGCTGCTCCAGCATCTCAAGGAGCATCAGCTCCATGTCGATCTGCGCGCCGGGGAGGCGATCTTCTACTTCACCACCTGCGGGTGGATGATGTGGAACTGGCTCGTCTCCGCGCTCGCGACGGGTGCGCCGCTCGTGCTCTACGATGGCGCGCCGCTGCCGGAGTCCAATCCAGGGATCCTGTGGGACGTGGCGGCGGAGGAGCGCGTGGCCGTCTTCGGGACGAGCGCCAAGTATCTCGCGATGGCGGAGAAGATGGGACTCACCCCCACGCGCACGCACGATCTTGGCGCGCTCCGCGCGATCCTCTCCACGGGGAGTCCGCTCGCCGAGCATAGCTACGATTATGTGTATCGCGAGGTGCGTCCAGCGGTGCACCTCGCGAGCATCTCCGGCGGGACCGATATCATCTCCTGCTTCGCGCTGGGGAATCCGATGCTCCCCGTCTGGCGCGGGGAGCTGCAGTGCCTCGGGCTCGGGATGGCGGTCGAGGTCTGGGATCCCGCGGGGCAGCCGATCGTCGGTGAGGCAGGGGAGTTGGTCTGCACGCGCCCCTTCCCGTCGATGCCGGTCGCCTTCTGGAACGATCTCGATGGGTCCAAGTACCGAGCGGCCTACTTCGACTTCTTCGATGGGGCTTGGCGCCATGGCGATTGGGTCGAGCGCACCGTGCACGGCGGGATGATCATCCATGGGCGCAGCGATGCGACGCTCAACCCCGGCGGGGTACGGATCGGGACGGCGGAGATCTATCGGCAGGTGGAGCGGTTGCCGGAGATCCTCGAGAGCATCGTGATCGGGCAGGAGGTGGGGGAGGGCGCCGATCGTGACGTGCGCATCGTGCTCTTCGTGCGACTCCAGCCGGGGATCGTGCTGGACGACGTGCTCCGCGCGCGGATCAAGACCACCATCCGCGAGGCGACGAGCCCGCATCATGTGCCCAAGGTGATCGAGGCGGTCGCCGACATCCCGCGGACGATCAGCGGGAAAATCTCCGAGATCGCGGTCCGCGAGGTGGTCCATGGGCGGCCGGTCAAGAACACCGAAGCCCTCGCCAACCCCGCCGCACTCGACCTCTTCCGCGACCTGCCGGCCCTCCGCCTCCCTATATTGTGAGTCTTGGACCACTCGTCCCTCTGGGGGCGGGTGGGCTCACCCTTTCGGACGAACCCTATGGCCACCTCCACTGCCCCTGCGGTCGAGACCGCCCACGACACCTTCCCGATCAACGGGACCGATTACATCGAGCTCTGGGTCGGGAACGCCAAGCAGTCGCAGCTCTTCTACCGCGCCGTCTTGGGCTTCCAGCTGATCGCCTACCGCGGCCCCGAGACGGGGGTGCGCGACCGCGCCAGCTATGTGCTCGAGCAGGGGAAGATCCGGCTCGTCCTCACCACCCCGATGGGTCCCGAGGGGGAGGTCGCCGACCATGTGCGCCTCCATGGCGATGGCGTACGCGACATGGCCTTCTGGGTCGATGATGCGCGCGATGCCTACGCCAAGGCGATCGAGCGGGGCGCGGTCTCGGTGCAGGAGCCGACCGTCCTCTCCGACGCCCATGGCTCGGTGGTGATCGCCGGGATCCGGACCTACGGCGACACGATCCACTCGATCGTCGAGCGCACGAACTATCGCGGTCCCTTCCTCCCCGGCTTCCGCGCCGCCGACAATCCCTTCCACGCCGAGCCGGTGGGGCTCAAGTATGTGGACCACTGCGTGGGGAATGTCGAGCTCGGGAAGATGAACCATTGGGTGGAGTTCTACTCCCGCGTCCTCGGCTTCTACAATCTCCTCTCCTTCGACGACAAGACGATCTCCACCGAGTATTCGGCGCTGATGTCGAAGGTGATGAGCAACGGGAATGGGCGGATCAAGTTCCCGATCAACGAGCCAGCGCAGGGGAAGAAGAAGTCGCAGATCGAGGAGTATCTGGATTTCTATCGTGGCCCGGGCGTGCAGCACATCGCCGTGGCCACGGACGACATCGTGAAGACGGTGCGGATGCTCAAGGCGCGTGGGCTCGAGTTCCTCAGCATCCCCAAGACGTACTACGAGACGGTGCTCGATCGCGTGGGGACGATCGACGAGGACATCGCCCCGCTGGCCGAGCTCGGGATCCTCGTCGATCGCGATGACGAGGGGTACCTGCTCCAGATCTTCACCAAGCCGGTGCAGGATCGCCCGACGCTCTTCTTCGAGATCATCCAGCGCAAGGGCGCGAAGAGCTTCGGCGCGGGGAACTTCAAGGCGCTCTTCGAGAGCCTGGAGCGCGAGCAGGAACTCCGAGGGAATCTCTGATGCCGTACTACCACACGCTGGGGCAGATCCCCCGCAAGCGACACATCGCCTTCCGGAAGCCCGACGGGTCCCTGTATCACGAGCAGCTCGTCGGGATCGAGGGGTTCACGGGGCCGGCGGCGCTCCTCTACCATCTCTACCCACCGACGATGGTGAAGTCGGTCCGCCGCGTGCGCGAGACGCCGTACGAGGCCGACCCCGACAAGACGCTGCGTCACCGGCACTTCCGCACCGCGCCGATCGCGCGCGGCGGGAGCCCGACCTTGGATCGCGTCCCGATGCTCTTCAACACCGACATCGCGATGCTCTATGTGGCCCCGGATACGGAAGACGAGCACTTCTACCGGAATGCGCAGGGCGACGAGGTGGTCTATGTCGCTGAAGGGGAGGGGACGCTCGAGACGCAGTACGGCGACCTCCCCTTCCGGCAGGGGGATTATCTCGTCCTGCATCGCCATATCCTGCATCGGTATCGCTTCACCAAGCCGGCCAAGCTCTTGGTGATGGAGAGCCGCGGGCATGTGCGGCCGCCCTCGCGGTATCTAAACGCGGTGGGGCAGTTGGTCGAGGGTGCGCCCTACTCGGAGCGCGATATCCGCGTGCCGCGCGAGCTCAAGACGCACGACGTAAAGGGCGACTTCCCGATCATCATCAAGCAGTACAATGGGCTCAACGAGATCGTCCTCGATCATCATCCGCTCGATGTGATCGGGTGGGACGGCCAGTTCTATCCCTGGGCGTTCAATATCCACGATTTCGAGCCGATCGTCGGCCGCGTGCATCAGCCCCCCCCGGTGCACCAGACGTTCCAGGGCGATGGCTTCGTGATCTGCTCCTTCTGCCCGCGCCCGTACGATTTCCATCCCGAGGCGATCCCCGCGCCGTACAACCACAGCAATGTGGACTCCGATGAGGTGCTCTTCTACGCCTCGAGCGAGTTCATGAGCCGGAAGGGGATCGAGTATGGGTCGATCACGCATCACCCCGATGGGATCCCGCACGGGCCGCACCCGGGTCGCTACGAGGCGAGCATCGGCCAGACGCACACCAACGAGCTCGCGGTGATGATGGATTCGTTCCGTCCGCTGAAGGTCGCGAAGGCGATCCTCCCCTACGAGGACCCCAAGTACATGTACAGCTGGGTCGAGGGCGGACAGGGGTTCGCCCCGCCGACGAGCTGATGCTGTGACGATACGCACCACCCGCCGCTTCGACTCCCTCCCGGTCTATCTCCTCGCCACCATTCCGCAGAAGAAGCGTGAGCTGATCGCGCGCGGGGTGGATGTCATCGATCTCGGGGCCGGGGATGCCGATCTCCCGGCTCCGCCGGCCGCAGTGGAGGCGCTCGCGCAGGCCGCACATGAGCCCACCCTGAGTCGCTACGGTTTCGGGCTCGGGCTCCCCGCCTTCCGCGAGGCGGTCTCTCAATGGATGGAGACGCGCTTCGGTCACGCGTTCGATCCCCTCAAGGAGATCGTCCCGCTGATCGGGAGCAAGGAGGGGCTCGCGCACCTCGCCTTCGCCTACGCACAGCCCGGTGATGCGGTGATCATCCCCGACCCGGGCTACCTCGCGTACCTCGGCGGGACCCTCCTCAGCGAGGCGGAGCCCTATCTCAATCCGATCACCCCGCGGACGAATTTCCTCGTCGACCTCGACGAGATCCCGTCGTCCGTTCTCGATCGCACGCGGCTCCTCTATCTCAACTATCCGAACAACCCCACCGCGGCGATCGCCCCGCTCGAGTATCTCGAGAAGGTCGTGGGTATCTGCCGCCAGCGCGGGATCGTCCTCGTCTACGACAACGCCTATTCGGAGATGACCTTCGACGGCTACGTGGCGCCGAGCATCTTCGATGTGCCGGGGGCGCACGATGTGGCGATCGAGTTCCACTCGCTCTCTAAGACGTACAACATGACGGGGTGGCGCTGCGCCTGGGCGGCGGGGAACCCGACGGTCGTCGGGGCGCTCGCCAAGGTGAAGAGCTTCCTCGACACCGGGCAGTTCATGGCGGTGCAGCGCGCGGGGATCGCCGCGCTCGCCTCGTGGAAGGACTGGGTCCCGGGGAACGTCGAGATCTTCCGTCAGCGACGCGATGCCACGGTCGCCGCCTTCCGCGCGAACGGGTTCGAGATCGCTGAGGCGCCCAAGGCCTCGATGTATCTCTGGGTCCCACTCCCGGCCGGCGTTCCCTCGATGGCCTTCCATGAGCGCCTCATGCAGGAGGAGGGGGTCATCGTCCTCGCCGGCTCTGCGCTCGGCGCGGGAGGCGAGGGGTTCTTCCGCATCTCCTTCATCGCGAGCCCTGAGCGGATCGCCGAGGCGGCGCGTAGAGCGGGCAAGGTGTTGCAGTCGTTCCGGTAGGTCCCCCTTTCTCCGGAGTCCTCACGTGATCCGTCGTCTCCTCGTCGCCGCGCTCGTGGCGTTCGTCCCGGTCTCGCTCTTCGCGCAGCCGCGCGCCATGCAACTCGCCGATTGGTATAAGGTCACCACCGTCTCGCAGCCGGCGATGGCGCCCGATGGTGGGCGGATCGCCTTCACCGTGGTCACGGTGAACGAGAAGGAGAACAAGCGGCATCAGGAGGTCTGGGTGGTGCCGGCAGCGGGGGGTGACCCGGTGCGCTTCACCGCGCCGGGCTATGAGAGCTCGAGCCCGCGCTTCTCGCCCGATGGGAAGTATCTCCTCTTCTCGTCCAATCGGCCCGGTGGGACGAGCGGGGCGGGGAACACCTGGGCGATCCGGATGGACGTTCCCGGGGGTGAGGCGACGCAGCTGACCGACTATCCGAGCGGCTCGTGGCCGCGCGACGGCAAGTTCGCCATCTTCGCCGCCCCGGTGACCGAAGACAGTGCGGCAGTGCGCGGCAACGGCACCGACCCCCTCGCGCGGATGCAGCCCATGGCGCGTCCGCCGTTCGGCGCGATCACCAAGCCCGCCGACCCGGCGCGCTTCGATGGCCGCCACATCCTCGACGCTCGCTATAAGGCCAATGGACAGGGGTTCGTCCCCAGCGCACGCCAGGCGCGCGTGATCCGTCCGCAGCAGCTCTTCACGCAAACGCCGGGCACCAAGCGCGCGGCGCTCACGAACACCGCCTATTCGCATCGCTCGCCGGTGGTCTCGCCCGATGGCAAGACGATCGCCTTCATCGCTGACGTCTCCTTGCGGCCGGACAGCGTGGTCACCGCGATCAACGATTCACTCGCGCTCCTGCCGTACGACGCCGCGCGCGACGAGCGGGAACGGAACGACGCCGACATCTATGTGATCCCCGTCTCGGGTAGCGTACCACGGAAGGTCGTCACCCTCATGGGGACCGAGTCCGACCTCACCTGGTCCCCCGACGGGAAGCAACTCGCCTTCGTCCATCGCCCGGGGCGGATGGCGCAGGGGGTGCTGACGGTCGTCGATGTCGCCAACGGCACCACGCGCGTCCTCACCCCCAACTGGCGCTATGAGCCGGCGGGGATGGAGTGGCTCCCGAACGGTGACCTTGCGATGTGGGCCGAGATCGGGGGGTCGAGCGCATTGCATCTCGTCAATCTGCGCACCGGCGTGATGCGAGAGGTGCTCGGCGGACGGCGCAAGATCAGCGGCTTCACCTTCAATGCCGCCGGGACCACCGTCGCGTATGTCTCGACGAGCGTCACCAAGCCGACCGAGCTCTTCATCGCCAGCGCGGACGGGAAGGGGGAACGGAAGCTCACCGCATTCAATGATTCGCTGAATGCGCAGGTCGCCTGGTCGGACGCGGAGCGGCTCACCTATCGCATGGCGCGTCGTGCGGGGTCGCGGGATAGTCTTGAGATCGAAGGCTGGCTGATGAAGCCCTTCGGGTACCAGGCGGGGACGAAGTATCCCCTCGTGCTGTACATCCACGGTGGCCCGCACAGCCAGTACGGCGAGCAGTGGTTCGACGAGACGCAGAACCTCGCCGCCGCGGGCTTCATGGTGCTCTACACCAATCCGCGCGGCTCGAGCGGATATGGGGCAGACTTCACCTACGACACGCGTGGGCGTTGGTTCGCCGAGGATTACGAGGATCTGATGAAGGCGGTCGATGTCGCCGCCGCGCGGCCCGATGTCGATTCCACCCGGATGGGCGTGACCGGCGGATCGTACGGCGGCGTCATGACCGCGTGGGTGACGGTGAAGACGCAGCGCTTCAAGGCGGCGCAGGCCGACCGGATGATCGCCAACTGGTGGTCATGGTACGGCACGAGCGACGCGCAGGGGCTGACGGAGTTCGAGTTCTACGGTCGCCCGTGGGACAACCCCGTCATGTACGACACCCTCTCGCCGATCCGCTATGTGCGGGCGGTGAAGACCCCGACCTTCATCCTTCAGTCTGAGGAAGACCACCGCACCCCGATGACCGATGCGGAGCAGTGGTTCGCCGCACTCAAGCGGCAGGGGACCCCGGTGGAGTTCGTGCGCTACCCGCGCTCGACCCACGACCTCTCACGGACGGGTGAGCCCTGGCTCCTTGTGGATCGCCTCGGGCGACTCCGCGATTGGTTCGGTCACTGGCTCAGGTGATCGCGCGCTGATCCCGATGGGATCGACGGCGGGGCGGGTGTGCTACGGCGCGCTCGCCCCGTCGCGTATCACGCGTCCACCCTGCATCACGAAGCGGACCGCGCGCACGGCGCGGATCTCACGCGTGGGATCCCCGGTGACCGCGACGAGATCGGCGAGGAGGCCGGATTGGATCGTGCCGAGACGATCCCCGACTCCCAAGAGCTGCGCGTTCCCACCGGTGGCGGCGCGAAGCACGCTCGAGGCGGTCATCCCATACGCCACCATCAGTTCCATCTCCCAGGCGTTGGTGCCGTGCGCGTAGACGCCGGCATCCCCGCCCATGCAGATCGGCACGCCGGCCGCTCGAGCGGCATCGAGCGCGGCGCGCTTCTGCGTCATGCGCGGGGTCTGCGGCGTCCCCTCCCGCCATCCCGCGTAGCGTGAGGTCGCCTCGGTGGCCGCGAGGGTCGGGCAGAAACCGACCCCGCGCTCTGCCATCATCCGGAAGACGTCGGCGGTGCCGCCATTCCCATGTTCGATCGTCGCGACGCCGGCGAGGACGGCGCGACGCATCCCTTCGGCCGTCGCGGCATGCGCGACGACACGGCGCCCACTCGACGCCGCGACCTCGACCAGCGCCCGGAGCTCCATCTCGGAGAAGGTCGGTCGCGCCTCTCCGTTCGGACCCCACCGATAGTCAGCGTAGACCTTGATCCAGTCAGCGCCATGCCCGATCTGTGATCGTGCGACCCGCGTGAGCCCCTCGATCCCATCGGCTTCCTCTGCGCCCTGCGGGACGCTCCACTCGTCGGCGAATCCCGTCGGGCCGTACGACCCGGTGGCGACGATCGCCTTCGAGGTGATGAGGAGACGCGGCCCCGGAATGATTCCCTGCGCGATCGCCTCCTTGATCCCCGCGTCCGCATAGCCCGCGCCCTCGGTGCCGAGATCGCGGGCGGTGGTGAACCCCGCCTCGAGAGTGGCGCGCGCATGATTGACGGCTCGCGCTGTGCGAAGGCTCAGCGCTTCCTTGAGGACCTGATCGTTCCAGCTCGTCTCATCGTAGGGATGGAGGAAGAGGTGGGTGTGTCCCTCGATCATCCCGGGGAGGAGGGTCGTTCCCGGGAGTGCGATGGTGCGCGCATTTGCCGGTGCGCGCAGGGACGCGCGCGGACCGACGGCCGTGATCCGATCGCCGGTGACGAGCACCGCCCAGCCGGTGCGAGCGGAATCCTCGGTGGCGAGGAAGACCCGATCGGGCACGAGCAGGAGCACCGAGGCGGCGGGTGCGGCAGGGGCATCCTGCGCGGTGAGCGTGCCGAGCCCCGCGGTGACCGCAATCGTCATGAGTGCACGAGCGAGTGGACGTGCGAGCGCACCGGCATGAGTGCCCACCATCCCGTGGATCGACTTCGTGGTCATGGCGTCCCCGAACGAAGCGTCGGTACCTCGGCCACTCCGCCCGAGACGACGAAGGCGACCACATCCGAGCTCACCGCGTCCAATGGCCGCACGCGTGAGGTGGGGACGAGGACGAGTTGTCCCGAGAAGTTGTACGAGTGCGGGCAGTAGACCGCGACGTCGCCAGGCAATCCGAGTTGCGCGAGCGACTTCTGTGTGACGAAGCCGAGGGTGCGGACGGCGCCGTCCTCGGAGAGCGCGACCATCACCGGCGTCTCGAAGCGCCGCTGTTCCCCGACGAAGGCATTCATCAGATCCTTGGTTGCGGAATAGAGGAGCCGTACGAAGGGGAGCCGATCGAGCAGCTCGTCGAACCACCCTTCGATCTGCCCGGCGAAGAAGGTCCCGCCGATGAACCCGATGAGTGTGATCCCGGCGAGGGTCAGGAGGAGCCCGGCGCCCGGGACGGGGAGCCCGAGCCATCCATCAATGGTGGTGAGGACCATCCAGCAGACCGCGATGGTCACGGCGAGCGGGATGGTGAGGACGAGGCCGCGCAGGAAGTAGGTGAGCAGACGCTTCATCGGGGAGGGCTCCGCAACGGGGGGCGACGGCCGAACGTATCTTGAGCAGGTCCACTGGCTGTTGCAGAAGATAACCCTGCTCCCTATCCGCCGATGCCCACGCGCTCCCGCACTCTCGGTTCCCTCCTAGCGGCCCTCGTGGTGATCGCCGCGCCGGTCCGCATCATGGCGCAGGGGGAGCGGCTCCCGCTCACGCAGGACACCTACGACCTCTGGCGGTCGATCCTCCAGCCGACGCTGTCCGCCGATGGGAAGTGGGCGGTGTACACCCTCTCCCCGACGGTGGGCGATGGGATGCTCGTGGCGCGGGCCACCGGCGGGACGACCGAGCATCGCGTCGCGCGCGGGTGGACGGGACGCCCCCTCAATTCGGTGACGGGGACCCCCTTCAGTGCGCAGGCGGCGCAGATCACCGGGGATTCGCGGCACGTGATCTTCCTGCGGTATCCGATGAAGGCGGCGATGGATTCGGCGCGCGCCAAGAAGGTGCGCCCGGCCGATCAGCCCAAGAACGCCCTGGCGATCCTCGCCCTCGAGACGGGGGCGGTGTCGACGGTCGACAAGGTCCGCGCCTTCCAGGTGCCGCGTGACGGCGGACGCTTCATCTTCTATCAGACCGAGGTCGACTCGTCGGCGAATGCCGCGAGGACACCCGGCGCCAGTGCACGTGGGGCCGCCGCAACGACTGCCGCCGCGAACGATTCCGCGAGCAAGAAGCCGAAAAAGGACACCGGAGCGCCCTTGGTGCTCCGCGAGCTCGCGACGGGCCAGGAGACCAAGATCGACGGGGTGACCGGATACGTGGTCGATCGCGCCGAGCGTGTCCTGGTCTACGCCGTGGCCGGCGCGGACTCACTCAAGGTCGATGGCGTCTACGCGCGTGACCTCGCCACCGGGACGATCACCCCGCTCAAGGTGGGGACGGGGAACTATCGCGCGCTCGCGCTCGACGAGGCGGGGACGCAGGTCGCCTTCGTCACCGATGCCGAGGAGTTCACCACGGCGGAGAAGCCGCGGATGGCGCTCTATCATGCGGCGCTCTCCGGCCCGCACGGCCGTCCAGGCCCGCAGCCGGCGACTCTCGCCGTCGCCCCGACCGCCGCCGGCGAGGGGCTCCGCATCGCCGATCGTGGCATCGACTTCGTGAAGTCGGGCGCCGTCGTGCGCTTCGGGATCGCGAAGGTCCTCCCCGATTCGATCCCCGCCGATTCGCTCGCCGAGAAGGCGGTCGTCGATCTCTGGCATTGGCAGGACGCGCGGCCGCAGCCGATGCAGAAGTTGCAGGTCGCGCAGGATCGCAATCGTAGCGCCCTCGCCGTCTATCATGTGGCGGCCAAGCAGATGCGGCGGATCGGGAGCGACTCGCTTCCGCAGGTCACCATCTCGGATGATGGGCGCACCGCGCTCGCCTCGACCGACGTGCCCTACGAGCAGGACGCCATCCGCGGGGACGATGGCTACGACATCCATGTGATCAATACGCTGACCGGGGCCTCGCGCCAGGTCGCCACCAAGGTCCGGAGCGGTGGGCAGCTCTCCCCCGCGGCGAAGTTCGTCACTTGGTGGGAGAGCGGTCGCTACCGGGTGCATGAGGTGGCCACGGGGCGCACGCGTGACCTCACCACGGGGATCACTGGGATCCGCTTCGAGAACGAGGAGCACGACACCCCGAGCGAGCCCACGCCCTACGGGCTCGGCGGGTGGACGACCAACGACGCGCGCGTCTTGGTCTATGATCGCTATGACATCTGGGAGGTCGACCCCCTCGGCGTCACTGCGCCACGGGTCCTGACGGACAGCGTCGGTCGGCGCGAGCAGCTGACCTTCCGGGCGGTCCCGCCCGATGCAGAGGTGCGCGCCTTCGATCCCGCGACGCCCCTTACGCTGCGCACCTTCGACAACGTCTCCAAGGCCGCCGGGTTCTATCGCGAACGCCTCGGCGTGACGAGCGCGCCGGAGCGGATCGTGATGGCGCCCAAGAGCTGGCCGGTCTACGAGAAGGCGCGTCGCGCTGACCAGGTGCTCGTGGCGCGCGCCGACTATCGCGAGTTCCCGAACCTCTGGACGGGGCGCGCGCTCGATCAGCTCACGCAGATCAGCGATGCGATGCCGGAACAGACCCGCTATCGCTGGGGCAACGTCCAGTTGGTCCAGTGGGCGAACCTCGATGGGGTGCCGATGGAGGGGCTCCTCTTCACCCCCGAGGGGTTCGATTCCACGAAGGCGTACCCGATGGTGACCTACTTCTACGAGCAGCTCTCGGATGGGCTGCACAGCTACGTGCGACCGTCGGGACGCAACACCATCAACCCGGTGGTCTACACCTCGCTCGGCTATCTCGTCTTCATGCCGAACATCCACTACACCCCGGGCTATCCGGGGCCCAGCGCGGTGAAGGCGATCGTGCCCGGGGTGCAGTCGCTGATCGCGCGCGGGATCGCCGATCCCAAGCGGCAGGGGATCACCGGGCAATCGTGGGGCGGGTACCAGACGGCCTATGTGATCACGCAGACCTCGCTCTTCGCCGCGGCGGTCCCGAACGCGACCGTGGTCAACATGACCTCGGCGTATGGCGGGATCCGGTGGGAGTCGGGGGTGGAGCGCGCGATCGTGAACTACGAGCGCGGGCAGAGCCGGATCGGCGGGTCGCTCTGGGAGTACCCGGAGCGCTACATGGAGAACTCGCCACTGTTCTTCCTCGATCGTGTGACCACGCCGGTGCTCTTCATGGCGAATGACAACGACGGGGCGGTCCCGTGGTATCAGGGAATCGAGTACTTCGTCGCGATGCGCCGTCTGGGGAAGGAGGCGTACATGCTCAACTACAACGGGGACGCGCACAACCCACGGAAGTACGCCAACCAGAAGGACGTCGACCGGCGGATGCAGGAGTTCTTCGCTGCCAAGCTCCTCGGGGCACCGGCGCCCGACTGGATGCAGCGCGGGATCCCCTTCCTCGAGAAGGGGCGCGACCAGCTCGGGCGGCCGTAGCCGCCACCCGGGTAGGTCCCTACTTTTCGGGATGGCCTCTCTTCCTCGTCCCGAGACGGTGCCGTCGGCCGCGCCTGAGGCGCCGCCGCCGGCCCCGCGTGCGTGGAGCATCGATGCGGCCCGCGAGCTCTACCAGATCGATGGCTGGGGAGCGGGCTTCTTCGACATCAGCCCTGAGGGGCGGGTCGTCGTGCGCCCCGATCGGGCCCGCCCCGATCATACCCTCGACCTCTACGAGCTCGCGCACGACCTCGAGGCCCAGGGGCTCGCGCTCCCGGTGCTCCTCCGCTTCTCCGACATCCTCAAGTCCCGGATCGAGACGCTGCATGCGCGCTTCGCCAGCGCGATCGAGGAGTTCCAGTACACGGGGAGCTACACAACCGTCTACCCGGTCAAGGTCAATCAGCAGCGCCACGTGGTCGAGGAGATCGTCGAGTTCGGGCAGGCCACCGGGGTCGGGCTGGAGTGCGGGAGCAAGCCCGAACTGCAGGCGGTGCTCGCCCTCACCGATCGCACCGACCACCTGATCATCTGCAATGGCTACAAGGACGAGGAGTTCATGCGCCTCGCCCTCATGGGCCAGCGCCTCGGCCACACGGTCATCATCGTGATCGAGCAGGTGAGCGAGCTCGATGTGCTCGAGCAGGTCGCCACCGAGATGGGGATCGACCCGACCATTGGTGTGCGCATCAAGCTCTCCAGCGAGGGCTCGGGGCGCTGGGCGCAGTCCGGGGGGGAGAAGTCCAAGTTCGGGCTCACCACGGCACAGCTCATGCAGGTGATCGACCGCCTCAAGTCGGCGGGGCGCGCGCACTGGTTGCAGCTGATCCACTTCCACCTCGGCTCGCAGATCACCGACATCCGCTTCATCAAGCGGGGGCTCCAGGAGGTCAGCCGCTTCTACGTGGAGCTGCGCCGGCTCGGGCTCGGCATCCGCTGGGTCGATGTCGGCGGTGGACTCGGGGTCGACTACGATGGCTCGCAGTCGACGGCCCAGGCCTCGATGAACTACTCGATGACGGAGTACGCGAACGATATCGTGTACAGCCTCGCCGAGACCTGTCGGGAGGAGGAGCTCCCGATGCCGGATATCATCTCGGAGTCGGGGCGCGCCCTCACGGCCCACCACGCGCTTCTGTTGCTGAGCGTGATCGACGTGGAATCCGCGGCGGAGCCCACCCCGCCCACGCTCGCCGAGGAGCATCACCCCCTCCTTCACGAGATGGCGGAGGACCTCAAGACGCTCTCGCGCAAGAATGTCGCGATGCGCCGCATCCGGGAGATCTTCCACGACGCGACCTTCGACAAGGAGCGCGCACAGCAGCTCTTCAATTCCGGGGTGCTCTCGCTCCGGGAGCGGGCGATGGCGGAGACCTTCTATCTCGCCACGCTCAACGTCGTGGCGCGACTCGCCGAGGGGAAGCGCGATCGCTTCGATGACATCGTCGGCGACCTCGACGCCGCGCTGATCGACCGGTACTTCGCGAACTTCTCGCTCTTCCAGTCGCTCCCCGACAACTGGGCGATCGACCAGCTCTTCCCGATCATGCCGATCCATCGGCTCGACGAGGAGCCGACGCGGCGCGGGACGATCCAGGATGTCACCTGCGATTCCGACGGGAAGATCGATCGCTTCATCGGCGGGCGCGATGGGCGGCCCTCGTTGCCGCTCCACGTCTTCCGTGACGGCGATGCCTACATCCTCGGGATCTTCCTCACCGGGGCGTATCAGGAGATCCTCGGCGACCTGCACAACCTGTTCGGCGACACCAATGCCGTGCATGTGCGCATCGCCGATGGCGGGTATGAGCTCACGCACCTCGTGCACGGGGATACCGTGACGGAGGTGCTCAATTATGTGCAGTTCCGCGCGTCGGATCTGCTCGCGACCTTCCGTCGCAAGGTGCAGGCGGCGAAGGGGATCGGCCGCGAGGAGGCGAATCGCTTCATCGCCGAGTATGTGGCGGGGCTCGAGGGGTATACCTACCTCGAGGGCGAAGCCGCTCGGTGAGCGCGATCCTCTCTGCCTGATGCACGAAGGGGCCGCCCCGCGGGGCGGCCCCTTCGTCGTTTCGAGGGTTCGACCAGCGCCTAGCGCGCGTCGTACCGCGCCGCGACCGCCCCCCACTGCACCACGTTCCACCACGCGTCGATGTAATCCGGCCGACGGTTCTGGTAGCGGAGGTAGTAGGCGTGCTCCCAGACGTCGAGGCCGAGGATCGCATGCCGTCCTTCCATGAGCGGGTTGTCCTGGTTCGGCGAGCTCTCGATCGCGACCGAGCCGTCCTTCGCCGCGACGAGCCAGGCCCAGCCGGAGCCGAAGCGACCGATGGCCGCCGCCTTGAAGGCATCACGGAACTTCCCGAAGTCGCCGAAGGCGGTGTCGATCGCCGTGGCGAGCGCCCCGCTCGGCGCGCCACCGGCGTTCGGCGCCATCAGCGTCCAGAAGAGGGCGTGGTTCCAGTGTCCGCCGCCGTTGTTGCGCACCGCGGTGCGGACACTCTCGGGGACCTTCGCGATGTCACGGTTGAGCTGCTCGAGGCTCCACGAGGCGAGCTCAGGGGCCTTCTCGATCGCCGCGTTCAGGTTGGTGACGTACGCCTGGTGATGCTTCCCGTGATGGATCTGCATCGTCTGCGCGTCGATGTGCGGCTCGAGCGCCTCGGGGGCGTAGGGGAGGGCGGGGAGGGAATGCGACATAGCAAGGGTCCAGGTGAGAGGTGTCAGGGAACAATGAGGGGTAGCATCGGAGCGTGGGCCGAATCAGGAGGAACCTGTCACCTGGTCCCTGATCCCTGACCCCTGCTCTTTATCCAGCCGATGATCCCCGGGAGGATCGAGACGACGATGATGCCGATGATCAGCTTCTCCACGTGGGCCTCACGGCCCGGGACGAGGCGGACCACGTAGTACCCGGTCAGGAGCATCGACCAGATCCAGAGGAGCCCACCGATCACGTTGTAGAAGACGAACATCGGGTAGTGCATGCGAGCGGCGCCCGCGACGACTGGCGCGAACGTACGCGCGAAGGGCATGAAGCGCGCGAGGATGATCGTCTTCCCCCCGTGCTTCTCGTAGAACGCCTGCGCGGCGCGGAGATGTTCCTGCTTGAACCAGCGCGAATCGGGACGATTGAAGAGCGCTCGCCCCGAGCGACGTCCGATGGCGTAGGCGATCTGGTCACCACCGATCGCCGCGATGGAGCAGAGCACGCCCAACGTCCAGACGTTCAGCGTGCCGGTCACCGCCACGAGGCCGGCGGTCACGAGGAGGGAATCCCCGGGCAGGAAGGGGAAGAGGAGCCCGGTCTCGATGAAGATGATCGCGGTGACGCCGGCGTACCCCGCCGTCGTGACGAGACCGTTCAGATCCTTGAGTTGATGGAAGAGCTCGAGGAGGGTGTCCATGGCGCCGAAATGTAGCGGAGAGGCTTAGCTTCCAGCGGTCATGTCCGCCCTCGACGCCGTCACCGTGGTCCTGAACAAGGTCCAGGACCCCGTGAACATCGCCGGCACCGTCCGCGTGATGAAGAACATGGGGCTCTCCGATCTGCGATTGGTGCAGCCGGTGGCGTACGACCCCTGGCGCATCGAGGGCGTCGCCCATGGGACGCGGGACCTCGTCGAACGTGTCCGGCATTTCGACACCCTCGAGGCGGCGCTCGCCGACTGCGTGCAGGTGGCTGCCTTCGGGGCCAAGCGCCGGGCGCATCGCTGGCCGATGACCACCCCGCGCGAGATGGCCCCCCGATTGCTCGCCGCGGCAGCGGAGGGGCGCGTCGCCCTGCTCTTCGGCCAGGAGGATCATGGGCTGCCGAACGAGGCGATCGACCTTGGGCATGTGATGGTCACGATCCCCACCACCGAGCACGCCTCCCTCAACATCGCGCAAGCGGTGCTCGTGGCCGCCTATGAGCTCCACCTCGCGGCGGGGGATGCCACCCGGACGATCGCTCGGCACAAGCACCACGCCGCCCTCCCGAAGCACGAGGAGTGGGAGCGCGCCCTCGGGGATATCGACCGGAGTCTGGCGGCGATCTCGTTCTATCGGACCCGGAACCCGGAACACATCATGCGGTCGATCCGTTCGTTACTGAATCGCGCGGGTCCCGACTCGCGGGAGCTGACGTTGGTGCGGGCGATGGCCATCGAGGTGGTACGGACGATCGACCGAGTGAAACGTGGACTCGAGTGAGATCATGCGACGCTTGCGTGGGGTAGGGCGACGGGTCATTTTTCCGAGGTGTCGTGCTTGTGAAATCATTCACAAGCCGAATGCTTCAGTCGGGTTTCTCCCTTTTCCAGGTCTGGCGTATGACGGCTCGTAGGAAGTGGGTCATGATCCCAGGGATGGTGGCGATCGCCCTCGTGGCCACCATGCTCTCCGCCTATGCGGGGTCGCAGTCCGCCGAGTCACCGGCCCCAGCCGGCGCCGAGGAGACCGCCACCCAAAAGGCCAATCGTGAGGCCTTCGGTAAGGCGAAGCCCGGCCCCTGGGCCTACAGTGGCGCTTCCGGCTACACCAACTACCTCGGCGGCGGGATCGGCTACTCCCCGGAGCAGCCCGTCAAGTTCCCGCACCCGGTGCATGTGAACGCGCTGAAGATGAACTGCGCGTTCTGCCACAATGCCGCCAACCAGTCGCCCGACCCGGGCCTCCCCGCGGTCGCGACCTGCATGGGGTGCCACACGATCGTCGGCGCGGGCCGCCCCGAGATCGTGAAGCTCACCGAATACTGGAACAACAAGCAGCCGGTGCCGTGGGTCCGAATCCACAAGGTGCCGGAGTACGTGCACTTCCCACACATGCGCCATGTGAACGCCGGCGTCACCTGCCAGACCTGCCACGGTCAGGTGAACAACATGCCGCAGGTCTTCATGGCGCAGAGCCTCAACATGGGGTGGTGCGTGCAGTGCCATGTGAACGGCTACGACCCGGCGGAGGGCGTCCGCGCGGCGGGGTATGAGCCTGATTCCGCGACGCTCGCGTTGCCCAAGAAGAAGGCGACGTACGACTGCGCCACCTGCCACTACTAGGACGACGCGATGACTGTGGATACCTCAGTGTCTGAGACCGGCTCGTCGGCAGGCGTCAAGCGCCGCGACTTCCTTAAGGTCCTCGGCGTCTCTGGCGCCGCGACCGCCGCGGTGGGCTGCTCGTCAGGCGATGTCGAGAAGCTCATCCCGTACCTGGTCTCGCCGGATCAGACCGTTCCCGGCGTCTCCAACTACTACGCCACCACCTGCCGCGAGTGCGCGGCCGGGTGTGGGTTGATCGTCGAGGTCCGTGACGGCCGCGCGATCAAGGCGGAGGGGAACCCCGAGCATCCGGTGAACCGCGGCGCGCTCTGCGCGCGCGGCCAGTCGTCGCTCCAGGGGCTCTACAATCCGGATCGCTATCGCCAGCCGATGAAGCGCGAGGGCGATGCCCTCGTCGCCACCACGTGGGACGATGCGCTGCAGATCCTCTCGGCCAAGCTCGGTGAGGTGAAGTCGCGCGGGCAGGGGAGCCGCGTCGCCTTCGTCAATCAGCACGAGCAGGGCTCCTTCCCGGCCTTCCTCGACGGCGTCCTCGCCGGCTTCGGGATCGCGCCGCACCTCAGCTACGACGCCGAGGCGCCGGTCGCGGTGCTGCAGGCGAACCAGGCGGCGTACGGCGCGGCCTGGCCGGCCATCGATTTCTCGGCGGCCTCGCTCATCGTCTCGTTCGGTGCCGACTTCCTCGACGGCTGGGGCCTCCCGGTCCCGCAGCAGCTCGCCTTCGCTGAGGCGCGTGGGAAGGTCGAGGGCGCGCCGCGGTTCATCTATGTGGGGGCGCGTCGTTCGCTCACCGGCCTGAATGCCGACCAGTGGATCCCCGCCAAGCCCGGCTCCGAGCTCGCGATCGTCAATGCGATCGCCGGGAAGGGGAGCGCCGCCGCGGCCGCTGAGGCGGCTGGGGTCGGTGTCGCGTTGATCGATGGGCTCGTCGCCGAGGTGCGGAAGGCGCGCGCGAGCGCGCTCCTCGCCGGTGGCTTCGGTCAGGATGCGGGGGAGCTCGCCACCGCCGTCGCCGAGCTCAACAAGGCGCGCGGCAACGTCGGAAAGACGATCAAGCCGGCCGACGGCTATCTCGCCTTCGAGGGCGTCGCGGGTCATGTGGAGATGCGGGCGCTCGCCGAGCGGATGAACGCCGGTGAGGTGCCGATGCTCCTCGTCCGTCATGCGAACCCGGCCTACACCACCGCGCCGGGCGTCGGTTTCGCCGCCGCGATGGCGAAGGTGCCGTTCAAGGTCTCGTTCTCGAGTGTGCCGGATGAGACCACGTCGCTCTGCGATCTCATCCTCCCCGATCACCACGGCCTCGAGTCGTGGGGCGATGCGGAGCCGGTGAAGGGGCGCCTCTCGCTCCAGCAGCCGACGATGGATCCGGTCTTCGATAGCCGACAGACCGCCGATGTGTTGCTCGCGGTCGCCAAGGCGGATCCCTCGCTCGCCTCCAAGTACGGCTTCGCCGATTACCGCGGCTACATCGCCTCGCGCATCGGTGGGAATCAGAATCTCAAGAACGCGCTCCCGACGGCGCTCGTGAGTGGTGCGGCGGCCTCGCGCACCGCGCCGGCGCGGACCGCCTCGCGGGCCACGGCGAAGGAGCAGAGCGGGGAGTACACCCTCCTCACCTATCTCTCGCCGACCCTCGGCGATGGCCGCGGCGCGAACAAGCCCTGGCTCCAAGAGCTCCCGGACCCCGTCACCAAGATCCTCTGGCAGACGGTCGTCGAGATGCACCCCGAGACCGCCAAGCGGATCGGTGTGGCCGATGGCGAGCTCGTGACCGTCACGACGGCCGCGGGGTCGCTCACCGCGCCGGCGCTCGTCTACATCGGCCTCCGTCCGGACACGTTGGCCGTGGCCCTCGGGCGCGGGCACACCGCCGCCGGCCGCTACGCCGAGGCGGGTGAGAACGCCTGGCAGCTCCTCGACGCGGCGGAGGATCGCGCCGGTGGCGCGGCCCTCGGCGCGACCAAGGCGACGCTCGTCAAGGCCGATGGCAAGAAGCAGCGCATCGTCACCACGGAAGGGTCGGGCCGTCAGCATGGGCGTGGGATCGCGCAGGCGATCGCCCTCCCGGCGCTCCTCGCGGGTGAGGAGGGCCATGGCCACCATGTGTTCGAGGGGCAGGCGAGCACCGAGTTCCTCCCGGGGCTCCGCTCCCCCACCGCGAACGACGCGCAGGGTGAGTTCGGCGTGCCGAACTCCAAGGACAAGGGGCAGTACGATCCCGAGCACTGGTCGGGAGCTGCGAAGCGTCGCTGGGCGATGACGATCGACCTCGCCAAGTGCACCGGCTGCTCCGCCTGCGTCACCGCGTGCTACGCGGAGAACAACATCCCGACCGTCGGCGCGTCGTGGCAGGGGCCGGTGCTCCTCCCCGATCGCACCGGCTTCGGCGCGAACGTCACGCGCGGGCGCGAGATGGCGTGGATCCGGCTCGAGCGGTATTGGGAGATCGATCGCGAGCCGAAGGACGTGGTCTTCGATCCGGAGCACCCGGACTTCGACACGAACTTCATCCCGATGATGTGCCAGCACTGCGGCAACGCGCCGTGCGAGCCGGTCTGCCCGGTCTACGCCACGTATCACGCCCCGAATGGGCTGAACGTGCAGGTCTACAACCGCTGCGTCGGCACGCGCTACTGCTCCAACAACTGCCCGTACAAGGTCCGCTACTACAACTGGTTCGGGTACGGTGACCCGACCCGGTCGCAGTACGCCTTCCCCGAGCCCCTCCATTGGCAGCTCAATCCGGACGTCACCGTCCGCCAGAAGGGGATCATGGAGAAGTGCACCTTCTGCGTGCAGCGCATCAAGGAGGCCGAGCACCGGGTGTCGCTCGAGGGGCGCGAGATGCAGCCCGACGAGTTCACCACGGCGTGCGCGCAGGCCTGCCCGAGCCGCGCCATCGTCTTCGGCGATGCGGCGGACGAGAACTGGTCGGTGGCGAAGTGGGCGAAGGACCGCCGCGCGTACCATGTGTTCGAGGAGCTCAACACCTACACCGCGGTGGTCTACTTGAAGAAGGTCAACCATCCGGCGCCGACGGCGTCGGCCACCGCATAAGGAGGCGCGACCCATGGCCACTCTCGCGCACCCCGACGATCTCCGCCGGCCGAACATCGCCTCGGCGGACATCCAGCTCCCCGCGGTCACGAGCTACGAGCAGGTCGACAACGAGATCCTCGCGGTCCTCAAGCCGACCAAGGCGTGGTTCGCTTCGCTGATGCTCGCCATCGCCTGCCTGGGGCTCGGCGCCTTCAGCTGGATCTACCAGATCCATCAAGGGCTCGGCGTCGCCGGCTACAACCCGCCGGTGATGTGGGGCGTCTACATCATCACCTTCGTCTTCTGGGTCGGTATCGGTCACGCGGGGACGCTGATCTCGGCGATCCTCTATCTCTTCCGCGCCGGCTTCCGGACCACGATCTATCGCGCGGCCGAGGCGATGACCGTGTTCGCCGTCATGACGGCGGGGCTCTTCCCGATCATCCACATCGGGCGGCCTTGGAAGTTCTTCTGGCTGATCCCGTACCCGAACTGGCGACTCATCTGGCCGAACTTCAAGTCGCCGCTCGTCTGGGACGTCTTCGCGATCACCACGTATCTCACGATCTCCACGACCTTCCTCTTCGTCGGGCTCATCCCCGACATCGCGGTGCTCCGCGATCGGGAGACGAACCCGATCCGTCGCAAGATCCTCGGGTTCCTCAGCTTCGGGTGGCGCAACACCGAGCGCGAGTGGCGCCACTTCGCACGCGCCTATCTGTTCCTGGCGGCCTTCTCGACGCCGCTGGTGCTCTCGGTGCACTCCGTCGTGTCGTTCGACTTCGCCATGGGCATCGTCCCGGGCTGGCACACGACGATCTTCCCGCCCTACTTCGTCGCGGGCGCGATCTTCTCCGGCTTCGCGATGGTGTGGACGATCATCATCCCGATGCGCCGCTGGTTCGGTCTCCGGCACTATGTGACGCTGAATCACCTCGACGCCTCGGCGAAGATGGTGCTCTTCACCTCGCTCGTCGTCGGGCTGGCCTACATGATCGAGTTCTTCATCGCCTGGTACGGCGGTGTGAAGTACGAACAGGACTACTTCTGGAACCGCGTCTTCGGGCAGTGGTGGTGGGCGGCCTGGATCATGCTCACCTGCAACATGATCCTCCCGCTCTCGCTCTTCTCGCAGAAGCTGCGGCGCAATCCGACCTGGCTCTGGATCCTCTCGATCTTCATCAATATCGGGATGTGGTTCGAGCGCTTCGTGATCGTCGTGCCCTCGCTGTCGCATGACGTCGAGCCCTGGCAGTGGTCGTCCTACATGCCGACCTGGGTCGACTACGGGCTCCTGATCGGGTCCTTCGGCTGGTTCTTCATGTGGTTCCTCCTCTTCGTGAAGCAGCTGCCCGTGATGGCGCTCGCGGAGATCAAGGAGATCATCCCACCGAAGATGAAGCACACCCATTCGCACGGGGGGCACTGAGATGCGCGGCATGATGGGAGTCTTCTCGGAGCTCGATAGCACGGTGGAGGCGATCGAGGAGCTCAAGCAGCGGAAGATGGGGGACCTCACGGTCTTCTCGCCGACCCCGCGGCACGAGCTCGAGCATGCCGTGCACCCGCCGATGAGCGGGGTGCGCAAGTTCACGCTGATCGGCGCGCTCAGTGGCGTCTGCTTCGGCTTCTGGATCGCGATCTGGGGCTCGAACTACTGGCCGCTGGTCGTCGGTGGCAAGGCGATCTCGACCTGGTTGCCGTACGTGGTGTTCGGGTTCGAGGTGATGGTCATGGTCGGGGCGCTCTCGACCGTGTTTGGGATGTTCTATCTCGCGGGGATCCCGCGCCTGACCATGACGGTCGGGTACGACCCCCGCTTCAGCCGCGGCAGCTACGGGATCTTCTGTGAATGCGCGCCCGAGCAGCTGGTCGAGGCTGAGTCGATCCTGCGCCGTCATGGTGCGGTGGAGGTGCGCGGTGAGAAGTGATCGGATGCAGGTCTCGCAGCTGGCGCTCGTGGCGCTCACGCCCTTCCTCCTCTCGGCGTGCACGCAGGAGGAGTGGCTGACCGACATGAAGCAGCAGCCCTCCGTCGGCACCTGGCAGATGTTCACCCTGACGGACACGGCGGCGGGGGAGAAGACCCCGTTCCGTGGGAATCCGTCGGGCTCGGTCCCGACCACGGGGACGGTCGTCGCGGGGTGGCAGGTCTCGTACCAGCCTCTCCCGCAGGTCGTCGATTCGATGTCGGGGCTCGTGAATCCGGTGGCCGCCGATGCGCGGTCGCTCGAGAATGGCCACAAGCTCTATCAGATCAACTGCGCCGTCTGCCACGGCGATATCGGCGATGGGAAGGGCGGGCTCGCCCAGCTCAATCCGGGATACGCCTTCGCCCCGAGTCTCATGACGGAGTCGGCGCGCGGGCGCACCGATGGCTACCTCTTCGGGATGCTGCGGAATGGCCGTGGGCTGATGCCGTCGGCGAACCGCATCCCCGAGGCGATGCGCTGGGATGTCGTGAACTACGTGCGTGGGCTGCAGGGCAAGTATGCCGTCGCCACGGGACCGGTCGGCTTCCCGGGGCAGACGGGGACGGCCCTCCCGGGGTATTCGGTGGTGGGCCCGACGGTACCGGCGAAGTTCGTGAAGCCGAGCGTCGAGGGGATCGTCGAGAAGAAGAAGGCCGAGGGTGAGTCGCATGGGGCGGCCGCTGGGAAGGCGGACGCCGGTCACAATGGAGGTCACGAATGAGCGGCCAGCATCACTACTCTCCGCCGCGCGATCAGCTCGTCGGGGTGCTCAAGACGAAGGAGATGCCGGCGGGGCTCAAGACGGCCGCGCTCGGGCTCGCCCTGTTCGGCCTCGGGCTCTTCGCCTTCGGCGCCGCGACCGGTGAGGCACGTGCCTGGCAGGCCTTCCTCGTCAATTGGCTCTTTTTCACCACGATCGCCTCGGCCGGTGTGATGTTCGTCGCCGTGCAGCGCATCGTGACCGCGCGCTGGTCGCGCGGGATCATCCGGTTCCTCGAAGGGTTCGTCGCCTTCCTTCCGTTCGCCGCGATCGGGCTCCTGATCATCGTCTTTGGTGGGAAGAGCCATCTCTATCCCTGGTGGGATCTCGTGGGGACGGGGGAGTTGATCCCGGAGAAGGAACTCTACTTCGGGCGCTCGTTCTTCTATGCGCGCTCGATCATCGCCTTCGGGTTGTTGCTGCTCCTGCAGGTCTGGTACATCTGGACCTCGGTGCGCCTCGATGTGGGCGTGACGCCGGAGTTCGGGGCGAAGTGGGCGGCGGGGCTGCGGGCCAAGGTGCGCGCCGGCTTCGGTGAGGAGCGTCGTGAGCTCCACTCCACGCACTCGTTGCAGGGGAAGCTCGCGGTGGCGATGGCGCTCGTCTTCGGCTTCGGGTGGTGCGTCCTCGCGTGGGACCACTCGATGTCGCTCGACTATCACTTCTTCAGCACGATGTACGGGTGGCAGGTCTTCATGGGGGGATGGTTGGTCTCCCTCATGGTCCTCGCCGTCCTGCTTCGTTGGTGGAAGGGGCAGTTCCCGGAGCTCCCGGAGCTGATCACCGAGAAGCACTATCACGATGTGGGGAAGCTCGGGTTCGCCTTCACCGCCTTTTGGGGTTACCTGACCCTCTCGCAGTTCCTCATCATCTGGTACGGCAATCTGGCCGAAGAGACGCACTTCTTCACGCTCCGGTTGACGGGCGCGTGGTCGACCACGACGATGCTCGCGGCGATCCTGACCTTCGTGGTGCCGTTCCTCGGGTTGCTCTCGGTGAAGGCCAAGACCTTCTCGCCGACGATGATCCTCTTCGCGACGAGCTCGTTCCTCGGGCTTTGGTTCGCGCGGTACACCGAGATCTATCCGTCGATCTACGGCACGCGGGTGACACAGGCGCCGCTGGGGGTCTGGGAGATCGGGATCTTCGCCGGATTCCTTGGCCTCTTCGCCTGGAGCTATGCGCAGTTCATGGACGCCTTCCCGAAGGCGCGCGTCTTCCTGATGACCTCGCCGTATCGCGACGAGGTCCAGGTGCCGTGCGATCCGGTGACCATGGAGCCGCTGCCGGCCCACGAGTAGGGGGTCAGGGCGGGGGGTTCGAAGGAGACGGGGGGCGGCGCCGTGGCGTCGCCCCCCGTCCGCTTCCGGCGACCGCCGGATGGTCCCCGCTTATATTTCAGGGTCCGTACCACGGGGCGTTAGCTCAGCTGGGAGAGCACCTGCTTTGCAAGCAGGGGGTCGCCGGTTCGATCCCGGCACGCTCCACTTCGATGCCACACGGCTCACCTCTCGCCATCCTGCCCATGTCCACACATGCCCCCGCCATCGGTTCCCTCGCTCCCGACTTCACCGTCGAGACCACGACCGGTCACGCGGTGACCCTGTCGTCCTTCCGTGGGACGCACCATGTGCTGCTCGCCTTCTTCCCCCTGGCCTTCACCGGGGTCTGCACCGAGGAGATGTGCGCGTTCACGGACGACTTCGATGTGTTCAGCTCGCATGAGGTGACGGTGTTGCCGATCAGCGTGGACTCGGTCCCCACGCTCAAGGAGTTCAAGGCGAAGTACGGCATGAAGGTCGAGCTCGGGAGTGACTTCAAGCGGGAGGTCGCCACGGCGTACGGCGTCCTGCATCCCGCCTTCTTCGCGACCCGCGCCTATTTCCTCATCGACAAGACCGGTGTCGTGCGGTGGTCATTCGTCGAGGAGACCCCGGGGACCCGGCGACAGAACGCCGAGATCCTCGCGGAGATCGCGAAGCTCGCGGGGTAAGGGAGGGGCGGCGGCGGTGAGCCTCATACCCGACCCCGCAGCCGCGAACGCCCTCTCCGGCGAGCGCGCCTCGCGCGCCCTGGTCGCGCTCGCCTGGATCAACACGCAGTTGGCCTCAGCGCGTGGCCTCGAGCCGAACGTCGAGCGGACCCTCGACCATCTTCGGGAGGTCCTCGACGCGGATGAGATCGCGGTCTGGGTGCACACCCCACAGGGGCTCATCGAAGGGTGGGTGAGCGGGTCGGCGGGCACATCGGAGGCGGCGGTTCGGACGGCACTCGCCGGCGGCGAGCTCGACGACGCGGGCGAGGGCGTGGCGGCGCTTCCCTGGTGCGAGGGGACCGGTCAGTCGGCGGACTCATCTGGCGTGCGCGGCGGCCGCTCACGGCGGAGGAGCGGATCCTCATGACCGCCGTCGCCGGGCTCCTCGCCCTCGAACTCACGCACGCCGAGCGCTCCCGGCGACTCGAAGAGGAGGTCGCCGCGCGCACGGAGGAGATCGAACGGGGTCGGCGATTCACCGAGAAGATCATCGATTCACTCCCCATCGGGCTCTATGTGATCGATCGCGCGTATCGCGTCCAAAGTTGGAATCGACGGCGGGAGACGGGGACGCAGGCGACGTCGCGCGAGGCCGCGGTGGGGCGAACCATCTTCGAGGTCCTGCACCTCGCGCCCGGCGATCCCATCCATCAGGAGTTCGACGAGGTCTTCCGCACGGGTCAGCTCCTCGAGTATCTCCGCGAGGTCGGGTCCTCAGGGGAACGCCGCACCTTTTGGGTGACCAAGATCCCCATGCGGCTCGGCGGCGACGAGGTCACGCATGTGATCACCCTCGGCGAGGACATCACCGATTGGACCCAGGCCCAGGCGCGCGCCTCGCAGGCGGAGAAGCTCGCCGCGATCGGGCAACTCGTCGCTGGGATGATGCACGAGGTGAACAATCCGCTCGCGACGATCGCAGCGTGTGCCGAGTCGTTGGGCTACCGCATCGATCCACTGATCGCGCAGGGACTCCCTGACGCCCAAGAGGCGATCGACTACCTCGGCATCATCGGCAACGAGGTGGAACGGTGCAAGCATATCGGCGATGGGCTGCTCGACTTCACCCGGCCGCGGCCGGCGCGGCGTGAGCGGGTGCAGCCGAACGAAGTGGTGGAACGCACCCTCTTCCTCCTCAAACATCATGCGCGGTTCCGGAAGGTCGCCGTGGTGCTCGCCCTCGATCCGGCGGTCGACAGGGTCCCGGAAGCGAGTGCGGAGCAGCTGGTGCAGGTGTTGATGGGGCTCCTCCTGAACGCCATGGATGCGATGGGGGGCGAGGGGACGGTCCGGGTCGTCACTCGCGTCGGACCATCGACCGCTGAGGGGGCGATCATCGAGGTGAGCGACGCGGGGGTGGGGATCCCCCTCCGAGAGCGCGACCGGATCTTCGAGCCCTTCTATACGACGAAGGCCCCTGGATCGGGCACGGGGCTCGGCCTCTCGATCGCCTATGCGATCATGCAGGAGCACGGGGGCCGGATCGAGGTCGACAGCGTGGTCGGCCAAGGGAGTACCTTCCGCCTCATCCTTCCCGTGGTGGCCGAATGAGGGTCCTGGTGATCGAGGACGACCCGACCGTCGGGGAGTTCGTGAAGCGGGGGCTCGAGGAGCAGCGTTGGACGGTCGATCTCGTGGCCGACGGGGTGGAGGGCGAGGCCTTGGCCCGGTCGCAGCCCTATGACCTCGTGATCCTCGACCTGCGGCTCCCCGGACGTCCCGGTCCCGAAGTGCTCCGCAACCTCCGCGCGCGTGGGTTCGAGCGGCCGGTGCTGGTGCTCACCGCGCAGGATGCCGTCGATGCCAAGGTGGAGACGCTCCGAGCTGGGGCCGATGATTACGTCACCAAGCCCTTCGCCTTCGAGGAGCTCCTGGCACGCGTCGAGGCCCTCGCACGTCGTCCGCGCGCGCTCGCCTCCCCACGCATCGCGGTCGCGGACCTAGAGATCGATCTCGATTCGCACCAGGTGCGCCGCGCCGGTCAGGCGATCGAACTCACCCCCAAGGAGTTCCTCGTCCTCGAGTACCTCGCCCGCCATGCGGGGCGGGTGATGAGCCGTACGCTGATCACCGAGTATGCCTGGGGCTATCATTTCGATCCCGGCACCAACATCGTCGATGTGCTCATCACGCATCTGCGCAAGAAGATCGATGCCGCGCACGACCGGAAGCTCATCACCACGGTCCGGGGCGTGGGTTACGTCCTGAAAGGCTGATCGATGTTCTGGAGTCTGCGCGGACGGTTGACGGCGCTCGCCGCCCTTAGCGGGGCAGGGGTCCTGCTCGCGCTCACGGTGATCCTCCTTTCGGCCGAACGGACCGCTGAGGAGCGCGAACTCCGGCGACGGGTGGACGAGCTGGCAACCATCGCCGATCGGTTGATCGCGCAGGGCGGTGTCCAGCGCTTCAGCGGGGTACTCGTCACGGCGGACTCGGCTCGGCCTCAGGCGTTGTCCGCCGCGACGGGGCGCCTGCTGGCCGCGATCCCCGGCTATCTGATCGTCGCTGATGCGGCGCGTCCCCTGTACATCAGCCCCACCGTCGCGGACCTCGGGACGCGGGATCGGGAGACCCTGGTCCAGGCGGTCACAGGGCTCTTTGAGCCCGACCGCCAAGCCGCCTTCGTGCAGCTCGAGGCCGCACGGCTCTACGTCCGGGTGCGGTTCACCGCCGATACCATCGCGGGGGTGCCCCTCCGCATCGCCGTCGGGATGCCATCGGACGGACTCTCCCTCGTCCGTCTCGATGGGTTCGCCTCGAGCCTGGTCGCGATCCCCCTGTTGATCCTGGGCTCGGCGGTGATCGCCTTCAGTGTGTTGGGGACGGGGCTCCGCCCTCTGGAACGACTGGCCCGGCAGTTGGAGGCGATCCAGCATGGGCGATCGCTCCACCGCCGCGTCGCCATCGAAGGTGATGCCGAGGAGGTGGACCGACTGGCCGAGACGATCAACGCCATGCTCGAGCGCCTCGAGACGTCGTTCGCCTCGCTCCGCCGCTTCACCGCTGATGCGAGCCATGAGCTCAAGACCCCGCTGACGGTGTTGCGCGCGACCTTGGAACGGGCCATGCAGCAGCCCAACGTCCCGGCGGAGCAGTTGGCCGCTCTCGAAGATGCATTGGCGAACACGGCTCGCATGGCCGACCTGGTCGATTCGCTCCTCACCCTGGCTCGGGCCGATGAGGGACGGTTCGATCTCCATCGGGAGCCCGTGGCGATGGAGCCGCTGGTCGTGGAGATGCTCGAGACCGCGACCATCCTGGGGGAGGCCGCGGGGATCGCGGTGCGTCGGCTCGACATCGAGCCGGTGACGGTCTTGGGGGATCCCGATCGGCTGCGCCAGCTCCTCCTCAACATCGTCACCAACGCGATTAAGTACACGCCACGCGGGGGTACGGTCTCCATCGGCCTCGAACGCCGCGGCGAGCAGGCGGCGGTCACGATCGATGACACCGGGGTCGGGATCGCCTCGGTGGACGTCCCGTTCATCTTCGAGCGCTTCTGGCGGGCCGATCGGGCCCGATCACGGGGTGAGCGGGGGGGGCTGGGGCTCGGGCTCTCGATCGCCGAATGGATCGCGCAGGCCCATGGGGGAACGATCACCGTGGCCTCGCGCATCGGGCGGGGGACGACCTTCACGGTGCAGCTCCCCCTCCTTCGAGACGGCGAATCGGCCGCGTCCTGAGCGATTCATGGAACGCTCATCAAGCATTAACCGATTCTTAATCTTTCCGTCATTACCTCGTTAATCCACGCCCTCTAGAATCAGGGCAGTCGGTGGCCACATGGGTCGCCGTCACGCGACTTTTCACGAGTGGAGACGGACGCGTGTTCAACAACCTGATCGAGTCGGGTCCGAAGCAGAAGAAGGGGATCGGAGGCTCAGTCGCCTCGACCCTCGCCCACGCGGCCATCGTCTTCGGGATGATCGTCGCGACCAAGAACGTCGGTGAGACGATCGCCGCGGAAGCGGAACAGGTCACCAAGTTCGTGGTCGAGGAGAAGAAGGAGCCGGAGCCGGAGCCGGAGAAGCCGCCGCCAGATGCGGTGGCCGCCCCGCCGATCGCGAAGGGGTTCCAGGTGCTCACCGCGCCGGTCGACATCCCGGACGTGATCCCGGAGATCGACCTCTCGAAGAAGCTCACCAACGAAGCCGACTTCTCGGGCCGCGGTGTGGCCGGTGGTGTGGCGTCTGGCGTCGTAGGCGGGAGCGTCCCGGTGAACCAGGACCAGCCCTTCTTCGACTTCCAAGTCGAGAAGCCGGTCGCCCCGATCCCGGGCAGCGGCTCCCCGCGCTATCCGGAGATCCTGCTGTCCGCCGGCGTCGAGGGCCAGGTCCTCGGGCAGTTCGTGGTGGACACCCTCGGCCGCGTGGAATCGGGCTCATTCAAGGTGATCCGCTCGGATCACGACCTCTTCGCGGCGGCGGTGCGCAGCGCACTCCCCGCGATGCGGTTCCTCCCCGCCGAGGTCGGCGGTCGGAAGGTGAAGCAGTTGGTCCAGCAGCCGTTCGTCTTCAACCGCCAGCGGTAACTCCCTCTCACCGGCAGCACCCTCTCTTAGGAGCAACGCAGTCATGGAAATGAACATCGCTGAGATCTTCGAGAAGAGCCCCCTGTTCGCGAAGGGGATCTGGGCCCTCCTCCTCGGTATGTCCTTCTGGTCGCTGACGGTCGCGACCGGCAAGTGGTGGGGCTTCCGCAAGGCGCAGAAGGAAACGCTGAAGTTCGCCCCCGAGTTCTCGCAGTTCCTCGAGGAGGACAACCTGACCGAGGCGATCAACCTCGCCGAGGGCTATAAGAAGTCGAACGTCGCGCGTGTCCTTGGTGGGGCGCTGGGCGAGGTCAAGCCGCTGATCATGGACGGCACGATCACCGTGTCGGACATCAACTCGGTGGAGCGTGCGGTCGAGCGCAACATGCTTGTCGAGATCGTCTCACTGAAGCGCGGGCTCGCCGTCATCGCGACGGTCGGTTCGACCGCGCCGTTCGTCGGCCTCCTCGGCACCGTCGTCGGCATCATCAACGCCTTCTCCCTGATGGGCTCGTCGGGCTCGTCGGGCATCAACGCGATCATCGTGCCGATCGCCGAGGCGCTCATCGCCACCGGCCTCGGCCTTGGCGTCGCCATCCCGGCGGTCTGGTTCTACAACTACTTCCAGACCAAGATCGACAACCTCACCTCCGAGATGACCTATGTCTCGAAGGAGATGATCGACTACCTCATCCGCGGCGTGTCGGGGGAGTTCGGTCGGTCGCGCTTCACCCGCGAGTTCAGCACGAAGGCGCAGTCCGGTTCCGCGCCGATCTCGCAATAAGCGACTCCACCATCTGCTAGGAGGACTCGCCCATGGGCGTGTCAGTCAAGACCGGAGGCGGCGTCAACTCGGAGCCCAACGTCGTTCCCATGATCGACGTCATGCTGGTGCTGCTCGTGATCTTCATGGTGGTGACCCCGGCGCTCGCGTCGGGGTTCTCCGCCGAGCCGCCGGCCGGGGTGAATCTGAAATCGCATCCGGAAGAGGAGTTCGATCAGATCCTCGGGATCGATCGATTTGGCCAGTATTTCCTGAACAAGAAGAAGATCGACAACGCCGCGTTGGGTGACTCCCTCACGAACATCTACACTGGGCGTGAGGATGCCATCCTCTATCTGAAGGCGCACCGCGAGCTCCCGTACGAGGTCGTCCAGCAGGCGTGGAACGTCGCGTCGCGCAGCGGCGTCCGCGTCGTGGCCGCCATCACCGACCAGTCCTCGGGTGCGCCCGCGGCCGAGTCCGAGAAGGAGTGATCGACCATGGGTGCCAAAGTCGGTGAGAGTGGTGGGCTGAACAACGAGCCGAACGTCGTGCCGATGATCGACGTCATGCTCGTGCTCCTCGTGATCTTCATGCTCGTGCAGCAGGTCCGGAAGGCGATCGACATCCAGCTCCCCGATCCCAATCCGGCGGTCGCGGTGGCCAACTCGGCGTCGAACCAGATCGTGCTCGAGGTGCTCCCGGGTGGACAGTTCGCGGTCAACCGTGAGCCGGTCACCAAGGACGATCTGCTCAAGCGGCTCACGGAGATCTACGAGCCGCGTCCGGAGAAGATCATCTTCGTGAAGGGCGATCCGAAGGTGCAGTTCCAGGAAGTCATCTACGCCATGGATATGGCGCGTGGCGCGGGCGTGAAGGTCATCGGCGTCCCGCCGAACTGATCGAGCCACGGGACCGCATGTCCCGACTGTGGTGCGATGCGGCGGACGAACCTTTTCTGGGGCGTCCGCCGTATCATTTTTGGGCGAAAGGCTGAAGGCTGGAAGCTGAAGCTTTAGGCGTTGAGCCTCCAGCCTCCAGCTTTCAGCATCTGTTTAGCTTTCATCTCTGATCCCTGATCTCTGGTGTCCTCCCACCTCTCCTCCACACGCCCGCCGCTCCGGTCCCTCCACGGGATCCCGGAGCCGTCGCCGCGTGGCCGGTGGGCGGCATTCGTCTCGGCATTCGTGCACGTGGGGCTCATCGTGCTGGTCCTCCTCCCGCCCTTCTTGGCGGCGACGCTCGATCAGCCGCTGACCGCTGGCGGGGGTGGGGCAGGACCCGCCGGTGGCGGGGGCGGTGGCCGCACGGGGTCTGGGCTCGAGCCGGTCCGCGCCGAGCGCTTGGTGTATATGCAGATCGCGCCGGTCGCCGCCGCGGTCCCCCCTCCGATCCCCACACCGACCCCTCCACTCGTCCCTCCGGTGGAGAAGAAGCCCGACGTCCCCGTTCCCCCTCCGGTCTCCGTGCCGCCTGCGGCGGAGGCCCCAGCGGCCCCCGCCGCCGTCACATCGGGCGCTGGGGCCGGGGGGGATGGTCGAGGCGGCGCGGGGCCGGGGAGTGGCGGTGGGGTTGGCTCCGGTGTTGGGACGGGGCGTGGCTCCGCGAACGGGGCCGGCACGGGCGGGGGCACCAACGAGGTCTTTCCCCCGCAGGTCACCAACCTCGCGCTGCTCCCGATGCCCGTGCCGAACCGCGTGCGTCCCTACACGATGGTCGCGTGGTTCGACGTCGATGAGCGGGGGAAGGCGACGCTCATCGCCTTCAATCCTACGAAGGACAATGCGTACAATCGCCGCATCCGCGAGACGCTGCAGGAGTATCGCTTCCGCCCGGCGACGCGACCCGATGGGTCCCCGGTGCGCGACACCGTCTCGGTGAAGGTCGAGGTGCCCTGAGCGGAGGCCCCGTCGGCACCCCGCAGGCGCGTCAGACGCGCTCCGCCGCGACTGGTGGGCGCTTTCGGTGACGGGTACCTTCCCGCATCCATCCTCCCCCCGCACCGACTCCCATGGCTGAATCGATCGGCAACTCCGGTACCGGCATGAAGCTGCACACCAAGATCCTCCTCGCCCTCCTGGTCGGAGCGGTGTCGGGGATCGTGGTGAACACTCAGCTCGGTGCGACCCATGCGGGTGTCACGTGGGTCAACACCTATCTCGCGGGACCGGTCGGCCAGGTCTTCCTGCGGATGCTCTTCATGATCGTGATGCCCCTCGTCTTCTCCTCGATCGCCCTCGGCGTCGCGGGGCTCGGAGACCTGCGGAAGGTGGGGCGCATCGGTGGCAAGGCGATCGGCTACTTCCTCGGCACCACCTTCATCGCCGCGTCGTTCGGGTTGTTGTTGGTCGCCATCGTCGAGCCGGGGGCCGCGGTCCCCGAGTCGGTCAAGACCGAGCTCATGGCGACCTACGCGGAGGATGCGTCCTCCAAGATCGAGGCGCAGGCCTCCGGTGGGTTCGGGATCAACACCTTCGTCAACATCGTGACCCGGAACCCGATCAAGTCGGCGGCCGATGGCGACATGCTCGGCGTGATCTTCTTCGGCCTCCTCTTCGGCGCGGCGCTCACGCAGATCCCGCGCGAGCGCTCGGAGCCGATGATCAAGGTGCTCGAGGCGATCAACGATGTGGTGATCGTGATCGTCGGGATGGCGATGAGACTCGCGCCCTACGGGGTGGCGGGGCTGATCTTCGGCGTCACCTCGCGCTTCGGCTTCGCGCTCCTCAAGCCGCTGGGCGGTTTCGTCCTCGTCGTGATGAGCGCGCTCCTGCTCCACCTGTTCGTGAACCTCTCGCTCATCCTGAAGTTCGTGATCGGGATCAGTCCGCTCACCTATTTCTCCCGCGTGCGCTCGGCGTTGGTCACGGCCTTCAGCACCAGCTCGAGCTCGGCCACCTTGCCTGCGGCGCTCAAGACCTCCACCGAGGGGCTCGGTGTCCCGCCCAAGATCGCGGGCTTCGTCCTCCCGATCGGCTCGACGATGTGCATGAATGGGACCTCGATCTTCGAGGGGATCACCGTGATCTTCCTCTGTCAGGTCTTCGGGATCGATCTCACCCTCGGCGGGATGGTGATGGTCATCATCATGTCGGTGATCACCGCGGTCGGCGCGGCGGGCGTGCCGGGGGGCTCGATCCCGCTCCTGGTCGGGATCCTCGCGATGGTGGGTGTCCCGGGGGAGGGGATCGCGATCGTCCTCGGCGTCGATCGCATCCTCGACATGACGCGCACGGTGGTGAACGTCGCGGGGGATATCTCCGCGACGACCTTCGTGGCGAAGTCCGAAGGGGTGTGGGACGCCTCGATGGTGCCGGCGAAGACGGTCTAGTCGCTTCGCCGCGTTGGCGACGGCCTCAGGCCGTCGCCAAGGCCTTTCGCGCGACCTTCACCGCGCCACGCGCCGCATCGATCGCTTCGCCATGGAGATGTGACCCCGGCACCGCGGTCTTGAGTCGGTGCTCGACGAGCCGCCGCAGGAAGCTCCCGCGGCGGAGAAGGCCACCGGAGAGGGCGACCGGCACCGAGGCGCGCTCATCGACGAAGAGCTGACGCGCCAGCGTCCGCACATGTACCACGAGCTCCTCGGCGGCCATCGTGCAGAGGGAGTTCGCGCGCAGGTCGCCATCGGCGGCGAGGGTCATCGCCGGCTCGGCGAGCTGCGCGAGGTCACACGGCGTCGCGTGGGCGGCCCAGCGAATCAGGTCATCGACCTCGTCGAGCTGGAGCGCGGTGAGGATCGCCCCCACGAGCTGCGTCTCAGGCTCCCGTCCATCGTGTGACGCGGTGACGATGCTCAGGATGCGGCGTCCCATCCAAGCGCCGCTCCCTTCATCGCCGCAGTGCGGGCCCCATCCGCCGCAGCGGAGGAAGGTCCCCGTCGGTCCGCGCCCGAACGCGACCGACCCCGTCCCGCCGATCAAGAGGATCCCGGCACCATCACCGAAGGCATCTTCGAGCGCGATCTCGGCATCGGTGGTCACGATGACCTCTTCGGCGAGCGACTGTCCCTTCAGGGCGCGCAGGAGTGCCTTCCGTTCGGCGTCCTGGCCAGCGCCCGCGACCCCGACACAGAGCAGCCGCGGCGTCTCCTCCTGGCCCGCTCGCGTCAGCGCATCACGCAGGAGCCCGCCGATCACCTCGGCGGAGTGCAGCGACTCACCGGGACGGAGTGCGCTCCCCTCACCGGTCAGCGTGGCGAGGACCTTCCCGCGAGCATCGGCGACCTGAACCGCGGTCTTGCTCCCCCCTCCATCGACTCCCACGACCAGATGCGACATGGACATTCCGTTCCCGGTTCAGGCGGTGCGTGCCACGGACGGCGCGGCATGCGTGAAGGAGGACAAGATACCCACGCTGAGGGTGATCGTGGTGCCGATCAGCACGAACCAGGGCCAGGCGATCCCCTTGACGGGGGTGAGGAGCCCATCCAGCGCGGGGACGGCAGCGGCGATGCGCGTGGCGAAGACGATCAGCGTCATCACCGCGATCCCGGTGGCCATTCCCGTGATCGCATCGCGCTGCGTGGCGCGCGGCCACGCCATAGCGAGGAAGAACCCACCCAGGAGCCCACCATAGGTAAAGGATGCGACGCTGAGCGCGATCACCACCACCGGTGTCCCCTCCGCGCGGTAGGTGAGCGCCCCACCGATGAGGATCATCGCCCAGACGAGGGTGAAGATCTTCGAGACGCGCAGCAGCGCGGCGGCGTCAGCCCCGCGCCCGCGGAGCGGGACCCAGAGGTCGTGCGTCGTCGCGGCGGCGAGGGCGTTGATCGACCCGGAGATCGTGCTCATCGCCGCGGCGAGGATCGCGGCGATCACCACGCCGGTCATCCCCGGCGGCATCTCCTCGACGATGAAGGTGGGGAAGATCTTGTCGGGCGCCGAGAAGGTGCGGGCGTCGTAGAAGGCCCAGAGCCCGACGCCGATGAGGAGGAAGAGGGCGAACTGGAGGATCACGCCGATCCCACTCCCGATGAGCGCCCGTCGTGCATCACGCAGGGAGCTCGACGCCATCAGGCGCTGAACGATGATCTGGTCCGCGCCATGGGAGGCGGCGGAGAGGAAGGCGCCTCCGAGGAGCCCGCCGATGAGCGTATGCGGCTTGTCGAGCCCGAGATACGGGTCGATGAGTCGCAGCTTCCCGGCCTCACCCGCACGCGCGAGGATCGCGCTCCACCCCCCATCGACACCCTGGCCAATGAGGTAGACGGCCCCGAGTCCGCCGGCGAGGTAGACTCCGGTCTGGATCACATCGGTCCAGACCACGGCACGCATCCCACCATGGTAGGTGTAGAGCAGGGTCGTCCCACCGAGTGCGAGGATCGAGACCGGCGTGAGATACTGTGCTGGGACGATCGGCCCGAGGATCAGCGCGATCGGGATCGCCGTCGCGAAGACGCGCACCGAATCGCCGAAGGCGCGCGTGAACATAAAGGTCACTGAGGCGAAGCGGCGCGTGGCCGTCCCGAAGCGCCGTTCCAACAGCGAATACGCCGTCACCAATTCCCCATCCATGTACTTGGGGAGCAGCGTGAAGGCGATCACGATCCGTCCGAGCAGGTACCCGGTCGCGACCTGCAGGAAGGTGAAATCGCCGAGGTAGGCGAGTCCTGGGATCGAGATGAAGGTCAGCGCACTCGTCTCCGTCGCGACGATCGAGAAGAGCACCGCCCACCAGGGGATCGTCCCGCCGGCGACGAAGTAATCCTTGGCGTCCTTTTGCCCGCGCCCGAGCCAGATCCCTAGCGCCGTGGTTCCCGCGAGGTAGACGAGGAGGATCCCCCAATCGAGGGCGGTGAAGGCCGCATGTTCAGTCGACGACATAAGCCTCGATGGCGTTGTACTCGGCGAGGCCGAGTCCGTTGAGGAGATCGGCGGTGCCGGTGTTGCGTTGCTCGACGCGCTGCCAGAATTCGCGCTCGTCCTGGCCGGGGAAGGGGGCCGAGTCCTTCTGCGATTGATGCTTGAAGATCGCCTGGATCTTGAGGCGGAGTTCGTCACCCGAGAGGGGGACGAGCCAGGTGGCCTCATGGATCGGCCACTCCTGCCAGGCCCCGCGATAGAGCCAGACTTCGGGGGCCACGGGCGACCCGTCACGCTCGGCGACTTCCGGCGCGGGGTGCTGTGGTCTGCGCGGTCGCGCCGGGTAGCAGCGTGCGAGGGCCGCATCGATCGCGTCCTTGCACATCCGGTGTGTCCCGTGCGGATCGCTCAGGTCACCGGCGACGAAGATGTAATGGGGCTGGAGCTCGCGAATGAGCCGCTCGACGATCGCCACATCCTCAGGGCCGACGGGGCGCTTCTCAATCGTCCCCGTGTGATAGAAGGGGAGGTCGAGGAAGCGGGCATGGGCGGCATCGAGTCCCATCGCCTCGAGTCCGGAGATTGCCTCTGACTCGCGGATGATCCGCTTGAGGTCGGCGACCTCCGTGTGATCGGGGACGCCGGCGGCCTTGTGCTGCATCGCATCGAGGAGTCGCGTCACATAGTGGTCGACCTCAGCGGTGGTGAGATGCCGCTCCGACGCGATGCGCCGCAGCACATCGAGCTGTCGCCGCACGTCGTGATCGAAGACCGCGATGTTCCCACTCGTCATATACGCCACGGTGATCGCGTTCCCGTTCTCGACCAACTTGCGTAGGATCCCCCCCATCGAGATCACGTCATCGTCGGGATGCGGGGAGAAGCAGAGCACTCGTGCGCCTTTGGGGAGCTTGGTACGGCCTCGGATCCGTCCGACGAGATCGAGGAAGACATCGCCATTCACCGTCCCGGTCGAACCGCCATGGCGCGCCAGGAGACCGGACAGCCGATGCTCTTCGTAGTCGGTCTCGCTCAGCTTAAGGATCGCCTTGCCGACGGTCTGCGACAGCCAGATCACCGCCCGCGTCTCGAGCTCCGGGGTCCACTGGACGCTGTCGACCAACCAGGGGGTCGCTACGCGCGTGAGCTCGGCGGCCGCCGCGGCATCGCAGTAGAACGTCGCCTTCGGGTGCCGCTGCAGGAAGGTCGCGGGGACGCCGAGGTCGACCTCGCCCTCCACCGCGCGACGGACGATCGTCGCCTTATGTTCCCCGGTGGCGAGGATCGCGATCTCACGGGCCGCGAGGATCGTCGCGACCCCCATGGTGAGCGCCTCGTGCGGCACACGCCGCTCGCTGAAGAAGCTGCTCGCCGCATCGCGACGCGTGATGCGATCCAGGTGGATGCGGCGGGTGCGACTGTCGAGCCCCGAGCCGGGCTCATTGAAGCCGATATGCCCCGTCTTGCCGATCCCGAGGAGCTGGAAGTCGATCCCACCCGCGGCCTCGATCGCTGACTCGAAGGCGGCGCAGTGCGCGTCGATCGCCGCGCCGGTCAGACGTCCGTCGAGCAGATGCACATTCGCCGGATCGATGTCGATGTGCGAGAAGAGGTGCGTCCACATGAACCGGTGGTACGAGTGCGGACTCTCCGGTTCCATCGGGAGATACTCGTCCAGGTTGAAGGTCGCGACGCGAGCGAAGGAGAGCCCTTCCTCGCGATGCAGACGTACGAGTTCGCGATAGACGCCGATCGGGGTGGAGCCGGTGGCGAGGCCGAGGACCGCGACCCGCCCCTCAGCGTTCCGCGCGCGGATCACCGCGGCGATGCGATGGGCGACCTCGCGCGCGAGCTGCGCATGGTCGGGGAGGATCCGGGTGGGGATGCGTTCGGTCATCGATCGGGGAGATGCGACGAGGCCCGCGCCCCCAGATGGGGACACGGGCCTCGTCGGTCAGGTCGAGTGCGAGTGCGACGTCAGAGGGCGCACCCTCGGAGCGCTTACGCCGAGAAGCTGCTGCCGCAGCCGCAGCCGCCGGTGGCGTTCGGGTTCTTGAAGGTGAAGCCCGAGCCCTGCATCGAGGTCACGTAGTCGATGATGACGCCGTTGAGGTACTGCATCGAGAAGGGATCGACGAAGACGTTGAACCCGGTCTGCGCGAGGATCGTGTCATCCTCAGCCGGCTTATCCTCGATGAGGAGGCTGTACTTGAAGCCCGAGCACCCGCCGGGCTGGACGCTCACGCGGAGCCCGCCGACCTCAGGGGCGACGTTCTCGGCGACCATGAACTTCGCGACCTCGGCCGCAGCGGCCGTGGTGATGGTGACCATGACCTCAGGGGCATTCATCGTGCTCATCGAGTTCCTCCGCGACAGAAGGTGAGGCCACCTGGTGGTGGCCGAACTGCGTACCCCCGAAATATGCGACCGAGCGGGGGAGCGAACAAGATTGTCAGGGGCTACTGACACTCCGGGCGGGGCCCCCGCCGAGGGTCAGAGCGAGGTCGGCCACGGTGGTCCGGACCGGGCCGATCCGGGAGTTCTCCCGCGTCGGGTTCACCCGGTTGGTCAGGAGGATCACGAATCGGTCAGTGACCGGATCGATCCAGAGGGAGGTTCCGGTGAACCCGGTGTGCCCGAAGGCGGGGCGCCGCATGAGCCGGCCGGCGGAGTTGGTCCCCGTCGGGGTCTCCCATCCCAAGGCCCGGTTCGAGAACTCCGCGAACTGCACCCGGGTGAAGGCTTGGATGGTCTCGGCTCCGAAGATCCGCACCCCGTCGAGGGAGCCCCCATTGAGGTACATCTGGGCGAAGCGGGTGAGATCGGCGGCGGTGGAGAAGAGGCCGGCGTGCCCGGAAACGCCCCCCAACAGGAAGGCGTTCTCATCATGGACCTCGCCACGCACCAGGCGCCCACGCCACGGATCGCGCTCCGTGGGGGCGGTCCGCGCGTGCAGGGCGGGGGGCGGGGTGAAGCGCGTGTCCCGCATCTGCAGCGGGCCGAAGATGTGGGTCGCGAGATACGCATCGAGCCGCTGGCCGCTCACGCGCTCGACGATCAGCCCGAGGAGGATCGCGCCGAGGTCGGAGTAGACCATCTTCGCACCGGGGGTGGTGTCGAGCGGAGCCGCGAGGACGATCGCACGCGCCGAGTCGGCGTTGCTGGTGCGCTTCCAGAGTTGGATGAAGGGCGCGAGTCCGGAGGAGTGGGTGAGGAGATGGCGCACCGTGACGCGTTCCTTGTGGCGTCCCTTCCACTCCGGGAGGTAGCGCTGCACCGGCGCGTCGAGGACGATCTTCCCCTGTTCGCTGAGCTGCATCACCGCCGAGGTGAGCCCGACGACCTTGGTGAGGGAGGCGAGGTCCCAGAGCGTCTCGGTGGAGGGGGCGGGGGCGTCGGCGGCCCAGTCGATCCGGCCGGCACTGACCTGCGCGAGGATCGTGTTGCGGGAGCCGATGACGGCGATCGCGCCCGGCGTCACCGAATCACGGACGGCACGATCGAGCACGCGTTGGACTGAATCGGCGAGCGAGAGGTTCGAGGAGGGGGCGGGGGCCGCGGTGGCGGTCACGATCCCGTCTCCGACGCGGAAGATCCCAGGGAGCGTGATCGGTGCGCGACCACGGAAGGGGATCCGTCCGGTCAGGGCCTGCACCGCGGCGCGCTCCATGGCATCCCCGCGCCCGAAGGTGGCCACGTAGTGCCGCACCGAGGGGAACTCGCGGATCACGTATGGGTTCGAGAAGGCGACGACGACCGTCGGCTGGACCTTCGCGAGGGAATCGATCCAGCGCGCCGTCTGCTGGCCCACCGCGAAGCGCCCTTCGCCCTCGATGGTGCGGATGAAGGTCGCGAGTACCACGCGCTCCCCGGGGCGCACGAGTGAATCGAGTCGGGCCCGAGAGGTGGTGGGATTGATCCGCACGATGCGGCTCTCGGGGAGGGCCGCGCGCAGGTCCGCGGCGAAGGTGCGGCCGCCGGCGATGTCGTTCTCCCCACCGAAGGTGAGGATCACGGTCCGGCCCGTACGCGCGAGGGGGAGGAGGGTGGCGTCGTTCCGAAGGAGGGTGATCGCCTCGTCGGCGATGCGTTGCGCGGTGCGACGGTTCTCGGCCGACCCGACGACCTCACGCAGCGAATCGAGGTCGACGATCGGGCGCTGGATCGCGCCGGTGCGGAGCTTGTACTCGAGGATGCGCCGCACCGAGGCATCGATGCGCGCCGTCGTGATCTCGCCACGTTCGATCGCCGCCGCGATGGCATTGACGGTGGCGTTCACGTCCGCCGGCATGAGGAGGATGTCAGCGCCGGCCTGCACCGCCTTCACGACGCTCTCCTCGAGGCCGTAGCCCGCCCCGATCCCGCGCATGTCCATCGCGTCGGTGACCGCGAGCCCGCGGAAGGCGAGGGTGTCGCGCAGGAGGGATTGGAAGATCGCGGGGACGAGGGTGGCCGGCGTCGAATCCTTCGAGACGGCGGGGAGCGCGATGTGCGCGCTCATCACCCCCGCCACGTTTGCAGCGATCGTGGCGCGAAAGGGACGTAGCTCGACGCTGTCCATCCGCGCCCGCGTCGCGCCGACGACGGGGAGGGCGAGGTGCGAGTCGGTGTCGGTGTCGCCATGGCCCGGGAAGTGCTTCACCGTCGCCATCACCGCCGCCGACTGCACCCCCTCCACGAAGGCGGCGCTCATCGCCGAGACGCGCTCGGGGTCCTCGCCGAAGGAGCGGACGTTGATCACGGGGTTCGCCGGATTGTTGTTCACGTCCACGGTGGGGGCGAAGGCAAGGTGGATGCCGATCGCCCGCGACTCCTCACCGACGATTCGGCCCGCTTCACGCGCCCAGGCGATGTTCCCCGTGGCGCCGATCGCCATGTTGTTGGGAAGCACGGTGGCGTCGCCCCCACGTAACAGGCCCGGCGCGAAGACGCCGCCCTCGAGACGCCCGAGCCCGGGTTCTACATCGGACGCCACCAACAACGGCACCTCCGCCCGACGCTGCAACGCATTCACCTTGGCGGCGACCTCGATCGGCGAGCCGAGCGACATCACCACGCCACCCACCTTGTCGACGCGCACCCGCTCGGCGGCATCGGCGAAGGTCTGGTCGGTGGTGCTGGTGTAATCGCCGAGCACCCAGATCATGATCATCTGGGCTATCTTCTCGCGCAGCGGCATCGCCGTGACCGTGGACTCGATCCAGCGTCGCGCCTCGTTCGGCAGTGGCGCCGAGAGCGAGGGCGGGAGAGCGCGGAGGTCGGCGGGGATCGTGCGCGGCGATGGCGCGCGCACGGGGCTCGAGACCGCGGGCGCACAGCTGAGCGCGACGAGGACGCCGGCAAGGCCGGCCCAACGGAGGGAGGTCGGGTGCATCATCTCGGACGGTGGGGCGTGAAGGTGGCGGGGCTCGTGCTCAGTGTGGCGACGGTCGCGGCCTGTGCGTCGCGCACGCCAGCACAGGGCGCGCCGACGAAGGCGCCGGCGGTCCGCCCCGGGATGACGGTGCTCCTCGAGGATTCGCTGCAGGTGATCGCGGCACGGCGCATCGCGCTCATCACCAACCATACGACCGTCGATGCCTCGGGGACGCATCTCATCGACGTCTTGCAGAAGGACCCGCGCGTGAAGCGAGCAAACGTCACGTTGGTCCGGCTCTTCTCACCCGAGCACGGGATCCGTGGCGATGTGGATCGCGAGAATCTCCCCGACCAACTCGATGAGCGGTCGGGATTGATGGTGCATTCGTTGTATACGAACGGTACGGTGCCGCCGCCCGACAGCCTGCTGCGGGACCTCGATGCGCTGGTCTTCGATCTGCAGGACATCGGGACGCGCACCTGGACCTATGTGGGAGTGATGGTCTACGGGATGCGCGCCGCGGCGCGCGCCGGGATCCCCTTCGTGGTACTCGATCGACCGAACCCGATCACCGGGCGCATGGAGGCCCCGCTCCTCGACTCGGCCCTCTCGAACCCAGAGGATCCCACCCCGACCCGTCGGGGCCTCGCCTTCGCATTATACCCCGCGCCGTTGAGGCACGGAATGACAAACGGGGAGTTGGCACGCTGGTTCGCCGCCGAGCTGCGGATCCCGGTGCAACTGACGGTGGTGCCGATGCAGGGCTGGCGCCGTACGATGTGGTGGGACGAGACGGGGCTGCCCTGGGTGGTCCCGTCGCCGGCGATGGCGACGGTGGCGAGCGCGCTCGTCTATCCGGCGCTCGTCCCCTTGGAGGGGACCAACGTCTCCGTGGGGCGGGGGACCAAGGCGCCCTTCCAGCGGTTCGGCGCACCGTGGATGGATGCGCCGCGCCTCGCCACGATGCTCAATGAGTTGGGCTTCGTCGGGGTGCGCTTCGAGGCGGAGCGCTTCACCCCGCGCGAGTCCCCCGATCGCAAGTTCAACGACCGGGAGATCCCCGGGGTGAAGATCGTGGTGACCGATCGCGACCGGGCCCCGATGGGGCGCGTGGGGGCCGCGGTGCTCTGGTCGCTCAAGAAGGTCCATGGCGATTCCCTCCGCGCCACGGAGCGCACGATCGATCAGCGGTTCGGTTCCTCCGCGGCGCGGCAGGCGCTCTTCGCGGGCACCGATCCCGATGAGGTGATCGATGCAATGCAGCCGGCGGTCGCCGCCTTCCAGCGGAAGGTGCGGCCGTACCTGCTGTACTGAGCGCGCAGATGGAAGGTCGCTCGGCGGCGCTCGCGCCGTGGCACTGGATCGTCCGCGGGTATCTGCGGCTGATCGATCCGCTGGTCGATGCCTGTGTGCGTCTCGGGATCTCCCCGAATGTGCTGACGCTGGTCGGCACGGCGGTCGCGATCCTGGTCGGTGGGATGTTCGCAGCGGGGTGGATGCAGCTCGCGGGATGGACGCTCGGTCTCCTCGCCTTCTTTGACGTGATCGACGGCGCGGTCGCGCGGCGCGCGGGGCGGACGACCCCGTTTGGCGGCTTCCTCGATTCGACGATGGATCGGGTCGCCGACGGGGCGTTGATCGGCGGGATCGTCTCGTTCTACGCGACCCATCCGCATCCGGCGGGGCGCGGTCCCCTGATGCTCTTGGCCGCGCTGGTCGCTCTGGTCGCGATCCAACTGACGTCATATACCCGCGCCAAAGCTGACCTCCTTGGTGTCGATCTTGCAGGGGTCGGGTGGTTCGAGCGCCCTGAGCGGATCACCCTCTTGGCGGCCCCTCAAGCCTTCTTCGGCCTCCGGTGGGAGTGGGCGGTCTTCGATCTCGTGGTAGCCATCCTCGCCCTCGCCGCGGTCGTGACGGTGGGCCAGCGGCTTCGCCATGTGGCGCGCGCGCTCTATCTTTCCTGAGGTCTGTGGCGCCGCCGGTGCGGTGTGACGGAGCATCCCCCGATTCGGTGCAGGAGGTCGTATGCGGTCCCCTCGCGCTCGGCACGTCCCACTCCTCGTCCTCCTGCTGGCGCTCGCCGCCTGCAGCGGGAAGCCGCGCGAGCATGTCATGCGACTCGGAACCGACGACTTCACCTTTCGGGTCACGGGCGATCCGATCCCTCCGCGCGCGCTCGATGTGATCACCTACACCATCGTGGTGCAGGATCGTGAGACCAAGGAGCCGATCGCCAATGGCGAGGGGCGCCTCTTCGCGACCAACAGCGATCGCGTCTCCGTCTGGGACGGGTTCCAGTATGGCCCGGAGCCCGGCACCTATCGCGCCCGCATCAAGTTCCTCACCGCGGGAGAGTGGGCCATCGGG
>Ga0194116_10000729_pt1 | contig 53940 bp, 64 predicted proteins | sample TA2MahsurfametaG_4_FD_148617 | JGI IMG/M metagenome (GOLD analysis project Ga0194116, IMG submission 148617) | Freshwater microbial communities from Lake Tanganyika, Tanzania - TA2015008 Mahale S9 surface | ecosystem: Environmental > Aquatic > Freshwater > Lake | place: Tanzania: Lake... | reverse complement strand
TCGTGTATACCCTACAGGATACTAATATTCAAAATATTATTATATGCTTAATTGTTGGTTTGCTGTGTATACCCTATACAGGATACTAATATTCGAAAATATTATTATATGCTTAATTGTTAGTTTGCTGTGTATACCCTATACAGGATACTAATATTCAAAATATTATTATCGTGTATACCCTACAGGATACTAATATTCAAAATATTATTATATGCTTAATTGTTGGTTTGCTGTGTATACCCTATACAGGATACTAATATTCGAAAATATTATTATATGCTTAATTGGTGGTTTGCTGTGTATACCCTATACAGGATACTAATATTCAAAATATTATAATATGCTTAATTGTTGGTTTGCTGTATATACCCTATACAGGATACTACTACTTTAAAATATTAAATTAATAATACTTTAGATATGCTGTATATATCCTATACAGGATACTTAATATCTCGCGATATTATTACATTAATATAGTAGTTAATTCTTATATATTTTATAATCAATTTTTATAAATATTATCAATAATTTTTAAAAAATCTTCTTTATTTTTTGTTTCTATATTATCCCAATCTATTTTTGATATATTTAGTAATATTATATTTACTATTAATTTACCTCCTAATAAACCTTTATTATATATAAATATATTATTTATTGTAAATTGAGGTATATCAATATTTATATAACTACCATCTATATATTTTATTAATTTATTTGCTCCAATAAGATAATCTTTTAAACTAATATATAAATCTATAAATAAATCTATTTTATCATTTATTATCTTATGCTTATATTCTATTTTTTTATTATTTAATTTATATTTATTGTAATCTAAATCTTCATTTTCTGTATCACTTGAAGATGTAGTAGATTTATCAGAATTAGTAATTATCATTTTTACCTCTATATCATGCTCATTATTGTATTTATCTATATATTGTCTTGTAAAACACGGATATTCTTTCTTGCACAATATACTTATATTAAAAGGTTTCTTAACACCTTTCAAAAAAATCCTTATTTTTTTATTTTTATCTGTATACAAATCATAATAAGTAACAGGTAAAATTATACTATGACTAATTATCTTTGTAAATGGATTAGTATTATTATAATTATTTCTATTTAAAAATATATTAGCAAAATTTATAAATGTAGATTTAATTGCTTCTTTATCATTAAAATAATTATTATACATATTATCCCAAAAATTTATATCATTATCATTAAAAAAATCATAAGAAGATATTATATCTTCATTATCAAAATCATTAATTATTCTAAGTTCTCCATATTTTTCAAAATCATCCAAAGCTTTATGATAAGCAGTTGATGCTTTTTTAAATTTATCTACTTTTATTTTTTTTTCATTAATATCTTTTATATTAATAAGTTTATCTGGATGACATTCTAAAGCAATTTTTTTATATATATTTTTAATTTCATCTTTTGTATATTTAGAAATATTATTAATATCTAAAGACAAAGCTTCTATATACATTATTTTTATTAAATATTTGTTAAATAATAATCATAATTTAATCTTTATATTAAGATATTAAGATATTAAGATATAATTAAAATAATTAATATTATGAATAATTGGAATAATTTCGAACAAAAATTTGATAAAATTATAACAGATAATTGTGAATATAATATATTATTAAATAGAATATTATTATCACAAAATAATACATTATTATTTTCTCCTATAGGATTTCCAATAGATTTATTAGTTGATTTAATAATTAAAAAAAAATTTAATTTACAAAATAGAATATATAGAATAGAGCATGTATGGGAAAAAAATTTAATATATAATGAAAATAATTGTTTTTTAGAATTAGATATAATGAACCCTGAAAATTCAAAAAATATAGATAAAATAACAGAATTTATTCTTCACATTATAAAAAATAAAAATATAGGTTCTAATAAACATTTTATTATTATTAAAAATATAGATTTATTATCAAAACTATTTTATGATTTTAGAATATTACTTGAAAAATATTCACATAATATTACTTTTATGTGTACTTCTCATTATATGTCTAAAATAGATTTACCTATTAAAAGTAGATTTAATAGTTTTAGAATTCCTCTATTTACATTTGATGAAATAAATAATATATTTGTAAATTATTTAAATATTTCTATGAATGATGAATTTGCAAATACAAAATCGCGAAATATTATAAAAGCATTATTTATAGCAGAAATAGAATGTAGTCCTAGTAAAGATGAAATATTAACAGATAATTTTATAAAATATAATTATCCTCCATTTGTAGATTTTATAAAGACATTTAATAAAAATAATATGGAAGAAATTAGATATATTTCTAATAAATGTTGTCAATTTAATGTTACTATAAATAATATTGTTGAAGATTTTATTAATTTAGTAGATTATGGAGACTATTATCTTAAAATAAAATATTCAAAATTGCCAAAGAAAAACATTGAAGAAATAAAAAAATATGAAAAAATGAAAATTATTAATATAGGAATGGAAGCTGATTATATTTTATCTCAAACTAATAAATCAAAAGAGCCTATACATATTGAAATGGTTTTATATAAATTATTATTTTAATCTACTGGTTCATCTCTAGGAAAGGATATACCCTTATTATAGCCTTTCATAGATATATATTTTAATTCATTATTATATACATCTTTTTTTTCAAATTTAAAATTATTGAATATTATATTTGCTGCTATAAATTTATTACATTCATATTTTTTATCATATATAATTGACATATAAACAAATTTAATTTTTTCTATATGATTTTCAAGACATTCGTTATATAATAATGCACCACCTATAATAAAAGAACTTTCTATTATATCTGATTTATTTACATATTCAAATACATCATCTAAATTATTAAATATTTTAATATCTTCGTTATTATTATATTCATTCTTCATTATATCATAATTATTTTTGCTAATTATGATATTAATTCTATTTACTAAAGGTTTTTTTGGAAGAGAAACCCATGTATTTTTCCCCATAATTACACAATTTTTTTTTGTTTTATCATTTACATTACATGTAATTTTTTTAAAATTTTTAAGTTCTTCTGGAATATTCCAACACATATTATTATCATAACCTATTCCATAATTTGTACTTGTAGCTACAATAATATTTATATCTTTTGTTCTATTATTATCACTATGTTTAATTTGTTCAATATGTTCCATATATTCAATTATTATTAATTCAATTTATTTTTTTATATATATTACCATTGTAATAATGTATATAATATATATGCACCTCTAATAGTTACATAAATAAAAGAAGATATAAATATTTCGGTTATTATAGATTTATTAAAATTATCATTTTTATTTTCATAGATATTTAGACTATTTGTTCTATTTTGAAAAACATATTTATTATTAATATTTGGATTTGTATTACATGATATATAATAACGCGATATACGTAATTCCATTTATATAATTGTTTATATTTTAATATAATTTACATATTCTTATATTGGTTATTCATAATATTATATACTCTGTCACTATATTCTTCTATTGTTTCATCATTATTTGCTTCTATTATATCGCAAACTTTAATTTTAATTTTATAATTATTAACTAAAAATAGTTTTAAAGATGAATGTAAAATTGATTCACCATTATCTGAATTATGATCAAGTGAATTATCTTCATATTTCATAACTATTGGCATTATAGAACATTTTTCTATAAAAGCACCTTTTCCATTAAATTCTGTAATATTTCCTGGTATTTTTGGTATATTTCCACTGCCAGGGGCTATAAATAAAACAGGTTCTCCAGATTTTCTATTATCTATACTATCCTTTATTTTTTTACTTGTTTTTCCTTTTTCTACATATAATAAACTACCACATTTCTCATTATTTTTATCTGTATATCCAAATATTGTATATAAAATTGTTTTTAAAACAACAAAACAAGAACGAGGAAATGCACTTGCTAATACAAAACCATCAGCCATCGTTGTATGATTAAAAACACAAATGAATTTTTTATCACTATATAGATATGTCATATATTTAATATAATCTTCATTTGATATATCAATAGTTAAAGATAATACAAACATAATTAATTTTCCAAAAATTAAAAATACAGATGATATACTACTATCATCTTTAATATAATGAATAATAACATTTGAAAATAAAAGTAATAAAAATAGGAAAATTACACGAAATGGAACAAATATATATAAAAGTATAGTTTTTATTATATTCAATATATCTTTCATTAATTATATTATTATATTATAAATATTTAATAAAAATTAATATTAACACATATATATTTTATATATTTTTTACATCTTTTTACACCCTTGAAGATTTAAAATGGCATGCATAATGTCAAAAAAATCAATAAGGTTTGCACTTCGCTGAGAGTGTAAATTTTGGTTTATATCCCAACCTTTTGTTTTATATATTATATTTGTTTTTGTTAAATCTATATTTACACCTTTATCAATAAATTAATTATTTTTAATTATAATAAAAGCAGTAAATTTAATATTATTATTTATATAAAAAATGATTTTCATTTATTATAATTATTAAAATGGATTTACAAATTGAAGCAATAACTACATCACTTTCATCATTAGCGATTGATGAAACTAAAATAATAAAAATACAAAAATGGTTTAGGGGGTGCATTTTGAGATTAAAACAATTACCTTTAATTATGTATAAAATTAAAAAATATTTGAAATTACAAGCGTTTCAGTTTTCAACCCAAAATGAAGATGGTAGAATAAATAGTTGCTTTGATGAAAAAGAAGTAATTAAATTGCTTATTGATAAGTTTGGTGAAAAAATTAAAAAACCAAACATTAGAATGTGGTATGATATTTTAGCATTTGATTATATGTATGGGTGGGTTCCAATCAATATAAAAACAACTACTACAACAACAAGCGATAATACTGGTAATTTGGCGATGTGTGTATATGCTTACACGAATAAAACATTAGATATTCATAGGGACAAATCTTATGAAAATGGTAAGATGAGTGATATACTTTTCAATAAATTAAAAAATAAAAAATATAACACTAATAACAAAAAGGATTACTATTTCATAGTGTTAAATAAAACAGATGCGAGTGATATAATTGTTAATAGTGTAAAAGGATTGACAATATTAACACCAAATATAAATAATTTACCATTTCAAGTTTGCTGGGATAAAAATAGAACATTTAAATATGAAAACATAAATAAAAAGATAAAACTATTTGTTGATTGCTTACAAAAACCAAAACCAAGTTGGAAAGAAACATTTATGTCAAATATACGGACATTAGATTTATAGATATTCACTTGGAATATAAGAATTACATATTTGTCTATGTCCTATTTTAAACCTTCCAGAAAACATAAAATTATCCTTGAATGTATTGCTATTTATGTATGATACTATATTATTTAAATTACATTTTTTTTTTGGTTTAAGCATTATTAAACCACCACCAAAATAATTCACTTTACCTAAAAATGATACATTTTGTTTCCGTGTTAAATTATAAATGTAAATACAATCTTTACCAAGATTAGTATTTATGGTAGTAATATTTCTTGGTGCTCCCCATTCAAACCAATTATTTTCATTAAACTTTCGTATTCCTCTTTCAATAAGTTCTTTTTTGTGTTGTGATAAATGTTTATTAATTTTCTCATTATCACAAGGGTAGTTTTCAATATAAATATATTTATCAATTTTATCTTCACCATTTAATACTTCTATATTACCAAGTTCCTCATTTTTATAAACTTCTTCTTTTCCACTAACAAGACCAACATAAATGTCAAAATAGTCTTGAAACAAGACACTATTATTATTTTCTTCTTCACCAAAAGTAATTAATCCGTTGCTGTTTGTAATATAGAGTAATTTGTCGTTATATAATACTTTTTTATCAATTAAACTATTTTTACAATATCTAAAAACAATAACATCAATAGATGCGTTCTCAAACATTTTTTCGTTATGATTATGGAATATGTGAGTAAATGTTCCATTTGTCATCATAACATTCAATAATTTTGATGCACTTGTTAATTTAAGAAAATCAGATGGAACAATAAATATCAACTCACCATTATCGTCAAGTAAATTATAACATTTTTCTGTAAAATCAATATATAAGTTTCCATTTTTAGTTCTAACATAAGGCGGATTTCCTACTATTGTTTTGTATGTTTTTGTAATTGTTTGTGTCATAAAATCTCCATAAATAACCTTATCTTTTTGTATTTTATCCAATAATTTAATTTTTGTATCAATTTCATACATATCAAATGTTATACTTGGTATTCTATCTGTAATAAATGTAATTAAATGACCTTGTCCTATAGATGGTTCTAAAATATTAGATGGAGTATTTAATATAAACTCAAATACCTTTTCTTTTAGTTCATTATTGGTTGTTAAATATTGCCCTAAATTATGTTTTTTTGTCATAGTTGGTATTTCTGTGTTTATAGTTTCTTCTAAATCTTTTGAAATAAATAAATCAATTTTTTCTTTTTTATTATTAATTTCATTAAATTTTTCATTTACAACTACACCTATAATTTCTTTAAGTTTTGTTTCATTAACACAAGGCAATTTTTTATTAATATGTTTATCGTAATGTCCTTTTTGACTAAATTGTTTACAGCATTTTTCGCAACTATAAAAAACTATTTTTAATTATATACATAGTATAAATTTTATTTCTTTATATTAATTTTTTTTTTAAATTAATATAAAAATTGGCATTTGAAATATAAATGAAATATAAAAAGTGTAATATTATTATATGTGATTTTTATACATTAATGTTGTATATTTAGGAATATCTATATTATAATAGTCTTTACTAGCATATTTATTATTTTTAATCCATATTCTTGCTATATAATATAATTTTTTCGGACTTATAGAAACACCATTAATATTATTAGAAATATCATCGTCAATACCTATATTTTCTCCCAATACATTTGCACATAATTCAAAAAATTTATTTTCAAAATCCTCAGGTGATATTTTAAATGATAAACAACCGCCATTTATATTTAAATTATCTTCATATCTTGGTATAATATCTGCACGCATTATAAAAAACATTCCTTTTTTAAAAAGTTCTTTATAACCTTTAAAATAATAAATATAATCTTTTAATGTTGATATCTGACCTAACATTTTATAACTTTTATCATCCCAATTTATATCATAAGGATCATGAAAATATAAACTCCAACAATCATTTAAAAATACATCATTATTTTCATAATTCATTATTACAGATATATATTTATATTTCTTATATATTATAATCTTATATTAAATATTTTAATTTTTTATCATAATAAATTTTGCATAATAGTTAAAATTTATCGAATAACATACTAACAAATGTACTTTACCACAAATTATAATCCATAATCCAAGAATAATATAAGATTTCCAATACATATTTTTTGTTATAATAAGATGTTTCCTACGTATTAATTCGTTAAAAATTATAATATGTCCAAAATAACCAACTGATAAAATTGCTATTGCTGAAGCAAAATTTTTATCTTCAAGAACTAATAATAAGTGACCCCACCAATAGCCTATATATCTAAATAGTATATGAAAAAATAGTTGATAATTATATCTATTTATTTTGAAACATAAATCTCCTAATAAAAAAAGTATTATTAATGATAATAATAAAAGAATACATATATCTATAGATAATATACTATTATTATTAGAAAAAATAGTTGTTATTATCATACAAGCTACATAATTTATAGCACATAGTTTATCTAATTTATGAAACAATATTCCGCTTCTTGCGTCAAACCAGAAAATAAGTGAAGAAAAACATGTACAAGATAATATAATAATTAATGATTTTTGTCCTACTCCTATTTCATATTGTATCCATTTGAATATACCGTGTGTCAATGGTATTGTTACCCATAATGAAGTTATACCAAGTATTAGTTTATTTTTTTTTGGCAAATTATTAACATCTTTTCTATCATTTAAACTAAAAAGTGCTTTATATATTTCTTTAATATATGAATAATTTGTTATGTATCTTATAATATTCATAATATTATTATATAATACATGTTAATTATTTTATATAATTATTGAAATTTTAAATTATATAATAATTTGTACAGATTTTTATAAAAATTGATTATGTATTAATAGATATATATTATACACTTACTATGTCTAAGAATTCATCTGCTGAAACTAAAGCTAACTACAATGCCGATGCTGCTAATACTACTGCTTCATTTACTTCTAAGATTACAGATAATATTCCTGTATCTTACAATGCTTATGATGAAAATGTAGTATTTACAAATGATAAAATTATTGTTAGTTTTAATATTATCTTTGGAAAAGGAAAAGATGCTCTTGAATATAATGATGAAAAAGAGCTGAAACAATTTACTAAGAAATATAATGTAGATACATTGGAAAATGATGATACTAAAGCTTATTATATTATTGCTGATGAAGGACCTCTATTAATCCAGATTGATAATCTTGATATTTATTCGAGATATAATAACGAAAAATATGATTATGCTCTTGGTTTTGCTGTAGATTTTGAAGAACCTGAATATGTTAGTAATGAACATTATTCTCCATTTAATATTGAAAGAGATGGTGTATTGTGGTCTATTCCAGCAACTAATCATTATAATAATACATTTTATCAAAATGGAAAGGCAAAATATCAATGGAATACATCACGTGCTAAGGATAGTAATGTAGAACTTACTGAAGATGAAAAAGAGATTGGTATTGAAAAAACTTCTGAAACTACAGGTCTATTATATATGACATTTATGGTTCTCAGTAAAGAAAAAGAAATTGTTCAACAGAGAGAAATTACACGCAGTTGTAATACGCGAAGTGCTGGGGTTACTCGTGGCAGTGGTGCTACTCAAGGTATTAATGATAGTGTAGCTGGTAGAGTAGGATATGGTCATAGTGCTTCTACTTCTTCTACCGCAAGCACGTTTAAGTATGCTAAAAATACTTCGAGAGTTGTTATTCCTGTTCGTATTAGAATTTCAAAAGATTCAGAAGTAACAGATATGAATTGTTCAAAAACTCTCAAGGGTGCTGAAGTTAATATGAATAGAAAAAAAATTGTAACTCCTTCTTTCGATCCTTTGCTATAAATCTATAATTACAAATCAATATACATTCTTGTTCTATTTACATTATATCCTTAAAAATTTAAAAAATATATAATATATATGTGATAATTAGTAATTATATATATATGTTTATATTATATTTTTTTCAATAATATCTATAATATATTTTAAATAATATTTTGGAAATATTTTAGAAAATTCGGGATTATTATTTATACTATTTTTATAATATTCTAGTTCTTTTTTTGCTAAAAAGAATAAATTGTCTAAGCTTTTTCTAATGCTTTTTTCATAAGTGTATACATTTATTTTTATAGCTTCAAGAAAAATAGTTATATATATACATACATTTATATTATATGTTATATATCTAATAGTATGTTTTCTTCTATTTCTATTTTCACATTTATTTTGTAAAATTAAAATTATAGAACATAATTTAATTACTCTAATTATATTTATTTTTTTTTTTTTTGTAATAATTGGAAATAGAATCAGATGTTTAGAAACATTATCAAATATATCGATAATATTTTTATGTTTTCTATATTCACAATTATATAATAAAGCCATTAAATATTCAATATATATACCACAATCTGCCATAATAACTTTATTATAATATTTTGTAATAAAGTTATTATGAAATTTACTATTGAACCAATTATCGTATAATGATGATATATTTATTAGATAAGATTTATTCAAATGATATTTATTAAAAGCACGTTTTTTTACAATATTCATTATAGTTTTAATATCACATCCTCGAATACATATTAAATCTTTATAATCCTTAGAATTAATATTGAATATTCTTCTAAAATTTACAGAAACCTTTTTAAGCTTATCATAATCACTTATATATATGTGACTTATAATATATTCAAAAATATCAATATGATATATTATGTTCATTTAATAATGCTCTTTAGAATGCTACACAAGATTAGTATAGTTAATAACCATACACTGTCAATTTTTTGTTGTTATAATTCAAATTACTACATAATACATAATACATAATATATATATAACTTTTCTAAATTAAAAGAGCTAAAAACTAAATATGTATTAGATATAATAATATAAGAATTATTTAAATATTAAATGTAAATATGTTATCATTATTAAATGAATGGAGTACAAACAATGAAACATTACTTGAAATGAAAAATAAATTTTATAATTCTTCTCCATTTCCATTTGTAGTAATTCCTAATTTTTTTAAAACGAATGTTGCTGATGAAATATATAACTCTTTTCCAAAAATAGAGGGTAGTGATAAAAAATTATGGAAAAATCAAGGATGGCATATATATGATAATCCAATTGAAGGAAAGCTAACAATTGATGATTATAAATTAATGAATAATTATGGAGAAATATTATCAAATATGTGGGAAACTCTTGAATCAGCTGATTTTATAGAAACTATATCTAATATTACTGGTATAGAAAATCTTGAAAAAGATCCTTATAGACATGGTGCTGGACTGCATTGTCATCCACCGGGCGGAAAATTGGAGATGCATTTAGATTATTCTATTCATCCAATAACAGGTAAAGAAAGAAGACTAAATTTACTAATTTATATGAATAAAGAGTGGAATGATGATTGGGGAGGTAATTTAGAATTATGGGAAGGTAATAATGATACTATGACAAAAGGGCCTATTCATAGTATATCTCCAAAATATAATCAAGCAATATTATTTCGTACTTCAGATATAAGTTGGCATGGTATGCCAGAACCTATAAAATGTCCTATTGGAAATAGTCGTAAAAGTATCGCTATATATTATGTATCAGAGAATAGAGAATATGCAAATAAAAGAAATAAAGCATCTTTTCAAGCAAGACCTACAGATCCTATAAGAGAAGATAAAGAAATTTTTGAAATATATGATAAATTATGTGGTATTAGATCTAAAAGAAGGTTAACAGATGATGATTTAGTAAATTTATTACCTTTGTGGAAACCAAGATGGTAAATATAATTATTAATCATAAACAAAAAATATATTTAGAAAAACGAGTACATAATTAAAAAAAAATATAGAAATTTATAAAACTTTTGAAATTTTAAGAAAAATAAAATTATGTACTCATTTTTAATTCTATATATACGGCGTTATTATGTTTTTATAAAATGATAAATCTAAATTATTAGAATGCTCTGTTGAAATATAATTAATAGGACAGCCTATATTTTCCAAGTTTTTTTTAATAAAGTAGTTTTCATATTTAATAATTTTAGAAAATTTAGAAAGATATTTATAAGGAAATAAGTAAAAATTATCACATATATAATCAGGTTCTTCTAAAATATTAACTATATTAAATTTATCGAAACATATGTTACAACTATCAAATCCTTTTTGAAATAATAAGTCAAATCTTGTAATTAGTATTATATCATATTCTATTCCTTCAGTTATACATAAATTTACAACATCATTCATTTTACTATTTTTTGATTGTTGTATATCATCTTCAATTGTTTCTATAAAATTGCTTTTTATTGGTTTATATTTATTTAATAAATCTTGTTTATTTATATCTGGTAAAATATTAGTGCTTATATAAACATCTATTTTATATCCCTTATTTTTAAAATATTCAAAAATATATTTTTGATAATTTTCATAACTATTGTTATAATCTACTGAATATAATGTGCCATATTGCCAATATTCATTTATTTCTAGTGAATTTCCAAATAATAATAATGCTAATTTCATAAATACATAAGTATATATATTATTAGTAATAAAACATTATATCATTTATAATATGTTCTATTATAAAAATATACAATTATAAAAATTGATATTCAGAATAATTTAATTTATCGCCCTAGTAATCTAAATACATAGAGCCGCCCAAAAAAACTAAAAACTTTAACGCTTAGCAAAACTTGCAAAACATTCTTAATAAAGTAACATAGAAATTGTTAAAATGCTTTTCACATGCTATAATTTTCACAGCAATCGTATTACAAATACAGTTATATTTGTAAAAAGAAAAAGATATTATTAACGTATATGTAAATTTAAATAATAATTATAATAACCTAGAAGGAGGTCCTCTCTTAGTTATTACAGAAGAAAATATGAAAAAATATCCTATACTTTACAAAATATATATTATAAGTATCTTCTTGACTTATGACACATCAAAGTTAGTCGAGATAGATAATGGTTATTGTATTAAAAAACTAACTATTTGGAAAAATATTTATATTAATGATAGCTATGATTGTGAAGATACATATATGAGTAATTATCCTACCATATCCTACAATATATCAACTAATGAACATATAAAAAATAGTATGTATTACATCGAAAATGTAGTTATGATAGAACCTGAATTGATTTCTGATTTAATTGAAAATGAAATATATTTCATAGAAGAAGAACTTGAATGTTATGAAGAATATACTAAAACACAAATGATGTATTCATCCTATTTTAAAAAAATTCTACCAGATAATATACCTGAAGATTTGGCAAATAGCATATTCACTGAATTATGTTATTTCTAAAAACATTAGTTATATAATATTTAATATATGTTTAATATATTTTTTTATATTTGAGCAATAATTTATAAGAGATAATAAAAAATGATATAATATAAATATTAATATACATATCGAATATATTCAGATATATTATGTTTAAGAATTATTTGAATAAATTGAATAATTTACCTTGTATTAATTATCAAATAAAAAATCAATTACTTAAGATAATATACAAGGATATTAATGCTTTTGTAATATCTGATAAAAAGTATAATGATGTAAATAATAAAACTCGAGAAAATATTATAGGAGCTATAATAAATAATAAAATACCTATTGAATATTATAAATACTCGAGAAGATGGAATAATCTTAAAAAAAACATAGAAGATTATATTTATGATTTGATAGGACATAAAAATATCTATTCTATATCATTGATACATCGAGGTGGACGTAAATATAATTATGATTTTACTATCATTGTAAATAATATAGAATATAATGTTGAACTTAAATTTAATGCTGAAAATATTGATGATACACCTCAAATAGTATCTCCAGTAAAAACAAGCAAGTATTTATCACAATCATATGAAGAATATTACTATGATAATTATTTGCCAAAACTTATATCACCTGATAATGTAAAATATCCAAATAGAACTCAATATATAACAGAGATACATGGGAATAAGCCAAAATGTATGGAATATTTTCAAAATATTTACTATCAAGGATGTAGTAAAAGTAGTAAATATACTGGAGATAAAAATTCTATTGAATTTTATAATCTATCTAATTCCATTGATAAAATTAGTAGAGAAAATTTTATCAATATTTCAGAACTTAATATTAATGCTCTTTCGTCATATTTAAAAGAAACACAAAAAAATAAAATATATATGTTATATAAATTTAATAAATTTCATAAACAAATTATTAATATTGATGATTATGAATTAGTAACATATGAAAAATATCCAGAAAAATTTAAATATGTAGCATATTCAGCTTCTGGAAAACAAATTGATATATTGCTTCGTTGGAAGAATGGAAATGGAATAGCTTTTCCAGCATTTCAAATATCATGAATATAATGAATATTATGAATATTATGATAATTCCTCATTATATATAGGCAATATGTAATTAAGTTCTGTTGTATTTATAGCATTATTTCCAAAATATAATTTAATAAATTGTTTTGTTCTATTGTCATTTAATGAATCAATAATTTTTTCATATTTTTTAATAAGTAACTCTTTATTGCTTTCAGAAATATGTCTAATACATATTAAATGATTTTCAATCAAATATTCTTCACAATTATCATATAAATCATTTGAAATAAGACAATATTCAAAATTATAATTTCCTACACCATAACCTCTGTTAATAATAAGGATAGGCTCTTTAATACCTTCTTTAAATATATGATTTTTCTTTTCATTGTTAGAATATTTTTTATAAATTAATTTATTATATTTAATATCACTACTATATATTAAACGCGTCTTACTTTTGTCATCAGTTAATATATCTTTACATTGGTTCCAAACAATAGTTCCTACATTTACTTTAAAACCTATATCAGCCAAACTATATGAATTTTGATACAATTGTTTTAAGTTATATATATTATCTTTAATACCAAATATAGTATATTCTTTAATTTTAATAATATATTTACTATTATGTATATGGTCTTTTTCCTGAACACTATCTAATTTTTCAATGATAAATAATATAGTTTCTTGTTGCGTTTCTATATATTTATCATTACAAAGAGTAATACTAATAATTTTAAAATGGTTTGAAATATATGCTCTTGTTTTGTCATAATATAAACAATTTAGAAAGTTTAATGGTAATATAAAACTTAATATACCATTTGTTTTTAATAATTTAAGAGATTTAATAATAAATATTATAAATATATTAGGTCTTCCTTCAAAATATTTATAATAATCTTCATCTACTTCACTTTTTTTCATTACATAATATGGAGGATTTCCAATAATTAAATTATATTTTTCATCTTCTTTGTATTTTAGAAAGTCAGCATTTATAATACATAAATCTTTATTTTCCGTTTTTAAATTTTTTATATTTTCATATATTACATTATTGTATTCAATTGCTTTTATTTGAGATTTAGGAAATCTTTTACATAATTCAATTACATATTCACATGAACCACATGAAGGTTCTAAAATATTTCCATACCATTCATTAGTATAATTAAAATATTCTTGAATTATATTTATAGTATTATTAACAGTATCAGGAGGAGTAAAATATATTCCATTATTTTTTTTTATATCTTTTGAAAAATTATTCGTAAGTTTATATGATAAATCACTAAAACATTTAGCCATTATTATTAATAAGTTTAATTATTTTATATAAGTATATCAATTTTTAATTGTACTATAAAATAAAAAAGAGAGTAATTTAATATTTTGATATTAATTTTTTAACCTATTTATATATTCAAGGGTATAAAATTGCAAAAAAATAATATAATATAGATTTATATTATATAAAATGAATGATAACGAACCTATCAGACAATGTAGTAAGTGTAAAATTATTAAACCTATAAAATTATTTTATATATATAAATATTGTAAGAAATGTCATATAAAAAATTATATAGAAATTCATTTATTAAATGCTCGCGTTGCTAATCATTTCAATCTATCAATAGATGAATTTGATAATATTATGAAAATAAATATGTATGACCCTAAAAGAAATAGAATAGGGAAACATGAAAGATATGATGAAATAATGACTTATATACAATCAGTAAAAAGCAGTACTATAATTACAGAATATGTGATTAACGATTTTTTGGAAGAGCCACTTGATATATATAATAATATGATAATATAATTATATCTATCTATTCAAAAACAATAATATTATAAAATTCTATTATTTGTAATATATTAATAGGTATATATTGTTATGATAAGCTTATTTTCCGTTTTTCAATGGAATCGCATATTGAAGTAAATGGTATTAATTGGGAATTAAATAAGAAACTTAATTTTAATATATAAATTATTATATTTATAATAATAGTATGACAATAGATAAAAAAAATATTAAAAAATCCAAAAAAGTATTAGATGATAAAATTAGAATAAGTATAGCAAAATCATCTATAAATAAAAAGAAGTCGTCGTCTATTTATATAGATGGTCCTATTACTAAAAATCAATATAGTCTTAAGAATAGATTGAAACTATATTATAAAACTAAATTTTATTTAAATAAAATTGATAAAAATGAATGTTTAAAAAATATTAAGATAAATAATATTAAATTAATGACACTTTCTAATAAACTATTTTTAGATAAAAGAATTGGAACAGAAAGCAAGAATGGTTCTATATATTTATCAAGTATTAAAAATGTTCCTGATTTATTTGTAGTATCAAAAGTAAATAATAGAGATAAAACTAATTTAAAAGAAATAAATATTATGAACGATTTAACTGAAAATCTTGTAATAACAGAAAAAACAAAGCATTTTCCATTAATATATAGTAATCATTCTTGTATAAAAAAAAATATTAATGATACGAAATCACTTATAAGTGTAAATGAATTATGTAATGGCGATTTAAAAATGCTTTTAGATAATAAGCAAATTTATAAAGAAGATGAAAAAATATTACATAATATATTATTTCAACTATTTATATCAATAGCTACATATCAAGAATATTCAAAACGCATTCATTATGATTGTCATTATGGTAATTTTTTGTATCAAAAAAATACTGAAAAAGGATATTATAAATATATATACAATAATGATATATTTTATTTAGAAGCATGTCCTTATAATTTTATGTTATATGATTTTGGAATAACACGTAAACCTAAATTACTAAATTCTCGTTTTTATTTTATAGATTTTTATAGAATAATTCATGCATTTATTCCAGAAAGTGAAGGAGGTTGGAATATATATTTAAAAAATTCAAAATTTATAAATATGATAATAGATATTAAAAATAATATTAGAGATATGTTAAAAAATAAAGAAAAATATAATTTTAATAAAATATTAAAATTAATGATGCCTATTATTAAAAATATATGTAAAAAAAATTTAAATAAAAATGATGTTTTAATAAATAATAAACCATATATAATTAAATAAATATTATTATGTATAATTATCAGGTAATATAATTAGGTATATTTTATTACATCATAGCATCACCTAAAGCCCCAACACCTGAAGCAGCCGCTACAGGTTTATATATTAGTGATAATATTAACCAAAATAATGAAATAAAAATTGCTAAAATTCCTATAACTATCATACCTATTCCAAAATAATAATAATTGTTATCTGTATTAAAATCATCAGGATTTGAAGGATCGTAATTTACTGTAACAGGCTGTTCATCATTTATACTATATGATGTTTGTACAGATTTTTTATATTCAACATCATTAACTTTATATATAACATCAGCAGTACAATTTACTATTGTTTTTTTATTATTATTAGTATCTTCTATAATTTCATTTGTACATTTAACGTTTGTATATTTACCTGATACGCTATCTGATTTGTTAGAATTTATATTTTTCAACCAAAATCCTATATATATCATTATACTGCATATTAGAACAACGAGAATAGTAGTAAATATATTATATATTATACCTATTGAAGCTGTAGTATTATATATTGGTGCAAGGGTTTCTTTATTATTATTTATATCACTTATAGCATTTCCAAAAAAACCTTGTTGTTGATAACCTCTTTGATTATATCCTTGAGGTTGATATCCTTGATGAAAATAATCATACCCTCCCTTTTTTTTCATTATCTAATATATATATTATAAATATTTTATATGAAATAAATATCTATTTATATAAATAGAATATTAATATGGCATTAGAACAATTAGATAAAATATCTGAATTAGGAATACCATTATTTGGTTTATATTTACTGATTTTTTGCAATTTTACAAAAGAAACATTAGGATGTAAACTTCAAACAGTATTAAATGATAATATGTATTTAAAACATTTAATTACATTTTTATTATTATTTTTTCTAATAGTTTTAATTGATCCAAAAAATGCTGATACCGATTTATTACATTCATTTGGATTTACTATATTAACATACTTAATATTTATAATTACAACAAGAACATCTATAATATTTATGATAATAATTATATTATTATTAACAATAATATATGTATTAAATTCAATAGCAAAGAAAAAAAAAGAAGAAAATAATGATGAAGAATTTAGAAAATATAAATTAATTCAAAATATTTTATTTATATTTGTAATATTTTTTGGTATAACAGGATTTGTTATATATGTTTTTGAAAAATACTCAGAATATGGAGATGATTTTTCATTAATAAAATTTATATTAGGAAATCCTAATTGTAAAAATTTTACACCAAAAGAAGCAAAATTATTTTAAATAATATATTACATTTATTACATTTTTACTTTTTATTCCTTATTCTTTAATATAAATTTTAATATATATATAAGAATATATCACCATTATATTATAAAAAGATTGAGAATGCTAAGATATATTCTACTAATATGCTTATTTTATAAAAGCAATTGTTTTGTTAATATCAATAACGGAATTACAACTATAACTAATGTAAAACATCGCAATTTGAGAAATCTTTGTTCAATGAAAGAAGATAGCTTTAACGATATTGATATTGATAAATCTGGAAAATTGGATAAAACAGAGATGGAATTATATTATGGAAAAAATAATTATATGGATATTGCTGATTTAAATAAAGACGAGGAACTCGATTATTTAGAATTTGAAAGATTAAAAAATATTAAAAAGTTTGGTAATAAAAACGGAGGCAATCTATTTGTTAGAAATGCTATAAATTTTGGATTATTGGCAAAAAATTCAATTTTATTTGATGGAGAAGCTTCAATTATTCTGGGAAATAAAGGCTTTGATCCTCTAAATTGTTCAACTAATATTAATACACTAAAAAAATATAGAGAGGCTGAAACTAAACACGGGCGTCTTGCTATGTTAGCTTCTGTAGGATGGCCTTTGGCAGAGATATACCACCCTTATTTATCTAAGATGTATAATATGCCAAATTTACTTTCTGAAAACGGAAAGGTTCCTTCTATTTTAAATGGCGGTATTGATAAAATTAATCCTGCATTTTTTATGGCTATAATTATATTTGCTTCTGTATTAGAATTTCCTTATATTAACAAAAAATATGATAAAGATAGTATTACAGGAGATTTGGGTTTTGATCCTCTTAATTTGTATAAAGATCGTGATGTTGTATCTAAGGTTAAACTTGAACTTAAAGAATTAAATAATGGTAGAATTGCAATGCTTGCAATTACATATTTTGCTTTTAATGAATTTTTTACAAATATGCCTATTACAAAAAATGCTGAATTTTTTTTTAATAGTTTTCTTTAGTATTTTTAATAATTATATATAGATAAAAATATGGCAAATAAAAATATTACTCCAAATGTATATACTAATTTGTTTAATAAAGCTAAATTAATAATAAAAATAAGATTTAATTAAAAAGATATAAGTTAATTTAGATATAATTAAAATAATAAATTTATAACAAATTAATAATTTTCTTTATTTATAAGTATAAATGGAAAACAAAATTAATTATTATAAAATAATTGATGGATTAAATTTTGATGCTGAATTATTAAATATGGCAGACAATTTAATAAAAGGTCGAGGTGACGGAAGAATATCAATAGAAGATTCAAACAAATTACTTACTAAAATATTTGATGGAGGTACTATTACAAAAGTAGAATGTAGAACTATTTTATATATACTAAAAAATTATAAATTAACTAATGAAGCTTCGCAAAATTTTTTAGATAAACTTATAAAATATGATTAATATAAAAAAATGATTTATTTTTATAATTTATTACATTCAATATAAATTAGATGAATAAAGATATTACAGATATCAAAGATATTCCAATAATCTTATCGTATGATAATATTAGTAATATTCCTAAAACTAAGAAAAAATTATATATGTTAAAAAAACTACCTAAAAAAAATCCTGATATTGTTGATATAAGTGCTCTTTCTCTTATATATAAAGCTTTATATAATGTATAATATAAATATAATAATTTTAAATATATTTTTAAATTATTTCTTCATTATTTTCTAAATAATTAATTAACTTTAAATATTCTTTTTTAATTATTACAAATAAATATGTTTCAAAACAAGAATTTGATATAGATTCTTCAAAAATATACTCATTATAAACTTTTTTTAGATTTAAAATAATATTATCATATATTTTTATATTTATTTTTTTAGATAAAACATATAATTCTTTATTATATTCTTCAATTTCTTTTTTACAATTAATACAATGATAATCATTGCTAATTAAATTCATTTTATTAGTAATAATAATATGAAAATTATTTAATAGTTTTTGAGTAATATATTTATCATAATTATATTCCATTTCATTTTTAACTATTTCATTAAAATTTTTACAAACTATACTTAGTTTATATGTAGTTTTAATATTATTATTAAAGCATAATATCAATTCTCCTATTGAGTATTCTAAGGTAATAATTTCAATGATATTGAGCATTTTAATAAATTAATAAAATGTAAATCATTTTTTTATATACAAAATTAATTATCTAAATATATTATAAATTAATATTATAAATTATAATGAATACATTATATAATAATAATAAAAATCCATCTAAAAGTATTAAAAATACAGGATTCAAAAATGAAGAAAAAGCTATCAATACATTAAAAATAATAGAAAGTCTAGATAAAATTAAGCAAATGCAAATAGTTATTACTATGTACTATAGAGCAGAATATCATCCTCATAAAACACAAGATATGATTAAGGCACAGAATATATTCAAGAAATGGTTAATTAAAAATGGATATAAAAAATCTGTATATTCTAAGGTATAAGGAATATATTAAATATATAATTTATAAAATTATATATAATGGCTAAAGTATGTTTTATTACAGCAATATATGGTAATTATGAAGAAACTTGCAAAAAATTTGTGAAACAAACTATAGAAACAGATTTTATTTGTTTTACAAATAATAAAAATATAATTAGCAATGGTTGGTTTATTGATACTACTCCTTATCATTATATATATAAAAGCCCCATAGACAATGATAAATATCTAAATTCATTATGTAATAATAATCATACTTTTAATATTGCTAAATATTACAAACAAGCATTTAGAAATATTCCAAGATTAAATAAATATGATGTTATTATTTGGATTGATGGAAGTATTGAAATAATATATGACAAAATAAGTGAATATATACTAAGAAATATACATGATAAAAGAATAATAACTTGGAAACACGATTTTCACGAATTATTATCAGATGAAGTTAAAGGATCACATTTTGAAAGATATACTTCTACATATTGGTTTGGGCAAAAACAACCATATCAAGATATAGATTTTCAATATCTAGAATATTTGAAAGAAGGATATACTGATGAATATTTTAAAAATATAAAACATCCTATTCACAATTTAGGCGTATGGATTACGTGCTTTATAGCTTTTGATATTAGGAATGATAAAGTGAAGAATTTTTTAGATATATGGTATCTACAAACCCTAAAATATTCAACACAAGATCAAATTGGATTTCCTTTTACATGTCAAAAAACAAATATAGTTCCATATACACTGCCAGATAACGAAATTATAGGAAATAAAACTCATAGTATTACTATGTTTTATATTAAAAGAAATCATGGTGAATAAATTTCAAAGGTATAAATAAAACTTATTATAAATTATATAATAAGTATATATATATTATAAATGTATCTTGTAGTTGGCTGTGGATTGTCTGGTATCGTCATAGCAGAAAGAATTGCTAATATTTTAAAAAAAGAAGTATTAATAATAGAAAAATTAGATCATATAGGAGGGAATTGTTATGATTATATAGATAAGGAAACAAATATTTTAATAAATAAATACGGAGCACATTTATTTCATACAAATAATAAGGAAGTATGGGATTACATAAACACATTCGATAAATGGATAAGATGGGAACATAAAGTATTATCATATGTTGATAATACATATGTACCAATGCCTATTAATATTACAACAATAAATATGTTATGTAATGAAAATATTGAAACAACAGATGAAATGAAAGAATGGTTAAACAATAATCAAATAAAATATGATAATATTGATAATAGTGAAAAAATGGCTAAATCACGTGTAGGAAATATATTATATGAAAAATTAATTAGTAATTATACTTATAAACAATGGGGTAAATATCCTCATGAATTAAATAAAGAAGTATTAGAAAGAATACCTATTAGAAATAATTTTGATACAAGATATTTTAATGATAAATACCAGGCATTACCTCATAAAGGATATACGCATTTTTTCCTTAAAATTTTAAACAACCCATTAATTAAATATAAATTAAATATAGATTTCAATGATTTTAAAAAAAATAATGATATATCTATATATGAATCAATAATTTATACAGGTCCTATAGATAGATATTTTGAAGATAGTAATTTAGATAAATTAGAATATCGTAGTATTGATTTTAAAATTGATATTATTAAAAATACTAATTTTTTTCAACAAAATTCAGTTATAAATTATCCAGAAATTCAATTTCCTTTTACAAGAATAGTAGAATATAAACATTTTTTAAATCAAAAATCAGACCATACTATCATAGTATCAGAAACAACAAATGATAAAGGGGAACCATATTATCCCGTATTAAATAAAAAAAATTTAGAATTATATGATAAATATAAATTTTTAGCTGAAATTGAAGAAAAAAATAAAAATGTATTTTTTATAGGAAGGTTAGCAAACTATAAATATTTTAATATGGATACAACAATTGAAAACGCATTACATATATTTAATACAAGAATAGTAAAAAAACAAATTACGACTTAATAAATATATATTTATTTTTTTGAATTTTTATATTCTTTAGCCAATATATAGATTCCCTTATTTTTAACATATTCTTTATTTGACCCACTAATTTTATATATAACTCTACTTATACCTAAAATTTCTTTTTTATAAACTTTTTTATATAATAAACTTTTTCCTCCACTTTTAGTACTTTTGTGTTTCTGTATTGCTGTTAAAAGTCTATATACTTTGTCAATTGCTTCACGTATATTTTCTCTTGTAATATTTTTTTTATTTTCTTCATTAATAATTTTATGAAAAAATTCTATGTTTTCAACACTTCTATCGGGATGTAGTTTTATAATAGCTTTTTTGAAAAGTTTCTTATATGCTTCCTGATCAACGCGTTTATTACCCATAATTTTTTCTTGTGCTACTTCAGCATATATGTTAGGTTCATTAAATAATTTAAATAAATATTCAGCAGTTATATCTTTAGAATCGTTAAAAAAATTTTTAATAATAATATTGATAGCTACTTCTTCATCGTTTATAGAAGATTTAGTATTAGGATGTGAAGAAGGTTTTCTTTGTGGCGGTGAAGAAGGTTTTCTTTGCGGCGGTGAAGAAGGTTTTCTTTGTGGCGGTGAAGAAGGTTTTCTTTGCGGCGGTGAAGAAGGTTTTCTTTGCGGTGAAGGTTCTCTTTGTGGCGGAGGATTAGCATCGCCTGAGGTGGTAGTTTTAGGATTTCGTATATCATTTAAAAGATTTACTACTATATCAACTGCTTTACCAAAAATTTCATCTGTAATATTTTTTTTATTTTCTTCATTAATAACATTATTATAAATTAAGGTTTTGTCAAATTTATTAGGATGTAATGCTCTAATAGCTTTACGATCAAGTATCTTAAAATCTTTATCTTCGTATTCTTTATTACCCATTATTTTATTTTTCATTATAATAGCAAACATAGCAGGATTTTCACTAAGATTATTAAAATCAGCAGTAGTTAAATATTTAGCCTTGTTAAAATAATATTTAATAATAATATTAGCTGCTATTTCAATATAATTAATAGAAGATTTCTTAGATTTAGATTGCGGTGGAGAACCTTCAAAAGCTCCTCTTCCTTGTCCAAATGGTGGAGGTGGAGAACCTTCAAAAGCTCCTCTTCCTTGTCCAAATGGTGGAGGCGAAGGACCTCTAAAAGCTCCTCTTCCTTGTCCAAATGGTGGAGGTGGAGAACCTTCAAAAGCTCCTCTTCCTTGTCCAAATGGTGGAGGCGAAGGACCTCTAAAAGCTCCTCTTCCTTGTCCAAATGGTGGAGGTGGTGAACCTTCAAAAGCTCCTCTTCCTTGTCCAAATGGTGGAGGCGAAGGACCTCTAAAAGCTCCTGTTCCAAATGGTTGCTGTTCATTAATAGGAGAAGATTCTCTAGAAGCACCAAATGTTCCATCAAAAAAAGCAGAATGTCCAAATGGCGGTAGTTCATCAATAGGAGAAGATTCTCTGGAAGCTCCAAATGTTCCATCAAAAGCTGGACCTCCAAAAGCCCTTGTTCCAAATGATGATTGATTTGGACCTCCAAAAGCGTCAACACTTGGAAGTTGTAAACTGTTAGTTATGTTTGATATTTCCCATTTATCATTTATTGTTATTTTTAGATTTAGTATTTTATCTTCGTGTGGATGTCCTATAATTCTTTCTCTAAAATTTTCAAGAGATATTCTTGTCCGTATTTCAGCTTCATTTATGTCATAAATAGTCATAATTCGAACATTATTGTCAATAATTGCTGAATCTATAGATTTATTATATATATTAAATATTAAATGACCAGCAACATTATTAGCAATACTCGTTATACATAAATTTTGGGTATCTTTGGATATACCAGAAATTATTCCATAAAAAAACTCATTATCTATACGTTTATCAGAATTATAATAAGTAGCACCGTACATAACTACTAAAATACGAAAATCGTATGATGTAAACCTGCGTTTTAATGTGTTATCATTAATATTTATAAGAGTATATTTAGGTCCAAAACGAGGATCGTTATAAGTTATAGGATCACTATTAGTTAAAGGGTCGCTTACTACTATCCATATTGAATTATCTTCTATTGTAAGAATTACCAACGTACCTATTGGAATATTATTCCAGCTTAAATAGCTTAAACCATTTAAAGTAATAGCCGATGGGTAAAAATAATTAGAAGAAAAAAGTGAAAAACCTCCCTTTTTTTTATTATATTTTTTATCTTTTTTATTCTTTTTCATTCTATTAGTAATGTAGAAATAAATATTATTTATACTTTTTATAATAATTTATAAAATGGTATTATAATAATCATCGATAAATATCTTAATAATTTCATATTTTTCACAACTAATATTTTTCCCCATAGCAGTTTTTATACTATTCATTATTTTATTTGTGCGTTCTTCAATATTTTTTATAATATCAATTATTTTATTATTATTTTTTACAATACCATATGTAAAATATCTTGATATTCCTATAGAACCCAATGAATCAATGCGATCCGCGTCTCTAACACAATCTAACTCTATACAATCGTTACAAGAATTATAATTATTTGATAATTCAACTGATAAACTTACATTACAAGAAATATTTATAATTTTTTCTAATACCTCTTTGTCATCTATTAAGTTATCAAAAAATGTTCTAAGTATAATTTCTTGTGTTTCATCGCCAAATTTATATTTACTATCATTAATATCATGAGTTAATGCTCCTAATTGAATTATAAATATTTGATTGTCATCTAAATTTTCTGATAATCCAATATTAGTAGCCATATATTTAACCCTTAAAACATGTTCAAAACTATGGGAATCATCATAATTTTTCATATAATCTTTAACAAAATCTTCTGTCTTTTTAATAATATCCTGTTTATTAAGAATATTCATTATATTATAATGATATTATAATGATATTATAATGATATTATAATATTATATATTATCATTTTTTAGATATATAAATAATAAATATAATATTTTATTTTTTTACTAAATATTTTTTATGTATTTTATTTACATCTTTATCATTCATTTTTTTCTTACTATTAACTTTTCTTTTAACCCTTCTAATTCTTCCACCATTAGTTTTTTTTATTTTCTTCTTCAATATTAATAGTTAATTTTAATGGATTATATGAAAATTCATTTTCTATATCTGTATATTTTTTCTTTTGTATATTTGTATATTTAAATTTTGTAATTCAATTAAATAATTTTTTTGTTTGTGTATTTCATATCATTTTTTTTATTATCAATTTTTTTAGAGCATAATATAACAAGTAAATTAAGAATAAATTAAGAGATACGCGCTGCTACTCAAATTTTATTTTTTCAATTTTTAGAAATATTCAGTGTCTTTTTAAGCATCATAATAGTTCCCGTATAATAAATATTTACTATTTTAATCATATTTTAATAAAAATTAATTGTGTATATCTTAAAGTTAATTATACATTTAGAATGTCCAAGAACTCTGCTTCCGCCGCTGCCGCTGCTTCCGCTCCCATTGTCAATCAGCGACTTCCATTATATATTTATATGTTTATATCATATTTATCATTTTTATATTGAAATGATGTTTTATTTTACCTTTAATATTTTTATTTATTATTAAAAATAATTCACGAAAATCATTTTTATTATCAATATTTATATTAAATAATTTTAATTTATTAGGATTAAAAACTAATCTTTCAAAACAATTAACATATTCAGTATATCTTTGAATGGCACCATAATCATTTATAATTTCATAAATAAAGTAGTGTGCATTTATATTATTTATACAATCATCACAATCTGGTGTATAAACTTGTAAATTATTAAATTTATAAGTTTTATTATCAATAGTAAATTGTAAATTTGCTAATGTAATATAATCTTTATATTTAATATTAAACTTAAATGACATTAAATATTAATTTTAAATAACTTTTAAATAACAAAAATAAATCAATTTTTAATCGCCAAAGTGTTCTTTATACCCTTGAAGATTTAAAATGGCACAAAGTATTTATTTCTATTTGTATTATTATCATAATATGATTACTATTCGAATAAAATATAAAAAATGATAATCTATATGTAATATTATTTATACACATATCAGTATAATGGTATATTATACTAATGTTATCTTCAAAAATCGAAAGATATATTTTGATGTAAATGATAATGAAAATCATAGAGTACTGGCATCAGAAGATATCAAAGCAGGTGAGATACTTTTCATAGAGCATAAAATATGTCCTAAAAAATAAAACAACAAAAAATAAAAAAATTATTAATGATTTTTATATGGTTTGAACTATATAAAAATCGGTGTTTAAAATGTAAAAAGGTGTAATATTTTCATTTTTATTATTTTTATTTATTATGTAATAATTTTTAAAATCATTTAATGTTGTTTTTAATTCATTCATTCATTCTATCACCAGATATTTCTTTAATCATCATATATCTATAATTAATTAATAAAATATATGTTTAAAATATTATATATATTGAATGAATTTGTATAATTTGTAATAATATTATAATATATATATAAAAATTGATAAATTATTATATATATAATTTACATAATATAGACACAAGAATAAAGACATCAAAAGAGAGAAAACAGAACTAAATAAACATAAAGCTTCTTTATAATATAATGGAATATGATAAATTATTTGAACGCATTGAAAATAATATTTCTATTGATCTTTCAAATATTAAGTTTTGTCCTGGTCCGTGTAAAGATACTACAGAAGAACCTGACATAACACATAATAATTGTTGTTATTTCAAACCATATTCTGGAGGAAGATATAGTCAGTTTAATTATCCAATAGATGATAAAAACACACTAATTCTAAAAAATTTACGTATATGTTCTTCGTGTCATCACAGATATTTAGAATTTACTGAAGAAAATTATATTGAAAATCTTAAAGAAGACGCTATTATAATTATAAAAAAATTAAAGCAAAATATTAAATGTTAAATTATATATTCATATTTTAATAATCACAAGTAAAAATAATATAATTCAAATTATTATTTTTATTTATGTTATAATAATTATATTAACATTTTTTTACTTGAATAATTGTTTAATACTTTCTTATTATTATAACCAAATATTAATGTAAATCTATAGGATTTATAACCTTTTTAACATATACTAATGTATTATATCCAGATAAAATATATTGTGAGAGTAGCTCTCTATCATAACAATAAATCGTTTTTTTACATGTAGAATTATCACGTTCATAAATTTTTTTTGCATTATAAATATGATTATTTCTTAAAATTTTTTTAATCTTAGGTAATTTCATATATTTTACCATAGTATCAATATGTTCCTTTAGTTTTTTATTAGCAATATTTTCGCGATTAATAAACAAGCTACTTTTTTCTCCTGCTTTTAATGTATATTTAAACCGACATATATTCTTATGCATTCTATCATCTACAAAAGTATTTAATCTCCAATTAAATGTATCTCTATATGTTTTTACAAATATATTATAATCATTTTCAAATACATACTTTTCAATAATCTCAATAATTTCAAGAGGAATTTCTTCTAAATAATTTATTTTAAACATAATTTTATCACACTCAAAAATATTACTTATATACCTTCTCTATATATCGAATTATTTAGCTATTTTTCCTAAGAATACAACAATGTTGTCTTTGTAAATGTATCTGATTTTGTAATCAAATATTACATGATATTGTAAATCAATTTTTATAATTTATAATATCTAAATTAAACAAATTATAATATATAGGGATATATAAGATATGGATGATAAATATATAGTTATTATAGATTCTCAAAATAAGAAAAATCATATTAAGTATTTTCCTATTGATAAAAAATATGAACCTGTAATCAAATATTACATGATATTGTAAATCAATTTTTATAATTTATAATATCTAAATTAAACAAATTATAATATATAAATTATAATATATAGGGATATATAAGATATGGATGATAAATATATAGTTATTATAAATTCTCAAAATAAGAAAAATCATATTAAGTATTTTCCTATTGATAAAAAATATGAACCTGTAATAAAATATATAATATTAAATGATATTAAAGATAGTGATATATTTGACGAATTTATATTAAATAAAAATAATATAGATATTGAATTATATTGGAAATTAAAAACTTCTAATATTACAAAAAAAAATCTTATATATAAAATAAATAATTTATTTATAAAAAATAAAATACAATATAAATATTATAAAAATATAGCATGTATTATTATTAAAAATAAGAAAAAAAATACAATAATTTTTAATAAAATATATGATACACAAATAAAAGATAATAATTATCAATATTTAAAATCTATAAATATTAAATTCAAAAAATTACATAATATAATTGAAAAATATATTAAAAACAATAAATCATTTAGTAAAATAACAGGAGGTGTTATAGATGAAACAAAAACGGGAGCAAAACAAATAACTAATGCTTTTAATCCGTTAGCACCTTCTTTTAATCCATTAGCACCTTATTTTAATCAAACTATTCCTACTAAATCTCCTTCGTCTCCTAAATCTCCTTCGTCTCCATTAATACCTAATGTATCAAGATCATGTCTTAATATATTACGACAAGAGCATTCAAGAAAAACAGAATATATGCTATATAATAATTATAGATATCATGATGAATATATATTATTTAAAGAATATAATGAAATAAATATATTAATTCCTGAATTAAATAATATTACAAAAAAAAGAAAAGATAAGTCTATACAACAAGTAGAAATTGAAAGTAATAGAAATGGCATGACAAATATAGGAGCTATTATATATAATAGTTATACTGGAAGTGAAGAGCCTAAAATAGGTACAATAATAGCAGCAAATTCTGGAAGACCTGGTGGTGCTTGTGGTAATTTTGATGGTACAGCCAATAAGATACATCCAAATCATAGAACACAAGAAGAAGATATAGTATCAAATTGGTTTATGACTTATGCATATAATAAAAATATTTCTGAAGATGACAGAGAACATTATTATAATAAATTGTTTCAATGTACTATATACAATAGATGGGGATTACAATATCCTTATGCTAAAAATACAGAACATGAAAAATACTATAAAACTATTCAAGGTATTAATTATAGAGATGCTATACCAAAAGAATATGCTGACGCATGGACGATTAATAATGTATATTTAAGTGATAAAAATTATTATTATAAAGATTCACAATATATTTATGAAAATCAGTACAAAACAACTCTTGTATTTGTATCAGGTCCAAATAATAATAATCCTGGAATAAAGGGTCATGTAAATTCTGTATTTAGAACATATAATAAAAATACAGATGAACATTTTGATATATTTATGAAAGGTGTTGAAGCAGCATTATTTGCTGGATTAATTGCTATGGTACGCAATAAATGTAATATAGCATTATTAGTATATGTATCCGGTGGTGTATATAGAGGAAAACATGATAAAGAGGATTATAAAAATTTATATGAAAATATTATAAATAATTTATTGATGAATGTACAAATTAATGGAGTAGAATTAGGTAGTTATTTTGATAATGTATATTTATTATAAAAAATGATAAATTATAGTAATAAAATAATTACTTTACTTAATGTTGAGCTTGATAACAGATATTATTATTATCTTTCTTATTTTATTATCATTCGCATTAGCTGTAAATGTGAAAGATAATTTTACAAATAAAAACAGAAAAAATAAAGATGAAATTACAAATAATGAATTAACATTACTATCATCATGCGATAATATCTTTTGGGGATATTTATCATATAATCATTATGCTGTAGAATTATTAAAAAAAAGATTTGAATATGAGAAGAGCTTAAGCAAAGCTGAATATAATAGACTACCAACTAATCATAAAATAGATTGGGTAAGAATATCAAGAAATGAAAATGCTATTGAACTCATTAAGGATAGGATAGAATATGAAAAATCATTAGGTGATGATTATATATATGAAAAATTACAAGAACACGAAACATATAATAAAATAAATTGGAAATATATGACAAGAAATCCAAATGCTATTGAATTACTAAGAGAAAGAATTAAATATGAAAAAACATTATCAAATGAAAACTATATTAAATTAAATAATAAGATTGATTTTACTATTAGTATGTCAGATGCTAAAAATTCAATAATATTACTAAAAGATTTATTAATAGAATAGTAATTACTATATTATTATGAAGTTTTTATATAGATTTTTGTAAAATATAATTTTATTTATTTTTATTATTTTTACTTTTTAATTTTTTATATTCTGTAACATGTATAAATATTCCCTTATATTTTACATATTCTTTATTTGACCCTTTCATTTTATATATAATTCTATCTTTTCCTAAAATTTCTTTTTTTCCTACATTTTTATATATTGTTGATGAACCACCGCTTTGTCGTATATCACGATATGCTTGTTCTAAATCAAATAATCTATCCGCATTTTTTGATACATGCTTACACATTACACATTTCCATATAGGTTTATCTCTATGTTCCCATAAATAACCGCCAATTCTTGTCTCACTATCTATTTTATTTTTGCAATTTCCACATACAGGATGAAAATTTTTACAAGAATATATTTCATTATCTGGAGAATCTTTTTGTGATAATTCAAAAAATGTTTCTAGACATACAGGACATGTTTTTAGATTTATATCTCTTTTTTCCTTAATGTCTTTTAAGAATTGTATCTTTAATTCATTTGCTGCATTTTGTTCTTTTTGTATTTCTTCAAATGTTTTAGAGCGAAGTAGAGGAGGAATTACATTTCTTGTAACTGGGTCAATTTCTTGGTCTTTGACAACTATTTTATTTTGTATTTCTATCCAATCATTTAATCTTTTATCTTTCTCTTCTTTAGTTAATACAGTTGCTTTATTATATTTTTTATTAAAAGCTGAACCAATTATTTGAGCTAATCTGTCATATTCTGCTACTGTTATATTTCTATGATTACCTATAGTTTCAGGATAATGATAATTAGGATCAGATTCACCCCATGATATATTACCAGACATTGTAGATAATGCTAATTGCGAATTTAAAGATGAACTATCAAAAGGTCCAAATGGTGGAGGAGTAGGACCTCCAGATGGTCCTCCTGGATCTATGCCAAAATTAAAACCTGATATTGGTGTATTTGGTATTATCCATACATGCGGTTCATTTAAAATTCTGAGATTTATTAAACAATTTCTTATATCATCTCTGCTAACATTCATATAAGAATCCATTTTTTTAAAAAACAATTCAAAAGTATTAACGTCTGTTATTCTACTATGATTTATATCATCGTTTGTAATTAATACTATTTTATTATGAAGGTCGGGTTCATTTGATGCATATGATATATATATACAATTTCCATTATCATCAAGTCCAGTAACATATATATATCCAACAGCACCAATAGTTCCATAACCAGTTATTAATCCAAAAAATTTATTTCTCTTATCATTAATATTAGTATTTTGTACTATTATGCGAAAATCATGAGAATGACATTTTAAAGGAACTCTAGTAGGGTCTGATATATTTACCAATGTATATAATGATAATAGAGAAGGACCATCTGTTACTTGATAAATACCATAATTTTGTGGTCTTTTATTATTTGTATATAATACGAGAGCACCTTTGGGAATAGTTTTCCAAACTAATAATCTTGAATCATCAACTTCAGGTACTAAATTATACATATATAAAGTACCCCCTTTTTTTTTATATTTTTGAACATTTTTATTCATTATATATACTAATTAAATATAATATAATTTTTTTTAATAGAGACTTGACTAACAATAACAATATACCAAAATATATAAATTTAAATTGTAAAAAATATTAATGAAATTTTTTTGTCAATACATAATCTATCAAATATTAAATTAATATATATAGAAATAAATGTATAATAATAAAATATCTTTTCTATAAATAATTTAATAATTTTTATCAAAATTACATTGCTCAATTCTTTCTTGTTTAATATTATTTCTAATTTCTTGTATAATCTCAATGACTAATTCTGGTTTTTCATTTTTAAACTTATCCATCAATTCATCTACAATTTGTTTTACTAATCCAGGCATATTTTTATTATTTAATAAATAATATTATCAATTTTTATATAATTTTATATAATATGTATTATACAAAAACCAAGAAAGTGATATAGTAAAACTACTAACATTATTGATTTTATAATGACTATTTATATATAATGATTAATAACATTATATGTGATTTACAAAAATTAATAAATGTAAAATTAGCCATAATACTTAAATAGATAAATTAAGCAAATGAGTTATGTTGCAAAATCCAGAAGACAATAATTCAAGTCATTAGTAATATTCTGAATTACAGCTTGATATATCTTTATTATTTTATATTCTTCCAACTTCAACCTTGTATTTTATAATAGCAATAATAAATTAATTATAATGCTATATTTTTTTATATATAATTATATTTTTAATTATATTATTATTTATTATGGAAACTTATGGAAATTTATGAAGAAGTCAATTTTACGAATATGCAAACAAATGATGATATGTGTTTTACAAATATGTTAATAAATAAATATCTTATACCATATTTTACTCATTCTTTTGACACTAAATATAATGGTAATTTTTTAGATAAAAATATAGAATTTAATGATAAAAATGCTTTAATTGCTTCTATTATATTTGAAACTAATGGAAATATAATTCCATTTCAATATAAATTAACAACTGAACAAATAGATATATATAATAAAAATAAAGATATTATTATTGATAATATTGTTTGGTATATTTTTGATATTAATATATGTAAATATTTAGTTGATTCATATGGAATATTTAAAATAATTAAAATTGTTATTGATAAATATGCTATCGAAAATATGTTTCATATTTTTGATGACGATGATTTATATTATTATTATACATATTATATTCTTCTTGAATATTTTGAGAATATAGTATATAATGCAAATAATAAAGATAATATTGCTACAAATGAAGATATTTATAATTTACAAATGAAAATTAATGATATAACAAAAATGACAAAAATAAAATCTGACTAATAACTATATAAATATTTTCATAAAGCTATATTAATTGATAATATAAGTAATTATGAAGAAGATGAAATATTATTGCCATTTAATACCAAATATTATATAGATTATGCAAGACGCACTATAAACTATTATAAAAATAATATAATTTGCCCAGATGAAACTCAAGCAAAAAAAGTTATTGTAACTGATTTATCTATTATTCCTCCACGAGATTTATCCAAACAGAAACAGCCTAAATCGTCTCCTAAATATATATCTAAATCTATATATAATTTTACTTTATCAAAACTTTGGAATAAATGAAAATCTAATATAAATTAACAAGGAAATAATTGTAAAAATTTTTCGCGTTCCTCGCATGTAAGAGCTCCTATTAGAATATTAATACGCGAAATAGTATGTTAATTATTTGTTATATCCATTTCATATATTTAATATTATTTAATATTATTTAATATCAATTTTTAATATATTTACCATACATTTTTAAATGCGAAGCTATATCTAATTCTTTAAGATCTTGATATGTTAATTTTTTATCTTTATAGTTTGATATTTTTTTTGCTAATTTATATACCGGTTCATCTTTATTATATATTTTAGAGTTGCTTAATATATTTGATAATGTTGCATCTATTAAATTTTTTGTTTGAGAATAACATTTATCTAGTTGGCATTTACCAAGTTCATGTCTTAATTCTGATTTTAATATATTATGTTTAAGTTTGCTAAATTTTTCTAAAAATTTATCCATAGTTATTTTTTTATTTTTTAAATCTTCTCTTAGATTATTTATAGCTATAGAATCAGCAGCTTTTTCTTGCTTTGTATATTCATTTTTACATTTTTCTTTAGTACATTTTTCTAAATCTACTAATAAATTTAATAAATTTAATATAGGATCTGCTTTTTTTTTAATATTCAGTTTTTTCTCTAATACCATCAATTTACTAATTCTCTAATATATATATATATATATATATTTAATATTTTTAGAAAGCAAAATAAATATAATTAATATAGTATATGACATCAAAAAATAAAACTAAAAGTTGTTTAGGACAAAATATATGTGTAGATGATAGTTATTTTATAGATATTATTTTTAAATCAATTAGATATATTATACTATTTATACCATTAATAATTGGTATGACAATAGGGGCAATTTATGGTAAAAAATGGAATGAAGATAAATATAAAAATTTGAAAAAACCAGAATATAATCCGCCAAATTATGTTTTTGGAATAGTATGGCCTATATTATATTTACTTATAGGAGGAATATATAGTTACGCATTATACGATTCAAAATGTATACCTGATAGTATATCTAAATGTGCTAAAATTATATATTATAAAGACCTTAAATATTGGATAATACCTACACTTGCGTTAATATTTAATTTCCTATATATACCAGTATTTTTTGGAGAAAATGGATTGTTTAATGGTTTTGTAATAATTATATTAAGTTTAATATTTGCTGTTTTAACTCTCTTACAATTTATAATACAAACTAATTATTACAAATATACTAAAACACTTGCTATTATAGCATTAGTTCCTTATATATTATGGTTATCTTTTGCTTCTTACCTATCATATAATATTTATATATTAAATTTATAATTTATATATAATAAAATATAATAAAATATAATAAAATATAATAAAATATAATAAAATATAATAAAATATATAAAAATTGATTTAATATATTTTATTATATAATTTATAATAAATATGGATATTATGACTATTATTGATAGTATGGATAATGATACTTATGATATTACAACATATAATAATGTTTTAGTTGAAAAGATTTATAAGGCTGCATTTTTAGCTATATGGATTCTATTTTCTCAATATATTTAGAATATACTTAACAATAAAATCTAAACCATAATTTGTATAATGTTTTATTTGTTTTATATAAATATATTTTATTATTTATAGTATTTACTTTTTTTTCTAAATTAGATATATCTTTTTCATATATATCTAATACCTTTTCAAAAATAATATCATTGATATTTTCTCCTAATAATCGCAAATAATTATTCATATATTTTCTTATATTATTTATATATTATCATTATATAAATACATATGTATTTATATATTAAATATGTCTAATTATATAATAAGAATAGAATGTACTCACAAAGAGGATTTATCATTTAATAATAATATTATTACAAAAAAAGAAAACATATTACAAAATCCACCTGACTTAACATTAGGGTACATTTCATGTATTTTTCCATTTATTAAGAGTATAGATATAGTATATGAAAAAATTAAAAAGAAAAGATTTACAAAGAAATATTTAGAATTTTTCTGCTATAATGAAGATGAATTAATAGATAATTCTTTCATAAATTTTATAGATGTATTAAAGAGAATTGGATTTAATTCTGATAATAATAATTCTACAATAACTTATAGTAAGATAATTGAAGATGAAGAAAAATGTAAATATATTGATATTCTAAAATATTATTATATATCTACAGACAAAATAAATGTTGATGGAAAAATAAAAAAATCATATAACACTGAGACAAGGATGTTAGACATATGTAAAAATATTATTGTATAATTAAATGGGGTATTAGATGATTTCTATAATATAAATGAATATTCAAATCCTTTTCAGGATGATATATATTTTTTTTATTTACATCTTTTCTTTCATAATTTGCTGAATTTTGAATATAAAAAAATTCAGTAGGATTACTATATATTAAATTATTCTTTTTAGCAATAGTTGGAAAGAGTGCTTCAATATAAAATATTTTTTTATTTTTTATAGCATAATTTTTTATAATATTCATCATTCTTTTAGATACACGAACAGAATTCATTGAACCGCTATAATATGGTTCATTATAAGCTATATTTATATCATTCCAATTCCATAAATTTTGTCTTCTATTGTCTGTTTTAGAATAATATGAATTAGATAATAAGTCATCTGTTTTATAATTTATATCAATTTTATTAAGTGTTTCTTCTTTAAAAAAAAACACATCATCTTCCATAAACCAAATAAATTCATAATTTGTATTTTCAACTCCAAAATAATATAATGCTTTATCCCATCCATTAATTAATTTATCAGAAAATTCACAATTTGTATAACCATTTGATATGCATTTACCTTCATCTATTTTTATAAATTCTATATTTTTATAAATTCTAATATATTCAGTTAAATCATATTCGTCATCATTTACTATAATATAGACTTTATATTTTTTAAATTCATTTAAAAAAGCACACCATCTTTTCTCTGGAATATTTGCTATAATACAAAGAATATTCATAATTTATCTAATATATGCTTATATAAATATATATTCATATCAAATATAAAAAATAAAATTGATAAATTTAATCTGTTATAATAGATTGATTTCTATACAAAAATAATTTGAAATGTTCCCCATCTCTTATAATAGATATAAATTTTTTATTATTGTCTATTGCTACACCTTCCTTTAATATTTTCATAAACCTTATTTCTTTTTTAGATAACCTAATATTTTCTTTAAATTCATAGTTTAACCAAAAACACGGAATAAATTCACCCGTATCTCTTAATTTTAACTTTTTGAAAAAAATTTTTTTAAATATTAATATCTGATCTCCTGTAGAATAATATCCTTCAGTTTCAGAATAAAATTTCATATAATCATATAAAAATTTTGGAATATCTATAGGTTCTAATAGGATTCCTCTTTTATCATAATATTTTGTTTTAATATATGTTACAAATGATATGTCAAAATCAAAACTATCCAATAGTTTTACATTTTTAGCAATACTAAAAATATTAGTAAGTTTTTTAATCATTATATTATAACCATATGTGAATACATATAATACTTGTATATATTTCATGAATTTTATAAATTTTTTTCTTTCGATTTCATATTCTTTACTTAATCTGTCTCTATCATCGGGGTATGGATGACGATAACACGTAAACAATTGTTCATCTTTTATATTATATATATTTTTATAATAAATTGTATCCTTATCATTTTCTTTTAGTAGTTTATTATCTAAAATTTTTGTGTATTCTTCGCTTGTTAATTTATTTAATTTAGGAGATTTAAATAATGTTTTTGCCTTTATTATACTATCTCTGTATTTTGGTAATTTTTCAATCAATAACTCAAAATGTATCAATCTGTCATATATGTGTAACAAATTACCGGTATATAATCCATAGTCAAAAATAGCATTTATAAAACAATCTCCATCTCCTATAGCATTTATTAATAATAACTCAGATGTATTATCATTAGTAACAAAATCTTCTAATAACATTGAACGAGATGATTTGCTATTATACGAATGAGAATATTTTGATTGACTTCTTGTTTTAATTTTAGGTCTTAAATTAGTATCTATTTTATTTTCAGCAATAGGATTTGTTCTATGTATACTAATTCTACTTGACGGCAATTTATCAGATGTTTTGCTATTATGCGTACTAGAATAGTGCTGTCTTCTTTTATCTTGTGTCATCGTCATACTTGCCATTTTAGTTTCAATTATCTGATTTAATAAATTAATATGTTTATCATTATTAATTAGTTCTTTTTCAGTTAAATTATTATAATTTTTTGAGCCTGGTATATACATAGATATAAGTATGTTTATGGATTTTGTAATTAATTCATTCTTACGCATAATTATTTCATATACCTCATTTTGCGTATCTATGTTTATTGTTATAGGGTCAATTAAATCATCTGATGATATTATCTTATCATAAATAGATTTTAATTTATTATATTCATCGCTATTCAAAGATTTTGTTGCTACATACCAACTTCCTACACCATCATTTCGCAATCTAAGTTCTCTTATAAATAAATTATTTGTAAATTCTCTTAATTCTTGTAATAATTTTTGCATTTCATTTACTATGTCATTTAGAACTATTAGTAAAACCATATTATATATTTCTATATATTATATTGATAAAAAATGATAAAAAATGATAAAAAAGAGTAATTATTGTATTACTTACCTTTATCCCAAAACAAATAAAAGTTTTAGATATTATTTATAATAACATAAAGGTATTATAAGCAAATAATGTCATCAATTTCTCTTATGGATATTATTTTGACTGAAAATTATCTTGGTTATAAAATATTAACTGATAATACACCATATATAACAAAATGTATTAATGAGACATGTTTAATTTTTAATAAAATTTCTAAAGAAGATATTAATAAACATCGTAATGAATATTATTTGATTTATATTCCTAAAAAAATTGAGGAAATTATAGAAGATTACTCTATCTATTATATTACAGATAATTATGATATAGATTATTTAGAAAAGTATGAAAAAAATATAAGAGAATATTCTGATAAAATAAATAGTAGTATTTATTATGATAATATTCTTCATAAAATTATAAAATTATTCGAAACGTATGTAATTAATAGTTATAATAATATATGGACGAATTACTGGGGTGATCTTTTTAAGATAATGATGATACAATTTTACATATTTATAAAATGTGGTATGAAATATATATTAACAAAAAAAGATTTTAAAGAAGAAGAACATATTATTACTATGTTAGATAATTTATTTACTATAGAATTATTATCATAATATATAACTTCTTATATTTATTTAGGATTATTTAATAATACATTATCTATATTTTTTGCTACGGCTTCTAAAGTATAATTTTCATTAAAATAACTCATATCTGTTATAGGTTTCCTGTTGATAAATTCTATATATTTCTCATCAGAATTGTCCAATTCTATAATTTCATTAATTATTTTTTGGTATGATTCTATAGTGTCATTTTCTAAATATAACATAGTGTTTTTATTAAAGACTTTGTGTATATGAGAAGAACCCCAATATATAGGTATAGAACCAGCAACATAAGGGTTAACTATTTTTTCTGTTGAATATGTATCTTGTTTATTATTTTCAAAACATATTATAAACTTATATTTGCTAATAATTTCTCTAAATTCTTCTGTCCAATATAAATAAGGTATAACAAATTGCATATTATTTGCATATTTTCCATAAGAATCTACCTTTTTGTACTTATTTAAATAATGAAACATATTGTTTCTTATAGTACAACTATCATTAGAAACAATAAAACAACAGAATTTTTCAGGTATTTTTGTTATCAATGGTCTATTTATAATTCTATTTAATAAAAGATTGCCGTGCATATATACAGCATATAATGGTAAATCTACAATATTTTTTTGTGTTTCATGAGAATACATTAATAAATCATATTTATCAGAATTAGTTAAAAAGGGTTCTCCAGAAAATAATATTTTATATTTCCATACCTTAATATCAGCAAGAGTATTTCCAAATACTGATTCAAAAAGAACATTTGCTATGTTAATATCATTTGTAATTTTAAAATTCTTTAAAATAGTTTTTGAAAATAATTTTTCAAAAAATTCTATAGTGTTGGCATCAGTTTTTTCAACAAATCCATAATAAAAAGCATTTAAATATATATAATATTCTGTTTTATCATCCATAATATTTATTATAAATCAATTTAAGCCTTTATATAATATATTTTTATCTTATAAATATATATTTATAATGCTTATTTAATATATTATTATATAGTTTATAAATCATTATTTAATTTATATTAGTTAAATATGTTCTAATAATAAAAAAATAATTAAATAATTGATACAATTATTTCAAATAATTATTATAATTGAATTAATTGTATTTAAGTTTAAAAACTTAATACACAAATAGATAAATTACAACTCATCTAACAAATATCTACAAGAAAGGGACATAAAAAAGTTAGACAAAAATGTCAATGTATAATGATCGTATTATGTTGAGCAAGTATTCTACGCAAATTTACAATGAAAATCCTAATATTAGTCGCACGAAAAGTATTATTCTTGCTCTTAAAAAAATTAGAAAGGAAAAAGAGATGAAAAAGTTTATTCATAATAAATCTATTACTATTAAAAAATATAATTCAGAATATTCTTATACTAAATCTATTCTATGTGCTTTGGATGAATGGAAGAAATGTAAAATAAATAAAACATATAATTCTATATTATAATTTATTTTATTATAGTTTATTGTATAATTGTATATTTTTAATATTAACTTTAATCAGTATAAAATTTAGATTTTTTATTTATCATAAAAATATCTAATGATTGATTAATAATTGTATATCCCTTATTATGTAAATAATCTATAATCGGAATACTTACATCGTTATAATTATTTTCAAAAGCTATAATATCTATAAATACTTTATTGAAATTAATAGATTTAATTACTTCAAATTCAGCTCCTTCAACATCAATTGATAAATAATTTATATTTTTTACATTATATTCATCGAATATAGTTTCTAATTTTTTAGTTTTAACTTTAATTAATTCTGTTGTACCTCCATATTGTTTATTTTCAAATTGTAATCTATGTAAATGTCTTTCATCGAATGTATCTTTAATTCCTGAAATCTGTTCGGTTGCTCCTGAATTACATAAAAAATCAGTTTCACCATCATTATTACATACAGCATAATTTAAATTAATATCATTTGGTCTATTAATTACCAATTTATCAAATACTTTTTTATTTGCTTCAATATTAATTCCTTTCCAGTTATTATATTTCTCAAAATATAGTGTGTTATTAATTCTTATTCCATCATGAGCTCCTACATCTACATAAAAACCATTTTTATAACCTTTAAAAATATTATTTTCTAAATAACTATCTTGATTATCTTGCGAATTATACATAATCTATTTTATTTATATATCTTTTATATCTTTTATATATATATATAATATTTATATAAGATATAAACTATAAATATATATTAATAATAATGTATCAATCTGCTATTAGAAATAAAAAAAAAAGTGTTAATAATGTAAAAAATTATATATTAGATCCTGATAATGAAGAATATGCCTTGTGTATTAAATTATTAGGAAATTGTCGCATAGCTTTAATAACAAATAGTGGCAATAATGTAATAGGTATAATTAGAGGTAATATGCGTAAATTTAATAAAAGAATTATTATCGAAGCTGGAGATATTGTTGCTATTTCAAATAGAGATTTTCAAAAAAATAAAGTTGATATTGTTCATAAGTACAATATAGAACAAACACAATGTCTTATTAATAATAAAGAATTATCTAGTGTATTAATAAGTAAATATTATTCTAATTCTCATAAGACAGATAAATGTGATGATACACACATTATTTTTGATGATAATAATGAAAAATCAAAATTAGAGAAAGTATCTAATAATACAAATATTTATGTAGAACTTGATATATCGAGTGATAGCGATAATTTAGATGATATAGATGATATATAAGAACTATTATTATATAAATAATATCAAACCTTATTATAATATATATAATATATGAAACATTATTGGATTAATATAGATGAATATACACAGAGAAAATTACATATGGAAAATCAATTTAAAAATAAAAATATTGAAAATTATCGTATAAGTGCTATTACTCCTACAAAATTATATGAATATAATGTTGAAAAAAATAAAGATAATTCTTCTACAAATGAAGAAATTAGTTGTATTATTTCACATTTAACAGCAATAAAAAAAGGCTATGAATCAGGAGATGAATATTTTTGTGTAATGGAAGATGATATTTTACTTAATAATATTGATTTTACTAAAATAATTAATTATATAAAAAAAGAGGAAACAATTAATAATGAAAAAATAGATATATTACAATTACATACAAGCAGCCATCCATGTATTATTAAATTATTTAATGATGAATTTTTAAATAATAAAATAATAATAAAAAGCAGTAATATATATCCTTCAGCTTGCTATTATTTAATTTCAAGAGATGGAGCAAAAAAAATATTAGAAAAATATGTATATATAAATGATAATATTATGAATATTAACTTAACACAAGATGAATGGTGTGTTTCTGATAATATTATATACATATCTGTTAATACATATATTTTAACTTATCCTATTATAACAACTAATATTAAATTAGGAAGTTCTATACATCCAGAACATCTTATTAATCATGAAAATTCAAATATAATTATACGAGATATTTGGGAAAAGCATAATTGTTTACATTTATTTAATTAATTTTTTTTATTTTCACTTACACAACTTGTTTCTGTATAATTAGAAGGCATATAACTATGATATTTGCCATTATCATCTTTAAAGGATTCGCGTTGTAATCTTTTACTATATTTAAAATTTAATTTAGATAGCTTATCTTTATCATATAAAGTCATTATAATTGTTTGCAATGGTCCATCTCCCCATCTACAATAAAATATATTTCCTGTTTCATTTACTTTATTTATTATTTCTTTAACTTCTGTAGATTTCCAAACGCTTGTTCTGATAACAGAAAAATTATTATAATACATTACTGGCATATCCATAGTAACACTTGTTTCTTTATATTCTTCGTTATTAAGTTCTAAATATAGTTTTTTAAACTTTTCAAAATATTCATTTGTTATATTAAGGTTATGAGACATAAACAATTCATTTATTTTGCTTTTTTTATCTGGTAAAATTTTTTCAAAGAAATTCTTCATACCATAATTACACATACCACAATCTATATGTATAATATTAGACATATAATTTATATTTTGTTCATCTATTAATTTAAAAATATCTGTATTAATAGGTTCTTCAATTATACTATCATCATCAATTCTCATTATATAATCATAATTATCACAATATTTAATGAAATTATTTATCCAAAAATTACACATTAATCTATAGTTTTTATTTCTCCAATAAGGAACTGGTGCGATATTAATACATCTATTCATTTTATCTTGATTTATATGTTTAGGAATTTCAAAATCCGAATCATCTATTTTTTTATATTCAATTAAATATCTAAAATTTTTACGAATAGAAGTATTAATTTCATTTATAGCATTAGCATCGTAATCACCATCATGTAGTATGATAACAGGATATTTATATTTAGAATTAAAATTTTTAAATAAAAAATATAAGGATGTTTTCAAATATATTTTACGCTCAATAGTATTTTGTGTTAAAATTATTATGGCAGCTTTAGGCATTTATATAATAATTATATATTTGCTTTATATATTCATTTTATTATTTAGATTATACTTATTATATGTTTTGTATTTTTCTATATTTTTCTTTATATTTAAATCATTTATTAATAAAGCAGCACTATATAATATAATATCACATTTTTTATTTTCATTAATATAAAAAGAACTATCGACATATATGTCGCTTTCGTCTAATCTTCTAAAATCATATATAGTATCATTAATATGAAAATATAGGTTAGTTTTATCAACTATTAATGCTAAAAATATATAATCTTCCTTTAATATGTTTTCTGATATGTTATTAATATAATATTTTCGAGTATTTATTAAAATTTCTATATCGTATAAACATTCATAAACTTTTAGGTTATAATTATTCATATTATTATTGTCACCAATATCATTTTCTATATTTATATTATCTATAATTCCATAATTATTTGCAATATTTATTATGTCTTTATTATTTTTATTTGAATTTTGTTGTTTTTTAATATTTATAGATATAGTTTCATTATAATTTTCATTATTTATAATTAATATATCACTATTTTCTATTTCGTTTATTTTTAATGTAAATAAAAATCCAAAATTATTTATTAAAGAATTATAATTATTATTAAATTCTAAAGATATATCATTTAAGTTGTATCCATAAGCAAGAGAATTATATATGTATCTATTTTTTGTTGGTTCTTTACTTAGAATTATATCATTTATATATTTAGATTTATTATCTATTTTCCACTTTAATCCTTCTATATTTTCTTGGATACTATCTTGATAAGAAGAAATGATAAATATTAATTCTGGTGTTTTTAAAAAATTACTAATAACATATTTATCTTTACTGCTTTCATTATATATTATATTTTTATCATCAATTTCTTTTTGGTCTTTAATATCTAATATATTTAATTGTTTATTTTCATATGGATAATAATTATCTTTAAAATGTTCTGTTATATTTGTTTCTATTAAACTATTTGATAGAATAATATTTTTTATTTCTACAAAATACAATATAAATATTACTGATATTAGAATTCCAAATACTAAACCTATAATATATGTTACTAAATAATTCATTATATTCTAATATATCTTAATAAAAACAAAGTTAATAAATATATATAAGAAATAATATTATAATATTCATATATGGAAGATAATTTTAAAATGAATAATATGGATTTTATGACATTTTTAAATAGCATGAATAATATGGGAAAAATTAAGAAAAAAAAATCTTTAAAAAAAGTGTCAGTTAAAGATGGCTCTAAAAAAAAGACTGATATGAAAAATACAGAAGATAATGGTGAATTAGAAGATATATGCGAGATTAATGAAGAAACTGAATGTGAATGTAAAGGAGAAGAAAATAATGAAAATGTTGTTAACAAAAATATAAAAGATAGTGATGATGAAGATAGTGAAGAAGACACCGAAAATGAAGAAGACGAAGAAGACGAAGAAGACGAAGAAGACGAAGAAGACGAAGAAGATGAAGAAGATGATGAAGATGATGAAGATGAAGAAGATGAAGAAGATGAAGAAGACGAAAGATTAACAGAAAAAAAATTATATAATATATTAAATACATTTTTTTCTGATGAATATGGAGTATCTATAGCAACTTCAATGTCTAATATTTCTTATGAGTTAAATAAGCTAAATAAAAATCTAAGCAAATTATTAAAGAATAAGCAATAAAAATGTATAAAAATAACAATAGTTGGTTATGTATAAAATGTAATAAATATATTCAAAATTGTATTGATATAGATTATCATAATAATAAGGAACATCCTAATTTTGAAGATGAATATGTAAAATCATGGTATATTAATAGTAAGAAAGGATTATCGCCATATGATTAAATAAATGTATTCCATATTTTTTTTTCTATTTTATGATTAATATTTTTATCATCTTTAAGATATAAACCATAACGCCCAATATGTAATTTATAAGGTTTATTTAAATATATTACATCTTTTGGTAAAGATGATATAAAATTAATATCTTTAGCATCTAAGTTATTAACATCTTTACCTTTCCATTTTAAATAAGGTTCTATATTAGTATATATATTTTTTGATTTATTATAATAGCAAATACCATATCTTGTTTGTATTATACCATCTTTATAATCTTCCTTAGATATTTTACAATATTTATTATTTGTAGTATTATTTATTCCAATAATATCAAGAGATTTTGAAATTTTACCATATATATCATCTAAAATTGTTTTTTTATTATTTTTTAAGTTTATGATATCATCCAGATCTTTTTCCATATTCGATGTAAATTTTAAATCACATAAATAAGGAAGAACCTCGTATATATATTTTATAACATTAATTCCTAATTCAGTAGGAATTAATAAATCTTTATTTTTACCTCCTAAATTAATAGTTTTAATTTCTGTAATAATATCATCTTTTTTATTTTTTTTTATATAATTTTCTATTTTATATTCTTGTTGTGGATTTTCACCAATCAACACATATTTTTTTTCTATTAATTTATCTATTATAGAAGCATATGTCGATGGTCTTCCAATACCTTCTTTTTCAAGATGTTTAATTAATTGAACTTCATTATACATAGATGGAATATTATTTATAGTTCCAACAGACTTATATTCATAAGAATAACATTTTTCCTCTAACATTTTTATAAAATCATCTATATTTTCTTTAAATTCATTATATATTATTTTAAATCCTTCAAAATTTATAAATGATTTTGTAAATGTAAATACATAATTATCATTATCTGTAATTAAATTGCAAACTATATCATAATATTCAGCATCACTCATAAGAGATGCTAATGTTCTTTTTCTTATAATATCATATAATTTATCATGATTTGAAGAATTATTTTGAATATTAGAATTTGTAACATTTGGATTTGTTATACGAATTGCTTCATGAGCTTCTTGTGCATTATTAATATTTGATGAATATGTTCTATATTTTGCATATGATTTATCATAATTTGCATTAATATAATTTATTATAGTATTTTTAGCTTCATTACAAATATTTGTAGAATCGGTTCTTATATATGTTATAAGTCCATTTTCATATAAATCCTGAGCATATTTCATAGTTATTTTAGCATTCCATTTATATTTATTATAGCAATCTTGTTGTAACGAAGTTGTAGTATAAGGAGGATGAGGTGAAACAAGACGTTTTTTAATTTCATAAGAAATATTATATTTACTATTTGTTTTAAGTTCTTCTAAAATCTTCTTTGTATCAATTGAATTTTCTATATTTGCTGGCTTTAATAAGGAACCTATTATAGATTTTTTTTTGTCTTTATTAAATATAAATTTACAATCAATATTCCAATGAGGTTTTATTTCATTATTTAATATTTTATTTCGTTGATTTATACATATAATTAGAGCTGCATTTTGAACTCTTCCAGAACTTAAATAATTTATATTAAACTTTGACCATAATATAGGCGAAACTTTATAACCAATCATTCTATCTACTATTCTTCTTGTTTCTTGAGCATTTACAATATTCATATCAATTAATTTAGGATTACTAATTGCTTTTTTAACAGCCGATTCAGTAATTTCATTAAAAGTAATACGAAAACATTGTTTTTTTTTAATTAAATCTTTAATACTATCCTTAATATTATAAGCTATAGTTTCTCCTTCTAAATCGGGATCTGTTGCTATATATATAATATCAGATTTAACAACATAATTTCTAATATCATTAATAATATTAGCATTTGTTTTTACATATTCAAGTTCCCATGTATTAGTATCAAATCCTATTTTATCTTTTGGTAGATTATATACATGTCCTGATGAATGTGTAACTATTAACATAGGATCATTTAAATATTTTTTAATAGTATTTGTTTTTGTATAACTCTCTACTATTAATAATTTATTCATTTAATAAATAAAATATTATAATTATCAATTTTTCAAATTATAATTTATTATATTTATATTTAATAATGGAGGCAAAATTTAAAAGATATGTTTTAAAAAATGGTATTAAAGTTATAATTTTTCCATTAAAAACAAAAATGACATATATATCTTTATCGATGTTATTAGGTTCTTATCATGAAAAAAAAGGCGAAGGTAATTTAACACATTATTATGAACATTTATTAGGAAGATTAAGTTCTACAAAATATAAGGATTATAAATATATTGGAAAGGAAATTATAAAAAGAGGCGGATATTCAAACGCTTATGTTAATAATTATGAATTATCTGTTTTTATTAAAGGATTTTATGCTGATTTTGAATTTTATATAGATATATTATCAAATAGTATAAATAATTTTTATATAGATCCTAAAATTGCCAATAATGAAAAAGGTGCTGTTATGCAGGAATTAAGAAATATAATATCAAACGAAAACTATGATTTTGATTTTGGAATTTTTAAATATTTGTATCCAAAATATTATTATTTAGAGGATTATAAAAGAGATATTAAATATGTTAAAAAATATAATATTAAATTGATAAAAGAATTTATAAAAAATAAAATATTAACAAAAAATATGGTTATTAATATTTCTTGTCCCGAAAATAAATTTAATGAAACTGTAAAACTTATAAATAAATATTTTGGAATAATAAAAAAAAAAAATAAAATAATAAAATATCCTCTTCTAATCAATAAAAATAATAATATTAAAATTATTCAAATAAAAAATAAGATTGATAATAAAAATACTATAATTAATATTTATACATTTATGAATATTAAATTTTTATCAAAAGAATATTTAATATTGCTATTATTAAATAAAATATTATTTAATTTTGAAATAGGTGTATTTTATAAAGAACTTAGAGAAAAAACAGGTTTAGTATATTCTATTAAATTTTATAATAATATAAGTATTAAAAATAGCAAGCAATCTTATTATAATATTGTAACAAAATGCGATATTAATAATGTCTCTACAGTTATTGATAAAATTTTTTATATTTTAAATAATTATAAAATAACAAGTGAAGAAATATCTTATGCTAAAAAAAAAATTGAGGCAGAAAATGAGTATGATAAATTTTATACATTAGAAAGTTATCATTCTTATCAACGTAAATTTTTATTATATAATATACCATTTAAAAGTAATAAAGAAGTATATAATGATATTAAAAATTTGAAGGATATTGAAATACAAGAATTTTTTGAAATGTTTAAAGTTAAAATTATTAAATCATGTTATATCTTTTATTATTCTTCAAAAAATATAGATGAAAATATAAAAGATAAAATTCATAATTTCAAAAAATAATAAATAGTTATTATATAGAAAATGAATATAATATTTTTTTATATATATTTGACTACTTTAATAATTGCTACAACTATATTCATATTAGCAAGATGCGTATTTGATTTTCATGATTTAGATATATTTTTTTACCCTAATTATAATTATAATATAGTATCAAATTATGTATTTCTATTATCTCATATATTAGTTAATTTTTTCCTGGGTGTATTTTTTGGATTTGAAATAATTAAAGGGATGTTTTTAAAAATAATATTGTTTGAAACATTATTGTATTTAACTGAAAGATGCAATGTATTTGATACTACAAATGTTTCTACTTTAATTATAGTTATTATAATTTCTATATCATTTTATAGTATTGGATGTTTAGTAAATATGTTATTTAGCAAATAAATATTTATAATATTTTTTTTATCATAATAGTAAAAATATAAAAAAAAATTATTATCGTAATTACATTATCCTATATCTTTTTCAATTTTAGCTTTAGAATATTTATACATTACATTTTCTGCTGTAGAAATTGGAAGAATATCGTCTTTGCTACTATAAAATTCGGGGCCTTTTCTGCTTTCACGATTTATTAAAGTTCGCATATTAACTAAATCATTTAGTTCATATTGTAATTGAAAATGTTTTCCATTATTTTCAGTTAATTGTATGAAAATAGATGGAAGTATTTTATTTTTTCCATTGCGTGAATAAAAACTATTTGGGTATTTAAATTTAATATCTATTTGTTGTTTTGTTTTATCAACTATTTTATAATTTGGAGTATTTTCAAATGCTATATCTTCATTTGGAAAAGGTAATCCTGAACCTGAGTAATTTACCATTCTGTCTATTGGATTTGGAGCGATAATAACTATTTTACTATATTGTTCTGGATATTTAATATATCCATTTATATTTAATATAAAATTATGTTGATTTACATTTAAAAATACATATTCATCATTGAAATTCATTACTTCTATTTAATATATATATAAGATTTATTTAATATATAATTAATTTTATATATTTATAATTGTACTCTTGTACTTGTTCCTAAACCAAATTTATTAACCTCTATTTTTTCACAATAAATAGGATTGCATTTAACAACATATCTTTCTGGATACATAGTACCACTTAAATTTGTAGGTCTATTGCAAGGTGAGCATGGTATTAAATTATTATGAGCATTTAATTTGTTAGTTTCCATTATTTTTTCAGCATTATGTTGTAAGAACATTCTACTTTCATAACTGCTTTTAATCATATTATTTTTATCTAAATCTGTCATTAAATCGGCATTTATAGCGCATCTTGGTCGATAGTCTGTAAATGTTCTACCATCTGACATTTTTAAAGGACATCCTGAATTTACTTCACGTGAATTATTGGATATAATACTCATCTATTATCTTATCTATACAATTACAATATTTTTTATTTAAATTTTTTATTATGTTCAAGTATTCGCGATATTAATGTAGCTTTAGTTCCTTCTGTATTTAATGATTTTTCTTTACATTCTTCGCGTAGTTTCTCTACATTCATATTTTTATATTTTTTTTTTAAATTATTATCTATATCATTACCGAAAGTTATATCAGAACTAACTGATATATTATCATTATTATCATTATTATCATTATTATCTGTATAATTACCACTTACAATAATATCTCCAATTTCTTCTATATTATTTTGAATATCTTTACGTGATAAATCAATATCATTATCTATATTTTTAACTTCAGTTATTTCAAACTTATCATAATTTTCTGACATAATTTCTCCTAAATATGTAGATATTTGTTCTTTTTCATTTTCATCCTTTTTTATTTCAATACTCTTATTATTTAAAATATTAACAAAATTAATAACATTATCACTTTCATTAAAAGGATGATTGGGTATATCAAGAGTTTCTTTTTTATTATTTAGTATATTATCAATATTGCATTTATTAGAACTTATATTATTACAAAAATTATTATTTGTACTATCTCTAAATATTTCATTCATTACAGCATCTGCGCTTTCCATGTTTTTATTTATTGTTTCTAATCTATCTGTTTTTTTAATAACATCTACGCGTTTTTCAAGAATAAAAAGGTTTCCTTCTATTATTGTTATTTTTCGCCATAAAAACATTATTAAAAATATTAATAGTCCAAATACAGCCATAGTTATATATGTTTGATCAAATAAAACTCCGTACATTATTTATTAATATCTATACATATTTTGTTTTTCATTTTAATCGCATTATCAATAATATCTTTTGGAAAATCTTTTATATCTAATAATTCTATTGCTATACATAAATAAGAATGTCCTCTTTTTATTTTGTAGGGAAAATAATATTTATTATCTAAAGGAATTGCATCTACAGATAGATTAATAAATTTATCAGGATATATTTCTTCTAATTTTATTAATTTATGAAAATGTGTTGTAATAATTAATGTTATCCCATTTAATTTACTTAAATATTCTATAACAGCATAAGCTGTTGACATTCCTTCTATAGGAGGTGTTGAATGCATAGGTTCATCCATTAAAAATAATCCCTTCTTATTATTTTTGTTAATTTCTTGTGCTGTATTAATCATATTTAAACAATATTCTGCTTCTGCTTCAAAATAAGACCGATTTCCTAATATATCTGATACTCTCATAAATGAATTTATAGTATCATAAATAATCATTTTAGATTTAATAGAATGAGTTATACCAATAGTTTGACCAAGTATTACATTTGATAATATAGTTTTTACATATGTAGTCTTTCCACCAGCATTAGGACCTGTTACTATTATATTTTTACTTAGATTAATAGGATTTGATATCTGTTCTTTATTTAATATTGGATTTTTAGCATTCCAATATTTTGTTTCATCTTCATTATATTTTACTATAGACCATTCTTCATCAATTAATAAATTATTTAAAGAATTTATTACATCTATGCCATATATTGTTTTTAAAAGAGATGATAATTTTTCTTTTAATAAATCATCCTTCCATATTTTATAAATTGATGTCATACTATTATTTAGAGAAATATCATTATCATATGTACATATTATATTAAAATATGGTTCTATTATATTTTTAGGTAAATTATTTATAATATTCAATGAATGATTTACAAAATGAACTAATCCTTCCATTTTAGAATGTAATTTATCCTTAGTATTATAGAGAAATAATGCTACTTCATAGGTTTGATACATATTATATAGATATATACCTACATAAAATAGTATTGATATAATTTTTATAATATCTGCTTTTAAATTACCTGTAAATTTACATAACATTTTTATCATTTCTATAATAATATTTATATATGAAGCAAATGAAATATTCATTTTTAAATATTTATTAATGTACATATATGGAGCCATAAAAGTACTTATAGGATATAATATAGATGTTATCGGAATTAAGAATATTTTATATAAATGATATAAATCTAATAAAGATTCTACATAATTAATATAATTTATTATAAAAGACGATGGAAATAATATTTCAATGGAATTATTTTCATTAATTTCTTCAGTTATTTTATAAATCCATAATATATCATTTTCATAATTTTTTAATATTTCTATATCAATATCATAGCTTATTATAGTTTGTTGTCTTTTTTCCAATAAATCTTTATTATTAATAGGATGCCTAATTAATTGTTCTATTAATAATTTACTTCCTTCTAATATTGGCAGAGATTGTGACCATTTATCTATAGTTGTATCTTTGTAAACATCATCGGATATATCTATTTTATCCCCCTTAATCATATTATCATTTATCAATTTATTCAATATATTTTTTTGTTTTTCTTTATCAAATTCGAATAATTGTTTAAAGTCTTCAATTAATTCTTCGTCCATTATTTATTTATATTTTTATATTAAAAAATGATATAAAATCTCGCACAGATATAATTATAATATGAATACTCCTGACGATGATACTATTACTATATTTTATAATGGATTTATTCATATAATTAAAAAAGAACCTTATGAAAATACAAGTGATGTATATAGAAGAGGATGGTTTATAATTAAAAATAATAAAGGCGAAGATTATAATAGTTTATATTCATTATCAATAATGAACATTAATAAAAATAAAGGTATGGAATATTTATAATTATTCAAAAAATTCTTCTTTACCACCGCCTCTTAATATATTCTTAGGAGCTGTCTTAGGAGCTGTCTTAGGAGCTGTCTTAGGAGCTGTCTTAGGAGCTGTCTTAGGAGCTGTCTTAGGAGCTGTCTTAGGAGCTGTCTTAGGTGCTGTCTTAGGTGCTGTCTTAGGTGCTGTCTTAGGTGCTGTCTTAGGTGCTGTCTTAGGTGCTGTCTTAGGTGCTGTCTTAGGTGCTGTCTTAGGTGCTGTCTTAGGTGT
>Ga0194116_10000725_pt1 | contig 54432 bp, 64 predicted proteins | sample TA2MahsurfametaG_4_FD_148617 | JGI IMG/M metagenome (GOLD analysis project Ga0194116, IMG submission 148617) | Freshwater microbial communities from Lake Tanganyika, Tanzania - TA2015008 Mahale S9 surface | ecosystem: Environmental > Aquatic > Freshwater > Lake | place: Tanzania: Lake... | reverse complement strand
TTGCTCCTTGTGCTCCAGGATGACCAGTGTTTCCTCCTCCCCCTTGCGAACCTGTTGCTCCTTTAGCTCCTTGTGCACCTGTATGTCCTTGTGCACCTGTAGCACCCGTGGCTCCCGTGGCTCCAGTTGCTCCTTGTGCTCCTGGATGACCAGTGTCTCCTCCTCCCCCTTGCGAACCTTTTGCTCCTGTAGCTCCTTGTGGACCAACATGTCCTTGTGCACCTGTATTGCCCGTGTTTCCCGTGGCTCCCTTGGCTCCTTGTGCTCCTGGGTGACCAGTGTCTCCTCCTCCCCCTTGCGAACCTTTTGCTCCTGTAGCTCCTTGTGGACCAACATGTCCTTGTGCACCTGTACCACCCGTGTTTCCCGTGGCTCCCTTGGCTCCTTGTGCTCCTGGGTGACCAGTGTCTCCTCCTCCCCCTTGCGAACCTTTTGCTCCTGTAGCTCCTTGTGGACCAACATGTCCTTGAGCACCTGTGGAGCCCGTGGCTCCCGTACTTCCTAGTGCCCCCTGCGGCCCTACGTTACCTTGGGCTCCTGTTGAACCTGTGGCTCCTTGTGGTCCTGTATTACCTTGTGGACCAACATTACCTTGAGCACCTATATGACCCGAATCTCCCTTGCCTCCTGTAGCTCCTTGTGGACCAACATGTCCTTGTGTACCTGTTGAACCTGTAGCCCCTTGTGGTCCAGTGTTACCTTGTGGACCAACATGACCTTGAGCACCTGTAGCACCCGTGTCTCCCTTGCCTCCTTGTGCTCCTTGTGCTCCTGTATGACCTTGTGCGCCTGTTGGACCTATAGCTCCTTGTGGTCCTGTATCACCTTGAGGACCAACATGGCCTTGAGCACCTGTGGAGCCCGTTGCTCCCTTGCTTCCTTGTGCCCCCTGCGGCCCTACGTTACCTTGGGCTCCTGTTGAACCTTGAGCTCCTTGTGGTCCTGTGTTACCTTGTGGACCAACATGACCTTGAGCACCTGTAGCACCCGTGTCTCCTTTGCCTCCCGTTGCACCTTGTGGACCAACATGTCCTTGTGCACCTGTAGAACCTTGGTTACCTGTAGAACCTACAGAACCAGTGGGTCCTACGTTTCCTTGTGAACCAGTCTCACCTGTTGGTCCAATTGCACCTTGAGGACCTGTAGCACCTTGGGCTCCTGTATTACCTTGTGCACCTGTAGAACCCTGTGGACCTGTATGACCTTGAGCACCAGTGGGTCCTACGTTTCCTTGTGAACCAATGGCACCTTGTGCTCCAACTGAACCTGTGGCACCTTGTGCTCCCAATACACCTGTTGTAGGGCCCACCCAGTTTAGTGTGTCGTTCAGAATCTGGATACCGTTAATTGAAAGACCACTTGCGAATTGTAATGTACTACCAACACTAATAATTGAGTCAGTAGGGTTAATTTGAAGAAGATTCGTAACATTACTTGTGTTTCCGATATTAATTGTTGCACCCGAAATTACTTGCCAATATAGTGGTTGAGTTGTCTCAGCACTTTCAAAGTTTATAAATGGTTTCCTATCAGCAGTTCTTGAAAGTGAGTTACTCGGGATAATAAGAATATTCTTAGCCATCTGTCAATTTAAAGTATACTATAAATACTCAAAAAAAATGTTTTAATAAGACTACAATTTTTTTTTAATTTCAATTATTCTTATTCGTTTTATAAATAATCCAATAATATGATAATCAAAAAAAAAGGCAGTAAAATTTTCAACGTAAATCTCTTTGCCGATTTTATAATATCCAAAATAAGTAATTCAGAATCTACAGAAATAAAGGTTCTTGATTGCGAGCAATTTTTTGTGATAAAAGGAAAAACTTCATCAAAAGAAGTTTTGAATATGTCAGAATTAACTTTGGAGTTTAAAAACAAATACAAAGATATAATTCACGAAAAACAACTTATTAATACAATAGACCTTTTGGAATACAACTCCAAGTTTGAATCAACTCCTGATATAAAACATACATATTTTCTATCCGAAATTTGTGAATTTAGTCAACAACAAATTGACAAATGGAGAAAATCAAATTACTCAATAGATGAAAACCTTAATGAGATTTATGAAAACTATTTAATTTATGTGTCAGAGTTCCCCCACGGATATTCATTCAACCGTGGAAGATTATTATATTATTACGGAAAAAAAATTATAAACAGTATACCCCCGACTTATCCTTTCAAATCTTTGACATTAGAGCTATCGACTGAGAGAGATTTCCATGATGAGATATATTTCAAGGTCTATGATGAAAAATCTGATTCTTATGATATTTTTTTGGAATCAGCAATCAAAGATATGTTCGATTTCAATTTGACTGAATTAGAGAACAAAATGTATCAAGAAGATTTATCTTTAGAACTTTTTGAACCTACACACGAGATTGAGTACCTTAAAACCCCAAAAGAAAATTTTATTATTATTTAGAGAATTCCGACACTTTTTCTGTGTTTGTTAATAATTTCAACTGCCTCAGTAAGTTTGTCATAATCTTTATCTGGTGTGTAAAGAAATGACTCATAATTATCTTGGTTACCTTCGATAATCAAAAGAGCTGGTATATATTCGGAACCCGTTATTTCTGAAAAAGTATCATATTCTTCTTCATGTTCATCAATATCTCTATCAAAAAAATCGATATTTTTTTCTACGAGCATTTTCTTAAACTCTTCACAATGTGAACAACCCTTCATTGTGTAAACTATGACATTCAAATCTTTCATATTAATTTAATAACCCCAAAACTTCAGGCGCAGTCATAACACCAGGTCTTGAGAACACTTCTTGACCTTCTTTAAATATTTTAATTGTTGGTACACTGCGAATATTCAATTCGCTTACAACAAATTCTCTGTCAGAATCAATATCGTATTTATAGATTTTAAACTTTGGTTCACCAACGGATTCTTTTATAAGAGACTCGCTAACTTTTTCTAAATTGAATAACATAATTTTACAAGGTCCACACCAAGTAGCGAATAAATCTAAAACAAAGTTTTCACCATCATTTATTTTCTGTTTGAGTTGTTCTGTCGTCAATTGTTCCATCTTTAAAAGGTTTTAATAATTGAGTTGTAAAAAATAAAAGTTCCTGAAACTGCTCAGGTTTATAATAAATAGTTAAAGAATATTCATCCTCCTTATTAACTTGAATACACTCCACTAATAAATAAAATTTTTGTTTGGACTGAAATATTACCTCAGCCCAAGACGCTTTTCCTGAACTTGAAACTAATCCCCTCTCAAAAACTCTCGTTAGTTTTTTATCGTCCAAGTATTTTATCAGATTAGACGTATATCTATGAAAATCCATTTCGGAAAATATACCCTCGTTTTCTTCAATTTTTTTTATGTATTCAGGTTTACTCATTGTTCTAATAAATGTTTATTATCTGTGTCCCACACTAAAAACCCTTGGTCTGTAAATTTCGAATCTGATTCAAGAAATAGACCATTACTACAAAGTTTGTTTATTTTGACAGTTTTGAATTTTTTATCTGAACATGAAGATACCACAATTTTGTCTAATTTCAAGAGAACATCAGTCCAATAATCTTCCAAACGTTGATTAAACTTTCCTAAACTTTGAACCCTATCAATTTGTATTATATCAGAGTTTTTCAGGCGATAAACTTTATATTCGAGTGTTGCTCTTTCGAGTGAATCAATTTCACCCTTGCGTAATGATATAATTAGTGAAGAAGGTCTACCAATATAACCTTTGACACAATTACTTTGATACATACTTTCCTCGTTGTAGTCTTTGCTGGTTTTCAAAACAATAGGTAAATACCCATCTAATTCTTTCTCAATCGCTTTAACTAAATAATCAGGGTATTTTCGAGTATATATACCCTTTTTATAGTGTGCTAATTTATCAGTGAAATCCAAGTGTTCGTCAGTGAACTTTTTATAATCAGAACCATCAGTGGTCCATTTCAAATCTGTCTCACCATAAAATTTAAGTCTTTGGTACATCAATAAATGGTCATTGAAAGTCCACATGTCAATAGTTTTGTTGAGGATTACATTCTTGAAGGTTAAGTAAACTTTGGACAATTCATTAGGACTGAATGAAATATTCATATTGTCTATAGGAGTAGATGTTGATTCCAAAATGTTTTTTATAAAATCACCATCTTGATTTAACCTATCATCACCAAATAAACTTTTAGCCGAAAGGTAAGTTTGAAGGTTCAAATTGGAACATTCGTGTAGAAATTTTCTTAATTTTTTTCCTTTGAGTTCGAAGGAATACATGAAGGCTTGGACAATATTCTTTTGGTTTTTCTTGAGTTCTTTTTTAAAGGTAGGCGAAATGAAAAACTCTGAATATAACCAAAAGTTATCTGGATACTTATAAGATTTTTTATCCAAATAGAATCTTAGAAGTTTTACATCAGGACACAAAGCATTCTCGGGACAAGGAATATTTTTCATGAAAATAGAAACAACTTCATTTACTATTTTGGAACTATTTTCGTGAAGATGAGTCAAATTATTTTTAATTTTCGATGTCATGGTCGACAATGGATTATGAAAAAAATAATTCCGTCTGATATTTTTAGTGAATTTTTTCTTTTTTTGATAATTGTGTAGAAAACCAGAATAAACGTCGCCAGTTTCAATATTTACGGTCAGAAAATCTACGTTTTTTACTAACTTGAACCATTTTTGTCCAACATTCCTTTTTTTGTAACCAAAGAAATACTTAATTGATACCTTATCACCATTTGTTTCAACCGAAACCGTATGGTACTCTCTATGGACAGTATACATCGGATTTGCAAAGTTTTCAACAAATGTTTTCTCATCATTGAAACTTTTTTCGATTGAAAAAAAAGGTTGCTTTACATAATCACGTGTAGAATTCTCTCTCTGTTCGAATTTTTCATATATGTGTGAATATTCTCTATATTTAATGGTGGTATATAGATTAAACTCTTTTCTGAATATGATATTTTTCATTAGTCAAATATAAAATAAAAAGGGGAACAAGTCCCCTTCTTTTAATTACAATAAGATTCAGCTAACTCCCAAAGGTTGGTATTGATTTTATTTATACTCTGAAAGTTCTTGAGTTCTTTCATGGTTGTCATACGTCCACGTTGAGTTCTGTATTGTGAACCTCCACGTATAAACTTTTCTTGGACAACATTGAAAACTTTCCAAACTGAGTTACCAACATCTCCCTCCCGCACAGGACTCAATAAATCTGTTAAATTAATTGAAGAGGGCACGGTTCCTTTTTCCCAACGTATCAAGGAAGCCTTTTTCATTAAATCCATAGTTTTTTCTTCGTTAAGAATTGTAGACTCCATACGAGCTACGGACCGTTGAATCATCGGCAAACGGTCAGCAAACTCGTCTGTTATCATTCTAACAGCACTCATATCGACTCTCATGTGTTTTACTGTAATTGAATCTGCAACAGAGGTTGGAACAGTTAGACCGTTGGAACAAACCAATCGGTAAAGACCGGCACTTACGGAAAATGAACTCATACCATTATGAGAGTTTTGGATGACAGCCTCAACTAGTGAATCACCTACTTGAGGTAACTCGCCATTACGAAGACGAATCTGATGACTTGAGTAGGGTCCGAATCCAATTTGTTTGGCAGAGAATACTTTCCAACCTTCTCGGTCAAAGTTTTCAACAATTTCCAAAGTTGGAACAAAAGTGTACTTGTCAGACATTTTCGGTGCAGGTGATGTGGCAAAAATTGCGGGTGCTTGGTTACGGAGGGTTTCAATGGATAACATAATAATTGATTTAGATTACAAAATTAATTAAGTCACATGAATCTACAAAATTTAATTCAAACAAATTTTTCCGTAAGGTGAATCAATAAACAGAGGGAAGTCGGTATATTCGATTTTTTTTCTTTTACCGTTTAGTTCAACACAAATCTCAACCATTTGTTTTTGTGTTAAAAAAATATCTCTTCCCTCTACGAGATTTAGTTCGGCAATTTCCTTAATCTTTTTGTAAAAATCTTGTTCCTTTGATTTTGGTACAAGATTCAATAAATCTTTTGGATTATTTTTGAAAAACTTTTGGACGTTACTGAGATATATTTCTATATCGACATTCATAAGTCAAGCGATATTATTTATCACAATCAGAAGGGTTTGATTCCCACATTCCGTTTTCACAATCTCCAAAGTTTTGTACGATTTTTTCAGGCACCTTGATATTGTCTGAACCTCTCAAATTGAGGAAAAGTAGGTTTGGTAAATCGGCAATACAATCAGGTACCGTAGTAACCTTAGGGCAATTGACTACTGCAATAAATCTCAATTCTTTTAATTGACATACTTCTTCAGGCAACCTATCAATACAATTATCAAACATAATCATTTGTAAATCTTTGAATCTCGATATGGTAGGTGGGATATTGATTGTCAAATCATTTTTCTTATCCTTATTAGAAATTTGAATTGCTGTAATTGTCTCAGGCATATTTTCGACTAAATCATCCAAACCATAAAGTGCGATGAATTTCCCAACATTACCTGATTCAAATGAATCGATTACCAATTTCTTATCTCCAACAGTTAGACCCTTAGCAAATTCAGGTTTGAAATATTCTCTCAATCCTTTCATCGGTCCATTAAGTAATTGAATCAAGTTCTGTTGACTATCGTCAGGATTCATGAATTGATTACTTGGGAAATGGAATTGATATCTTTGAGCGGGTAAGTTTGATTTGATTCCTCTCTTACCAGACCAATTATTTGGTAAAATAATATACAAAGGACCGTCCTTTATATATCTGTCGAACCATTGCTTAAGTCCTGGTGAGGATGTGCACCATCTCGTTTCTCCTTTGGAGGATTCTAAGTGGTAACCACCGAAAAATTGAGCCGCATCGAACCCTTTCTGACCTTTGTCAGAAATTTTAACTACAGTCCAATCATCACCTCTGAATGCTATTTCAGCACCAGGATGTTCAAAAGTTTCTGAAGCTATTTCCTTTTCTTCTTTCGAAGCTTTCAATTTTTCCAAACTGAAGTCTTTTACTAATTCGAAAAGGTCTTGAGGTGTGAATGTGCCTTTGAAAGCATTTTTACGTTTTTCTTCTGGAATCCTCGATTTGAACCTTCTGAACTTCTCTATATCATTTTTTAACTTGTATAAGTCCTCCAAAAAACGTTCTTTCAACATTTTCACTTCTCTATCATAGCCTGAAGTTCCGTATGGAGTTTCAGTTTGTTGATTTAGATTTAGATAGCTTTTAATAATCCAAGGTGTATAACCACCAGCTTTTGCCTTTTTTAAATCTTTCACATTAGCACTTTCAATATCAACATCATTAAGTTGTGAGGATGGGTCAGCAGCGACTAAACCGGCAAGTTCTTTGATTGATAGCTTAGGTTTTTTTGTTGTCCCATCTTCTTTCTTTTTTGGTTTTGTATAGGTATCGATAAGAAAATCGATTTTCTCCATGTTTTCCAAAATAACCCGAGTAAGAATTGATGTGAATTTCATCTATTGAAACTTTAATAATAAATATATTGTCACTCCAAAAATAACTAATAATTCAGAATCAAAAGCTCTTCACCAATATTTTGTTTTGTATTTTTTTTAGCAGCGGCCGCTTTAACAAATTTTTTCCTCTCCCATCTATATTGAGATTCTGGAAACCAATCATGTAATAAATCAAAATCATAATACGATAGACTGAACTTTCCATTTACTAATTTCAAGGTTTTAGCCAATCTCTCATGGTCGCTGCTATCGAAATCATGTTTGGAATAATAATTTTCAGTTTTCCAATAAGGTGGGTCCAAATAAATATAAGTGGACGGTGAATCATATTTTTCGATGACTTTTTGAAAATCAAGATTTTCTACGTGAGTTATACTAGTAAAATGTTCAATCCAATCTGGTTTGGATAATTTATCCTTAAATGTAAGATATTTTGATTTGTATTTGCCTTTTAAATCTATAAACGATGAAGTTTCAGGTTTACTACCTGAAAAAACTTGAGTCACGATATAAACATATTTAGCCGCAATTTCATAGTCAGGATAATTGATAGTAAGACCTGAGGTGAAAAGTTCTGTTTGATATTCCTCAAATCTTGTTTTGTAACTTGAGTCCATCACAAAAACTCCAACTTGTTGAACAGGAATTGATTCTAACGCTCTTATCAACTCGGAGGGATTTTGAACACATTGAAACAAGTTATAATTCAGAGGGTTGAAGTCATTATAAACCACCCTTCTCAGGTTTGGATACTTGGTCAAATCCATATTAAAGTAACACCAAAACATTCCACCAAAAGTTTCGACGTATGTCTCCATATCCTCCAAGTAATATGGAACAATCCATTTACCTATTTTCGATTTACCACCGATATAACTTAACATGAGTAAAATATAAGAAAAACAAATTGGAAAGGCAAATTTACTTATAACAATTTTTATATGGTCTACAAGAAGCTTTCTGTGTGAAACCCATTTTTGAACAGGGTGTAGACTTACAGTAAGATTGACTATATTTTCTCGGTTTCTTATATTTCTTTTGGTCTTTCTCGTCAAGATATTGATAGAGTACTCTTTTGATAATATGTTCCAAAATCATATTTATAAATATGGATAATAATTGTAATGAATGTAAAAACCCCGGTAAACTTTCCAACTTTCAGTGGGGTGGTTTGTTATTGGGTGTATATTTGTTGTCTACATCGATTTATGGAACTGTAAAATTATTTGAAAAAATAATTTCTTTGTTCTAATCTCTTTCAAACTTCACAAAAAGTTTAACGTACATATCCCCATCAAAATAACCTTTTGATTTCAGTCTAAGAGGTTTTGATGTATCAAATAATTTTGGTAAGGAAATTGTTAGGTTACCTGTCGGGTGTGGAATTGTGAAATTACTTTTTTTCAAGTCCTCATAATTCAAATAAAGATTATAAACCAAATCATTATTAATTTTTTCAAAATTATCTTTCGCAACCATGACACATTGAATTACGAGGTCTCCAAGTTCTCCGTTCTTAAAATCACCCATGTTTTCCAATTTTAAATAATTTCCATTATCAATTCCGATAGGTATCTTCACGTCCAAACTTTCCACAGTCCCTTTAGTTCCTTTTCCTGAACAAGAGTGACATGAGTGTATCATTATTTGACCCCGTCCACCACAACTCGGGCAAGCACTCCTTATTTGTTGGACCATAAACCCTGTCCCAAAAGTTTTTATATGGAAACCCTGACCACCACAAGTTTTACATATTTCTAACTCACCACCTGAACCTGAACAAACATTACAAGCCATTTCCCTCATGTATTGAAAAGTTTTTGTGTGACCCAAAAAAGATTCGATTGGTGATATTTCTAATTTTACAATTTTACTTGGTGCGGATTTTCTTCTATTCTGAGATGGATTTGTTCTCTGATTGAACATTTCACTGAATAGGTCTTCGAAAGTAGGGTTACCGTATGGGTTGCTCCGTTGTTGATTATATTTCTCACGTTTGTCTTTGGAAATTAGTATCTCATAAGCCTCTGATATCTCTTTGAATTGTTCGGAACCGTTCGGATTCATATCGGGATGATATTTTTTGGAAAGGGTTCTGTAACTTTTTTTTATCTCGTCCTCTGTGGCATTCTCTTCAACTTCCAAAATTTTATAGTAATCTTTCATATATGAATTATCTGATTGTGTTGTTCAAAAATAAAATAAGGAAAAAAATAATAAACAAGTTTATTACTTTTGAACGTGCTCAAAATTATTTTAATGATTTGAACTCTCAATCACATGATGTAATTTTCAACGTGGAAATTGAAAATGGTTCGGAGGTTGACTATCAATTAGGTTTGGTGGGTAATGATACAAAACAGGATTTTCCTGTGTATTTGATAGATAATTTAGGAAGGAATATTAAGGTTAAATTAGAAGAAAATGGAATGAGATTAATTCGCATATCCCCATTCAAAAAAGAAGAATTAATTTATGATTTGGATAGAAAAACGAAAATCACTGTAAAGTATTTTATTGATACATATCTCAAGACAAAAGAATTGAAAATGTTGTCCATTTTGAATAATAAAATTATCTTACAAAGAGATGAAAAGATAAATATATTTTCTTTGAAATCTGAAAATGAGGCAAGTAGATTTATAGATGTACTTTCGAATTACTTTTTGAAAAATAAAAGGATTGATTGTTTATTTATAAGAGACACAAGCACAGCACAACGGAAATATCTTTATGAACTACTGAGGAACAACGGTTTCGATAAGAAAATCTTTTATAGGAAATTCACTACTCATCCTTTGGCTCATCCAAAATAAAGTGAAACTCAGTACCTGAAATTAATATGGAGAATTGTTTGTGATACCTGTCAATTTCTCTGAAGTGACTGATGAGAGGCTTATACTCTTCTTTTTCTAACTCGCAAAATACGGTAGATTTTCCCTTGAACGTGGCTTGTAATGATTCAGCTATAAGTGCTAATTTTTCTAATACCCCAATATCATCATTCTTATTCTCTGCCATAATGAAAGTTTTGGTCCTTTGATGAATAGGTCAGACTTCTTCATCTTTTTTATTTCAGAAATAAATTTTTCTTTACTTAATTTGATTGATGCATCATCTTTTTCCGTCTCACTCTTCAGCCAATTCAATATCTTCTGATTGTCCTTTATCATAGTCAACTAAGTTTGAAGTATTATCGATTTTAGTAGAAAAATCGAAGAATAGATTTTGAAGTTTATCCAAATTATTTTGTTCGAAGGTTGATTTGAGTTTTTCAACTGTATCTTTGAATAGTTTTTCTTTCAGTTCTTTCTCTTTGTTGTATTTTATAATTTTGGAGATTGTTTTAATTGTACTTTCTACGGTTTTGTTTTCGATGGCACAAACAAAAGATATACCTTTTTTAGTTTCATCTTCTATTTGAAATCCCACAACTTGTTTTTCATCCACCAACGATTTGGGTAAAGTCCATTTTGTTGGGAACATCATATCGATACTTAAATAACTTTCAAGTTTTCGGACAGAATTTAAATATTCTATGAATGGCGATATTGATTGATAAAAACTCATCCTTTGATAATATATGTGATAATGTAACTAACTGATAATCCGAAGGTGATAAGTTCCCTGTTACTGAATTGAATTGGTTTGATTTCTTTTTGTAACAGGGTTCTTACAACCTTATTGATATTTCTTAATGTAACTAATAATGTAAAAACGAATATGAAGAAATATATTGATTCAACATCACTCATTTTCATTCTTTTTGTGTTCGAGAATTTCTCCTCTAAGTTTTTGTAACAAAGTCTTTAACTCTTGAGCTGTTTTTCTTGCTCTTGTTCCAGCACTTTTGTTACCTTTGAAAAACTTAGTTGCATCTACTGACAACACTTCAGTCATTTCTTTGATTTTTTCTAATGTTTCCATTTTGTTAAGATTATATGTAGTTTATTTTTCAACTCAAAAGATAAAGTTTTTTCCTTCTGGTGTAAATAGAAATGAAGTTTTTTTAATTTAAGTTCTTATCTAATAACTTATATAGTTCTGTTAAAATATCTAAATCTGATTTGGTTAACTGTCCATGAACGTTGAAAACAGTTTCTAAGAAATGAGGAATAGCTTCTTTCAAATCTGATTCGTTAGGTTTATAAAATGATGTGATGAAGAACTCTTTATAGTAGTTTTTATGTTCACCTTCTTTGTTGATTATAATATTTTCTTTTTGGAAATTGTCTATTGTCTTGTTCCAACACCAATCAAAGTGAGAATCTATGTCTTCCGAAGTTAAAACTATTTTTGTCTCCCTATCATCATTCCCCATATAAGTTGCAACTATTAAATTATTTAATGATTTGAAAAAATCACCTAACAATTCAATTTTTTCATAAATCATATTATGAACATTGAACCAAATAATAATTTCTTCACGGGGTATAGTCTTTGTCATCCAATTAAAAAAATTCTCCATAGTGTTATCTATGGAGAATATACAAAAATAGTTATGAATGTGAAATTTATTGTGTTTTTCTATTGTAACCTATTAGGTCTTTCATTTTACTGATGTCTTCGTTGACCAATTTTTCTTTTTTGTTTGAAATAGATTCCAATTGTTTGAACATTGCATTTATTGATGATTCACCATCGTGTTCACCCGCTGTGTCTACAGGTTGAGTGACTCTTTTATATGATTTATCTTTTTCCTTTTGATATGCGTTTTTCTTTCTTTTCTCATTAAACTTTTTACCTAATCCTGTATTAACAGCATTTGCCCATTTCGGATTATTACCTGTTTTGGAAGTACCCTCGAGATTATCTGTTAACCATTGTTCATTTGGTTTAATTTCATCATATTTTGTATTTTCCAAACCAGGATATGCAAAGTCTCTGATGTACTCGTCAACCGCAGGAGAAGCCTTATAAGCTTTCTTTTTCATTTCACCAAGTTCACCGTTTCCTTTTGGAAAGGTTGTGGGATTTTCTTCGAACTTTCCTTTAGAGCCTGTTTTCAAATAATCTGATATTTTTTTAGTCACTAACTTCGCATAATCTTCATTCTCATCTGCATCAGCATCTAACACTTTTTCGGTTTTTTTGAGACCGATTGGTTTTACTTTCGAAATATTATCTTTTTGTTGTTTGTCTTTTACAATTTGTTCATTAACAATATTTTCAATTAAGTCAATCAATTCTTCTTCAGTTAATTTAAGAGATTTAGTTTCTTCCTTTATACCTTTGAGAGTTAAAGCTAAGTTCACTTGCTTCAACAACTTAGAATCTGACGCGGATAATTTCTTATCCCCCTCAGCTTTCTTCATCAAATCTTTTTTTAATGATTTAAGTTTGGACTGAGGTATTTTATCACCTTCAGGCACACCTAATTTTTTGTGCAAAGCACCTTTTTTCATCCCCGTTTTTTGAATCCATTTCTTTTCTTCTTTAGCTTCGTTGGTTGAGTTCTTGGTCCCTGTAACAGGAAATGTCTCTCCATTAAACTCGAAACTGGTTTTACCAGCATCTATTGCTTCTTGACGCGCTCCTGAAAAAGCATTGCCTTCATCAGTTTCAGCTTCCTCCAAACCTTTCACAACTCTGATTTTAATAGTTTTTTCTGGTTTATTATCAGATAATCCCATACCAACATAAGTGGGCTCTTGTGAGGAAAGAGCCTCTGCCTTATCTTCGGCTTCCTTGTCTCCTTCGTAGTTACCTGGTTCCGAGTCATCTTCATCATCAATGAACTCATCTTCGAAGTATATTTGTTCTTTGGTTTCTTTTTTATTATCTCTGAGTTTTTTGAAGTCAGCAGCAGTGAGTTTACCTTTAGGTTCTGCCACATCTAATTTCTTTTGACCTCCTTTCAAATCTTCATTAACTTTGATTTCCATCCACTCGCCAGTCTGTTCTGATAATTCTTTAGCCTTGATTTCGATTTCTTCTTTGAGAATCTCAGTTATCAAACTATCAATATCTTGATTAATTCTTTTCATAGTAACTTTTTTATATAAATATCTTTATTTACTTATTTTACTAATCTTCTCGTACTCATATTCCAAAATAGCCTTGATGTAAGATTCTTTGATACCTAATCTCTCAGCAACATTTTTTATTGCCTGCGAAACGGTCTCATTCTCAGATATGTTCAAGGCGTTGATGTCCCCTTGATTACAATATGGGAATCTTGTACATTTTTTTTTCACAGAAACAAATGAGCCACCAGGATATTGTGTTTTTCTACTTGGTCCCCAATCTTTCTTTTTTGTAGATTTAGCCCACATTGAAGGAGTTTCGTAAGCTCCTGAAGAACCCGTTGTAGTTGCTTCATTGGTTTCATCCTCACCGATTTCCTCTTTTAAAGGTTTAGGATTTTCTGCGTTACTCCTCTTCATAAAATCTTTCGAGAACGCAATTGGTCCAACAAAAGAACCTGAGCTACCGCTACCCGTGGCTTCAGTCGCTTCTTCTTTACCTCTGCCTGGTCTACCATACTTTGTTAACTTACTGATATATGGGTCATCTTTGGTCACATTCGGAGTACCGAAAGTAAACTCATAGCCCCCCTTTTCATATTTTGCATTTTTTTTAAACTCTTCAAAATCTTGGTCTAACTGTAAATCTGATGCAAATTGTTGTTTTGCAGTTACCTCTGTGGTTTCAATTTTTTTTAGTTTGACATAATATTTCGGGTCTTCATATAGATGTTCCATCGCAATTTCATTTGCTTGTGATTGGTCTTTGGTGTGTTCTAATTCAAAATTGAACCCTTTTACGAAGGCTTTGGCAATTTTTATGAGAGGTATGTCATGTTTTTTTGCAATATCGTTTAAACTCATATTGTCTACTTTTCCGCCTTTGAACTTCTCTTCGTTGAATGATGACATCAATTTCAATGCATCACCTGAAGTTTGTTTATTCAATTTTACCGAAGGGTCAGAAAAAGCCTTTTCTATACCCTTTTTGAATATATCTACAGAGTTAGATTTCATCATTACGCATTTTTAAGTCTTGGTTCCCAATAACTTCGATTCATCCACATAAATTGATAAAACTCACGGAACATTTTCAGAGCAATCTCTTTTACTTCGCCCTCGAGTTTTCCTCTTTTTATGTCTTTAATAATTTTATCCATCATTTTATCTTCGAATTGTTTTAGAGTGTTACTTTCCATAAAGTTTTTTATTTCTTTACGAATCAATACTTCTATCTCTTTTAATTCGGAATTAGTTAATGACATTACTTGGTTATTATAAAATATGTTAATACAGCAATTATTCCTGTACCTAAGATTGATTTGAACTTATTTTTTACTTTCTCTTTTTTCAAATCGAACTCGAGTTTTTTTGAATACTTTTCCATGATGTCAAACTTTTGTCTCTCGGCATCTACCATGGTAATATAATTTGTTTCCTTTGCTCTAAGAGTGGTAATTACACTATCTTTCAAACTTACTTTTCTTTCTGTTTCTATAATTTGCACATCAGCAAGTTTTAACTCCGCCTTAGCCAAGTCACCACTGATTAAATCTTTCATAATCAGTTTTACAATAGGTAAAGGAAAACATTTTTCTACTTTACTTGTATCTGTTTGTGAAAAAGCTATCGACTTCACGAGAAGTAAGCTTATCAACATTACTAATTTTTTCATGATAAATTTCTTTTACGATTGTTTTTTGATTTTTAATCTTGCTAATATTCTTATCAACTTGATTTATCTCTTCATTGAAGTTAGATATTTTACTTTCGAATTTCAAATTATCCTGATGAAGTTGTCTAATTACTTGATTAAGTGAATCAAATTGTTGTTTCTGTATTACAGACATTCGAACATTTGGTGTCAGAAAAAATATTAAATAATATAAAATAAATAAGCCAAACAACCCCTTAAGAATGATTTGGTAATTCGATTTTAAAAAAAATATAATTTTGTTAAACATATTAGATTGGTTCTTCTTGAGTTTTCTTTCTACTTGCAAGTACTTTTCCCCACTTGGATTTAAACTTTTGATAGAATTGTTGTAGTTTATTTATCATCTGTAGGAAATCAGGGTCTACCTTAACCATTTGACCGTTTATATATATTCCACTGTCTTCACCTATCGTAAAAATAAATTCTAAATCTTCATCTATAACTTTACCAGACCATTCAACATTGTTCGGATAGACATTCAATGTATTAAAATCAACCAAATCGGACACTTCCAAAACGAACTCATCCATAGTTTCTTGGAAAGCTACTTTGTCATCAGTAGTAATATCTAAATCACTTTTATCTTTACCATGTAAGGCTAATATACCTCCACTGATTCTATATTTTTGAACTTTTTCTTTTTCTGTTGGTTGTTCCCCAGACTCAATTTGTTTTTCAGCAGTCTCATATTCCACATCATCCTTCAATCTTTTTTTCACATCTGTGGCAACATTTAATTGAGTGGACTGTTCCAATAATACCCTCGATTTTTTGAGGAGTGATTTTATCTCGTCGTATCTTTCGTTATGCAAATTGTTCATTTTCAAAAAATTTTGTGAAAAGTTCGAAATCAAATGATGGACTCAAATCTGTGAAAGATGTATCATAGTTACTTCTACTACTAATCCCTTCGAAGTTTTCAATACCGTCGAATTTGGTATTGTGACCTGAACATCTTTTTTCAATCTGAAAGATTTCTGTCAATTGACCACACAACTGAGCAGTATTTCGGACTTGAGTCTCAGTGTATGGATGCCAAAAAAAGAAATCTCTCCACTTCTTTTCGTAAACTTCTCCTTTATAAATACTCCCTTTCCAATTAATGTAACTATTTGTGAGAGGTTTTCTGTTTAACCATCCCAAGTTCTCTAAACATATTATAATTGAGTTTTTTCGAACCTTCTCATTAAAGAAAAAGTTCGAGTATGAATTGTCAGGGAGTAATTGTAAAATGCGCCCCTCTCTTGTTATTATATAGTTAGGAACTTTGTCGTAATGACCATTATATCTTAATTTAAGGGAGGTTAAGTATTCCTCGACCTCCCTTGATGTATGACATAATATTATTTGTTTTTTGAGATTAATTTTCCCAAACGGTTTAAAACTACCATATTGTTTAATCTCAAGCGTCTGCATTTCTCCTTAGATAACTCAATACTTTCTTTATTGGTGATGGTTTCGGTAGTTCAGGTTCTTCGATAGTTTCGACCTCAATTACTTCATCCTCTTTATTTCCAAACTTAGCTTCATTTAATTTGAGTAATTCTTGTTCAAGTTTTTTTAATTCCTGAGGAGTTGGAGTGATTTTTTCTTTATCAGATTCAGCTTCCATTTTCCCAGCACGAAGACTTAACTTGTCAATATCAATATTCTGCTCAGTTCTATTTGGGAGTTTATTTTTCTCCTCTTCTTCAAATTTAATTAACATATGTAAAAATGAAAGAGATATAATTGGTAACATTCCACCCGCAAAGATTGCAAGAAATCTTTTGTGTCCCACAGGGTCACCAGATTCAACACCTAAATATTGTACTAACGGGTCTACCATGTCGACCCAATCTTTGAAGGTTTGACTGCTAACATCAATAAATTGATATGAGAAAAATATATTACCGATAAATTGTATTAGAGTTACAATAACAAAAGGGAAATATACTTTTTTACCCATCGAAGCAGCAATTGCAGCTAAGGACGATAATGCAGCAATTTCGATACCGATTGATAAATAAATTGCCCAACTGAATGGATTTGAGATGCCATACCATTTTGTTACGTGGGAAATTGATACAAACGCTACCGTCAGGATTGGCACTACAAAAGCGACATATATAACAGTTCTAAGGTTTTTTTCAATCCAACTCATTATTTATTATTTAATTTTTTTATTTCATCCTCAATTTCAGTTTGTCTTCTGACATCAAGTAATTTTCTGTCTGTTGCTTGAATCATTCTTTTTTCAGCTTCCAAACCTGAGATTTTAAGTTCTCTTCTAATTTCATCTTTTGTGAATGTAGAATCTTTGATAATTTTAATTTGCGTTTTGATTTTGGAAATGTCTCGTGAATCACCACAACTCTTGAAAAAAGATAATAAGGCGATTACTAAAACTATCACGGTGAAATTGTCTTGTATGAATTTTTTCATAATACTTCGTTTTTGTTTCTTGAAAAAATAATACATGCCAATAGATAGAAAAGAATTGTAGGGTATGGTGAAAAAATCATAGCCAAAAATAATACCCTCCAAAGAGTTGAGTCTGAATCGGTATATTCAGCCAATCCGCCACAGACACCACCGATTTTACTATCAGTTGAACTTCTGAAAAATTTTTTCATTTTTTATAATTTATCCACACCCTTTAAATATAAAAGGTGTATCTTATAAATACACCTTTTTGTTTATTTTACATATAATCGAACAGTTGACCTGTTTCGTTCCTCAATTTTCTGAGGGCTTTTTCTTTAATTTGTCTAACCCTTTCTTTTGTCAAATCGAAGTCGTTACCAATATCTTCTAAAGTTCTTGTGTTTCCTGATAAACCAAAATAATCTTCAATAATTACTCTTTCACGTTCGTCAAGTACGTTGAGAATAGAAAGTAATTTATCTTTGAGAGTTAATTCTAAAGACAAAATAGAGTCTGCTGATTCCGCATTTGGATTTATAATTACATCCATCAATGTATCTCCGTCCTCATTCAATGGGCTATCTAAGTCAACGGTATGTGGAAGATTGTCAAACTTCTCGGGAAGTTCGACTCCGGCTTGGTCAAGCTCTTTTTTTGCTCTATGTAATTCTTGCACAATATTAACAGGAAGACGAATTGTGCGGGCGTTTTCATTTAGAGATTGAAGGATTGATTGTCTGACCCACCATACCGCATAAGATATGAACCTTAATTTTTTTGACCAATCAAAGTTTTCTATTGCCTTTAATAATCCATAATTACCCTCAGCAATCAAGTCAGGTAAATCTAAACCTTGGTTTTGATATTGCTTGCTAATTGTTATAACAAACCTAAGGTTTCCTTCTAAAAGTTCTTTTTGAATCTCTTTCTTTTCTTCTTCGGTAATGAAACCAGATAACATTCTTTCCGCCAATTCCCTTTCTCTTTCAGGAGTCATCACTCTTAATTTTCTGATGTCTTTGAGGTAAGAATTAATTTCTTCTTGATTGATTGGAATTACTTGTTTTTCTTTCATATTTTAATTTTTACTATAACTCTCTAGAATTGATTTTTCTTCAGACGTTAAAGATTCGATTCCCTTTTCATTAATTTTATCGAGAACTGAATCTAAACTTATTTTACGAGTTTTATGTTTTTTCTTTCCAAGAATGAGTGCCAATATTTCTTCATTAAGTTCATCATCAACTTCATCTTGTAGATTGTATTGATTGTTTTTAATTTTTACCATCTCCAAACTATTACCTGTTTCACTATTGCCATTCTCTAAGTTTAATAGATGGTTTTTAAACTCATCAGGCATAGAGAGTGTCACTTTGTCATTCATTTCTGTCAAAATGAAGGTGTTTGATATACCAAAAAGTACTCCCGTTATGTAATCTTTAATCTCTGTCTCAGAAACAGAACTAGCAAAGTGAAAAATTAAAATAGTATCAGTTTTTTGGAACTTTAAGTGTTCAGAATCTACAAGAGGAGTCAGTGCTAATGCAATGTCTTGACTAATCCCTTGAGGTTTAAAATCTCCAACTACAATTAAAAGATATTTTTTCATTTATAATTTTTTAAAAAGTTAAGTTCTCTATTCGATAAAATTAGAAATATACTCTCCCTTTTTTTCCCGAATGTTGTTCATACCATTTATCTTCATCATCTAACCATACATATTGTTCAGATGTATTTTCTTTCCAATCATACTTAGAATAAAAATCAGAATCCTTTCTTAATAAGTTAGCCCTGTGGGAAGAATGAAACCTTTCATTTCCAAGCCATGAAGGTAGAATTAAATCCTCATATATTCTTTCGTACTCCATAGTATTTTTGAAACCTCTTGAAACCCATTCATCTATCGAATCATTAAAATATAATTTTAAAGCTGGAACATATTTTTTCCACATGACCGTACAAGGATGGTTCAACCATCCCTTATAGGGTAAACCATCCAATTTTGGTCTTCTTGTAATTGCAGAAATGATTTGATAAGTTTCCACCCTTTGTTTGCCAAGTCGTTTGTTATCTAAACATTTTAGAGATTGTAAAAAATCAGGATAAGGTAAAAATATTTGCATGAAACAAAAGTAAGAACTTATTGTGAAACTTTGGAAATATTTTCAGTCTTTGTAATTCTCACAACATTATTTGCCCAATTGTTAACGAGGGGGTTGTGGGTTATAACAAATATTTTTTCAAAATATGCTCTCATCTTAGAGAAAAACTCACCAACCATTTCTAAATTTTCGTTGGAGATTTTTCCGAAAACTTCATCCCAAACAATGATATTCGGTTTAGGTAATGAACAAACTTTAGAAAGGACTGCTCTGAGTGCCATCGAAGCAATTGTTCTCTCATATCCTGAACCAGATGTCATAAGTTTTTCGATTCTAGTTGAGTTGTCAATCATTACAAACTCAACTTCATTCTTGTCGTTGATTCTAATTTCCATATTAAAATTGCATGAGTCAATCAATAGTCTTTGTAGTTCCTGATTGATGATTGGCATCATAGTTTTCATTATTATTTTTGAGATTCCGTTTTTTCCAAAAACGTCTACGTATATTTTGTAGATTTTTTCACGTTCGAATTCCTCAACTATTTGTAAAATAATCTCGTTGTTTCTTTCGATTTTCTTACGAATGTTCGTAATCTCATTTTGGTTAGTTGATTGTACTCTTTCGTAGCCCCTTTTTTCAATAATCAACTCATCAATACGAGAGTTAGCCTTGAGTAATTGAGAATCGATATCTTTATTCTTTTTTACTTTGTCTTGAACTTCTTCATATCTTTTTAGTTTGTCTTTAGCTTGATTGAGTTTAAGTTGTGTAGATTCAAGGGATATTTCGAACTTTTCCCTGATTAGTTTTGCCTTTTCATAATCGTCAAAATCTTTTTTAAGTTGTGTAAATTCAGATTCTTTTTTATATAATCCTTGTAATTTTTTTTTGAACTCCTCGACAAACTTTTCATATTTCTCCAAACTTTCAATCTTTTTCTTCGTAAGTTCAGCATCAATCAATTTAATACCACAATGTTCGCATTGAATCCCATCACCGAATTTTTTGATTAAGTCTTCAATTTCTTCGATTTTATTTTCTGATAAAAGTAGTTCTCCGTTTACAGATTGTATTTGTTCTTTTATTAGGTCATGTTTATCTTCATGATAAAAATCTTTGGGTTCTATAACTTTCACGTTTTTAATTTCCTGTTTTGTTAAAACCTCTTTGTTTTCCAAATCCGTGATTTCACTCTTTAAGCTATCAGGATTAAGTATTATCAAGTCTTGGTCTAAATCGTTAAACTTGGATTTTAACAAATTATCTTTATAGTCTTGCCCCTTCTGAAGTCTTAAGTCAACATCTTTCATTTGTTTAATTGCATCTTCTATTTCGCATTCTAACCTTTCAATCTCCTCGTCAGAACTTTGATTATCTTGTTTCAGTTTTTCGGTATTGTATAAGTTCGACATCATACTCTTGGAAAACTCTGAATAGATTTCTTTGCCTGTTTCCTCTTTATTTTTCAGAAACTCTAAACCAAGGAATCTGCTGAGCACTTGACCACGAGCAGTTGGTTTAGCATCAAGTAAATCCTCGAGATTAGATGCTGTGGTTACAATTGTCATAAGAAAATCATCCATTTCACCAATCGATTTTTTGATGAAGTTTTCGGTCTGTCTTCTCTGTTCTCCGGTAAAGTTTTGTAATTGACCATCAGCTAACTTTTTGAAAAAATCCAAATCGGTTTTCACATTCCACTCATTAGATTTAGCTCTCTTTCTTTCAATTTTTCTGGCAATAATATATTCTTCACCATCTATGATGATTTCCCCTTTCACACTCACGGAGTTTTTGTCTGTAAATCTATTGAAAATCTCCTCAGCCTTTTGTGTTTTCGTGGTTGTGTTGAAAAATAAAAACAATAGTAAATCCACAGTTAAAACCGTTTTACCACCAAAATTTGGTGGGTCAGATTCCACTACGGTTACTCCTGAACATTTCTCAAAATCTAACACTTGTTTTTCCCCATAAGACAAAAAGTTACTGAACTCTATTTTCTTGACATACCATCTTTTGAAAGGGATAACCTCTATTTCATTAAGTAACATTCTACTCTCAACAGCAGAATCGATGTTCATAACATCGTCAAAATATTTGAGTTGGTCCTTTGATTCTAACAGTGATTTGATGAGTTCTTTCTGATAATTTTTATCCATGATGTTCACGGAAACGTCGACAGTTTGGAGAGTTTCGTCAGTTGTTTTTACCTTAGTTATAACGTTAATATTAGTTGAATTGTACTTTTTATGAAAATATTGTTTGACGGATTTTATTCTTTCTTGTGTAAAGTTCTCGGGCGTGTCTTCCCAAATTACCTGAACATAAGGGTTATCCAAAGACTCGATATCTATTTTATTCGGCATTTTTTTATAATTGAAGTCAGGTAATGGATTGAATAAATCCCATTTCATCATTATTGATTTTCAGTGGAAGCACTTTCACTCTCTTGTTTTTTCTTTAACTCTTCAACTTGTTTTTTGATTGTTTCATTGAAAAGTTTTTGCATTGCTGATTGTTCCGCTTTTCTCTTGTGGTTAACCTTTTCAATTCTCTTTCTGTGAGCTTTTGGTCCACCTCTTTTTCTTGATTGTGGCATTTTAATTGTTTTTCATTTTAATGGATACTTCTTTATTTATAATTTTTTTTTCAGGGTCTAATAAATAACCTGATAGGTAATATCTCAATCGTTTTTCCCCCTCTTGGGTAACCATTTCCTTGATTTCTTCATCAGAAGAGTCATTAGACATAAAAACGTCAAATAGTTTTATTGTTATCGTGAAATCTGCTTCTATTTTCATTTTAGTGATTTTGATTTGTTCTATTTGTCTCAAACCACTCTATAATTGAATTGATTGCCCAAACCGAGCCAGAAGCTAACATACCATCAAAGAACCAAGACACCCAAGAAGATACTTCCAATATTTGATTGACAGGTGAGTAAACAAAAATACCGAAAAAAAATCCAATCCAAGTAGGAGTGCACATCATGCATTTTAACATGTCTGCAAGGAAAGTCCAAAACCCTCGAAACACGTTCAGTTCATCTGCCGCCATTTTGTTTATTTTGTTTCTAGGTCCATTAAAAATACTACCGTAGACTAAGATGTTGCTTATACCATAAGTCATAACCATCCATAATAATAGTTGTGTTATCATATTGATTTATTTATAAAGTCTGTCATCCAAATTGGAACCTTTGAGAAAAACTGCACCCTTTTGTAAGTCAGATTGTATTAAAGAGTCAATTTTTTTTTCGAGTTCTTTTATTGTTTTATCTTTTTCTATATTTTCTTGTCTTAACTTCATCAGAGTTTCTTGTATTTTATCCATTTTTGTTTTATCAACTAAATTAACCTCTTTTTCAATAAATACCTCTTTCACTGTTTCAATTATTTCGGGTGGTTTGGATTCCAATTCTTCTATTTTTAATAATAACTCTCTTTTTTCATTTTGGAAATTATTCTCCAAGGATTTAAGTTTATCAGAAAAGTTTTTCCTGTGATTCTCAAACTCTTGGTCTTTTTGGAAAATTTTTTCGTTCAATTCTTGTTGGTCGGTTACGTAAACAATTCTATCAACTGGAACTTCGTTGATTACTTCTTTGACGACTACTTTTTCAACAGGAATCTCTTTTATAATTTCAACTATCTTTTCTACTACTTTTTCGACGGGGACCTCTTTGATTACTTCAACAAGTTTCTCCACTTCGACATATTCAATTTTTACAACCTCTTTGATAACCTCAACAGGTATTTCCACCCGTTTTTCAAGAATAACCTCTTTTTCCACCTGTTTTTCACGATTCCCACCCATATTCAACAAACCATACCTCTCAATGTTGAAACCAGTTGTAAAAGAATCCTTGACAACGGAACTTATGAGAAGGTCATTTAAATTACAAAATGCAATCAATTCTTTGTGTTCCTCATTTGTTAATTTCAATTTAATTTCCATCTTAATAGTTGACTAATTTTTCACTTCCTTCAGATAAACAATCAAAAGAGTTTATAAAGAATGATAAAAATGGTTTCGGATTGGGCAAATCAATAAACTCATATTTGTCTGAATCTACATCGTATATACCATATCCGTGCCTCCTAATGGTCTCACCAAAGTTTTGTTGAATTACCGAACCAATCATGTAAGCTTTTTTACCACCTGGTATTTCAAATATCTGTCTTTTATGAATGTCTCCACACAGAACAAGGTCGCAACCTTTAAACTTGTTGACATCATACCCTTCGTCAAACTTGTAACCTATATCGGTATGTAGTCCTTTTACTGGTCCATGGAATAGACCTATATTTAATTTATCGCCTTTGATAACATCAGGAGGTATGTTATGGTCCATCAGCGAATATACACACCAGTTTATATTTTCGTCCTCATATATTCCTCGGTTCTTAAAGTAAGAAATATTTTCATTTTTCAATGAATCGATAATTGGAGTAAGAGCATCTAATCGACTATTGTTGTTTTCTAAAAAATCGTGGTTTCCAATAATCAAAATTGTTTTAGTAATTTTTGAACACTCGGAAAGCACCCACGCAACAAACTCAACCAATTCTGGTGTCATTTGATTTTTGGAATGAACCAAATCGCCCGTAAATACAATTCTGTCTAAACTGAGACTCTTCCATTCATGAATCGCTGTTTCCAAAATCTTCTTATAGAGGTCATGGTCTTTGAATAGACGAACATGCAAATCTGAAAAATGTAATAGTCTTTTAATCATTTTTTAAATCGTTGGTGTCGATTTTATTATCTTCTTCCAATGGATTAAATCCCTTGTTTACGTGGTCACATTTCATACACATGTACACAGGAAATGGAATGGGTTGGTCTTGAGCAACCCCTTGTAATTTTGATACCCATTTTAAATATAAAGCTTCTTTAAAATATATGTTTCCACATTTCTCACACTTAATGGTGGGACATTCACGAATATTAATCTTTGGTGTCAAAATATTTTCTTGCATCAAAAAGGGTTTTAGATAAAAGATAAGAATCTTTTACAAAAAAACAAAATTAGACTAAGTTATTTCTTGATATACTTCTGAATATCCATTTCCATCACGGTATTCAAAAGGGCTTTGGGAACCCTATATTCTTCAAAGAAGGTATCTTCTTTAAGGTGTGAGATGATACACCCATAGATTTTAATGTCTTCATACTTTGTCCCCTTTAACATTCCAAGAAGTAGTTTTCCATAGAGAGGTAGTTGAACAAAATAGTGTCCGAGAGCATTATTAGGATATTTCTCGAATGGTTTATACATTCTCTCAGTATAATCATTTTCTTGAAAGTTTTTTTCTTTATTTGTTTTCCAATCTGTAATCAAAAGTCCAAAGTCATTACCTGATTTATTCATAGTTAACCAAACCTTGTCTGGTTGACCGGTGTATCCAAGTTCAGGGTCCCCGAGAATCATCTCAGTATCGAGCAAAACAACTTCTCTTTTTTCCATCAATTCGAGATATCTTCTACCCGCCATAATCATATTATCACTTTTCATCAATTGTTCCAAATCACATTCAAAAATTGGTTGTCTCAATTCTTTGTAGTTACCATTTTTTTCAATCACAATTTTTTCTAACATGTAATGTACACGACTACCAAGATTGGTCGAGTATTTACCTGCGGCAACCCATTGTTCAATCAGTTCTTGTTGTTTTTGTGGGTCACCTCCTGCTTTGTTATATGCCGCCTCTTCAGTTGGGAAAGCCTTGTAGAAGTTTTTCAATACTTTTGACACGGAAGGCCAATCAGTCCTACCGTTCATAGTATATACGTGTCTTTCCTCTTCAAAAACTAATCCAAGTTCATTTTGTCTTTTAGATATCAGTTCTCTAATTTCTTTAGCAACCTCATTTAATTTCATAGTAATATTCATCTATTTGACCTCTTAAATCACAAATATCCTTATCCTTTGGTAATTTGACAATTTTAATTTTATTATATAATCTACCACCATTTAACTCATCATATATTTTCATACCATCATTCCAAGCATCCCCGTCTGTACAAACGATTATATTTCCCTCGGCTTTGTTATAAAGTGTTTCAAAAAGTAATCTACTCATTTTTTTTCCCAACATAACAATTGGGTTGGCTAAGAAAAATGAATCAAAAACCCCTTCTACAAGGAATACATCTTTAGTCCAATCTATCAGGCCGTCGTTAAATATGATTTCATCTTTGGGAACCGATGGATTTTTATACTTGTCTTTTCGTTTAGTCCATGCTCTTCCGATAAAATAATTTAGGTAACCCTCAGAATTGAAAGATGGGACTATAATTCTGTAAGCAAAATCTCCTTGTACTGTGTATCCGATGTTAAACTTCTCAATCATATCGTCAGTTATTCCTCGAGATTTTAAATACTTATATGCTTCGATATGAGGGATGAATCTTGGGTTGGAATCTCTAAACTTTGTGTATCCTTCTGGATATCTCAACCTTGGTCTCTTGGCATCTTCTTTTTTAAGTTCTTCAGGTTTAATAAGATTATAAATCTTTTTTTGTTGTTTGGAACCGAACTTATCGAATAGTTTTCCGAGTGGTCCATGTGTTCCATGGGTATCACCACAGGCCCAACATTTATAAACGTGACGTATGTAGTTTATCTCCAAGTTTCCTTTACCATCGCCTGTGTCCAAACCTTTTTCCTCGGCGCAGACAGGACAGTCAAAAGAGATTTGTCCCTTTGATTCATAATGATTGTGAGGGTTACCCAAAACATCACTTAAGAGTTCAACCAATACTTCTACTTCGTCTTGCATCAAGTATTGAAGTTTTTCCATTCATCATCGTAGGGGTCAGGAGCAACAATATGTTTTCTCCACCATTTTTTGATTGGGTTTTGTTCGCTTAGATAATTTTCGACAACTATCCCGAAAATCAAACCAACGCCTAATACAGCGAAAGAAATCAACCCTCCCCACGCCAAAAATTCTAACACTTTCATTTTATTTCCAATTTATTTTTTTTATTAAAGAGTAATGATTCAACTCGATTGAGAAATATCTTAAGTGTATTGAAAGCTCTTTTAAGATTTGTTTCTTTATCATTCTGTTAACTCTAATTTTAGAAACATTTTTTGTTGTGTTATAGAGTTGTTCTTTGGTATACCAACCTGATACGGAAAATAAACGACATTTCAATTTACCAACGAAAGTAACATCTACTTCAGGATTATAGGTATATTGTCGGTACCTGTCAATTATAAAATACCCCTCGATAAAATTATTTGAGATTTGAACTGGATTGAATTTCTTAATACACTTACTGATTGTGTCCGTGTTTTTGGTCTTGATTACTTTTCTTACCATACCACAAATATAATAAATTTTTGTAAATCAAAAAAATATTTTATAATTGTAGGGTGATTTTCAAAAGTCAGATAGAAAAAGAGGATTATCTCATCAAAGAAATCTTAGATAATTTCGATTTCATTAGATGTTGGAACGTTATGCTCCATCTAAATTGGACTTGGGGTTTTGAGAATCGTAATCCCACAATCGAGGAACTAAAAATTGCTGCAACTAACAGATTAAAAAATGCAATTTCAATTGCCAAACAGGGACGTTGTAGTAAGTCAACTTATTTTTCTGCAAGTGGTGGTTTGAAAGGTATTGCTTGGGTAAACAGATTCGGTCACATCGAAGCTGTAAATCTCGAATTCATTTTAACAGAATGGCAAACTGACGGTGATACTTAATTACCAAGCTTCTTTCATTTTCATGAATCCGAGAGCCGCACAATATGCGTCGGTTTGGTCGTAGTTTTCTTTTTTAAGTGTGTTGTTCTTTGTGTATTGCCAAGTAATTTGTGGTTCTCTTTTAGCGACCAATTCCCAAATAATTACTTTTTTGTCGATGTCTTTGGGAAATCCTCCGAATAATACAAACTTTCCTTTATCATTCTTTTGAATTAAATGTGGAAATGCAAACTTTCTTGAGTTGTAGGTTGAAATTAACTCAGGTACAACTCCCAACACATCATAAACTTCTCTACAGATGAGTGTATTGTATCTCATAAGTGTACCAACGGTATAAACATTATTAGAGTTAAGAAGAGGTTCCTCAATTACTACTTTTGTAATTCCAAGTCCAACATAATCCTCAAGTTTTTTTCTAAAGATATTACTTTTAAGAAGTAGTTCTCCTATTTTGTTATCAACTTTTGGTTTTGGAACTGGTGATATGTGTGTTAATTCTAATAGATTTTTTGATTCAATATCGAACAAAGCCCATCCAATCGTTTTTGTCGAAACGTCGAGACCTAAGATTTTTGGGGAATCTTTTCTTATATTTTTAGCCATAAATTAGAAATCCAATTTAACCACAAACTGTTGAATGCCCTGTCTGATTTCAGGTGATTGTAGCTTAGATATAACAATAAGGTCATAATTAGAATCGTAAAGACCAATTTCAGTTGCATAAGCGGTTGTACCTGATGTCCAAGTCGGATTCGATGTGTTAGTAAATTGATTTCTTGCTAAGTTGATAAGATATTTCATTTCGTAGATTGTTGCTGAAATATCTGTTTCGAAGTTTCCATAGAAGAAAAACTCATCACCAAAGTTCAATTGATTTGTATTTCCGTTCTGTGGAATGTCAATAAAATTAGCTAAATTATAATAAGTTATTCCTGTAGATGGAGTGTAGTTGTCTACATCTATGATAAAAGTAGTACCTGTAAGAGAACTTTCAGTAATATATCCGTTGGTAAGAGTTAACAAATTGGTTACATCAATCTGTCTCCAATCAGTTGGGACTGGTCTTGTATCTCCTGTCACAATTTGACAAAGTATTTTCATGGAGTTTGCTGAGAAACCTGAAAAACGCATCGCATTTAAAAATGGAAACTCCTCACCAAATCTTATTGCAACATTTTGTGGATTTGTGGTCGAAGTAGTGTCACCTGAAACCGAGCTGTAGTAATTACAATGTAAAGAAGTTGTCGCGCCAGTGTTGGTATCTAACCTATAAGTTACCCACATTCTCTCTGTAGGGTTTGTTATCACTCCTGTGGCAACACTTCCGGTTGGTGAACAAATATTTGGTGTTATCAAAGAAAGTTTTGGTGCTGGTAGAGTCCAATTTCTATTTGCCTTGTAGGACATTGCTGCGATGATTTCTTCATCATCAAAAACAATCATTTGGTCATCAGGGAACACTTTACCCACTCGATTGAGATTACCATTACTATCAGGATTTGTATCCCATAGATGATAATATCTAATCCCTGGGTCATTCATATTTGAACTCTTAGTTGATTTGATGTAATATGGTTCACACAAATCATAACCAGGTGGGTCAATATAAAATGTCTGACCGATACTATCTCCAGTTGATTTGTGCCACATGAGAGTTGGTAAATTCACTTTCAAATGTCTTGCGAGTCCCGTATTATCCGTTGGGTTTTGTGGGTCGAACGGTTGTGTTGCGAATTTCTCACCATATACAAAATCAATATCTTGGTTTGTGTAGTGAACAATTGCTATGGCTTTTTGGTCTTGGGGTCTTACAACAACTTTTTCATCAAATGAGTTATTATAATATACCTCACTTGTATCGGTTTGACCTGATGGTTCTTGGTACCCCAAATATTCTTTGGTACCTATGTAGGTTACTGAACCATAGTTAGGGTAACTCTCATACAGACTACTGAAAAGACCTGCAGGGCTCTCGGACCATGGAATATTCATGTTCCAAATCAAAGTATTCTCTCTGTTTGTTACGTCACATGGTGATTCAAAATTGAGTGTGTCTGTTTGCCAATAAGGTGCTGGTGTTTTGAAATCATAAAGTTGCGTCATGCCTGAAGGATAAACATAACATCTTGCAAGATACGCACCAGTTGATAATCCATTATAAGTAGGAGTTTCCCTATCTAAAGTAACCGAAAATGTGTCTGCCGTAGTCCCCACCGCTGGCACCATATTTTGAATCTTATAGGTCAATATTTCATTACTTCCAAAAGTTCCACAACCTCCAACCCCGTTTAATACTAATGTTACGAAATCATTTATTTGTGGTGTGCCCGACGTTTTACAAGGGGTATTAGCAGAATCAAATTGCATCGTTATTGTGGTGCCACCTGTTAAAGTTGACATATCAACAAAAAATCCTGAAGTAATCGTGTAAGCTGAGCTTGTTTCAATATTTGTGGTACCTGTAGTGAAGAATCCTTTAATACCTGCTGAGTTATAGACACTTTCAACTTGACTGTCCATGAAGGGAATTCCGAAAGTATTACCTGTACTTCCCTGAACGTAAAAGGGATATTTGATATTCTCCTTGTTTGATTGTGGTGAGCCCGTATCATTTTGAGCATTGAATGCGGGCATTATAATATTGTTATAAGTTTGGTTGTAGTTTGGCACTGCCTTATAACTAACTTCACTATCTCCGATTTGAAAATAAGAAATATTGAAGTTCCCTTTGGAGATATTTCTTCTTCCAACATCTGTTAACCTCGTGTTGATTAAACCTGCAGTATTTTTGATTATATAAGCCATTATAAATAAATACCTTTTTTTCTGATTTTATGTTGATTGTATCTGACCTGCGGCAAGTTGATTGTTGAAAATAGCAGGTATTGGATTAACGACAACTTCACAACACTCACAACCTTTAATTGTACAGTTAGTCATAACAATTGTTGTCGTTTGTTCCAATAAAGTTGCGCATCCACTTTGGTTCTGAGAATCGGTTATCTGCATTGTTGAATTAGTATAACCTGACAATTTACCCAAAGATGGTCCGCTTGATAATTCAACATTGTATGATGAATATGTAGTAACAATTGTACGATTTTGTGGACAATTCGGTCTTTGTTCGGTTACTGTCACAGATGGATTATCGAACGGTAAGATAAGATTACCGTTTTGATAAACATTATTTGTAGTATCAATAACACCAGTACCTGGTCCATTGAAAGTTTTGGTTGTTGTAATAACCAAAGTACCTTGGATGTTTGTTCCGAGAGGTATCCTGAGATTCGTTAATATATCCCAATATGCAATCTTATTACCAACACCAGGTGTCAAAATATTCGAAATTGAAGAATATACATTGTAAGTTTCAATTTGGGAACTCGATGTTACTACCGCAGTGCTTACGAAAGTACTTCCTACTGAATCTCTAGTGGTAATGGAATAAGTATTTGGACATAACCCGTTGAAAATATTTGAGGTCTGATAAGTCAATCCGTTATTGATTGAGAATTGATATGGTGGTACTCCGTTACTAGCTGTCATCAGAATACTTCCATTACAATTAATGTTTCCACAATTTGTATTTTGAACTGAAAAACTAACTTGTAATGGTATGGTTGACGGGCAATTCCCCCTTGTCACTGAAATATTTCCTTGAACTGGTGCGCCAATGAAAGTCCAAGCAGAGTCAGGAACGTTTTGATTCGAAGTTGATACGATAATGGTGCTTCCGTTGTTGAAAGTGACAGGTCCATTGGTAGAATTGTTCCATAAAATCCATCTATTACTTGTATTATCCCAAAGTATACTATAATTCAAAGAAGTATAAGTCCAACGTAGTTTGTTATTGTAAAAACCGTTACACACAAATTGGGCAGGTCCAAATGTTAGATTTGGAGATATAATAATTAAACATAGGTTTGGACAAATGAAAGGTCGTGTTGGTGTTGGAGTCTGAGTAGGTGTGGTAGTAGGATTTGGAGTGGGTCCAAATAATGAACATACTGTTCTAGCAGAATAATCACCGTAGTAATCTATAACAAGTGCTTCATAACTTCCCGCACCAATTCCTGCGAGTGTCTGACTCCTCTGTCCGTTAGCCCACCAAAAAGAATAAGGTGAAGTACCACCAGTGACTTTTAAGGTCAAAATACCGTCGAGAGAATCACTCTTCGAAGGTTGTAGTACTGTTGAACATTCAACACCCATCGGAAAGGATGTGAATACATCACAATCATTTACCAATTTTTTCACCGCAGCCTTTGATGGTGTTTGAGTTGGTGTTGGTGTCAGAGAGGAAGTTGGAGTATTGGAAGGTGTGGTCGTAGGTGTTTTTGTTATAGTAGGTGTTTGTGTAGGAGTAATAGTTGAGGTTGGTGTCGAACAAGGAATTGAAGCTGGTACATTCAATTTTACTACACCCAAGAATGGTAAGTTGTAATCAAATATCACATTGATACCAACAGTTGAACCTTGAGTAAAAGTTCCACAACAGTCCGTATAATAATAATTCCCTGTTGTAACACCTCTTCCGCAACGAATTGGTGTCGTTGATGGTGTGCTTGTCGGTGATATTGTATTAGTAGGTGATTGAGTGTTTGTCTGAGTTTGGCTGGGTGTTTGGGTTAAAGTCTGTGTCTGAGTGGGTGTATTTGTTGGGGTCTGAGTTGGTGTTTGAGTCTGAGTTTCTGTCTGTGTAGGTGAAGCACCAGGAGAAAGACTGGGTGTTTGCGAGGCTGTTTGAGTCTGAGTTTGACTTGGTGTTTGAGTCTGTGTCAGAGTTTGAGTGGGGGTCTGTGTTTGGGTTTGGCTTGGAGTTTGAGTTTGAGTTTGGCTTGGCGTTTGCGTTTGAGTTTGGGTAATGGTTTGGCTTGGAGTTTGGGTTTGAGTCGGTGTTCGAGTTGGAGTTTCAGTTTGACTTGGAGTTTGACTATTCGAAGGAGTTTGACTTGGTGTTTGTGTTGGTGTTGAGCTCGGACAAACATCACAAACCTCACCGCAACTTCCTAATCCATCAGGAACTTGTAAAACTGTCAATCCGGCAGATTCCACAACTGTATCAGGTTGCGCACAAAAATATGTTGCGGTGGAGGAAAAAACTTTGTTGGTAATTGTCTGTGGATTTCCGATACAGTCAATATAAGTGGTAATATTGGTATTTGTTGGGTCACCCTCATTAGTTAACATATAACATAAACAACAAACAGGTGTAACTGTAGGAGTTGGGCTTGCGGGAGGAGTACTCGTTGGTGTTGTGGGAAGTGTTTCGGTGGGTGTTGGTGTCAAGACTTCTTCACAACCCCCACAGGCGCCATCGTCAATTATACTGACATTGATTCCTGCCGGTGCTGTCACCGAGTTTTCAATAGCACAAACTCTCAACGAGCTGTATAAAGGAACGTTAAAAACTTGTACTTCTTCATGATTACAGTTGAAGTAACTCACTGTATTCAGTATAGGGCCGAAGTCATTGAATATTTGATAACAAAGACAACTCATTTGTTGAAACTTATATCTTATAATTATAAGAATTCATATTATTTTGTGTATGAAAACACTCAACAGATACTAAAGGAGACAATTTCTCCAATCGTATTGATTTGGACCGCATATGTGTTCGAACCAAAAATCATTTTTAAGAATCTATTGTTACCATTGAAAGGGTTATAAAGAACCCCGTTAACAAGAGTTGTATAAACTTTCGCACCAATTACAGGAACTAAATTTGCGTATGATATATAAGTATAATAATTCACCACACTAATTATGTCTCCACAACTATTTCCCGATGTGCTAAATGTCCCTGTACCCACCAAATGATAAGATACAACAGGTGTTACAGATGGGGTTGGTGTGTTGGTAGGTGTTAAAGTTAATGTGGTTGTCGTTGTTGGTGTTTGAGTTAAAGTTTGTGTTGGTGTGTTCGTAGGTGTCTGTGTTAAAGTTGGTGTAACTGTATTTGACGGAGTTATACTCGGAGTTGGAGTTGGCGTTATATATATAACATCTCCATCGATACAACCTTGTGTGTCTTGGATTTTTATTACGATATTTGATTGGTCATATGGCGCTGGTACATCAAAAACATATGGGAAAGTTGAAACTGTCGCCACATATACACAACTTGCACTCATCGAATCACAATAATAGATTTCTACTGGTGTGTTAGCTGTTACAGATGTTATGGTTACTTGTTGTGGCATTATAATGAAGTTGTTCCTGTTATTACACAATCATTTGAATCGACAAGTTTCAACATGTAAGATGTCCACGTATCGTTTGGCTCAGGAATATCAAACTCGTATGGAAAAGTTGATTGGGTTGAAATGAAAAAACAATTTGTTCCATCCGTTTGACATATGAAAATATCATATGGAGTTAGTCCTGTTACATTTGATATTGTTACTTTTACTGGCATTTCATAAAAATTAATCTCCCGTGCATTCTCCACAACTCTCAAAAGAGGTTATGATAAAGGGAGCAAGTGCAGGTAATGGGAAAACTACTTGGATTCCCAAATATGAGGTGATTTTGAAACAACCAAATTGGTTTTGAACCAAAACACCTTGGTTTATGCTCAATTGAGCATTCGCGGTACTATCATAGATTGTGAGTCCTACAATAGTATCATCACAAGAATTGACCGTATAAACTCTATATATGGGACATTGATTACAGTTTTGTAAATCAGCATATGCAGGAGTTTGAATTTGAAGACTTGGCTGATTACCTACAATACTATTCAGGGTCACACAGAAATCATCACCGTTCGGATTATTGATTCCAACGATATCCCCTACTTCAGGAGTCACACAGAATTCTCCGAGACCTGGTATTTGTTGACATGGACCAAGGTCACAAGCTGAAACTATTACCGTTCCTGTACCATCGCATTTAATACCCTCGAAGAATATTTGAGGACATGTAAGTGGAACTTGTACGGTTTCACATTCTGAACAACTTTGATACGGGAACACAGGTGCGTTGATGAAATAGTCACCAGAATATGTTTCAGAGAAGAAACCTGGTGGTGCGATGTATGTACCAGCTGTGAATTTACCTTCGTATTTCCAACAATTTCCGAATGAATCCTTAAAGAATGAACCAATGACATATTCATTTGTTGGTGGCAATATTTGAACAAGTGCTGTTCTCAATACATTCAATGAAATTGGTGAACAACTTGTAAATACATATTCCCAATTAGGTGTAGGCGTTGGTGAAGCTGTAATCGATGGTGTTGGCGTGACTGAAGCGGTTGGAGATGCGGTTATAGAAGGTGTAGGAGTTGGTGAACTTCCAATTGAAGGTGTTTGTGATGGAGTAGCGGTATTAGTTGGCGTTTGAGTCTGCGATGCTGTAACCGAAGGTGTTGGAGTGATTGTTGGTGTATTAGTTGTACTAGGTGTTGGAGTTGGAACAGTTGAACACAATGAACAACCTCCGTATGGTTGTATTACTTCATAAACAACAGCATTTGATGAGATATTATTTCTATCTTCGATATAAGTAACACAAGCCCTTGACCCATTAATATTTGCCAAGAAGGTCATGTCTTTTACCATTTGGATGCCGTTGTACACAAGGCTACCACAAACGTAATACTCAACACCACTGTTACAATCAAGAAGTACTTTAACGGGCACACAACTGAATGATTCATCGAGAATTAAGAATGTACCTTGACCTTGTACATTTACAGTTTTGGTTATTGTAAGCGTAGGGGTATTTGTTGGCGAGGGAGTAATAACTGGAGTTGTTCCAACAATTGAGAAAATCATACCGGTATCCGAACAGAAGTCACCTGTCGGTGTGGGAGTAGGTGTGACTCCAAAACTATTAACAGCAAAGTTTACATTATCACAACCAATACTTGGTGTAGGTGTTGGTATTGGATTCCAATCACAATCAAAATATGCATTGAAATCAAATATATCGCAATTTATCGGAGTTGGTGTAGGAGTCGGGCAAACACCTCCAACAAAATCATTTGCGGATATATCAGGACACTGTGAGATACAAGGTGAAGCACCTTTCAAAAGACATGCACCACCAGGAGATGAACCATTTGCTAAACACCAAGAGACACCATTGAAGTAAATTACTCCAATTATAATTCCATTTCCGACGAAATAGTTTTTGCTGTTATAAACACCTGTCGACACATAGTTTCCACTATAACCTGAAAGGGAAGCTAAACTCGTCGTGAAACAAAAATCGGTATATTCACATGCAGATGGTGTTAATGATACGGTCGGAGTTTGAGTAGGTGTAGAATATGGTGTAGGAGTAGGTGTTGGTGTACTAACGCAAGCCGAACAACTATTGAAATCAGGATTTCCTAAGTCAGGTCCACCAGGTCCTGAAAACTCTACGAACCCATAACACTCACCATCATAAAGGTATGCAGCTCCCGGATAAGCCGTATCTTCTTCCACATTGGCATAAAATATTGTTTGGTCGGCACATTTATAAAGAAGGGCTGCTCTATTAGAAGCCCTTGGACACGCATTATCACCACAACCAACAGTTTGAGTGAATATAACACTCAATCCATCATGAATTGGACCTGAGTTATCCAAAGCAACGACTGTAGCACATCCTGTAAAATCATTAGAATTAGTTATTAAATAAGTTGTGCCAACATTCAAAGTAGAACCCACATTGATAAATCTGAAAATGTTCAAAGAGTTGGTGCAATCAACAAACTGAATAATATAACCCGTTGTGGGAGTTACTGTCGGGGTTAAAGTAGGTGTTTCTGTATTAGTTGGCGTTTGAGTAGGCGTTTCTGTGTTTGTAGCAGTCTGAGTTTGAGTTGGAGTTTCAGTATTTGTTGGTGTCGGTGTATTCGTTGGTGTTTGTGTTGATGTATTTGTCGGAGTCTGAGTTTGGGTTGGAGTTTCAGTATTTGTGGGTGTTTGTGTGGGCGTCTCAGTTTGGGTTGGAGTCGGAGTTTCAGTATTTGTTGGTGTCGGTGTAGGTGATTGACAAACAGAAATTAATGTAATAACCCCATCTGATACGGTGTAACAATTCGAACCTCCATTAGGAACATCAGAATAAAATCCTGATGTAGCTGGTAAAGAACAAGAAATGTCGGTATAGATTGTGCAACCTGTGACCAAGTTCAGCGGGTCACAACAAACATAATAATCAGTACCACTAAGGTAACCACACGCTATTGAACAATCACTTAAGTCATAACCGAATTTCATTCCCTGACAGTTACAAGGTGTCACCGTTGGTGTATTTGTATTTGTAGGTGTTTGTGTGGATGTTGGTGTATTTGTTGGTGTTTGTGTGGATGTTGGTGTTTGTGTAGGAGTTTCTGTATTAGTTGGAGTTGTTGTTTGTGTAGGAGTTTCTGTATTAGTTGGAGTTGGTGTTGGAGTTTCGAATGGTGTTTGTGTAGGAGTTGGTGTTGTGGTCGGCGTTGGTGTAATTGAACAAGAACTTATGGCCCCGACATAAGCAGTATTCAAACCATTATTACTGAAAACATATTCGTAACAATCAGTTCCATCACTATAATAACTAAAATCAGCATCAATTGTAAAAGCACAATCTAAATAAAAGTGGTCTCCGACATTTATTGTCGCACCTGACGTATATACAGTAATTGTTGAGCCTGTCATCAGACAGGCATCAGGACAAGTTACTCCTGTATATAAAACATGCGGAAAACAAATTGGTGTTGAAGTGGGTGTTTGAGTAGGTGTGGCGGTTGGAGTAGTCGTTGGTGTTGGTGTTGTTCCACAAGGATTAAGTGTTAATGTGGCATTAGACCCATTCGGTGGAAGAGTTGGAACAGCTGACACTAAAATGTAATAAGTAACAAGTCCCATCGAGTTCTCATTACATATTGCGTTTGTGAAAGTACCCGCAACTGCAAAATCTGTTGATGTTGAGAGACCTGTGGTACAATCATAATAATTGAAATATACCCTTGCGTCATCCGAAGCGGCCAAATCAGCAGCATCTATGTAGACATCATAATAAAAACAAGCCATTCACCTATATTATTATCTTATAAATAACATGAAAGTTATTTTTATACGTTGAAAATATAGTTAGACTGGAAAACAAATAAAGTAAGGTTTGAGGTATATTTATGGTATATGAAACTTCTTAAAACAATAAAGAAGATAATACAAGAAGCTGAAGAGCAATATAACCTTGCGTCCGAAACGAATACTTCGTTAGAGGAGCTTGACCGCTTGGAAAAACATTACAGAGATTCTCTGAAACTTTTGAAGTTCTACAACGGAAAAGAAAAGGAATCTAAAAAAAAGAAATTAAATTAAAGTTTTTTAAAAAATATGAACCTTCTAATCTTCAAATTGATTATCAATAAAACATCCAAGTATATCTGATTTTTAAATTTTTTTATTGAAAAAATAATTCATCCTTAGTTTTGATAACTTTATCTAAAATTGTAATAAATTTGATTTACCATTACCTCTTTGTATTTTTGTGTGAAATCAAATTCTTGGTTTTTAAACTTTATGATGAATGACTCGATATCTTTCGATAATATATCTAATTCAATAAACTCTAAAGATTTTGGTTCGACGTAATAATTCTTTCCGTTCAAAACAAACGAAATAATTTCCACGTCGTTATAACCATAAATTAAAACTCTTAGATTTTGAGGTAACTTTTCCTTCTGAGGTGGGTTTTGACCAACCCAAATATCCATATCATCATTTTTACTGACAAACAATTTGAATTCTTTAAATGGACTATAGTCAAAAAAATCATGGTCTTTCCAATAGTATATTTTGTCTTTCACAGGATGTTCGGAAACTTTTATTCGGAATTTGTTTTTCCATTTCAAAGCCTCACCTTCGGCAACTCCATTGGTTGAAAGGTATCCCTCCATGGTAATATCTTTTTCAATTGTTTCCATTAAGTCTCTGTTGAAAGCCATGAAATGTAATGTTGTTTCCCATATTTCGTCGTAGTTGTGTGGATTTCTTCTTGGGAAAAGAATATTGCCTTCAAAATTTTTGAGATGTTTTTCGACCTCCTCATCAACTTCCAAATCATATATCATATGATAGAATACATCATAATCATAACCTAACATAATACGTGTCAACCTTTTAATTTGATAAAGTGCCGCCCAACCATAATCACCTACACCACGTTGTAATGTTGTAATTCTTCCGTCAGGTAAATCGAATTGTCTCCAAAATGTAAATAATCTGAGGGGCCAACTTAAAACAGGATTTTCTTTGGTAAAATAAAAAAAATCACAGGCCTCAATATATTCTTTTTCTAAACTCAGAGGGCTAATAGCAATTACATCAACTCCATAACTTTTTACTTTTTTTACTAAATCAAAAAAAACATCTTTTTTTTCTTGTGTATCACAATATGTACTTATCAAAGCTATTTTTCTCATAACATATCTTTGAATCTATAATCTCTTTTATTTTCCTCTATTTCCTCCAGAGACATTTTTGTTATTATAATACAATTTTTAAAGTAAGTAATTGATGAAACCGACTGATGGTTTTTGAAATTATTGAACTCGGAATTGATTTTATGAGATAACGATTGAAAATGGTCTACTATATTTATTGAACCAATCTCATATCCATATACAGATTTTTTGGGATTCCAATAATTACACTCAATGTCTTCTATGATATATGTGCCCCCATTTTTCAACATTTTTTCAAAAAGAAAATTGAAAGTATTCAATTGATGTTGAGGAATATGACTACCGTCATCAATTATAATGTCGCAGGGTCCAATGATGTCAACCATTCTTTGTAAATCTTCGACTTTAGTTTGGTCTCCTTGATATACAACCCCTCTTTCAGTGACCAATTGTTCATTTAAATCCATGCAAAAAATTTGACCTTTCAGAAAATATTCATGCCACATTTGAAAAGATGCATAGTCACCACCACATCCAATTTCAAATAACTTTATTTCTTGGTCTCTGAAACCCTCTAAAAATTTCGGATATATTCTATCGAATCGATGATGTAATATTTTGTCCGTTTGGTATTTTTTACCAAGGAAATTCATAGTCTCCGAGTACCTCAAAATTTCCTCTACAAAATAATCGATTTCATTTTTATATTCTGAATAAGGTCTTGGACAATGTGCATCAATATAATAACCCTCCCTGAGTAAATTAAAATTGTATAAACCATCCCTTTTTTGAGCATCTATCTCGTTCTGAAATTTTAATTTCACTGGAAAATTGTGTCGATTTATACGTTTGTGAGCTCTCCAATTTGGTTCATAAGCTCTAATCAATTTATGAATTGGGAAATCAAAAGTTGAATTATTTATACATCTTCCGAAATAAATTTCATCGGTGTTCCACCCTAAATTAAACTTTTCGAGTCTCTCAACGTAGGTTTCGAAGTTCAAATCTGTGTTCAAAATCATATTAAAAGTTTTCCCTTTTCCAGCAACATAGCAAATTGGATACCTATCAGAACAATGCCAATCTATATTTTTACAATCTTCTTCTCGGTTCTCATCATAAGCCAAAGAATCATAAATCACTAAATCATCATCACCAAAATTTTGAATTTGATTTATAAAATAATCTCTGTCAATCATCAACATGTCAATATCCGCTGTCAAACAAACTTCATCCAAAAAATATTTTGTTCCATACATTCTAATAATTTGACTCTGTAATGAGCTTGGTGTATTAGAACATTTATTTCTGTCGATTTTTTTTACAATCCCATGTTCGTCAGAGAAAAAATCACTCTCTTCGTCTGTTACTAAAAATAAAACAGGTGTAGCACCCAAAATTTTTTTGACAAGATTAGCTTGTATTGACCAAAAATCTGCATATAGTGGATTTCCGTCAAAGCTAAAAATCACTTTATCTATCTTCACTATAGTTTTTATTTATAAATTCATCAATATTGTTACTCCAGATTTCCATCGCATAATCTTTAATTCTCTGTTCATTCCAATTCCACCAAGATATCTTTAATAATTTTTCAATTTGTTCTTCAGTAAATCTATATTTGACAATTTTGGCAGGATTACCTGCGACGATTGCATAAGGCGGAACATCTTTAGTAACAACAGAACAAGCACCAACAATACTTCCGTTGGATATTTTTACTCCTGACATTATAGTGGATTTAGCACCAATCCAAACATCATTTTGAACAACAATATCACCCTTACAAGATGGATGCCCCATTTTCATGTGCATATCTGCAATTTCAGAAGTTACAGGTCCGAGCAATTGAGAAGAAGTTGTTACCCAATCGGGTCTGTGATTGGCGTGTAAAAAAAAGTTACAATCTCTACCTATAGAATTATAGCGACCCAACCTAATACAAAAGTCATCACTCCAACTGATTATATTGACGTTTCTGTCGAAATAGGTACCTCTATCTGAATGCCAAAGATGAATATTCTCTATCATATCATTTTGATTTTACTCTGTAACTCATTTTTTTGAAAATTTCTTTTTCGTGTTCTGTGCTCAAAAAAAAGGTATCTCTTATTTCATTATTTTCAATAACAATAATAGAATTTATTTCTTCTATCTTACCCAAATTATAAATCGTCCAATGATTAAAATTTACTTTAGATATATGTAAAAATTTATCATCATTGATAATAATTTTATATTCCAAACCATTTGGGTTAGTAATGTTCCAAGAAATAAAATCAACGTTTTCTGTCTCATAATCATAAAAGGGTAATGACCATGGATTGTTTTTCGAATTTTGGCTATTTACTATTCCGAACCTATTTCCTTTATCTTCTAAAACTTTTCTATCTTTAACAAAAAAGTTTCCTGACTCCTGAATTAGAGTAAATAGTAGTCCTTCAGGTGACTTGGAATGTGAATTTCGGATTAAACTTTTTATTTTTTCTTCATCCAATTTTACCAATATCGGATGCAACTTTGGTATAAAATATGATTGAAAACTTCCAAATAATATTTCTTGAACATCGGTTTTTCTATCCATATAAACCACATAATTATTTTCATTTAACAAAATACTGTTTTCCAAAAATTCAGAAAGTTCATTTATTTCACAATCATATTCAATGTGGTGCACTTTAGTAAACCCCAAATTTTTTGCATTTGAAAATCCAATAATCATCATTCTCCAAATTGCTAATTGTGTGTTTTTTTTCGTGAGGAAGGAAGATAAAATTTGTCTGTCTCCTCCTGGCATGAACCAAGGTTGATTCAACAAATCCCAATCTGTCAGTATTTCATTTTTTTTATCATAAATGTAGAAATCCACTTTTTTTTGGATATCCACAGGTAAAGTGGTGTGACTTACCACCATAACTTCAAATTGTTCTTTATGGTTCGATAGTGATTGTACCAAATCTCTGAGAACATTTTCTCTTTCCTCATCAGGACAATATGCAGTAATCAAAATTAAATCTTTCATTTTTTCAAATAATTTTTGCAGGTACTCCTACATATATTCCCTCTATTTCTATGTTTTTTACAACAGCCGCATTACTACCAATTTTCACTTTATCACAAATTTTTATTTTTTCTTTAATTGAAGAATTTGTGCCGAGATAAACTTCATCTCCAATTGTAACGTTGCCTGAAATTATTGAACCAGGCATCATGCTTAAAAAATCTCCTACCATACTATCATGTCCAATTTGATTCCCACGGTTGAGTATCGAGTGTTGTCCAATCGTAATGTTCGTTGTTAATATCGAATATGCACCTATAAAACTTCCCCTTCCGATTATAATTTTTTTATCTAAAATCAAAGTTGTCGGATGAATAAAAGTGAAATATATAGTTTCTTTTGGTAACTTTGAAACAATTTTTTTTCTTTCCGATGGTTCAGCAACCGCAATCATAATTTGGAATTCATTAGGGTTGAAAGAACTTAAAGGCTTCACGAACTCATTAGAATACTCATCATCAACAAAAAAAGTTATTGGCACGTCCATTTGTTTAGCAACCTCTCTAGCGTGTCCTCCATAACCAAAAATAGCTAACTTCATTTTTTGTAAATTTCATAAACTGATAAATCTGGATATGGTAATTCCAAATCTTCGTTTTGCTTTTTAGTCCCATCCAAATTATAAAATTGTGTCATCATTAAAAGTCCTCGGGCAGCGAGTTCGGGTATCATATAAAAATTCCACCCTAACATATCAAAGTAATCATCGTGGTAAGAACATTCTCTCCTTCCTGAAAATCTGGCTCTTTTGAACCATAACATCGCTTGGTAATCGTCTGTTATTATAGCTCCCCCTTTACTAAGTTTCAATGTTTTATAAGGTCCTGTAAATGAAAGGCAGATGTGAGTTCCTGGAACATACATGTCGGCTGTAAATCTGAGAGCAGAATCAACAACATTACTCGGGAACAATCGGTAGGGTCCTTTTATTGTCTTTCCTTCAACAGGGATAAAGTTTACTTTTAATCCCGCGTGGATTATCTCACAAGGAACCGAAGGGTAAGTTCTTGAAGGGCAATCTATTTTATCATCAGTCAAACTCTTTTTTATGTTTTTCTCATAGTACAACGCCAAGAACAATGCGTTACTCATATTATCCAATGCGATTGCATAAGGAGCCCCCGTATAGTAACATAATTCTTCTTCAAATTGTTTAGTTATATCGTGAACATTTTTTCTTGACATAATTGATTTTTTTATTGTTTATATTTCAAAACTTCGTCTGTGCATATACCATAAACATAATCAGGTATATCTTCAAAATCAAATTGAACTGTAATCCCCCCCTTCACGAAAGTATTGAAGTTACACCAAGGATATCCTTTACTGGTGAGAACAAGTTTGTCATTCTCATGCCAAAACCAATTTAAATCTTCATACCTCAAAAATGAAACCGCTTCTATGTTTTTTGCATGGACCCATAATTTTTGTTTTCGTTCAATCAAAAAATCTATTTCTACTAAATGTTGTGGCTCATCATGCCCTAACCAACATTTTCCATCTACGACCCATAAGTCGATTTCAACGTCAAATCCCATATCAAGAGCCTCCATAATGAATAAAGGTGAATTTTCTCTTGCTGGATTTCTCCCTGTTAGATTACCTCTATGGGATATAATTTTTTTTAACATTCTCATATACTTTGAATATCTCAAACATATCATTTTTTTGAAACTGAAACTTTATCGTTAACTGAAGGTGTTTTTACACAAACTATTTCAGTATCCTCCAAAAATTCAGGGTCAGCAATTTCATAAGGTTTTAGGGTAAAAATATCACCTTCTGTAAGTGTTGTTCCCTGTAATATCATTTTACCTCTAACCAATAAATTTATTTCGGTCACATCAGTATGATAGTGAATATCCCACTGTTGTCCTTTGGGATGTAGTTTATACGAAACTTCAAATTGGTTGGTTTTGTATGCGGTAGGTTCAAAGTCACCTACAAACCAACCACCAATCATATCTTCAATTCGTTTTATTTTCATCTGAAAGCAATTGTGTTATCTTTGAAAACATTTATTGTATAGTTTTCTTGGGTTAAGAACTCTTCTAATTCGTGTTTCTCTTTAAGTTGTAAATGATTATGTTCAAATAAAATTACTTTAGGTAACAAGTGTTTTTTATTTTTCAAACTTAAAATAAGTTGAGCATCATAGCTTTCAGCATCTAAATGAATCCAATCAAGTTGTCCTTGGAAATTTTCTTCTAAAAGTCTCTCAATACTTATTGAATTTTTTTTGACGACTTTTATTGAATCCGAATTGAAAAATTTTTCTAAATGTAACTTGTTTGTGCTGTTAAAAAAACCAGAACTCTCCTCGTAGAACTCAACCTCTCCACCATCAGAGGTTATTAACGATTTTAGTAACCTGACATTATTTTTTTTACCAAATGTTCTCTCTAATTTTTCATATTGTTCATCAGCAGGCTCAACCAATAAAATTTCGTTGTTTGGGTTCCCAAGCATCGTAATCCACTCTCCATAGGTTCCGTCGTGAGCACCTATTACAATCCCCTTGGTGTTTTTATATGAATTCAAAAGTTTAAAAATTTTGTATTCGTCCTCTTCATAGATATCCCAAGGTTGTTCCCAAACTAAAATATCATTTTTTGTGTAAACTTTTATGTCTTCAAAATAAAAATTATATTTTTCAAACCATGTATTTTGTCCTAAATGCACAGTGTAGGTGATTTCACCCGTTACACATTGTACTGTTTGAATTTTGAGAGGTAATTCTTCATCAGAAAACATTTTAGATACGTCTCCAACATATCCTTTTAGAGTATTCTTTACTCCCCAAAAGTTTTTCACTGTATTGAATATGAATGGAAAACTCATAACCCAAAATCATCCCAATTGATTAATTCAAACCCAGCATCAGTTATAACATTTACACTTAATGCACGATTGGGATTTTTTTTATTCAATTTATCATTTATTAAGATTCTCGGTCCACTTGTAACACCCATGATTAATTGGTCCCAACATAACCCTAATTTTTTCAAATGAGCTTCAGTCATCTCTCTTGCGGATTCCTTTCTTGCTGTAACAAAAATTATTTTATGACCGAGCGAGTCCCATTGATTAATCTTTTCAATAACTCCAGCTAAAACTTGGGGTTGAGTGTCAATTAAATCACTGAACCGATGTAAATGTTTTAAAACCGTTCCATCCAAATCACAGAAAATAGTTTTTGGTTTTTCAGTATAAAACTCTTTGAGTTTCCCTTGATAAACCTTCAAGTCGTAAGGTGTCCCCAACGAAATATATTGATTTGTTGGGATATGAAAATTCTTAATTATTTTACCTTCTTCAATCAAATAATTATAAGATTCTGAAATATAACACTCGGGTCTTCCGTTTTCTTCAAATTTTTGTAATAGGTTTTTTGCTGACCTTACAAAATCTGAACCTTTTTTCCAATGGTGTAAACCAATCAGGGCGATGTCAGAAACGGGATTTTTTTCTACGAGTTTAGTAACAACACCCTTTTCAACCACCGCGAAACTATTCTTGGGGTTAACAGATGTATACGTAACAATTACACCATCCAAGTCTGTTTGGTCTATAAAACTTTGGAAGTCTTCTGAATTCCAATCAGTAATTTGGTCACAATTTGTAATGATAAGCGGTTCATCGTTATCGATAAATTCTCGGGCGAACAAACAAGTTTCAACCGCACCTCTTGTTGCAGAATCTAATTGAATTTCTATGCAATCAGGCGATAACTCTTTAAGTTTTTTTGTCAATAAAACATTGTCATTTGGCTCTTCATACTTTCTTGTGACGAAAATATATCGTCCTCCTATACCCAAACTTGATACTGAATATTCAATCAAAGTTTTCCCGTTGAATTCAATAATTGGTTTAGGTAATTCGAATCCTTCGTTTTTGAAACGGGTACCAAGACCCGCCATGGGAATTAAAATATTCATGATTTTAAAATTCTATAAGTCAATTTACTAATATCGTTTTTGATTATTGGATATTCCATTTTTTTATGTTCTTCAGATGATGTAGTATACTCACTTATAACCATCCAATCATCCTTAATTTCTAGTTCTTCATATAACCAATTGTTATGCGAGAAAACTTTATTTTTCTGATATATCAATCCTTCATTTGAATAGATTTTTACATCAACAGTAACCTCATCAAAATCTTTATTTAAGTAAAATATACAAACCCTATCGGTTAATTCTGTCAGACCTGAATCAATACTTATCCTAGCAACCATGGGGATTTGTTTCCATTTCTCAGTCCATCCACCAGGACTGTTCACCGTATCAAAATGTGTTTTTGAATAATAGTCTCTTAGATTCCCTTTAAAACATAATCCTGAAAATCCAAACTTATTTTTTTGGAAGTTTATAATTGCCGGTATCAAGTACTCAATCCATTTACCATAATAACCAATTTTGGAGCATAAATTCCAATAATCTTCGTCTTTTGTGACAAGTTCGAGTCCATCAAAAACTTCATTCTTAAACCCAATCATGTGAACATCCACCAAATCATGTGTTGTCCATTGACCTTCATGACGGACTCCATACATCAAATAATCATCAAAGGATTCAATTTCTCCTTTTAACTTTTTCAATTCATTTTCATTAAATACTGTATCAAACTCAAACTTGAAAACTTTTTCAAATCCCAGACTTTTAGAGATTTTTGAAGATAAAATAAAACTATTATAAATTCCTCCGACGTGGTCAGTAATTCCTGTGAGTGGCATGAAATTTTCAAAGGTTCCCACATCCGTAACAAAATACACATAAGGTATGGAATACGCACGGTTTTCCAAGGTTTCTTGTGGGGGATATCCCACCATGAAAGAATCACCGAAATTGAAATAATAATCAACTTTCTTTTCGACCCCGAAACTTTCTTTTGATTTGTTGATTAACAAAATTTTATATTCAGGGAAAAAAGTTCTGATTTGTGTAATCAATTTATCACAATAATACGCTCTTTCGATGGTAGATAGGTATGAATCTATAACCAATAAAATGGGTTTCAAAACTAAAAAATTGTCCTTTAAAAATAATAAGAACAAATAATATTTAAAGTTTAATCAATTATATTATTTTCTCTAAATGGTGAGTAAAATTAAGATTTTTGGTCACGGCTCTTATATCGGAAATACAGGTTATAACGCACACACTCGTGATTTTTTTAGACAACTAAACAAATACTTTCAAATCAAATTTAGAAACTTCACCGTAGGTAGTTCATGGAAAGGTATGTCCGAACGTCCCCATGACGGAGAGCCCTATATTAACAAAGCAGATAAAGAAATGCTTTATCAGCAAATTCTTTGGACAGAAAAACCACATAGAATCAATCAAAAAATCTATCAATCAGAGTCAAAGGAGTTTGAACCTGATTTACATTTGGTTTTAAACGAAACGAATCATCACATCTTTTACGATGAGTATTTCGGACCCAAAATTGCATTTAATGTTTGGGAATCAACACGTCAACCTGAAGAGTTTTTTGAAGCACTTAAAGAATACGACGAACTTTGGGTACCATCAGAATGGCAAAAAAAAGTCACAATCGAACAGGGTTATGACCCTGACAAAATAAAAGTTGTACCCGAAGGTGTTGACGATAAAACATTTTTCCCTGAAGAAGTTGAAAAACTACCAATTTATAAAGATGGTCGTTTTAAATTTTTGCTTTTTGGAAGATGGGATTATAGGAAATCCACAAAAGAAATAATTCAAACTTTTCTAAAAACATTCTCCGAAGACGAGCCTGTGGATTTAGTTATTTCTATTGACAACGGTTGGGGCGAACACATGGATGGTTACAAAAACACTGAGGAACGTTTGAAAGGTTATGGTTTAGATGACCCAAGAATTAAGGTTTTGCATTTCCCTTCAAGAGAGGATTATGTAAAATATTTGAAAACAGGTCATGTGTTTCTTTCTTGTGCACGTTCTGAAGGATGGAATCTCCCACTTATCGAAGCGATGGCTTGTGGAACACCTTCAATTTATTCAAACTGTTCCGCACAATTAGAGTTTGCAAAACACAAAGGACTTCCTGTAAAAATTGTTGGAACAAGAAAAGCAAATGATAACGACTATGGTAGATACACCATGAGTGATTTGGTTGGAGATTATTATGAACCTGATTTTGAAGATTTATCCATAGTAATGCGTTACGCTTACGAAAACTACGACGCGGTGAAAATAGGCGCGATGAAAGATTCTGAAATCATCAGAAAGAATTTCAATTGGGATAGAATTGGTGAAATTGGCTATGAAACAATTATGAATTTTTATAACAAAGTTAAGGACCCAAATTATGTTAAAGAGAAACCTGAAAATAAAATTCAAGTTTCATATTTAGATGGTCCAAAAGTTTCAATTTCTGGTCCTGAGAAAAAAGAATATTTTATTGAATTTATTGACTCTGATAAAGGAAATGTTGTTCACTCACAAACAATCACGAATAATATGTGGACTGTTTGTAATAGAAAATATTACACAAATTGGGTTATCAAAGTTGACGGTATAGAGGTTGATAGATTTAATTGTGAAGGTAGAAGAGTATTGATTTCATTTGAGTCAAAATCTATGGGGGACACTTTAGCTTGGGCACCTTACGCCATAGATTTTGCAAAGAAAAGAAATTGTAAAGTAGTGTTATCAACTTTCCATAATGAATGGTTCAAAGGGTTAGAAAAATATAAAAACATAGATTTCATTAATCCTGGTGAGTCAATTGGAGTTTATACAATTTATAGAATCGGATGGTTCAGAGATGAGAAAGGTATTTGGGATAAATTTGATAAGTACCCGAATATTTTGAATACTATTCCTCTACAACAAACAGCAACAGATATTTTGGGACTCCCTTACTATGAAATGAACTATGGAGTTGATTATAAAGTTAAAACAAAACCCATCCAAAAAAAATATGTTGTACTTGGTCCAAACGCAACCGCTGGTGCAAAAGAATGGAGATATGAATATTGGGTTGAACTATGCAAATTATTGAGAGAAAAAGGTTACGAAGTTGTAACCCTAACGAAGTTTCCATATCACATTGAAAAAACTAAAAACGTTTGTGATAAACCTATTCAAGAAGTTATGAATTGGTTATTTCACGCAGACTTGTTCGTAGGTTTGGGTTCAGGTCTTTCTTGGTTAAACTGGTCACTAGGTAAGACAACTGTAATGATAAATGGTTTTTCCCAAGATGACCACGAATTTAAAAATAATGTTATAAGAATATCGAACAACGTTTGTATAAAATGTTGGAACGACCCTGTATTGGCTTTTGATGCGGCTGATTGGGACTGGTGTCCAGTTTATAAAGGAACATCAAGACAACATATTTGTCAGTGGTCAATAACACCAAGACAAGTGTTTGAGAGAATCAATAGTTTTATATAATATGAAAATCAATTTAGAAAATTTTGATTGGGGTGGTTCTAATGATTGGTACAAATTACAAATAGGTAATGAGGTTTTCAATGAAAGAATCTATGAGAAATTTTTTTCTGTTAATGAAAATGATGTTGTTGTAGACGCGGGTGCTAGTATTGGTATTTTTACCTATTCAATTTTGAATAAGAATCCCTCTCATGTATATTGTTTCGAGCCAAGCTCGGAACAATTTATGACTTTGGTTAAAAATACAATCAACGGATTTGTAACGTGTATTAACAAAGGTATTTCTGAAGTGGATGGTGTGAAAGTTTTGAATGACGTATATGGTTCTGAAAATAAACCTTTAGAGGTTCATACCATAAGATTTGATACTTTTATAGAAAAATTCAATATCAAAAAAATTGATTTTTTGAAAACTGATTGTGAGGGAGGAGAATATGAAATATTTAATAAAGAAAATATTTGGTGGATTAAGGAAAATGTTAAGAAGGTCACTGGTGAGTGGCATTTAGAAACCTACGAACATAAAGAAAAATTCAGAGAATTTAGAGACATATATTTGAAGTTGTTTCCTAACCACCAAGTTTCGTCAGTAAATGGTATTGATATTAAATGGGACTTGTGGAATGACCATTTTATCGAGTATTACAAACAGATAATACTCTATATTGATAACACTCTTTAAATAGGGATACTTACTCCTCTTTTTGATACCACTATCGAGGACATTTCATTTGCAAACTTGAGAGACTCAGAAATATCTTGAGTCAGATGGTATTTCAAAATAAATGATGCGGTGAAAGTATCACCAGCACCGCTAACGTCTATAGTTTCTTTCGGAGATGGTGAAGGATATAACACTCCTCTATATTTTGCACCTTGAGAACCTAATGTTGTAATGATATTTTTACAATCTGAAAGTTCTGAATTCAACTGAAATTCTTTTTCATTAAGTTTAACAAAATTGTATGAATCTACAATATCTTTTGTTAACTTTCTTTTGGAATCTAAAATTGAGAGTTTGGCAAATTTACCTAAGAATTTTAACCATTGTTCATCTAATAGCCCTTTATCGTAATCACTTACGATGACAATATCTTGATTTCGGATTTCGTCAAATTTTTCCATGGAATGAATCATAGGTGTAACCTTATCTTCACCTGAATCTAGTCGTAAAAACATATGATTGGATTTTTTATCAACGAATCTTGTTTTAGTAATTCTTTCACTTTGGTGCCAAAGTTGAATAATCAAATCATTACTCAGTGATTCGAGATTACGTACTACGTTTCCTGCCATCCCATCATTAATTATTGTTTCAACAGGAATCATTACTGGAATAGGAGCTTCGGGCGAAAGCCTTTTACAATCACCGTATATGAAGTTATCTTCACACAATTCTCCAACTACTAATATTCTAATCATTTTTATAAAAATTGAGTATTTTAGTTGTGCTAAAATTTTGAATTTTATCAAAGAATATCAATTCTTTGGCGTGTTCACTCCCGTAAACTATTTCACCCTTATAATCATCGCCTACCACCATGAAATCTGGTCGGTATTCTTTTACTGAATCAATTAGCTCTTCCCTTGAATTAAAGAAAACAACATCATTAACAAATTTTAAAGATTCTAACATTTTCTTTCTATCCATTTGATTGTTGAAGGGTCTATCGTTCCCTTTTAATTCTTTAACTCTTGAGTCTGTATCGATTCCGACCCTGAGGGTTCCGAATTGAGATGCAAATTCTAATAAATGAATGTGACCAATATGTAAAACATCAAAAGTTCCATTGACCCAAACTCTCATAATTCTTCAATTCTCATAGATTTATCACATATTAGTAAATCATAATGTGGTTTGTGATTCATTTTTAACTCGTGGAATTTACATCCCCACTCATTCAATTGTCTTAATGTAAGGTCTTCCCAATCTTTTTTTGTTTTTTGTCCACGTGCCGTGTAATAAACTATTTTGTTTCCATCATTATAAAGCTTATTAATTTTATCTATGTGTTCATTAATTGGTTGCGCGTCATTGTAATTTTTAACGAGGGTACAAATGGTTCCGTCAATATCTACGTAAATTATTTTTGACTGTCTCCCTTCCATACTCTATAAGAATCTGAATCAAAATGTTGTGTTGATACTTCGAACACTTCTCCATATGTTAATGCCTCCAATTGATGTGGTTGACCAGGTAATTGTCTTACAGTATCTCCAGGCTTCAAATTGATTTCCATTACTTCGGCAGTTTCAACGTCAATCCATCTATAAATAAATTGACCTGAATTGACATACCAAGTTTCGTCCTTAATCATATGGTAGTGCATAGAAAACTTAGCACCTTTTTTAAAGACTAAAACTTTACCACAATATAGTGGGTCATTTATGATTATGATTTCATGTCCCCATCCCTTCGGTATTTTACATTCAGGACACTCGTTTACATTTAAGACATTTGGTTTCTTCATACTTGTATTATCAATATAATAAGAAAGGAAAAAAAAAGGAGAGAATTTCTTCTCTCCTTGAATATTTTTTTACTATTTGGTTGATTTGTATTCAACAAGGAACCTATCTATATCTTTACGTTCAGCTTGTATGAAGAAGTAGTGATTTATTTCTCCGTTTTCTGATTTTAGTGTTACTTTCGAAGTTGAAACCTCGGATACGTAAACATTATTGGGTTTTCCGATTGGTGTTAATTGTATTGTTATACTTCCCTCATGAATCAAGTCTGACCAATAATCAGGTAACAATATTTGTTCAGAAGTTACTATTCCTCTCACGTAAACACCATGTTCAGGTCCTTCCAAAACTCCATATCTCAATCTAAATCCTTCTTTACTTGGGTGTGGTATGTCAAAAGATTTTGATTCTGCAGTAAATGCTCCATTTACAGTTAAATCTCCTGCTCCATCAGAACCTACGACAAGGTTTCCTGTGATATTGGAACTACCTGTTACATTTAATGTACTTCCATCGAAAGTTAAATTTGCCTGTCCATTGAGTGTTCCAGCAGTATTACTACCTGTAATTACCCTGTTTACTGCGTTGGTGTTGATGGTAGCAGCACCGCTAGTCCCTGAGCTACCACTTGTTCCTGATGAACCCGATGAGCCAGAAGTTCCTGAGCTACCACTTGTTCCTGATGAACCCGATGTTCCTGATGAACCAGATGTTCCTGAAGAACCTGAGCTTCCTGATGTGCCAGATGAACCAGATGTCCCCGAAGAGCCAGATGTTCCTGAAGAACCTGAGCTTCCTGATGTGCCAGATGAACCAGATGTCCCCGAAGAGCCAGATGTTCCTGAAGAACCTGAGCTTCCTGATGTGCCAGATGAACCAGATGTTCCCGAAGAACCCGATGTTCCTGATGAACCAGATGTTCCTGAAGAACCTGAGCTTCCTGATGTGCCAGATGAACCAGATGTTCCCGAAGAACCCGATGTTCCTGAAGAACCTGAGCTTCCTGATGTCCCGTTTGTACCACTTGTACCTGATGAACCTGATGAACCAGATGTACCTGATGAGCCAGATGTTCCTGAGCTACCACTAGTTCCTGATGAGCCAGATGTTCCAGATGAACCCGAACTACCACTTGTTCCTGATGAACCAGATGAGCCTGATGTTCCTGATGAACCAGATGTTCCTGATGAACCAGATGTTCCTGAAGAACCTGAGCTTCCTGATGTGCCAGATGAACCAGATGTTCCCGAAGAACCCGATGTTCCTGAAGAACCTGAGCTTCCTGATGTCCCGTTTGTACCACTTGTACCTGATGAACCTGATGAACCAGATGTACCTGATGAGCCAGATGTTCCTGAGCTACCACTAGTTCCTGATGAGCCAGATGTACCTGATGAACCAGATGTACCTGAAGAACCCGATGTTCCTGATGAACCAGATGAGCCTGATGTTCCCGAAGAACCTGATGAGCCAGATGTACCTGATGAACCAGATGTACCTGATGAACCAGATGTTCCTGATGAGCCAGATGTTCCTGAGCTTCCGCTAGAACCTGATGTTCCTGAAGAACCTGAGCTTCCTGATGTCCCGTTTGTACCACTTGTACCTGAAGAACCCGATGAGCCAGATGTTCCTGAGGAGCCAGATGTTCCTGAGCTACCACTTGTTCCTGATGAGCCAGATGTTCCAGATGAACCCGAGCTACCACTTGTTCCCGATGAACCCGATGAGCCAGATGTTCCTGAGCTACCACTTGTTCCTGATGAACCAGATGTCCCTGAAGAACCTGAGCTTCCTGATGTGCCAGATGTACCTGAAGAACCCGATGAGCCAGATGTTCCTGAAGAACCTGATGTTCCTGATGAACCAGACGTTCCTGATGAACCAGATGAACCAGAGGTCCCTGAAGAACCTGATGAGCCAGATGTTCCTGATGAACCAGATGTTCCTGATGAACCAGATGTTCCTGAGCTGCCGCTAGAACCTGAGGTTCCCGAAGAACCTGAGCTTCCTGATGTCCCGTTTGTACCACTTGTACCCGAGGAACCTGATGAGCCAGATGTTCCTGATGAGCCAGATGTTCCTGAGCTTCCACTTGAACCACTTGTTCCCGAAGAACCAGATGAGCCTGATGTTCCTGAAGAACCTGAGCTTCCTGATGTGCCAGATGAACCAGATGTCCCCGAAGAACCCGATGTTCCTGATGAACCAGATGTTCCTGAAGAACCTGAGCTACCACTTGTACCTGAAGAACCCGATGAGCCCGAGGTTCCTGATGAACCAGACGTTCCTGATGAGCCAGATGTTCCTGAAGAACCCGAGCTACCACTTGTACCTGATGAACCCGATGAGCCAGATGTTCCTGATGAGCCAGATGTTCCTGAGCTTCCGCTAGAACCTGATGTTCCTGAAGAACCTGAGCTTCCAGATGTCCCGTTTGTACCACTTGTTCCTGATGAACCCGATGAGCCAGATGTACCTGAAGAACCCGATGAGCCAGATGTACCTGAAGAACCCGATGTTCCTGATGAACCAGATGTTCCTGAGGAACCCGATGAACCAGATGTTCCTGAAGAACCCGATGAGCCAGATGTTCCTGAAGAACCAGATGTACCTGAAGAACCCGATGAGCCAGATGTTCCTGAAGAACCAGATGTTCCTGATGAGCCAG